>Ga0210040_10002146_pt1 | contig 28315 bp, 13 predicted proteins | sample CryGeyCG12114_NA_FD_185462 | JGI IMG/M metagenome (GOLD analysis project Ga0210040, IMG submission 185462) | Groundwater microbial communities from aquifer - Crystal Geyser CG19_WC_8/21/14_NA (SPAdes) (version 2) | ecosystem: Environmental > Aquatic > Deep subsurface > Groundwater | place: USA... | reverse complement strand
AAAAATTCCATGCTCACATATTGGGATTTAAAAAAAAATTACATCGACTTTAAAAATTTGCGGGGTCTGTACTTTCTATAATTATTAGAGCTCAAGTAAACAAATAAGATTGCAGCATTGGTCTTGCCTGTTGATCGAAGTGCATCTGATTGACAGTTTTATCTTGTGTGAAGGCAAATGCAGGAAAGGATAGTTAGGTACCACATATTTTTCTACAACGACGGACTGAATGCCGCGATTGGAATGGCGAGTGACTATTTGTTGTTTTCATGCAGTCAGTCAGTAACTCCGCTTACTCCACATCGATGATCACTTTTGTTTTGTCAATGATAGAACTCGAAAATTGGTTTATGCACCTTATAAGAACTGGATGAGGATGAATAATGTATTTATGACGAACTATATATGAATCTGTTCACCCACACGTGCTCATCAGGACGGTCTGTAGTGAGGGAAGAGTTCAAAGGTGTCAGACATTATGGTCTTGAGACTTGAGCTATGAAACAAAGAAGGTTGTTCCTGATGAGACCAGTAATTGGAAGAGCAACATGTCATTCACATTTAGAACATTTGTTCGCATAAGATCAAATGCTTGCTTATAGTTAGTAAGCATGATGGTGAAAATTTTTTGTTTCCATTGTTTTCAATAGTCATTGCGGTCGACAGTTTGAGTGGTTCACTTTTAAGTAAATGAGCCATTGTTTTGTTTGCAGTCCAAAAATTGATAGCGAGTAGAAGCAATACAAGATGGCAGCAGATGTGGTTCACATTGCAGCAGAGACTGATACTCATGCTACAGACTTGGAGGATGAAAATACCCTAAGAAAGCTCGTGAGTTCTGAACTATGATATTTTGTGGTTTTTACCATCATGCCAATTAATTAATTTGGAGCAATGAAAAGTATTTGACAAAAAATGCATTTCAAAATAATATTTATACTATAATTTATATTAAAATCTAAATCAAAAATCTTAATCACTGTACATCTAAAATTATAGTGGCAAGAATGTGAAGACCCCGAAGAAAAAAGACGACTCCGCTCTGTTATGTATAGATTACGTGAAGAGCGTTTAAAAGCACATTATGGGAAGAAAGAAGTGGTTGACGACATTTTAAATCCTCTTTCTGAAGAGCAATATCAAGAAACACCAGATCATGAAGCAATAGCTCCAACAAAAGAAAATGATGTGGAAATACTTTCTGGACAACATGAACCAATCGCACTGCCGTACCCAGAGGAGGCAATTAGTGTTCAAAAAGAGAGTCCGCTGAAGGAAGAAAGTTTGCAAAAACCAATATTTGATGATACATGCGAAAAAACATCTCCTTATTTTCCTGAAATCCAAACAAAACCTGATAACCAAGACAAATCATCATCTGAAATGAAATTAGATACTGGGGCATTGAGCGAAAGTACCAAAACACAGAAGAGTAGCGTTCAGTCAACCCAAAATGACACCAAAGTTTCATCTTACACGACTGAGACAAAGTCCAAAATGAGCCGAAAGGAATCAAACTCGAAAAGTGAGGCCAAAAAGCCGCTATCAGCAAGAGTCTCTAGTGAGAAAACAGACCGGAAATCTACACCAATAACAGACGAGCGCAAAAATTCAACTCAATGCAGAAGAGCACCATCTATGAGAAACTCTCTCAAATCTGAAAACGAAAAAATTCGGGATACACAGTATGAAGAAACCAAAAATAATAAGATTGCAGGGAGGACATCAACAAAATCAGGATTGGGGCATAAACGAAGCCCATACAGACTTAAAAATGGAGATGTGAAAGCTGAAAAAATGGAAAATAAGCGAATTTCTCCTATGACATCTCCAAAGCGCAAACCACTATTAGATCAAGGTCGGAGAGTTCTTGGAAAAGCAGACTCACCTGTTATTTCTTCGATTGGTGACAACCAAAACGATGTTCCCAAGAAATTTCATTCTGGAAAATATAGACATAAAAGCGCTTCAGTAGAAACTAACATGAAAAAATCTCCTGAGCGTGAGCGCATTATCTCGGTTCGAAAAAGTTCTTCAAGAGAACGAAACCCAATGTACTCTAGGAATCGGCCTCAATCTAATGGAAATCATTCCAAAAGTCCAGAAAAGGAAGAGAAAGAATGTTCTATTGAAAAGCCCGCTCTTAGAACAACAATGAATACAGAGCCCCTTAAGAGTGCTATGAAACCGAAACAGGCGTCCAAAGCTAAAGAGAGAACGGCCGTAAACAGTGATAAGTGTGCTGTGTCAAGCAAAGTTGATGAAATCCCAAGGGCAGTAGGAACTGAAGAGGATATTATAATTAAGGAGCTAAATAATCTGGACGATTTTTTACGAACCCACAGAAGCATTTCTCAAGATGATAGCTTGAAGAAAAAGGAATCAGAATCTTCTGACGCAATAGTTAATCCTGCTGGAGCTGTTGATGAAAAATTGGATGTGATGAAAAGTGGGGAAGAAAAACCATTCATCAAGAAAATATACAAGTATGATTGCCCCGATGATGACGAAAAACATGATCACTATCGTCATCCTGATGAACGGGTCAAGGACAAAAAAGATACCGAAAAGAGTAAAACGGTACCTGACCGTTCAATCTCCGAAATTGAAAATGAGATTATAGAGGAAGCAATTCTTAATAAATTGACCAAAAAACCGTCCAACAAAGACATTATCGCTACCAGAAAACGAAGTAATGACAGCTTTCAACCAAGGAAAACGAGTACTGGTTTTGTGGAAGAAGAAATCGTTATGAAAGCATCCAAGGCTACCACTTTCGGGTCACCCAAAAAAGGGAATTCATCCGATAGGAAAGATTCAGTGAAGTTGAGACCGGAAGCGTTCGATAAAACTTCTGACAACAGAGACAGAAAACATTCTTTGACGAAAAAAGTTGAGCGTTTTTCACCTTCGTCTGCATCAAGATTGGCTCGTAACAAAGAAAGAGATAGAGATAAGGAATATGAAGATGATATTATGAGTAGACCCAGCGTTTTTGATGCGCCAAAAGAGAAACAAGTTTTAATGCGTAAAATCTTTTCCAACAGTTCTGCCTGTGAATCAAAAATAGCTGAACAAGGTACGGATAAACAACTGAGCACACATAGGCAGAAAACGCACAGCAAGAGAAAAGGCAGTGCAGAAAGCTCAACAGTTGGTACAAACAATGAAAAAAATATGGAGACCAAAACTGGAGAAACAGCTGGTAGTAAAAGTAAAGTCGGGAAAGTTCTGAGGACAAAGAATTTGTTTGAAACTACTCAAGAAGAGTTAGAAAACAAGAAAGTATCTGAATCTTACAATAATAACCCACATCGAACATCTAAAGTTTCGAAAAGAGCAGCCTTTTTCGAAGCCAGAGCACGAGGAGAAAAACAGTCAGTAGAATCTCTAACATCTTCAATTATTGCAGAGAAGACAGAGAAAAACGAAAAATTAGTTAACACTACAGATATGGAAAAATCAACTATCCAACACGTCTCTCAAACCGACCCACATCTTACGAGGAGAGATAGTACTCCCAGAAAGAATAAAAGTAAATCTCCAAGTTCTCCTGGAAAAAATAATACGACTAAAGATAACTATGTAAACACAGATCAAAAGTCACCTACCAGACGAAAATCCTCAATTAAGAAAGACAAACCTTCCAAAACTGAATCCAACGACAATAGCTGCTCCACTCATGTTCAACTTACCCCAGATCCAGCAGATATTGATAGCATAGAAGAGCTGGAAAAACTTTTGGACTCCTCTGCTGACTATGGAGAACGAAGTAAAATCCGAACAAAAATAAGGCTTTTGAAACGGCAAAGTAGATTGCAAAGAAACGATTCTAATGATGACAAAAAAGAAGCGAAACCAGAGCGTCTGTCCTCCAGTGAAATAACAAAACCTCAAATTAAGCAGCAAAATATTACAACTGTTAGACTATCATCAACGAAAGCCAAATCAGGGGAAATAGCTGCCCTAAGTGAACTTGAAAACAAAGAAAACCGGTATGCAAAAACAAATATGGTTTCCATCATGAAAAAAAGCAATAGTAGACGCCGTAGTTGGGAGAGTCGTGAAAGCCACACGAAAACAACTGGCAGTTACAACCGGAAAAACAAAAGTGACTCTACATTTTCCCACATAGAAAAAGTTGCTAGGAAAAGTAGCATCCATAAACCAAGCGAGCCTAATATGACACAATCAATCATAAAGAACCAAGATGAGAGAAATGCTGCAAAGCGTTCAAACGAAGCAAGCTTTGGGAAGCGGGATTCTGTCAGAACTGAAACTGAGGTGCCTAGGAAAAAGTCAACTACCGCTTTAAAAACTGATATCAGTTCACCGTCTGTTGAAGTTGAGAACAAATTTGACAACGATAAAGATTCCAAAGATAATATTAAAATTATGTCGCAGAATACTTTTGAATTTGAATCACGTAAGACCGATAAAAGAAAATCTGTGGTGACAAGTGGGGATAGTTTTGCGAAACGTGAGGAGTTTAGGGACAGTTTGACAAAAAGTAAATCGTTAACAGAAAGGGAGGATTCTTCGAAAGAAGAAGATATTTCCATGGATACAAGTGCTCGTATGCGTAGTAGCCCAAACAAAGAGATAAAACCTCATCGTCAAAAAGCAATGTCAAATGAATTGTTTAGCACAAGACATGTGGCTGTAAAAAAAGACGCTGGATTGTCTGGCGCGTATTCGGAAACCCCCAAAATAGAAAGTAAAAGCCCCAAGGCAATTAGTACTACTGCCACGGACAAGGTCTGTGCTCTAAATGAGACGAAAATGAATGCGAAACTGGATAAAAGCAAGAATTCAATGGTTACGACTAGTTTCATCAAGACCCGTCTGCCTGAAAAAGATAGTAAACATGGTTCAAAAGATCCTGCCAAGAAAGCTGACGTGAGCACAGTGACTTCAAGTTACGGAGTCGGGCCTACAGATGAACAAGGTAAGATATTTTGGTTTTTGATTGCTCACATGACAAGGTTTTAGGAACATACATGTGATCCAGTAATTAAGATATTTGGCATATCCCTTCAGAATATAATATCCTGATAGGATATTTTTGAACGATATTAATCTACTCATTGTTTTTTATTGCAATTGTTTCTCAATATTTTCAATAGAATGGTATCAATACATTTTTTTCATAAATTTTAAAAAAATTTGACTGTCGTCCCGATTGCACAATAAAGTACAATTCACTTGTGGTCGCGGACGGTTTTGGCCCCCTCTTATTCATAAATAAGGATGATTATCTACCAGTAATTGACGCCTAATTTTTTGCTTTTCAAGGTATTCCTTTGTTTGGCCTTAAAGCGTTGAGAAAAGTGAAACAGGCCCAACAGCAAATGGACGCAAATTCCCCAGATAATACTAAAGGCGACGAACCCGAGCACAAAGAACCACAACCAGAGCAGCGAAGTAATTTTCTTGTTGGTTTGAAAGCTTTGCGAGCTCAAGCTCCGTATCAAGATGTAGTGGACAAAGCTACCGAAGAAAAAGAGGAAAAGGTATCGAAACCTGACTGGGTTAATCCAAAGCCACCGTCATATGCCACAAATACCAGCATAATGTTGAAAAACCGGCGAAATAATAATAATAATAATGGTGTCACATTGGAAAAACATGTTGATGACCCGGGGAATCATCGACATAATATGCCAGAAGAAAAAAGTGTTGGCCGTCGATTGTATCAGACATCAGTGAGACCAGATGATCTTCAAACTGTAAGAACAAGTACCACGACTTTCTCGCGTGGGAGAGTTGGCAGATCGTCAGTAAAAGAGCTTTCCAAACGCTTTGAATCGGAACCGTGTAGATTGTCTAGTGAGAAATCGACCTTGGATGAAGAAGATAAAAGTTGTAACATTGCATTGACGAATTATGCCGTGCATACAGACTTTAAGCAGGCTGCTACTCATGAAAGATCCGACTTTCGTAGCTTTAGTGCAAACACGGCTCAGGAACGTGAGAAACCCACAAGGAGCTTTTTGAATACACACACCCCGATAGAGACTATGTCCGATTTCATGGGTAGAATGAAAGGAGCGGAAGAAATTAGCGAGGATGGAGTGGAGTCTGATCGTTCTCTGTTGAACAAGTTTATTGGTGCACATGCACTCTTGCAAGGGATTGAACCTTTGTTATCTGGAAAATCTACAGAACATGACTCTGTGTCATTGGTAAGACAATTTAAATCATTTAAGATCATGAATGTTCAACGTGCCAAATACCATTAGCATATTTTAAAGAAGATATTTACACTAATGGTTCAATTATTAAAAGCACAAGCTGGGATGCTGATCCAACAAGCATAATCTGTGCGCTATAAATGGATTTCGCATGTTTATAAGTAAACAAACTTGAACAATCCTAGATCACATGTTTAGTTTCAAGTGAGCCCTGTAGGAAATTACCTATTAAAATATCATTTGATATCATCTAATGACAAAAACTGTAGATTTAAAAAACAGGTTTATTGTTTCCAACATGGCCTTATAGGGTAGTTTCTACTAGCTGCAAATGGTCCCGCGTACAATGTTCTTTTTTCTGCACATGAATGCTAAAGTAGTGTGACACGCCGTAAAGTTTATTCTCGGCTTAAAACTGAACATTGTGTGACCGTGTGAGTTTAATGGTTTGTATTAGCATGGCTTCATTTTAACTTTAGTAGGGACCAAACGGTAATATTTTGGTACCGGGTGCAAAATGCATACCCTCCATGTGCCATTCTATTTTTAAACGACGCTTTACTTTTTTGGAATTGATTTGCCAGTTGCAAAATACTGGCGTATGTGTGAAACAGCAGGCATGGGGAACACGTTCAAAGTACATTCATCTTGAAAGTTTGCAGATGAGTTGATCTAATAGAATATAGGTCATTTCGACTTGCTCACGAACTATTTATTATGAAAAAAGCCACAAGTTTATGCGTATCATTTATTTATACATGTATGACCATTATTGTTCGTTCCACGTCAAAGTGTCACCCGAAACGAACAGTTTAAAACGTGTAACTAATAGCTCCACCACTTTATAACATCATGACAACGATATGTACTATGAACTCATACGTTTTTAACTTTAAACTATATCCATCCAGGCATATGGCATGTGAACTGCTCATAAGATGATTAGACGCATGAGTTTTTTTCTTGACTCACTTTGGCTTTGGCTTCATCATCCACGCATTCAGAGACTCGGTATTCATGTGCTTTGTACCCGTTCATTCGCAAAGAAGGTGCCAACAGAGCAATTTTCCCTTTTCATTTCCAGCTGAAAAATTGAAGTTTCTCAAAACGTGCACTCTGTGGTATCATTCGCATTGTGAGCACACATGTGTGCTGTTGTTGTGCCCCTAAAAAACAGTTGAAAGCATTTTAATGAGAGTTGAGGAGTTAAAAGTTGAGCGGTTTTCAAAACATTTAGGCCGTCATCCTTGCATCCACGAGACAATACAAAAACAACAAATTCGTTGCCTTGCTAGTTCTCTCTTCCAGTCCTGTTTAACGTGCTGACTTTGTGCCTTGTGCAAATTTACTACACTTCCCTTTCATTGGATGTGATAATGCGTGCTCAAACATTTTGATGGCCTGTGAGATCTATTAATGTCAGACGAGTTACATGTTTATGTGCATGGACTTTTAGTACAAACTCTGAGTGAGTGAGGACGGCGCTAGGTGGTGAGGTAAAGTTTGCTTTGTATCCTAATCCTTTGTTTGGATATCTTCCTGTCTTTGTAGTATACTACGATTATATCCAGTAAGGAACAATAGTTTCTTTTTATGTAATCTATTCAATTCAGTTCAGTACATCTTCGCTCTCTCTGAATCCTGTTACATACATTTATATCATGTTGAATATTCCAATGCTAGTTTTTATGCATTACCTCATTTTTAATTTGGTGTCTTTAAGTGGGCGTAAAGTTGTTCAAGTTCAGCCAACATAGTTAGTTGGTTACATGTAAGATTGGAACTCTTAAATCAGGAGAGCACATTATGCTTCCCTTGCATATATGGTGTTAATGTAACGATTGGAAATATTATTGCAGGGTGAAATGGAGGACGAAAGTAAAGTTCTCGATAAACCTGCTTGCAGTGAACATGGGTCCGATGAAGAAAGTCCGGTTATGGAAGTAATGGATTTTTGTATTAATGAAAATTATATTTTGCCGACTAAAATTATCGAGACAATAGGATTTTCCCATGTTTCGTAGTAGTTAGGAAAAAATGTCAAATCTGGTACAGAAAAAACGGTTAATTGCAACCTAATACTTTAGGTTGCATCTCCAATTAGTAATGCATTGGCATTGTAGTACGGTAGCGAATCAATTAAAGTTCCATTTGTAGCTTTTTTATTAACAACAGAGGTTTTAGAATTTGGTAACTATTTTAGCCCGCTGTGTTAAAAGAAGACATGTTCTTATTACAATTCTTTAGAAGAAGTCACTCATTTGTAGAGGTTGGCAAACCAGCCAAGTTTTGAAAATGGCACGATGTCATTTTATTTTCGCCGTTACCCGTTTAGTTTCTCACTATACTGTCAACTATATAATAGTCTTTCTTAGATCATTATCATTAGTACAGGGAATACATGCGATTTATTTACCTTTCGTTAGTTAGTTTACGGCGTCAATGTGTCTTCTTCTGCGTACAGTTAAAACAGCGTATTCAATTCATTATGAGTGGAAATGGTAGTCTATTCTGTTGGAGATTTAAAAAGCACATTGGCGTTCTCTGTGTGCATGTCTACCGAAAAGAGTTATAAATAACATTTAGTTTTCTGGATTCTCCTATGCGCAACCATATTTGGGTGAACGGAGAGGAACAGTTGCCTTTTCTTTGTACTACAAACTAACTAACTCTGCGTTCATCTGTTCCGTTCTGCATAGATAGGTTCAGTCAACTTGGTTTCTTTTTCTGCTCATTATAACTTAAACGTGTTGATGATCTGGGAAGAAGACGCGCTTTTTCTCTTTCGCAATGAGAAAGGAATATATTAAAGCTGCTCATGTCTTTGCCATGATCATACTCTTTGTGCCAATTGCGGAGTGAGAAGTTGTGTTGAAAGAGTGAAAGAGGAACTAACAAGTTGTACGTATTTAGATAGTGAACAATTTGTCCTCACTGGAATTGTAAAAGTTTTCAGTTTTATTTTTTGATGATTTGAATCTACACGATTTTTGTAATTGCTCTTCTTCGTTTTATTCTTGAGTGAGTCATAAGTGGTTAAAAATATTATTTTACCTACTATTTCATTTAATTTCAATGTAAATATAGTATTTTACGTGGTTTTTGTTGTTAAACTATCTACTAATTCTCTGTGATTTTAAGGTGGAAGCGAGTGAAGTTAAGGATAACTGTGAAGTAACCACCACTGGTTTGGAATCCCTAGGTAAATTTCTTCACTTTGTTTACTTTCAGTTCACGCTGTCTTTCCTGTCCTATTTTTATGTGAATAATGATTTATGCTGTTTCAATTTCGTGGGTATGAAAAATTTATGAAAAAGCAAATTTAGATAACTTATTTTACTGACTTTTTTTATAGATGTAGCTGATAATAAAAAAGCAGTGGAAGAAAAAGAAGGATCTACTGAAGCCATTTTGGAAAATCAAGAAACTGAGTCGGTCAGTGAAACTACTGACCTAAAACATACAGGTGAGTTGACACCATTGCTAGTAGAATTTTTAGGTGAATCTGACAGTGGGGGTTCTAAAAGTCAGGAATGCAATATCGAACCAAAAATTAATACTGACCCAACAATCACACCTGCTACTTCTGGCGACGGGCTTGAAATAGGAGAAATGAGCGTTAATGAAGAAACACTTTTTGATTCTGGAACTGAATCTGGAGAAGATTCCGTGACAACTCCAGAGAATTTGCCCACTGCAACTGGCGCTTTCTCCTTTGCCGTATCTAAGCAGCATGAAGGAGCAATGGACGCTTTACCTAATAAGAATACTAGTAATAGTAGTGCCTTCGCTCACTATGGTGATGGCAAAACTTTTGCTTCTTCTGCAACTGCTCCTATGAATTTCAGCACCTCTTACCCGTCTGAAAATCCTTTCCCTTTTGCACAACCAAATATTGAGCCTAAGCCTGTAACCACTATTAGTGATACAAATGCTGAGCTTGCACAGCAAATTGACAGTGCTTTGGCCTTGCTACGAGATTCAGTTGCACGGGATCCCACTTTTGTTACTGAACGACTACAAGCCGTCACTGGCGCATTTGCCACCGGAATATCCAATGAAGGCAAAGGCAAAGAACTGATTGCTCTCATTGACCGCCTCAAGAGTACATTAAATGAAAACGATCCTACTACTTCGGGACAAGAAAGCAAGCCAACAGAGTTTCCGGTCCCTACCGGGTCTGAAGTCACTCCTATTCATCAAATGCAATCTGCAAGATCCAATGAAGGGCTAATGGGTCCACCCAATGAAATGAATGCCTATGGAATCGCTCCTTCCGTAGAAGATTCTTCTGTTCCTTGGAAGTTACGTAAAGCTAGGAAGAAATCAAAAACAAGGTCACATACGGTGGGGGTGAGTGAAGAAGAACTTGCAGAAGCTCGAAGATATATTCAGGAAACAGAACGACGTCAATATTCTATGGGATCGCAACCAAGTGTTTACTCCGATCCATTTCCTTCAGTGAGAAAAACTAGCTTGGGTTCCCTTTCGAATACAACATCCCCAGTCTTTTCGCCCGTTTCTGCATCTTCCACCGAACGGAAATTCTTCCCTGTGGCTCCTCGACCATTCAAAAGCTCGGCAGAAATTTTTGAGTCTCTTCGACAACAATCACTTGATGCTGGCAGTCTTAGTGATGGAGGTGGCTTGACAGGAACGTCCTCTTTGAAATTACGACCTCTTCGTACCGTGTCTTTGGACAGCTCGTACGACCCTAGTCGACATTTTTTCACTCCAGAAGAAAACGTTCAGATTGCTATTCACAAAGCGGCTATCAAGAAGCAAGTATCTGCAGAAGAAAACAGACGGAATAGGAGGAGCAGTTTTTCCTCGCTGTCAGTTGGTAAAGACCTGTCTTTGCGGCTGCCTAAACCATTTTGTGCACCTCAAAATGAGCCCGAAGAAGCTGTACCAATGAATAAAACTAGTGACATCACATCTACTATAGACTCTGGAACTATGCAACCGCCAGGAACAACAGAATTGAAACAATACTCACCTCCAATACTCTCACAAACAGAAATAAATCAGGAGCCAAGTTCGCCCCAGTCCAGTCGATTTGAAAATGTCCAGATTTCATTGAAGGAATTGAATACTTCAGAATATCCTCAACTCCAAATAGCTATCACATTAAAAAACAACGGAACAACTCCTGCTCTTCGACAAGGAGGTAGCAGTAGTAACAACAGTAGTAGCAGTATTTCTAACATAATGGTGGGTCCAGTGGATTCTACTGGGATTCAAGATGCTACCAATATTACAAACTTGAGGCGTCAATCTAATGGCAGGGAATCCATTTTGAATACTGCCGACTCTGGTATAAGTAGCACTCAACCTTTTACGGGCTCATCAGATGATCAATGTAAAATGGATACAACTGACTCTAAAAGTATCGTCCCATATAGCTCCAAAATTGGCCGCTACAAGTCCAAAAGCGAACGAAAGAAACGGATGAAACGAGCCAATACTATTGACATTCCACAGCCTCCAGGCACTTATACATACACTAATGAAGACTCAGAAATGGAAGACGAAGACTCAGATGGGTATGCAACTCCCACCGCTACTATGAACACACAACCTGGGGCAGCTAAAGAACAGAAGCCAGTGAAATCCTCTTACTTGGGAACTGGGGATCGCTTGTGGATGAACAAGTTTTCTAACTTGAAATGTTCATTTGAATCGAGTAGTCAAGGTTCGTCACCTAGCATTTCACCATTACCATCAAACGTTTCTAAACGTCCAGTATCTGAATCGAATTTGACACTGATTCAACCAGACGGGTTGACTAGTGTGATAGGGAGCAAGCCAATATGGGCTACTTCCCAACAGTCACAGTTGCCTTCCCAGGTGAAGAATAAGCTGCAAATTTTCGAGGAACGAACAAATTGTGAAATCCCTGCTCCAATTGTAACTAGACGCCAAGAAGCTAAAGCTCCTACTGCTATGAGTAACCCAAATGTTAAGATTGTGTCCCAAGAGACCCCTGTTATGCGTAGTCAACAACAGATTGAGCAGCCAATAAACATGAAACCTGATAATAAAGTGATATCCTCGCCTCCCAAAGTCATGATGGGACAGGAAAATAAACAAAATACTTTCCCTGGAAGTGTCGTATCATTTATGCCTCCCAAATTGATTCCAGAACCTGCTAAAATTGTAGATAACTATGCTTCCGACTCAGAGAATTTTGGACCACGTAAAATGTTTCGAGGAGCTAACTCTGATACTGAAGGAAAACGAACTGTGCACGCTGTAGCGCACATGTTTAACAAAAAAGATATAATCCCACCATCAGTGCCGCCTCGAACGCACCAATTGCCGCAACCACCTGCGCCAGAAAAAATCGAGTTACCCTGGGCAAAGAAAGAAGTTGAGGATTCTAGTAGGGTCCATCTTTCTCGATCCAAGTTCGAAGCACAAAGTCAATATAATCCTTCACCCGCAAGTCATACTAGAAGACCGCAATCTGCTTTTATCCCAAATAATAACGGTAGTCAACCTTCATTACATGATGACAACTCTTCACCATTCATACGTTATGACAAGAAATTCGAAACGCGACGAGCCAATCCACCTATGAGTGCACATGACATTAACAAATCTCACCGAGCAGTCGATCCTTACTCAAAAGGAGCCACCAGTTTTGAGTCCACTCAGCAAGGTAGAGCTCCCAAAAAGCTGATTTCAACATTCGGAGTCACCCGCAGTTTTGATGATACGTACCGTCAACCAATTAAACCGGAGCCGTTAGGCCAGAAAACAACTTTGAGTAACGAATATCTTGCAACAAAGCCTGTGGGTGAATCTCGAAAGATTCTTAAAGGCTATAAAATGAATAGTCAACTGCCCTTGATATTCCCAGTTCGCCATCATCCATCCCCACCTGAACCCGAAATATTACCATCTCCCCCTGTAAGTTCAAATAATGAGGATGCTTGTAAGCCTGTGGTATCCAAAGTGATGAAAGGACCCCAAAAGCAAACAGCTATGGTTACTACACGAGTAGCCTCTTTGAGTGGAGACGAGTCAAAACCAAATCGTATGGCCAATGCTCGGTCTAATATTCGGAGCATTCTAAATCAATACAATTCAGATGAAGGTAGCAGTGGAGATTCTACAGATTTGCCACCGGCCATTGTTTCAGGTAATTTTAAATTACCCCCACTGTCCAAATCTCAATCGGGAGGCTCAGTTTTGAGCCAAGTGCAGGCATTTAGGGAGTTGGCCAAAGACTGCACTGTAGCCCCATTACCAACAAATACACCCAGTAGACAACAAAAACAGACAGTAGTTAAAGACAGTAGTGAAAATGCCAAGAACACAAATAGGAATACTAGCACTAGTAACATAAATAGCCACATACCTCGGCAAAAAAGTTTGTCAGAGTTTCCACGAATTGCACCATCTGCCCCAGTGCTGAAGACAATTACTGTAAACACGAGTATGAAGCCCCCAGGTCATAGTTTGCTACGGAAAAAGATATTTGAAGGAGTGCCTACGAAAATGGAGGATGAAGAATTCGAGAGCGATTTGGATTTGCTGACCAAACCGTATAGGACGTTTTCTAGGTCTGATCAGTTGAAACGTTCCAGTTCTGGCAGTACTATATTCAATAGGGCACAAAGTTTGTACCTGAGTGCACAAGAAAATATTCGACCAGTGCAAGCGGAACGGGTAAAATCTAATGTGCCGCGAACTCAGAAATTGTTTCCCAAGCAGTTCGAAGCCCAAATGTCCCCTAGTAGTGCGAACCAAAAGCAAAGGGAGGTTGAAGCTTATTTTACAGCTCAGCAAGAGCAACAAAAAAGGGATGCACCTAAAGGGAAACGTGGTGGAAACCATTTGAGAAAAAGTGCGTCGCTTGGACGACTCATGCATAGACAAATGTCCATATCAGACGGGGATGATGACGTGGATCAAATTTTCGAGAGTCTCTTTAAAGCTTCCGGTACGCCGATTCCTCCATGCCTTTAAAAAAACTCAAGAGCACTTTGGTTTTCGTACTACCATCACTACTACTACCACTACTACATTTTTTGTCATAATGGAGTGGCTATTTGATGCTATAGACAGTGATGCTTTTTTGCTCATGCTAAAATTGACTGAAGTGTACAAATGTTTATTAATTTGTTAGCTGCAACTATCTACAGAATGTTTATTTGTTCAAAAGCTGTTTTCAATATGGCTTCCATTGTGTGTCACATTGCCCCAAAAAATATTGCAGTCCTAGTGAGTTTTTGTTGTTCTCAAGTCCAATTAGTCGTTTGTGGAAAACCTTTATAAATTCTAGTCAAACCCTCGAATCTAAAGAAAGTAAATATACGTGCTAAATTCAAAATCATACATTACTACCACTACGTACTGTATGTATGTACTTACTTAATGACAGCAAAGTTGTAGATTGCATTGGTGAAAATTACGACAAATACACATAGCTGTATGGAATTAGATGCTTGCAAAAACATTAAGATTCTAATCCCATGTAGATGTAATCATCATGTAATTTTTCGTTAAATTTGACCCGATAGAGTTATTAAGACAAAATTAATTCCTAATTATGCATTACTAGTTAATCAAACACTTTTAAGTTTACTTGCTCTCACAAGTAGTCCCGAAATCCCACAAAAAGAACACAGTAGCTTTAGAAAAGCATTTCCCATTATAATTTGGTTGCAGGGAAACAGGAGCAGACGACTGTGTCTTTGGTTTCTTCCTCAGTGTCACAAAGTAAAATCAATCCCATGGCCTTACCACCTGGAGGTAGCAAAGGACTCGTGTCCCCTTTCAACAAATTTAAGCAAATGGATGAGAATACAAAGTTAGTCTAACTACCATTAATAAAGCCTTTGCTTGCTAAAAAAACTCCTAAAAAATATTTATTCCCTAAATATGTTTGCCTTGTTATTGCACCTTGGCTACAGGGATGAAAAACGATGAAAACACTGTGAAAGGGATTATTCATTATGCACGTTCGCTATCGCTATGTAAAAGTTGTTTATGCTTAGGGAGCTAAAATTCTTGTAATTTCCATAATGTACAGTGTCAAAAAAGGAGGTCCTCCCATTTTCAAGTTCACGAGTAATGAATTGAAACAAAGCGCAACAAGCACGAAAGATATCCTTCTGTACTGGTGCCAGTGTCGTACGAGGGATTATCAGGTTATTCTCCTCTTCTTTTCATCTCTCTGTTATCTTTCTTCTTCCTTTATCTTGTTTTGCTGTACAAAGAAAATTGCGTTTGCACGCGTACGTCAGGTGTCTTTCTTTCGATCATTGCTTTGTCCCCTGTATGCAGAGGAAACAACAACTTGTGTGCAGTAGCGTAGATAAATCGCTCTTTGATTTATATTTATGCTGTGGGAAAAGCAAAACTTGTAAAACACATCTCCAGATAAGTTTGCTGTAGGTAGAGACAGGTAGAATGGGAGAATTGATTATAGCAAAAGTTAAATGAAGTGTGAGAGATTCTATTATTCAATGGCAACATAGTGTCGAATTTAGATGCATTATATGCCCTGTATTTTCCTCCAGTTGTTAAGGCCCGACATAAGAAAAGTAAAAAATATGAATAATAAATAATGTATGGACAATGATTGTATCTTACGACTCTGAAGTAAACACACAAAGCTTTGCTTAGTGAAAATTATTTATGTAATGCGTTGTTTTATGTGGTATAGTTAGTAGTTCCTTTCTGTGTTCCCATCCATTGTGTGTTTCTGTGTTACCATCCATTCCATATGAAGTATAAATAGGTTTAGTGACTCCATAATGTTGATTAAGTTGAATTCCTACTGGTTTGTGTATATTTGTACAGTGTGTGTTTTTATTGAGATGAATTTAATGATTGTAACTAATATGACTAGTTAATTTTGTGTGCTCTTGATAGTTTTCAAAAAGTGATCTGACTGAATAACTAAATGGATCTCTAACTTGTGGGATATTATTTTGCAGAACGTCAAAATTGAAAACTTTTCCAGCAGCTGGTCCGATGGGTTAGCTTTCTGTGCGCTAATTCATCATTTTTTTCCTGATGCCTTTGACTACTCTTTATTGGACTCTAAAAATAGAAAACAAAATTTTGATCTGGCTTTCAAAGTTGCATTGTAAGTTTTTTATCATGTATCCGACTTTTTCCTTAGGTTTTAGTGTCGGTTTTCATATTTTGTTCCTTATATTTTTCATGCAGTGAGAAAGCAGAAATTTATCCATTACTAGAAACAGAAGATATGCTCGCCATGGGACGTCGACCGGACTGGAAATGTGTTTTCACTTATGTTCAAAGCATGTATCAAAAATTGAAAGATCTCTGAGATTTCAACCCTTTTGGCGTTTCACACGAAAATTTTGGACAGTAGTAGTTGAATCGAATAGAATATAAACCCACTCTTTGATTATACTATTGTCTTTTCATTGCATTTGGAAGCTTTAATGTATGGTTTATGAAAATTTGGTTAGACGGAGCTTTAAAATACCACTTCATTAACTGAAAGGTGATATGTACTCGGTGACCATGAATACTTCACCTGATATTGGTATGATTATGAGATTTTACGTGATAATTGAAATTTCTACCCGTTTATTTGGTAGGTAGCTTTGTAAAAATCTTCCGTTTCTATGGACTGCTTTATAAAGTATTATATGCATTGGTAAATTAAGCATACGAAGACGAACTAACGATCTGGTTTTTTTCTATAATTGAATTGAATTGGTCAGTAGTTGAGTAAAGAAAGGGGAAAAATTAGCTTCAAACTATACAAATCCAATTTAGCCATAGTTTTTGAAATAAACAATAGTTTCTAGTATACAATTCAATATTCATTTTTATTGGGTGGTAACGTAAATTTCTGTGAGGTTTATAATTTGTTATGTATGTATAGAATAAAACCTAACCGAATAAATATATTTATATCTAGTTCTATCTAATGAAAGAATCGTGCCTGATGACTAGTAGTGCATTACAGTTGAATTCATACGTAGTGACTATCTTTAATATTACAATTAACAAAGAAATGGTGCAAGACTGGCAGGACACATGAATGGAATTTACGACGCTAGATTTTAGAAGTTTGAAAGAATGGAAAAAGGGCGCTGGATAACAATGGTTTCAAAACTAATTATTTTGTCAATACATAATATGTTACTAATGAATTTACTTTATGCTAGTGGAAAACTAACAAAAATATTTTACATGTTGAATATGCGGAAATAAATTAAAAGGTTTTCAAAATGAAAAATTTCGTTGTTACTGAAGATGATGTTGATAAAATGATTTGTTTTAAAATATGCACCGCTCATATAGGGCAATATCCAAATTTGGTACAGATTGAAAAATTTATATCATAGTACAATATGCAGCAGGAGGAAGGACGAGATTTAATACGAGGGACGACGTAAACAAGAACGTTTGAATTGAGCTAGGTATCATTATTCGCCGCCGGTAGTCAGTAACGCCGTCAGTAACGGAACTTCGTTTCGTTCTTGCTCTATATGATCAACCATATCCCCAAACACTCGCCGTATTGCTTCACAACCCTTTGAGAGAAGCTTTTTCAAGCTTGTACTGTCGTTCGTAGAATAGAAGGTAAGCTGGAGACTCCATAACAGATGAAAATGAGACTTCTTCAATCACATCATCCGATATTACATACCACCTAGAGTCAAAACCATAATAGTCATTAGTTTTGATTAAAAATTTTTTATTCTCCATTTTAAACAACTAACTTATTAGATCCAATTGATCCATCTTCTGTGGCAGACAAATGTCTTCGATAAGTTACAAAATGGCCGGATTCTGGACCACCTAATTTGACAAGGTTGTAAGATCAAAGATAACATACATTTTAAATTTTAGCATTCAAAAACCAGTAGTGTTGTTACCAACTGCAACATAAAATAATAATTTAAATCCCTTACCGTAATGAGAAATAACGGATGATAGTGAATAAATCCAGTCTACAGGTGCAGTCTTTTCGGTTTGATCATCAGCAGCAATGCTTAAAATGTCAGTTGAGCTCGAACCATTATAAAATTGTCCAAGAATGGCAAGATTCATTTCTTTTGGGAAGCAAAGGAGACCATCATTTTTGAGGAGTCCAAGTCCGCCCCACGAACTTCTGATTATGTGAATGCAGAGCACTTTCGGAAGCTGTAAGTAACAGTAATTTATAAACTTCGATTACATTCAATTAAATTCAAAATTTTTATTAAGGTGTCAAAACCAAATCAGCAAAAATCTACTGGTCTTCCTTTGGGGACACACTACACACACTACACACTAAACACTACATCGATCAGATTTTCCACAAGACAGGAAAATTCCGATTAAAGGTACATTTCTGATTAATGACACTTCAAAATTGCATTGTATCGATCCTTTTTACAATGGATCCAAATACTGACCGACTAGACCGACAGATTTTATTCATTATAATCAGATATCCTGGTATCTATTATATTGGAACTTCATTATACCGAATCGAACCTGTATTTCATACTCACTCTTAATATCATCGTGCGCTTGACAAATACAGACTTCGTGGGTCGACCCAAACGGTCAGAACATCCATCACAATCCACATTGTGGACAATAACTGGCTTGTAGTATTTTTTCATGATTTCTCCCAGAAAGGCCATCTTTCCAACCGGAAGCAATAGACTGATGAAGTCTGTTGATTCGATTACAAACTTTGGCTGCACAAAAATAATCTATTCATCAAGACATGCGAGCACTAGATGATCAACATTTGTATTAACTGAAAAAATTACCTCATAACGGCAAGCCAAACACTCAAGTTTTGAAGCCACTAATTGTCTAAATGGTAATGCTTTATTTGCTGAAGCTGAGCCTTTGCGCCGAACAATCCCAATTGGCTTCGTAAACACCTTTGCAGTTTCAATGACTTCAAAGTCTGCCAGACATGCGTTATCAATATCTTCGTGATTGAAGTCCCCAGATCCCTCTGCTAAAGCATCCTGAAGCGATCCATTATGTTTTCGGCGGACTGAGCGTTCAACCTCCAAAAGCAATGAATTTAAAATTATTTGAAACATTTCCAAACAGTCTTGTTCAACGTTGATGCGCATTTTTGAGCCATTTTGTCTCAAGATATTGAAAATATCTCCAGGTATCTTTTTCATCAATAATTCTTCACTCATTTCAGTTTCAATCTCTCGGTTTAAACCTATGACCCCAAATAGAAGCAATTCAAAGCTTAACACTTATATTAAACACAGAACTAGACTCAAAGCTGACTAACCCAAAACCCCCCGATACAAAGCCCCTGCCAAAGGGCTACTCAAAGTTCGATATGATGCAGGAAATTCTGAGTGATTCACTCTATTATCAGCATCCCGTTCTCGAAGCCAAGTTCTGAAATGTCTACAAGATGCCAGTGCTTGTAAAATAGCATTTAAAAAGCATGTGGTGTTGAAATTTTCGAGACCCATCACCGGATGTCGACCTAAAATAAGAACAACCAAAAATCAATAATCTAATTAACAAATTCAAAAATTAACAAAATGAGCTCATTAAAAATGCATTTACTTCGGGGAGGAATCTTCTTACGACCATTACTTCCTTTAAAACACAAAAAAAGCATCATTCCTGTGGCGGACGCAGCCCCAAAACACCAAAAGCGACTTAATGAGATCCCCATCTCAATTTTTTTTACTTGTAGCAAGTAAAAAAGTTATTATCAGAATAGTAGTTTGTGCAGCAAATAATTGATTCTATCCAGGCAATTCAATTCAAAAAAGTTTGCGAACGACAATCAGCAAACATATTTTAGTTAACATTATTGCTGAATCCTACGGTTTCTTTATGTACAAGGTCCTTTTACAGAACTATCAGAAATTTTAACAGTTTACAAAGCTTTGAAAACGTATTTAAAAGTTGCGAAAAATTACTAAACTTCACAGCTCAATCAAAAGAAGGAACAAAATATGTAATATTGTCTTCTCTTTTCAAAAAATATCAATTCCCGCTACGGCTTTCGTTTATGGCATTTGTTGGCCTAATGTTTGTTTTTTGCGTTGTAACTTCTCTGACATTGGTCCTTGGATTCAGAGGTCTGATTGGCTCATTTTCATCGCTTCTTTTCTGTGCAACCTATAGGACAAAAGCAACAATTTTAGAAGCCATCTTTTTGTACAGTTCTCATTCTTTCAATGGCTCCTCAATTGGCGGCAGTATTCTGCTTTTAAATACGTTTGTTTACTACGTTTTTAGTTTCGTGCAGGGTTTTTAATTATTTATTAAGTTATTTTTGGGCTTTTGATCGGGCGATTGTTTGAAATTGAAGGTTGAATGATCATTTCTATTGGGTGGATACTTGAATATCAAAGGGAGGATTACTGTTGTAATCTATTTAGAATCATATCTTGTTGAGATTTGGTGCGGCATTATAAAAATGGAGTTCAGAGGAGTGAAACGAAAATTGCAAGCCGAAAGTGCTAGTGATGACTACAGTGCTGGCATTGAGGAGGAGATGTCCAAATTTTCGAAAGGACATATCAGCGCAAATACCATTGATTCAGATGATGAAGTAGAGGAAGATGAAGACCGGAACAAAGCTAAATATGATGTCTTAAAAAGTGATCAAATTGAAGGTGAGTTGCTTGCTTAAGGGCGTTTTTTCTTTGACGATGGAGTTTTAATCTTATAGTAAATTCAGTTCCAGATGAAATTTTTTCCTGCTCGCCACCCAACGTTACTTATGCTTACTACTACCACAGTCACTACGAAAAACTCCATGAAGCATAGAAGGCATAGATTCTACGGTAGCAGTTATAGGCGGTTTCACTTTTAGTGCATATATTTTGGTAGTGACTGTGGTAGTAGTAAGCAAAAGTAACGTTGGGTGGCGAGCAGGAAAAAATCTCATCTGGAACTGAATTTACTATACTGTTTATTGTATTTTTTGCAGGACAAGAAGGAGATACCCTTCAATTTGATGGCGAAACTAAAATCACGCCTTTCAATATGAATGAAGAGATGGAAGAAGGGTATTTTGATGGTAATGGTATGTACATCTGGAACAAAGAAGACGCTGCTCAAATTAAAGACGCGTGGTTGGATTCTGTGGATTGGGTGAAGGTATTTTAATTCTTGCTGTTGCTGTACTGTATGGTCTTCGAACATGCGAATGTGGTTGAGTTAGTTGAATGTTTTCTTTTGCAACTACTGATGAATTTTTAAATTAAATTTATAATTCAAGGTTGATAAGAAGTCTGAATCGGGAGACAAGTCCAACAATCTCTCAGATGATGACTCTAGTAGTCTACCAATGGATCAGTCAAATGTTTTAGAATCGTATAAACTTTTATTGACATTTTTGAAGCCTGGAGAAACATCCACAAAGGCAATTAAACGATTAGGTAATGAAATTTAATGCAATTACTCCTTGCATGGGATGTGATAATTTTTTCTTGGTTATATATTAATGTTTCCTTACTATGACTGTTTTTGTGGTCTTGACTCATTTTGGTGTCATAATGGCAGGTGGAGGAAAACCCATGTCTGCCTCTGAGCGGCTGAAGCAAAAAAAATTGGCCCTTAAAAATCGAGGCAAGGAAGACAACATCCCATCTACTTCTCCATCTGTCTCTTCAGTGAATTCATCCGAGCAAATAACAAAGTTGACAGAAGTCTGCAATGATATATTAACTTCTACGGGAAACATGGGTATTTACGAAGAAACTTACGAAAGCATAATGTTCAAGGTATTACCAGCAAGTTTCAAGTTATTTTCATATTATATCGTGCTAATCATGCAACTATGTATTAATACAAGTACAAGTAATAAAATCAACCTGTTAAATTTACCTTTTGTAATTTTTAGATTTCAAAGCCAATTTCCACAGGACCGGTGGAGGATGATGGAATGGACATGTTTTCTGACACTTTCACTCCAAGCAAACCGGATGAAAAGACTGTAGCAAGCAGCTCCACTACTGATGGTACTGGTAAGGATGCTAATGACACAGAGGAAGAATGTCGCTGGGAATTCAAATGGGAAAATAAAGACGACGCCGCCATTCATGGTCCTCATACGTCAGCAGAGATGGATGCTTGGGTGGAAGAAGGATATTTTAAGGAGGGAGTATTTGTTCGAAAATACAAATCCGCTGGCCAGTTTTACACTTCCAAACGAATGGATTTTAGTTTGTATTCATAGTCATACATAAACAACTTGCTACTCTAGCTGTAGCTCGTTGATCTAAAAAAATTACAGTAATTTTCAATATTCACAGATAACGACTGAACCAAAATTTTAGTCCTGTTACTACTGCATCCTATTACCTTTTGTTATTGTTGTTCGCACACGTATCTGATATTTTACGATGGAGCAAAATATTAAATTAAAACTGCATTCCAGTTGGTGAATTCTTTCGTTGTTTTAGTTTGGTCTACACGCTTCCCACTTTTTTTGCACATTTCTTGTTGGTAATGCAAATTCTGTCGCAAACTATGTATGTTTTGACAAGAAGAACTCCACTTTGAAGATTTTTAATTTTTGAATTTCCGGCCCCGACAGCCACTGATGAAGTAGAGATTCTTAAATACGGGCAAATGTCCCACCGACTATTTAATTATAAGACCATGTGAGATATTTGCACGTACTTTGTATCTCAATGCCCCAGAGGCTCACAATTTTCTTAAATGCACTGTTCTGGACAATATTGAACGTCTCACCATCCATAACTACCTTGGTTTCATGAGAGCTGAGTTTCACAGAAACGTATTATTTCCCATTACAAAATTATATTTTCATCCAAAGTATCAAAACTAGTGCTGTGGCCCACATACTGGTCTCCCACTGCCAACTAAAAGAAATACTTATGCGTATCACCTATCAATATACAGCATTCACCATTACGTCACTTAAAGCTTATAAAGTAGTAAAACATTTTCTACGGAGTAAACTAACCTTTACTTGGAGTCCTCCAAACACTCATTCATCAATACTAATAGTGCGTAATAAATACTACATTATGTAATCTGCAGATTGACAGTAAATACTACTGCATAATTTCGATAGTAACTACGCTATGGTAAGCATTAAAGTATTCACAGTAAATTAAATGAATGAAAGATTGCAATATCAATAGCCTAAAATACGAAAACTGTTAACACACACAACATGCCTGACACAAAAATTTAACGATTGAAAATATAAAGAAAACAGCGCATTTTTATATTTTATAAGTCACCCATTTTGAATAGCAGAAAACATAGAATCTTACTTATTCCAAAATCTTCATATCATTTTATCAACCGATTCGTAGTGGCTGATTAATACTTAATATATCTTGTTACGAAAATATGGAGTAATCAGCAATCTTAATCTGTTCTATCAAAATTGGTGCTGAAAGATTTGCCTGGCGTCACAACAATAAACAAACTATAAAATATTTTGACCATGACTCACTCACTGGTAAAGGAAACAATTTTTCAATACTGAATAACTGGCATCAAAGGCATGAGGAAAATCACCAAAACCTCCACTCAAAGATTAATGTTGATGCGAAAGAAACATAGCCCACATTCTAAAGATGTTACTGGACTACCACTACAGCTTTGAATGTGGAACGCAGCCTTCTTTTTCTTTGTACGTTATCATTTTTACTATTGATAATATGTGATGTGCAAACCCTGTCCACACTGACTAACATACTGGAACCACGGTACAGCTTTTAGTGTTCGAATGTCTTAATACACATTATGATGTCATAGTTAGTACGGAGTGTAGACTTCTTCAGAAGTAACTGACTAACTAGTTAGTAAAAGGCTGTGAGCAATTGGCCAAAAAGTGTGATTCATCCTTGCCTGATCTCATCCTATAACTCACCATATTACCCATGATGGTTCACATTTTTGGTCAACATTAGTTTTGAATGACAAACTCTTCTTTTCGCAATCTTATAGCACTTAGTCAGTTAAGTGACTAACTAGTTAATCAACTATAACCAGGTCATGGTTTTCTTTATCTACCGCCATTCATATTCCTGTTTCCAGTTGGTGTTTTATCCGTAGTTCCAAGTTCCATCGTCTGAAGCTAATAATGACAAATTTGTGCACAATTAGCTGATCTCGAAGAAAACTTGTAAGGCGGAACTTATCAAGTCATAGAGAAGAACTACTTTGACTAAATTATTCACTGTAAACAAAAGTAACAATAGAACTCATGTTAACGATAGCGCGATAGCGCATCCGGGTCTGCTTACCAGTGGCACTCTCTCTCTCTCTCTCTCTCTCTTGAATCTAACACCACTAAAAAGTGACAACGACAACAATGAGTCGTAAAGTTCTCGATAGTGGAACAAGAATCTCGAAATTGATCTTAAGTATGTTATAAAATGGCTGGTGCACTTTTTAAACAATGGCGATGAGTAGTAGAATTGCAAAAATGAATGCTGCATTGGTTTTCCCCACAAAGCATCTACAATACACACTCACTCACACACATGGGAATAAATTTTCTTGTGTTTTGATGACAAAATCGAGAACTGACCATCCGTGTTCGCTACTTCTTTGGTACTAATCTCTTGAAATGCATGAAACTCACTAAATAGGTTCACCATGGGAAATGATAGTTGCAGGGTGAATATTTCATGTACATGTCAATGTGTAATGAAACCACACACACACATACACATGCACACATGTATTAAAAGACGACGCTAAAAAATGAACTGACTGGGACTGGTTGGCTCAACTTCTTATTGTGTTCCTGCTGCTGACAAGTTGAGGAGCTAAAATCAGTTGGACCACAAAACTTTAGAGTTTAGGTAAGGAACTCGCCAATGCTACGTGCTTCACCAATAACAGGTATTAAAACGGATCTAAGCTGACGACGAGTTCTGTTTTCAATGCGCTTGTAAGAGTTGGAATCAAGTCAGGATACGATGAGGTGCGTAGGTGAATTAATAGATTTTTTTAAGTCTAAACTCTTTTTTCACTCCACAAAACTGGGTACAGCAAGTAAGTAAGTTAGTTAGCTAGCAAGTAAATACGAAGCAAATATGTGTATGGGAGTATGTGATCTTCACACACACTCACATTAGTTAGTGTATGTGTACCGATGATACTGTAATGCGGCCTTCTCTATTTTCATAATCTGTGTGCACAAGTAAGAGTGAGTACTTGTAGGGACAACATATGATGAGCATCATATCATCACACATCCAAAGCTCATTAAGATCGTATCCCTATCAGACTCGATATTATGGTAGTGTGCTTTACTTTAAGCATACGTGTGTCCCAATTAACAAGATTCACTATCATTCCATTCATTTGACCAGTTTCACAAATCATGCATCTAACTAACTAAAAACGCATTTCCCTGTATTCTCTATAAATGAATGAATGAATGAATGGATGAATGAATCGCATTGCTGTATTAATATATACAATTACTATTGCAGCCAAGCTACCATTCATTAATAAAAATGCTCGTATGGTGTGCGTACAGAATAAAACAATTAGCCGTTAGTTAAACTAAAGCTGATATTTGATAGACTTACTATCCAGCTAGGTTTTTCTCAACCTAATGTGGTATACTGTATACTAATATTTTTCTTTTAGAAATAGTGCTACCATTGGATTTTTAAATCTCATAACGCGATTTGTTTCAATCATTTTTTTGCTTCCTTATGAGCAATTATGCACCGTAAGAGCAAACTTCATATTTTTTCATTATTATAAAAGTGTAAGAGTAACACCATGTTTGTGCACGCAGGCAGAGAAGGAGTCGAATTATATTTGGTTCTGCATGTCATCATCATCATATATGAGGTAATTGATACTTGGTTTCTAAATGTAGACATGACTCATTCATTACAGTCTCCATTAGTTGATACCTTTGAGTTGCGTAGGTATGTTGGGTGGTTAAAGAGTTGAAGCCCAGTTAGTTCGTCAGTTAGCAGGTGCACAGAAGTTAGGTTGGTTTCCAGATGGTGACTGCCTTATAACAATAATGGACGGGAAAAAGGACATTAAACTGGAATTGAATTTCAGTTGGTGCGGTGTGGTCAAAGCTTTGCTGATAGTGGTCAAATGACTGAGAGACAGGGGTATGGGAATTACAAGTGTTTATTTGACACCTTGTGTAATTCGCAATGAATGTTGTACATAGTCCTCCTGAAATTGTTACTACGTGAGCGTGATTCGCCGTGACTGGCTGTTTTTTTTACACTGGCGGTGATTACAGATTTAAACATTCCACAAGCTGTTGCTTGAAAAAAAAGTCCCAAATTTCTGTCCATATGATAGGTTAATCGAGTTCAACTTATGTGGCATGGATCACGTTAGATTACGAGCTATCTGAATGTAAGCATGACGGTTTAATTTGTCGTGTTCACTTGTGAATGTGTAGAATAAGAATTTAGTCCTAGTTAGTTAGCAAGTAGTAATGAGGATGATACTTAATTAACTTCTTATGCGGTTGGAATTTTTATTTTACCTACCTGAGTATTCTAATTTTCATATTAAAAAAACTTACGCATTAATCTAAAATGGAAAACTGTGACACATGCAAGATAATAAAATTAGTAAGTAGTAAGTATTATAATTCTTGTCAGCAAGAATTCATACTTAATTCCGCTCAAGCTCAATTTGCTGTGGCACGGGAGTACAAAGAAAAAGAATCTTCTAGGACAACAAATTTGGGTTATATCCGCAACGAATGCATCTTATTAAGAAAGCGAGATCCGGTCAGTCTGCACGTTTTTCGCTTTACTTCTTTCTTATGGTAGTGCACCAACTCCCATCACACACACACACACACACACAAACTTCATACAGTTAGTTAGAAGGATACAGAATTTGAGTTCCTTATCCGACGTTCAACTCGTATCTCGTATCTGATTGCGACTATGGACTATAACCACAATAACAACCCAAAGTAATCAACATTGTCGCGGATGTTTTGTCGAATGATGAAATCGAATGGTTTTGATTTAGTTTAGAAATTAGAAACATAAGAACTAATTTTCATTGAACTTTTGAAGCAAACAGTGAATCATAAAAACTTTACCTATTTTTAACCAGTGAAAAGGCCCGTTCTACGCCCGGGCGACTAACAAAATAATACCACATCTATTTAGCATACGTCTACTGACAAGTGCTTATTAATATTCATTGATTTTTCAAGCAAAAAATTATTGCAATTCAGATTCGATTTTGAGATTTCCTTATGGGAATTAACATGGGGAAAGTCGCAATTCTAAGGGATTTACCATCCCTGTCAATTTTTACATTTTGGAGAGACAGTTGTTTTTGTTTGCATGGTAACCGAAAATGCCAAAATGACCAACTTAATTGCTAATTATCTCGCTAACTAAGGGTTTTACGGCTTAGGACCTAAAGGCAAGGGCACTCCGCAAACACAAAAGAATCAGCTTAAGCCTATTTAGAAGCAAATCGGTTCAGTACTTTTTTTGCGCAATTTGAGCGCAACATAGTTTTTTGAAACGTTCATTATATAAGTAGATTGCTTACTTTCCTGCGCGCATTTTTGCCTGATGAACATCACAGTTGATACTGCTGTGACCTTATAAGGTGATAATCTGGTTTTTGAACTTGTTGCTAACATAATTTTAAATTGATTTTTGGAATTGGGATTGGAATTGTTAAAGTTGTCATTTTAGCTAATAATGACCAATTTTCGTAATCTTCTCATGTCTGCTAGAGAAATAAACCTCAGTAAGCACATATACTGGGAGGACGTAGAAATTTAAAATCTAAACTAACAATGAGATGCCGAAATTGGGTGGCGGAGTTGTGCATCGTAGTAAAGCTCAAATAGAGCTTGAGTACTTCAATAAGAACCCCAAAAAGTAGTACATCCCCATACAGCCGCTAACTCTCACAGGATCAAAAAGTGTATCTTTTGCATGCATCATACACATGTTGCCAAAATCGAAAAAACGTTAAGGGGGTCCCTTAATTTCGATAAGATATATAAATAGATACATAAGATCACCCTATATAGTTTACTAAGCCGAGATAGGGAATTTAACATGGGAAATTTTTGCAAACTTTTGCGCACGTCTGGAGGTCGCAATTTTTAATTTTTGCAAATGAGACTTTTTTTATGTGTCGTCAATTAACACGTTACA
>Ga0210040_10002145_pt1 | contig 28316 bp, 23 predicted proteins | sample CryGeyCG12114_NA_FD_185462 | JGI IMG/M metagenome (GOLD analysis project Ga0210040, IMG submission 185462) | Groundwater microbial communities from aquifer - Crystal Geyser CG19_WC_8/21/14_NA (SPAdes) (version 2) | ecosystem: Environmental > Aquatic > Deep subsurface > Groundwater | place: USA... | reverse complement strand
AAGAACAGGAACAATCGACAACGGACATCTGGAGGTGTATCTGTGACAGCGTCAAACAGGCAGTCACACAAAGTAACATTGATGCCAACTCCATTAAGGGCATTGGCTTCGATGCTACTTGCTCTCTAGCCGTTTTCACCCACGATACCGACGAGCCCGTTTCAGTCACTGGACCCAAGTTCGACGAATCGGGAAACGACCACAATGTTGTGCTATGGCTCGATCACAGGCCTGTCGAAGAGACGAAGAAGATCAATAACACCAAACACAACCTGCTGAGATATGTCGGTGGCACAATGAGCATAGAGATGGAAATCCCGAAGGTGTTATGGTTGAAGAACAACATGCCTAAGGAACTGTTTGACCGCTGCAAGTTCTATGACTTGACAGATGCTCTCGAGCACCTGGCTACAGGCAACGAGAAAAGAAGCTACTGCAGTGTAGTCTGCAAACAAGGCTACGTCCCAGTCGGTGTAGACGGCAGTGTAAAAGGTTGGCAAGAAGACTTCCTCAAAGACGTTGGCCTCGAAGACCTATGTGAGGACAATTTCAAGCGTCTAGGAGGTGTTGACGGAGTAGTAAGCCTTGTTTCCGCATTATGCAAATGACTGCTAACAATTACAGAATGGAGAATATCTCTCTGCCGGCGAGCTAGCAGGTACCCTCTCCCAGAAAGCTGCACAAGAACTTGGCCTTCCGGCAGGTATTGCTGTTGGCTCAGGTGTGATCGATGCCTACGCAGGCTGGATCGGAACCGTCGGCGCAAAGGTCAAGCTATCGGACGACCAGCTTGATACCGAGATTCCGAAGAATGATCAGGCACAGGCGTTCCACCGACTCGCAGCTGTAGCAGGCACGTCCACCTGCCATCTCGTAATGTCCAAAGAGCCGAAGTTCGTCAATGGCGTCTGGGGTCCTTACCGGGACAGTATTATACCCAATTATTGGATGGCGGAAGGTGGTCAATCCGCAACAGGCGAGCTCTTGAAGCACGTTCTTGAGACACATCCAGCGTATCAGCAAGCCAGCTCTCACGCCGAATCCTTCAACACCAACGTCTACGACTTCTTGAACCAACATCTCTCTGACATGAAAGAATCCAAGAATGCACCATCCCTAGCACATCTAGGCAAGCACTTCTTCTTCTATGGCGATCTTTTCGGAAACAGATCACCCATCGCCGACCCAACCATGTCCGGCAGTGTGGTCGGTCTCTCATCAGATAAATCGATGGATGGCCTGGCATTGTATTACTACGGTTGCATGGAGTTTATCGCGCTGCAAACACTCCAGATCATAACGGCCATGAACAAAGCCGGTCACGAAATTACATCGATTTTCATGTCCGGATCACAGTGTCAAAATGAGGTTCTTATGTCCCTGATCAGTACAGCATGCGACATGCCAGTGCTGATACCACGTTATGTGCATGCGGCTGTATGCCACGGTGCAGCTATGCTGGGCGCCAAGGCTGCATCTGCTGATGCCACAGGGAAGACCGAGGACCTATGGTCGATCATGGACCGCATGAGCAAACCTGGAAAGACCGTCAAGCCCACAAAGACCAAGGGTGTGAAGGATCTGCTAGATGTGAAGTACAAGGTGTTCCTCGAGCAGTGTGAGCGACAGAGGGAGTTCAGGAAGATGGTCGACGATGTCGTGAGTAAGAGCGGCTAAGGTGTAGGCCCACACCTCATGTAAAGAGGTATCTGGCACATGACAGCCTGTTAGAGAGCTGAGAACTAGTGCGTTGTAGAGGCTTCATTGCCACAACTTGCCACGATCCGGCACCCGAGACCCAATGAAGAATACTTGCGAACGTCTCGAAAAGTTCTAACAAGCCACATTGGTCAACCTTGAACATCCCTCTCTTCGCGTCTTGCAGCACGTCCCACTGGTCGTTCCCGACGATGCAGTCGAGACATCACCCCCGCGACATGCCCGTCCAGCACCTTGACCAAATTGTGATCATCATTTCCACCACTCACCATCCTACAAGCGGTTCTTCACTTCTGCCTCGATCTGGGCCATGCCTGCTGCTTCCGGAGGTGATACTCAAGGTACTTACGGTCCAGTTGATCCACGCACAGCAGGTTTGTTCTAAGAAGGCTGCAAGGAAGCCGCCCGCCCCGCCCCGCTCCGTCAGCGACCCCGACTGCAACTAAGGCAGGCACGATCCGGCAGAGGGTGAATGCGACCCGTCCCGTGGCCGAGGCAGGCAGGCAGGCGCAGTCCAACCCAGCTCGACTCAGGACGGAGGAACATTTCACACGACACCGATTCCCGAAGGAGGAGCAAGTGAGATGACAGACAGCAACAAGGAGGGTACAACCCAGACCAGACCAGACAGCAGCGCAATGAAGGTACAACCAACCATAAGATAAGATCCTGCAGGCGCGATGCAAAGGACGGAACGGAGAGGAAGGCAAGACCGTGACGGAGGAAGGTGCAACCGATACGAGAACGGGCGAAAGCACGACCACGACCAACAACAGGAGGTAGGCGCGATCAAACACGAAAAGGCTCATTTCCGACACGAGGAAGGTGTGATCCTGTCGGCAACGGAAGGTGCGGCCGTGAGACACTGGCACCACATGTCCGCGAGTGGAGCCGCGCCTGCGACCGAGGAAAGTGCGACTGAAATTGGGGAAAAAACAACAATATAGGAAAGAAGATGCGAGCAACTAACAGTGGAAGACAGACGCGAACGACATTGGAAGGGCCAAGGAAGATGTGAGTACGCCACGGACAGGGACGGTAAGAGGGTGAGCAACCGCAAGGCAAAAGCGATGGATACAGTGATAGAGGGTGAGGCGCGCAGAGGAGGGCGGCGCAACCAATCTTGAGAAACAGGCGCCCGATTAGGCATCTTGGGTGGAAGGTACGACCAGTCGTGAAGGAAAGTGCGGCCCGGGATGGGGGTGGGGACGAGTGGATGGAGGGAAGGTACAGCGTTAGTGCTTGGAAAGCATTGTAGAGGAGAAGCGCAGGGCGCGACTGCGGTTGAGGCTGAAAGCAGGGGAAGCAGTGGGTCGAGCGCTGGGGGCCTTGAAGCGGTGATGAAATTCTCGAGGGCTCGGACGGTGTGGACTGTAAGCAAAGATTTGGCGAACAATGTCGCAAGGTGGGAAGGTTTGCTTTGGGCTCGTAAATACGTGAAAACTGGGCTAGAGGTAGCGCAAGTGTGTGTGGCCGTCATGACCATATTTGCATTCTATTTGCATTTTGCAAGTGGTGTACATGTCTGACGTAGCAATACTCCATCGCCCGGTAGTAGGACTGAGTATCTTTAGTCTATCACCGGTCTCTCGTCCTGCTTCTCTGCTTTGATCGTGTCGGTGCTCCTGGAACTTCCGTTACTCGTCGTCCTCGTGTCCACAGTCTTTCTGCTATTGTCGTCCATGACGGTCTCGCTGACATCCACACCAGCAATCAGCAACTCTGACAGTCCTTCTAGACCAGCCACAAACACGCTCAGCACACTCCCAATGACGAAATGCGAGATGGTGGTGCCGATGTCTAACCAGCTTCCCTCATCTTTGACCATCCAGAAAAAGCGGGTGACTATATAGTCACCGACACCCATGACGACCATGGTCAGTGCTGAGCTTTTCAAGCCGAGTCTGCGGTTCAGTATGCCCAAGGCTGCACTGATCAGTGCAAACGGGATGATAATCTTAAGGATGAGGAGAGCGCCTTGAGAGAAGGGATCGAAGATGGGGATAAGGCGGGAAACAGCGTCGAGAGAGAATGTAGAGACGGAAGCGATGTTGCCGGTGCTGAAGAAGGCGGACTGGAGAAGAAAGAGGAAGATGAGGGAGGTGCGGAGGTCGGAGGTGGTGAGGGTGCGTGTGGTGCGGGCTTCAACAAGGTTCTGCCTATTGGGACGAGGTGATGGCGGAATGAGGTCGGTGTTGTTCGGCGTCGTGGTTGTGATAGTGCTTGCACGAGACGGCGGTTGGGATATTCCGCCGTTGGTGGAAGTCGTTGAAGTGGTATGGATGTGTATGGCGTGCTCGAGACGGATCCACATGAGTAATGTTGAGCAGAAGGTGAAGTAGAAGAGGCCTTCATATGACGTCGAGAGCAGAATGAACGATGGCGAGAAGGTGAGAAAGATGACCATCAACCGGTGAAGGTAGTGGTTGTTTGGTGCCAGTCGATGGACGAACGGCAGAACCAGCGAAGAGATGAGGCACAGCCAACCCACGACCTGGTTGCCTAGAGGAAGACCTCGCTTGGCTTGAATTGAGGAGATGCTTGATCGGGTTACCAGGATAGTCAATGCCACGATACCGATCTGGCAACCCATGATAGCCTGGGACAGTGGAGTAACTTGAGACTTTGATTGCCCGGAGCGGGACTTTGAGGTGATCCTTTGCTCGAACGCGAGATACAGTATGCCGACTGCAAGCATGAGCAGTCCACCCAAGCTGACAGTGTTGGCGTTCTCAATTTTGACCACCGGTAACAGCGTGAATGTGCTGAGTGTCAGACAACCTGCAGCCCAGGGAAGCACTATTGATTGATTTGCGAAGATGAACTCCATCCCGTACAACATCGGCCAAAAAGCCCCGACGATATAACAGACCGTGAAAATGGTGCGGTGAAAGTAAGATTGCACGAAACCTTCCAAAGCGGCCACAAATATGAAGGCTTCCAACCCAAATGCAAATGACTTCGCACCCACAATGCCGCCAAAGAGCGCCTTTAGGCCAGACGCTAAGCCATTGCGCTTTGCATATACCTCTTCCCAGAAGTAGACTGGGAAAAATGCATAAGCGTAGTATGTAACGGGTGACTCGCTGATAACAAAGGAGGCGTATAATAGTACAAGAATTGAAGAGAAAATTGCCAGCGAGACAGCCGATCGATCGGTAGGTGAGCCGCCGTGCAAAATGTGTACGTCGATGACAGTGGTAAACGCGTAAGCTACCCATCCGAGATAACCAAGCGTGATGAGTACTCGTAGAAAGAACCAGTCGTAAGTTTGTAGGTATCGCAGGCCTTGCAGACCGTCTTGCAGGAGGTGCTTAGACATGGTAATTGACTGCTGATGTTCTTCCTTTGAGATAGCAAGTTCGATTTGCTGGATACGGTCGGCCACAGACTTGCCGTCACCAGCAAAAGCGTGGAAGGGCTGATATCGCAGCTCAGTCCGCTGCTTGTCGGCTTCCTTGACAGCATACATCTCCAGAACCTCTCGTGCATTGGTCAGTGCAGCCTGAGATTTCTGCTCGACGGGAGCATCCAAGTAAGATAGTGGTAGTTCTCCTACAGAGTTGACAGGGAAATCCAGACCCGCAAGGTGGGCCATAAGAGCTGCAACATCTGCTTGGTCGACATCATGTCGCTGAACGTGTTGCAGACCCCAATCAGACGAGTAGTTGTCAGCATGGCCCGGAGCAATTTGCCCAGGAGTGGTGATTGGCTTAGCTATGCCAGAACCCCAGGTGATTAGAGGTGTTCTTGTGTTGTCAGGATGACCATCACCGTGGCTGCCCCAGTCACTCATACCATGGTCTGCTGTAAAGACGTAAGCTGTATCATCATCATCGTAAAATGCCTGGATGAGCTCATAGATCTCTTTGACGCCCTGATCAACGATCTTAATATTGTGCAGATATTCTTTCGAATAAGGCCTGAATCCATGGCCGGTTGTATCAAGACCCAGCAGATGTAGGAAGAAGACTAGCTTGTCCTGCCTTAGCATGTCATTCAGTGTAGCATTCGTCTTGGCTTCCTCAAACATGGCTTTGACCTTGTCAAACACCCAGGTATCAAGATGAACAGCATCTTTGGTGAAGTCCTCAAACTCGGCATCGTAGTAGTCTGCGTCGACTCTTCCTGGAACCGCACCCATTGAGAACATGGGCAAGATATCTGGGCTCCCCCAGCTCCAGGTATGTCTGCTTCTATTAAAGACACTATCAAAGCCGACTGGGTTGATCTTCCAGCCGGTAGCAACAGCCGAGACATCTTCGTACAGCCCAGCTATGAGTGCAACATGACCAGGCCGTGACTCGGTAGGTACCCGGGTATGCGAGACACCGAATGTGCCATGCTCGAGGACTCTGGAGCGGAGGAAAGGAGCGAGCGGTCGTGGTATAAGGTCTTCTGCGGTCGGGTTCTCTGGTGTTGGATTGGGGAAGGACTGGAAGGCTTTGTCTGCGCGCAGCCCATCGCCAATGACTAGGACTAAACGTTTCGCGGGCGCATTGTAACCTTCACTGCCCCATGACCGCATGCCATGGACAATGGGGCTGACGAAGTAAATGTCGAAGATCGAGAGGATATAGACCAAATGGAACACTACCGCGAGGGCTAGGAAGCCTCCTCTACCCAACCTCGCCATTTCGAATTCGTTTTGCAAGGAGCGACTACGGTCAGCCTTCTGCACATCCTACTATTTCAATGCCGCATCATTTGACGTCCCCGTTTAGCATACTAGTATGGGAAACGTTCTTTCTGTGACGAAAGTTGAGGACAATTAGGCAGGCAGGTTTGCCGAAACCGCACTATTCGGCAGCGGAAGCTCAGGGCCTTCCGGGCTTCCGTCGGGCTACGAGCTGCGTCCTTATGGGCAGCCATACGGTAGACTTACTTGTGCTGGACCAGTGAAACAAATACCAAAGGAGCGGAAGGCAGAGTGTGTTCGTATTCAGACAACGCTGGGTTGTACCTTATCTTCCTTGTAACCGGCGATGTCTGAACCAACGTCCTCGTCACCTGCGTCTTCCAATCCGAAAAAGTTCAACCAGAATTTCAAACCTTCTATACTCTCTTCTCGGACCAGGGCACCCTTCTCTTCTGCCATCTCTAGTTCTTCATTCGCTATTCCCAGGCTCCAGCCGAACTTCTTCGTGGCCTCTTGTGCAGTAACACCACGTCCATATTGCGCACAGTCCCAAGGTACAGATTCCGGCGGCGAAGTACGTAACGACTCCAACCATTTCTTCAGCTGTTCAATCGTCCTCTCGTCGCTGGTGTAAGCATATTGTACAGCTAGCAGTCCGCTCTTGAACTGCCTGAGCCTTACTGGTAGCTGTAAGCTGGCCCACATAGTTGCAGCTTTATGAAAGTCAGACGGGCTGACCAGCTCGACTCCATCACGGCTGCGGTTGAATGCAGCCCATAGATCAACCAAACTCATGGTGCCACCTCGTTTGCGGAGAAGCCCTCTCCGTTCATCAGTGACGTACTCTGCCAGATTCCGAGCAAGTTCCGAAATGTACAGCTTTTCTGAAGTATTGCTGAGCATATCTCTCGTGGCTATCATGCCAGGCGCCAAAGAGTCGTTAAAGTCGGCATCGAAGTCTGTCTTGTTTGCATTGTCGCCGTATTCTCTCGCAATCTTCTGTGCAAGAGCAGACACTTCTTTGTCGAGCGCCATCAGCGATTCGAGATCCTCGAATGCTGCGCCAATGACTGTTTCGTTGTCCTTCGCACTTTGTTTTCCCAGTTGTTCCAATCCCGCGATTCCGACTCGGCTCGACCTCGGAAAGCTCCTGCCTTCAAAGCCAGCACTAGTGGGTGAGCTTGGCTCACTTCTCCGTACGTTGTCGAGAGGCTTCGGCACTGGTGGTGCACTGGTCGCCAGCCATTTGCGTTGCACCATTGCACTTTTCAGACGCTCGAAAAAAACTTTGTCCCCCCCAGCGCGGAACGAGAATTTCATGCTCACGGGCTCGTCAGACTCACTAGCGTGGCTTATCTCCGGAGCCGGTGAAGCAGACCGACCAGACTCAGTAGTTTCAGTGCGGGAATTTGGCTGAGTAATAGGCAGAGTGGCTCCACAGATCTCACACATGCGCAACGAGGGATGGTTATGAAAGGTGCATCGCGGACACACCGACGTCTGCGGCTCTGAAGAAAAGCTTTGCCGTCGAGGGTCGGCTTGGCCCGGTGGCAGACCAGGTTCTTGTTCCGCACTAACCGAAGGCCTTGAGGTACCAGCACTGATGGCAGCCTTTAGTATGACTGCAAAAGGGGGTTTGATGCCGCATGTCAGGCAGGGCGGGATTGGAAACGACTCTGAAGCCACGACTGGGTCGAAATTGGATGGCACGGGATTAGTGAAGGTGCATATCGGGCAAATCCAGCTGGCTGGGTTTGCTGCCGACGGTATCTGAGGCACCTGACTCGGCCGCGGGCTGGCTGACCGAGACCCAGGCGATGACGACGATAGTTGCAGTCTTTGCACGCCTTGTGAGAGTGGTGAGTTCTGTCGCGACGATCCTGGTCCCCGTCTAAGCGGTTTCGGGTGGATGGTCACCTTAGCCGAAGAACGTAGAAAGCCAGCCGTGAACTCATATCGTTCGACGTCTTTGAGGTCGACAGCAAGAGAATTCTGCTTCGGATTCTGATCATCAATGTAGCAAGCTCGATGTGAAGTCAGATATGCGTGGCCATTCTGACAGTCAGCTATCTTGTATTTGCTGCTCGAGTAAGCATAAATCATGTGCGTGGAGGGGATTGCACCTACCCTTCGTAAAGGCCAACAGCATTCTGAACAAACAGCAGTGTTTCATCCTGCTGAAGAATTGGCCGGGAGCCAGATGTCAGTTCTGGCTTTTTGAAGAACATCAATCGTCATCGAGCTACTTTCGGACAGCATATTATCAAGAATCTACAGCCTCATATCAATAATGGCCAGCAATCTTGGCAGATAACGTTGGTAGGCAGCGTCCAAGTTTGTCGTCGTCACCTGCCCAAACGAAGAGTCCGCCAAGCTAGGCTAGCTGCTTTCGTCGTAGTCAGTCGTAACAGACTTCAACCTCTTCTCTGGTCACCGCACCCCTTCCATCTCTTCATTCACCCTCGCGTCTCTACACCTCTTACAACTTTCATCGCGAACGCGATCAGATCACTCCGCGGCTGCCTACGAATCCTTGCTGTGTTCTTTTGATCAAGCGAGCACTCTCCCAATTAGTTGATTGTCTCGACGTTCACAATGTATTCTGTCAGCGGCGCAGCGCCGTGGCAGTCTAACGGTGGCTACGGTCAGCCCAACGGTCATCCTGCTTACATTCCAGTTCCAACTCGCAACCCATACGCTTCGTCGTTACCGCCTCCACCAACCTACGTCCCACAACCCCTCAACCATTCCTCACCTGCTCCTCCAACACCCATGACCGTTGCATCTCCCGCGCCATCGAACGAATCAAAGAAGAAGACTGAGTGGTCACCGGCCGTGCGTGCGTATGTCAATCGATGTTTTGCCGCTGAGCACCAAATCCCTGGCATCGAGAGATCTGAGATGGAAATGAAACTGCGAGAAGTCATTACGAATGCCGCACAAAGTAACATGTTAAATTCATACAATTGGGCAAACATGCCCCTTCCCCAACAGATGATCGCAGAAGATCGAAAAAGAGCCACTCTTGGCCTACAATCTGTTCCTCCAAATTTTGTTCCTCCTCCACCGCCACTAGTTCCATTGTCATTCATTCCTGGTTCTACGGCACCACACTCTGCAAGCTCAGCATCGGCAGTGCTCAGGAAGAGGAAATCTTCCGAAATGAGCGCAGAAAGTGACAATATCCAGCCTCCGTGGAGATCGAAGAAGGGTGGTTCGCTAGAGGACCGTATGTCTGCTCCGGACAAACGACCAAGATTCGACGCTATCCCCATGTCAAGTAAGTCAAACATCAGCCTGGAACAACGGAAACGAAGATTCGACAAGGGTGGTTCTGGCTCGAGCTCGCCTCGAAAGAATGGCCCTTCACCCCCACCAGCGGAGCCGCTTGGTCCAGTCGTTGGTCGCTCAGAAAAACTCGAAAAGAACTATTTCCGTCTGACGTCGGCTCCTAACCCTGATGATGTGCGCCCCCTGCCAGTACTGCGCCAAACACTGGAATTGTTGAAGCAGAAGTGGCGCAAAGACAACAACTACGGCTACATATGTGATCAGTTCAAGTCTCTGCGGCAGGATCTAACAGTGCAGCACATCAAGAACAGTTTTACCACCGACGTCTATGAAATCCATGCCCGTATAGCACTTGAGAAGGGTGACCTGGGTGAGTATAACCAGTGTCAGTCCCAGCTCCGAGCTCTGTACAAGCAGAACCTGGGAGGTCACCCTCACGAGTTCAGGGCATACCGAATACTCTACTACATCTATACTTGCAACAGGACTGACATGAACGATATGCTCTCCGAACTAACCCCAGCAGAAAAACAATCAGAAGAAGTGAAGCATGCGCTCGCTGTCAGATCGGCGCTAGCGCTTGGCAACTATCATCAGTTCTTCAAGCTCTACAACGACCCGCCAAAAATGGGCGCATATCTAATGGACATGTTTATTGAACGCGAACGGCTAGCAGCTCTCGCGACTATCAGCAAATCGTAAGTAGATTCCTTGTGGATGGCAAAGCCCGTTACTGATCTGCTACAGGTACAAGCCCGCGGTTCGGCTACGGTTCATTACCGAAGAGTTAACTTTCGAGTCGGAAGCGGAAGCAGCCCAATTTATCCTAGATCATGAGGGGAAAGAGCTTCTCGAGGAGAAGGACGACTACGTGCAGATGAAAACCAACAACCGACTCTGGGAAGACGCGAAGATGGCCGCGTTCAAGTTCGTGGACATCAAAGGTCAAATCTAATCTTCACCGTTCACGTTGCCGGTGTAGGCGCTATTAATATTGCTTTTACGTTTTGACTTTCTTCGATTTGTTTTGGCTGGCGCGTATTATCATGGCAGCTCAGTTTGGATTATGGGAGGGTGTTTTGAGTTAATGTCCAGGTTGGTGACAGCCCCGGATAGGGTGGGATTTCACGATCTAGTGGCGATGATGGAGAGTGTCACATGCTGTGGTGGTATCACGGTGACAATGGACGACATGATGCATGCAATTAGCCTAGACTTGTGATGTGTCGAGGGACTTGACCGAAGCATGAAGTACGATCGACTCTGGAGTCTTGTCGTTGAACCGTTCCTCGCTTTAGAGAACCTGATGATCGCCTGGCTTCCTCAAACTTCTCGTAGTCGTGTCGGAGATGTCAAAAGCGAAGACGTTGAGAAAGGTGTGACTGAGAGCGATAGACATATCATGGTGATTGTGTGAACGAATGACGAATGTATTCGCGAGAGATATTGAGGCACAGTCTATCCGGTCACATGGCTGCAGAGCCGTTCGGTTCTGGGATATGGAGCAGTTTCCACCAAACAAGAAATGCCAATTTCATGATGGTATTTATTGTGCCTATCACAGGCGATGTCTGCAACCCAACGTGTTCTTGACAGATCGTCGTGAGCTGCAAGGCGGAAGCGGGTTGCCGCATGGCAGGATAGGCACGGCTAAGGGCTTCAGGTACCAAATCTAAACGAGCCAATTACTGAATAGCCTTCACCATCCACCTTGTGGCAGACGCGCAAGTTGAAAGAAGCAGCTTGAACACTAGAAGTACTCGAATCTCACTCGCTTCTGCTGTTACCTCGCGGATTTCCGTGCTCTATTTTCCGCTTGCACCGACGAAAAGCGATTTGAAGCACCCCTTAGACCTGCATACACTCCACGGCTTTCTTCCAGCGAGAATTACCTTTTCCCACGCCCTTGGTCGCCCCGCCTTGCCACGCTTCAAGGGTGCTATTGGCGCACCACCTGCGCACCTTGTCCTAGCCAGTGTGCCTGGTGGGGTCCTTCGGCTCATGCGACAACCTTGACTTGAAGCGCAGGAGAAGGAGGAAGCATGAAGGTATGCGAACAGCAACCTCACTACGTCGAGTCACCCAATCCATGTCCTAACACTCAGTGCTCGCCTAGGCCATCCGACGGTCCTTCAAGAACGACAAATCCCCCGATCACCGAGCATCTCACCAATCACGGCCCTCCCTTCACCAGAAGACCGCCATAGCGATAATCCCACCTAAGAAAGTAATAAAAGCACTGTATGACTACGAACCAACGAACAAGAATGGGGAAGAACTAGCCTTCCACAAGGGCGATTTCTTCCATGTCATATCGCGCGAAGACGACACCGAGTGGTATGAGGCTTGCAACCCGCTGCTACCCGCCGCCAAAGGACTGGTGCCTGTCGCATTCTTCGAAGTCATAGACAAGCAGCAGAGGCAGAGTGGTCACTCAGTCTCTCCCGCCCCCGGTCACGATTCGGGCTTCAGCGAAAAAGGTCTGTCCACCGCCACAACACTCATAGACCACCAGACCCTGCCACAACCGAATCCAGTCAGCATGCACTCATGCGGTCCTTCTGCCGCACGCGCCGGCGCAATGGTCTACGGTGTTATTCTGTACGACTTCAACGCCGAACGAGCCGATGAACTCGACGCGAGGAAGGGAGAAGCAATCATAGTAGTCGCTCAATCCAACCCCGAATGGTTCGTCGCAAAGCCTATAGGCAGGTTGGGCGGTCCAGGCCTGATACCCGTGAGTTTCGTCGAGATCAAAGACACCGTGAGTGGACGTGCTGTCGCCGACCCTCTGGCCGCCGTTAAAGCTGCCGGTGTCCCAAGAGTCGAGGAGTGGAAACGGACAGCCGCCGAATACAAGAATAGCAGTATAAGCCTCGGCCAGATCAACACGCCCCAGATTGGAGCGCCGCAGCAGATCACCCAGGGCATGGACAGGATGAGGTAAGGCCACTACCAGCACTCGGCCACCGTCTGAGGAATGCTAACCTATCCAATAGCCTGCAAACCCAGCAAATGCAGCAAATGCAACAGTCCCGTCCTTCACAACAATCTCAAAGGCAACAGCCACCTCCACAGCAACAACTCTTAGCACCAGTTAAAGCCTCCGTGCCGCGCTATTGCTTCGATAATGATATGTACTGGTACATCATCGAAGCTCAGATGTCTGACGGTCGCTGGTGGGAGCTCTCCCGCTACTATGCCGACTTCTACGACTTCCAAATCGCCCTTCTTGAAAAGTTTCCCGACGAAGCAGGAAACAAGGGGAAGCCAAGATCACTACCCTTCATGCCAGGCCCAGTCGCACATGTAACCGATGCTATCAGCAACGGGAGACGGCAGAACCTAGATGAATACATCAAGAAGATTGTCGGCCAGCCCGATTACATAAGAGAGGACGCGCTTGTACGGCAACTGTTCGCGCCGAAACAGGGGCAGGACTATGAGATTGACCCCAGCGCGTTAGAGGATGATTACAGGTTATCAGGGCATTCACTGGCTCAAACACAGTCGAGACAATCGAGTAGTGGTGCGAGTATGCAGCAGAGTCAGCACAGCGCCTACAACGGGATGCCCCCGCCCGGCTCGATGCGCAATGGGCAACCAGGTCAAGGACTAGGTCATCAACCTCGGCCATCCCAAAGCTATGGCCAACAGCCCAATGGCGGTCCACCAATGTCCGCGCACCCAGCATTACACAGCCAGGCCTCAAATCTAACCACAGATTCAACAGGCACGACATCCAGCGCAACAGCAACAGCACCCGCATCAAACATCGGACCCGGCGGAATGAAGCTGGAGCCCGAAATGAAAATCAAGCTAGAATTCGAGCATGAAATCTTTGTCATCCGTCTTAAGGAGACGGTGAAGTTCCCGGAGCTGAAGAGCAAGGTCAAGCTCCGGCTAAAGATCCTGCCGGCATTCGATATCAAATTGAGCTACCGCGATGATGGGACCGGCGGGATCGCGAAGCTAGAGAACAATGCTGATTTGGTGGCTGCGAAGGAGCAGAGGAATTTTAGAATTGTGGTTGAGTATGCGACGTGATGGGATGGGATGGTTGAGATGTCGCGCAGGTAGACTGGGCTGCGAGTGCTCGTGGGGAGAGACGTTGACATCGGAGTAGAAGCGGAACGTGGAGATGGGGACTCTAGATATATAGCCACAGAAGACGACTATCCACTGATTGATGTGATGTGATGTGATGTATGATTTCGAGCGGTTTGTAGACACATATAAATTCAGCGTGCGCTAGCACATGGGCAACCTATCTACGAAACCTTACGATCTGTGAAGGGGAGGAGGGATAGCTGCGGTGCTGTAATCGGATGACGATATAGGAAGTGGACCGAGGTCAGGCGGTGTTTGTGGGCGGTTGGGTCAGGGCGGGAATTTGGCGCTCGTTGGATGGGTGGGTAACTAGCGTCACTCGGCCAATTCAATGTGTCTTCCGTTCTGTGCGTGTTCCTGGCGGGTTGTCGCGTTGCTTGGCGGTGCGAGGTGTATATGTTGGATAGGATGAGGTAGTTTCATGGGAGATTTGGATGGTCCAAGCTCACGGGACCGTGCGGGAGATTGAGACGTCAGCTCGGTCGCGCCCGGACCGGGCGGGGGAGAGCGGCTTCCTGCTTGAAACCAAAGTCCAACGATGGTCTGCGCATCGGGTGGGGGGAAGATGGATGATGCACTTGCGACGAGCCCTGGTGCTTAGGTGTTGGTCTTCAGAGATGATTGCAAGCCTTTCCAGTACTCCTCCCCATCCGCCGATATCTACATCAAGCCCCCTAGATAGCGCCTACGGCTAGAATCCCTGGCGTCGATGGACGCGGACACAGTCACTGCGCCCCAGATCGCGGTTTCCGCCGTGAAGGTTGGGTTGACCGATGCTTGTAGGGCACATTCTAAATGCCTATAGGCGATTGACGGAGCAGAACACTTGATAACGGCGTTGATGCGCCAGGCGGGATCGTGCCTTGCATGGTCGTCCATTTTGATGTGTGGGTTACTGCAGGAACATGGTTAGACTGCCAAATCGGTCGTAAGAGCAAACACCGCTCAGGGCTTCGCCTGGAGTCCTGCCCATCTAGGTATTCTCGAAGACCGTATGTTTGCTCCAACGCGCCGAGCTATGACCGTGCACATGTCACATCGGCGATGTTCCACGTTTCGCTTCAAGGCAGGTCGATTGTTTACCTTTCTGTAGTCCCTGCCCATTGGGGGATGTGGTAGATGGCCTTCCCGCGCTTTGTGCTCGAGCATGAACTCCAGCTGAGCTAACCTGACCAAGGCAGTCTCGTTGAGGTCAAAGCTCAGGTCTTCCTCTGGGGTCCGATGGAGGAGCTCAATCCCATCCTTCAACGCCTGGAGTGCCGTCCTTCCCTTGCAAAGGGTGCGAAAATTGGCACCTGCTTTTTCCACGAGATAGAGCTTTTCGATGGCGGGAGCCAGATCGTCATCTGGCACACAGCCATCCGTCTCGATGAGAAATGTGTGGTTGACGATGTGTTCTTTGATGAGGTAGTGAACGATGTTGTAGCCATGCGAGGACACGCAATTGATGGCGGTCCCGAAACTGGTAAGGACCTTCAACTGGTTCTCATAAGTACAACCCTTTTCCGGGATTTCCGAAGGCTCACAAGCCCAGACGAAGAGAGGAGGTTCCTCCGGAAACATCAATATACCGGGTTCCCAACACGGTACCTGTACTGGCTCTTGTCGAGGTAATCTACCTGCTCTCAAGTGTTTGTGCAGGTACTCAGGTATATCCCGGTAACCCAGACGAAGGTACACGGCGAGGTGAAAGCTGGATACCGTGTCGTTGAGAGTCAGCACCATGTCTACAGCACTACGCAACCCAGGTTGATCATTCCTGGAGCTTATATATGATCCAACCTCGCGGGAGCACAAGCTGGACATAAGTATCATGCCAACCACAAGTCCACCACGCAACGTGTCAGTTAATGAGCTCAGACGGTTTAGCTGACTACACAGGTAGTTGTGTGCTCTGTGCATACCAGCGATGAAGAGGTCGTGATCGTTTGAGTCAGTAATCTCTTCCGTTGGCCCGAAATTGTGACCCCGTCGCCTCCGGTACAGGACGAGCTGGGCCTTAGCCCATCGAGTACGCATTGCCTGTTCCAGATTCAGATCGGAGACAGCCGTACCGGACTCAACGTCCTCGTGAGCGTGGTATATGATAAAGTTTATGCTGTGCCACAGCAGTCTTGTCCAAGGAAGAAGGCTATTGTTGGGAAGTTGACGTTGCAAGATGAGATCAAATGCTTGGTAGTCTGTAACTTGGTTGTGTACTGACTCCTGCGTATACCCTCTGAACCATGACTCAGGTACACGCCTTGACATTGCTTGAATTCTTTTGTCACCCGCCAATAAGGCTTCGCAACAGAGCCGTGCCCAGACATGGTCAGGGAACCTGAGCACAAATGCTGGTGGGAATGACTCCTCGGTCCAGAGAGACTCGGCCGAAAAAGATCGCACAGTTTCGTGGATCAATCGCACCGTGAGTGACGTGTCTGAAGGATCTTGAGAGTTGGTCGGACGTGGCGAAACTTCGATCAGGCCGCCTGTGGTAGCGTGAAGCCTCAATGCGAAGTCTTCCAGCCCAATGGGTTCTGGAGGAAGCGGCTCAAGCTGCAGCTCATGCGCAAGGAAGTGAAGTGCTCCGCGCAACAGTTCTGTAGATACAGGATAATCTGACTTGTCAACGAGCGTGTAGATAATCGCGGCCTCCGCTCTCCTATAGTCGGGCAATCGCTTCAAGATTCGCTTGTAGAGATCGCGAAGTTCGGTTGGAAGTAGGTTCAGCCTTGCTTTTACTTCGGTGGGAGTGGCTCTAGCAGCCCACGCCTGCAGCACTTCTTCGATAGCTAGGTACACCCATAGAAAGACACCCTGGGCTCGTTCGTGAATAACATCTTGTATATCTTGTAGCTGCAACGCGTCCAGTCGTGGTCGGAATTGTTCGACCGATAAATGAATGTATTGGCGGATGCCCTGCCAGTTATGTTCTGACATGCGTATGCTCGGAAACACTCCAAGGAAATGTTGAATCATAGCTTCTGGACGACTAGCTAAACACAATTTGAGATTCTCGTGACGTCGTAACTCTGTGAGGGTTTCGAGCAGGGACTTCATGTTGCCGTTAAACTCGTCCAAGCCGTCAATAAGCAAGAGGAATCTGTAATCTGTCATGGCAACCCCTCTACCGAACATCTTGGCCAGTGCGTCAACAGTGATGTAGGGATGAGCCGCTCTGTCTGGTGACTGAATTCCTAGTGCCATAGCAATATCAGGTCTGCCCTCGAGGATACCTAACAAGAGAGAACGAAGTAGTCCTTCGACACTATTTCCTATTTGTTCCGCAAGCCGGAAGTCGAAGAAAAAGCTGATAACTCGCCAACGCTTGTCGCCCGGCGGAAGTCTGGCATTGACAGCTTCAGCCTTTTCGAGGAAGCTCATCAAAGTTGACTTACCAGAACCTGGCTTGCCGGATATCCAGAATATCTTTTCGTCGGTGCTTGCAAGCCATTGCGCAAAGTTGGTCGACCATATCCAATCACATGTGTCTTCCTTAGCTTCACGAATCTGGGCTTTTCTAGCATTCATCGATGCATAGTAAAGCGCTTTCAGACGAACTACCCTTTGGTCAGCATGCCATTGCAACGGGTAGAATTTAGCATACAATCCTGACGTTCGGCGAAACCGTCATGGGGAGAGTAATGTTGGTTGTAGATATTGACATCGCCCTGATGTACGATGCTCCTGCCGGAAATTCGTGCTTCTCCATACTGCCTACCTGAGTAGGCACTGCTCCCCTGTGGTTGATGTGTATCGCGTCCTGAAACAGGCATCTACGGTGTATACGCACAGCTGCACTGGGCGATATGGCGAATGCATTCTGCGACAGGATATCAACATGACTGTCGGATCTGACGAGCTGCTGGCCAAGCCGTGCGAGACCTCTGTAGGCGGCACAGCCTCACAAACTATTGGAGGAAAGAGTATGCAGCCTAGACAGCTGAACAGGCGACTCGCAGGGGTCCTTGTCGAACGCCACCAGGGCGCATGTTGACTGCCAGACTGTGTAATGATTTGCTGTGCATTAGTACGTGTAGGCGACGTGGTCCCCTTGAGGGGTTCTCGAGACTTTCTTATCTCGGGTGACTACCTCTGAACACAGGTATCGATAGTATTAATCGAGCTTCATGGCATGGTGTTGTAAAGGACAAATTGCTTTCGCGTACTTAAAGTGAATCTGGAAGGATCGGGCCGGCCGCGTGGATCGGCGCCTATTTGTGTTTCAAGCGTCTTTTTGATGGTGCGAAGCGCTTCAGGTGTTGCGAAAAGTTCCCTTTCCTGCAGTCACCACTGTCGTCTTTACACTTAATCCAAAGGCAGAATGCGGGCAGCTAGCCGTTAGAGCCCTGAGGAACGTTCTTGGAAAGACGTACCGATAGCATTTCCTACGTCTATGAGCGGATACATTCTCTGCTATACCCAATGACATGAATCTTTTCATATTATCAACTACGCGGGCCTAAATCTTCTTGTTGTGCTCCTTGCAGGCTGTCTTGCTGCCTCTTTCACAGCTCGTGTCCGCCAGAACAGCTTGTTGGTCGTATCATTCATGATGACGGAAGCAAGCATCGCTGTAGACATTGCCGACGACCACACAGCCACGCCTTATCCGACCGCAAAGCAGGCGGCATGATCTCGACCTTCATTGGACGACAATGTCTGCAGCATCAGCTAGTGAAACGGCCATCTTACAAGGGCCCGGGTTGGACGCGTGCTAGGCGACATTCCAACTGCGGCCATCTAATGCGCCTCGCCATCCTCGTTGGCACCAATTTGCGATTGCCATGTACCAAGACTTTGATGAGTGCAGCGATCACTCTTCTATCTCTGTGCTAACCACCAGGATTACAGCAAGTAGGAGCATCAATGAATTTTGATGGCGTATTGATGTGGAGGAAGAACTGTGGTGCTATGAAGTTTGGGGGAAAGCATCGGGCGCGTGCTCCGCCCGGACAATCAAAGTGGCCGGTTTTGCACGCTTTGCACCTTCGGCTGCTAATCTCACTTTAATGAGATTACGGTATAAAGATTACCTGTTTTAATTACAATCAGTACCTACCTGCTCGTAGTGATGGTAGAGTGATGATTATAGGGTTAATATATATTATAATACGTAGTCACTAAGGTATTGTTATCGATAAGATAATTAGCAATTTAGTAGGGAGTAAACGTGTAACAGCGACCACTTTGCTTGACCGAGCGGAGCCAGGTCAGCGCCAGCGTAGATCTGATGCGGAACAAGGCTGCAGAGCCTAGAAACGCGCAGCGAACAGGCAATAGCGCCTAAAGGATAGAACCAGTCTATACAAACCTTCTACTATTACCTTCGGTCTTTATTCTATCTCTTTGCTTACGATCCTATATGCTCCTCGAGCTAAAGATAATCAACTTTACTGTGGTTCTGCTATCCGTACCGACCCGTATCCGTCGAGCACATCGCCTTCTCCTACCCTACCCTCGGTGCCTCGATCACCTATCATGATAGTGGCTGCCATTGTCTCTCGCACATACTCTTCTCAGCTCGCTACTCAACCCACTGCTGACCCGGGCGTTACGGGATAAGAAACACCCCGTCACCATCTATCCCCACCTCAGCCTTTATTCCCCGGACAGATATAGCCATGCACTATCGACCCTGCTCGACGTTTCCTATAAAGGACCATCGGAAGACGGTGGATCCGTCATTCGTGCTAGCTAGAAGACGCCTACACACCTTTCGTCGCCATCGTTGCCCCGGTTGGGGAACAAGTGCTGTGACCGTTGTTGCGTTCAACTCTTACATGGCTTGCGATATTGGTATGCGGGGACCTTGCTCGACTGTCTTATGCTATGGGGGCGCTTTTCCCAACTTATGATGTAGGTGGTAGGCAGTACGGTGATGGGACGAGGAAACAGCTTTTTTGTTTCGATAGCGGCTTTCTTGCTAAAATGAGGAAAGTGATTAAAACAGGGCTGCGGTAGAGATGTGGTATAGTAACTCGTGACTGTGCTACTTAACTATGCTCAGGTTCACCAACCACTTTTTCGATCCAAAGCGAGTCTTGTCTGATATCTCACGCCTCTTGGCGATAAGTCTCTCTACACAGTTCCCATGCAGCAAATCAATTATGAGTTACGACCCGGTGGGTTCTCGGCAGCCCGATCATAATCTTCCTTTCTCGATCCTTGTCCCATACTGGCGACCTGCTCAGCATGTACAGGTTCAGCACTCTCAGCACCCTGGAAGCTAGCATTATGTTCCCGAGCACTGTTGGGCCCACCAGCGCGATCACTCTGCAGTCTTCGTGCCTCAGCGCTCTCGTCTCCCTGCATGCCACTTCCACCTTGGGCCTGGCCAGTTAGACCCTGCGGCTCTTTTTCACGCTTCCCTTTCCCGTCGTGTTCAAGGCTGGCAGACGTCTGCCCTGAGCCTGGCTGGCCGAGACCGGTGTGCACGTCCTGTGAGGTAGCGCCGGGCATGTCGTTGGCAGCTAGAGCTGTGTCTGCAGCGTCGGGGTTGTTGTTCTGGCCAGGAGTTTCGTTAATCGGGTTTGGCTTGAAAGTCTGGGACTTTGGGGCAGACCCAGGTGGGAGGGTTTTTGCGTGAAACTCTGGGGCTGCGTCGTTGCCGACTAGTTGACCTGGTTGATGCTGCGGCCTGTTAGTAAAGTGCTAGTGGACTAAGTCAGTGGATGGTGCCTACACCTGAGTGTTCCATGGGCTCATCTCTGGGCTTGTGTGGGTTGAACTCGCCCTGGGCGTTAGTCATGGAGTCTGGGTTTCTTGCGGCCATGTTGCTTGCGATGTATGTTCTTCTGGTACTAAGTCAAATCTCGAATTCAGGTTAGAAATTTGGTATGGGATTCTGTTAATGGGAAGGACAAGCATGGTATCGAACCCGTGTAAAGCTTTTTGAAGCACTCATGCAGTCGCGTGTGTGGTTGACGTCACGCAGGGAGGGATGCCAGCGGGACAAGATGATCTCACTGATCGACAGGAACATCTCCCATTCGAGTATAGTCGCGATCCGGAAAGCTCTTCCAAACCAACGACCCAGCAGTTGTGCTTTCTTTTGCAATTCGATATGTACTAGTATTCGCTATGCGCTCCTGCAAAGCTCCCTTCAAGTTCCACCTTGCTCACCACCCAAACTCAAAAAGCACGGGTTTCAAATATGTCTGACCAGGTCAAGTCCAAGGGTGATGTCGACATCAAGGTCGGTGACACAGTAGAGACGCCCTATCGCGGTGGAACGCATACCTTCCAGGTATTGACCCTCTTTCCACTTGGTCGGTCGCGGGACTGAGGCGTTATAGGTCGACAAGATCATCACAGACGAGAGTGAAGCCCGTGAAGAGGGCGCCAAGGGTGCGGTCAAGCCACCTGTTGTGGTGGGAGTAGACCAGAATGGGAAGAAGGTCAGCCACAAGCCGGGCACTGTGACTGATGTGTCGAAGGAATAGGCGGCATGAGTGTTACTCTTGAAGAGATACTAGCGTTAGGCATCCGCCAAGCTCCCTAGGGATGTTCTTTGCTCGATGGTGACTGCTCTGTAAGCTCGCTGCTCTCGAGATCTGGCTCGACTTCGTCGGGCTCTTGATGTCGATCAAAGTTCTTAGATACTCCATTGAACTGAGCTACTGTATTGCCAAGAGGAAGATTTGTGCTGGCTCTACCTTTGAACACGTTTCTCATTTGTTCATTGAGTGGCTCAGCGACGACTGTAGCAACAACATAGTCGCCATCGTGGCTAATGCTTAGACGCCCTTCTTGCCTAGGGGCCGCATCAATCGCTCCTTTGTTGACCCCGTACATCCCATAGAATGGCTCACAAACGATCTTGACGCCAGGCATCGCAGTTTCGTGGTTGCTGTTGCGATCGGTGGGATCGCCAGGACTATTAGGAATGTCAAAAGCAACCCTGACATCCTTGAATCCAAGCAGATGGGCTCCCCATGCCTTTCGTGCAGCCTCCTTAGCTGCCCACCTTCCAGCTAGATAGTTTCGAATTCTCCCCGACGTTATCGTATCAAGTCGGTCCTTGAAAAGTTGTGCTTCGGCCGTAAAGTCCTTTTCAGCGTGCTTTGCCTCTGGATGCAAGGCTCTGTTGAAATGTTTGAAAGGCCCGTGGGATGCCAAAGCTTCGAAAAGGTTCAAATTGACCCTTTTGATGTTTGCGTATTCCTTTGGATGGAGTATGCGTCGAGCAAGCCCTAGAACTATGCGCGGCCGACTGAGAGGTTCCCAGCGGCTCAGCTGTACGATGTCAGTACCGAGAACAAGTGGAAATGACTTCATCGGTGCTGGTACTTTAGACGAGCAATATACGGTCAGTAGGGTTGACGAAAACGACAAAATCGAAGTTCATCAAATAGGTTGTCCGGCTTCAGGGGTTCGTGATAAGCGGCGCTTGTGGACGCTGGAAGCTGCCGTACCCACTATCGTACTTACCTACCTACGGTGCTTGCTTTTTGTTGCTAGCTGAGGGTGCAACGTTTCAGGGACCAGCGGGTAGTGGCTTGGTAGCGGGAGAACCATGTGAGAACATGAGAGTGCATGGTTATTGAAACCGGTCGTCACCTTATTCAAGACTGGCAAAGGCATACCGAGGTGGGGAAAGCGGCAAGGTCACGGTTATCATGCAGTGTTGTTAAATGTCCGCACTACTCCGTCTTCACTCGGTGAGGAGAGCCGAGAACGTAAAGAGGTGAAACAAAGCCGTAGCACGCTCTTAGGGAATCCTGTTGTGATATGTGACGCAGGAACCGACCCAAAGCAAATCTTACTCTATCACGCCGTCTCTTTGCACATCTATCTCTGAGTAGTAGTACTTAGTAGCCTTTGAAAATGCTCCACATTAACTGCTCCGGCACACCCTATGAAGCAAGTACGACACTCTTAGTCGAAACCGGACTCTAACAGAAGACAGATCGGGCAGCAGCACGGCCAGCAAGCAGCGGCACAGATAAATGGTAGCATCGCCTTCTACGAGGACTTCTTCAAGCGCAACACCAGCAAGTCCTGGTCAGAAGTGCAAGAAATCGCCAAGCAGTTCTTGCCATACCTCGAAAAATCATGGCCAGCATACCTCGAGGAGATGCGAGGCATAGCAGATGGTGCTAAGGTCGAATATGAAACGATTCTGGCTCTGAACGTGAGAACAGAGATCGGCTTCGGTTTGCTCAATGATGGGTGCACGGCATTTGCATCGAAGACAAAGTCTGGTAGCTTCATCGCTCAAAACTGGGACTGGGAAGGCCAGCAGAAGGGCAATATTGTTGTTGCCAAAATCGCGCAAGAAGGGAAACCAACGATTCACATGATGACGGAGGGTGGAATCATTGGCAAGATCGGAATGAACAGTGCTGGCGTTGGAGTGACACTCAATGCGATCCGCGCCAAGGGCATTTCTTTCGACAAATTGCCGTGCCATCTTGCTCTTCGGACAGCACTGGAAAGCACTTCACTGCAGGACGCAAGAGTCAAGCTCAACAAAGCTGGCGTAGGGTCCGCTTGCCATATTCAGGTTGCTGACGTTGAGACTGGAAATATTGGATTTGAATGCACTGCTTCCGATCAGGTCGAGTTGGAAATGCAGAATGGAATCAACACACATTCAAACCACCTGACAGTCTCTCACTCGGGTATTGAGGATAAGCTTATGCTCAAAGATTCGCCGTTCCGCTTGGATCGTGTGAGAGAACTGTTGGCAGGCCTGGGCCCCGAACCCACCATCGACCAGCTCAAGGACGTGCTGAAGGACGACAAGAATTCTCCTTGTGCCATCAACCGGTCACCCACCGAAAAGTCGACCATCCAGACTCTTTTCTCTATTGTTATGGATCTGCAGAAAGGATATGCGAGCGTGAAAATGGGTAAGCCAACCGAGACAGGAGAAGAGGTTGAGCTCAGGCCATAAGCAGCAAGCGCTGAAAGGGTCTTGTTGTCGAGTCATGCCATTCTATCGTATGTACATGCCAGCGTGGAGCGTAGACTCCCTGACCTCTGCTCACTTGTCCCGTATGATTTCTTAGTGAGGTTGCTTGCCCTCGGATTTAGCCTTCTTGTCTTCTTGCTCAACCGACTGCAGAAACTCTCTGTAGTAATGTCAGAACTGTTCACACATTGTGGAGGGTCCGTTCGCACTGGATGAATTTCTCCTCGTCTTTGCTTCCTGCGTTGATCGGGGGTGTCGATTGCGGTGCCTTGCTGCCTCCCCTGGTGGCCGCCCATGAGCCACCGAATAGTACTCCGAGTGTAGCCATGGCGAGCTGCATTCTGTCAGTCCTGTGCCATGATTGTCCGTAATTGGTTGTCAGCCCAATGTGCTAGGGAGCTTCATGGACGTACAACGTGCGATCCGACTTGCCTGCCGGCAATAGTGTACATGGCGACCATCTTGAGGACTGTATGGTGGACTGATCTTCAGGAAATAGCAAGTCAGCGAGTCTGGGTTGCGTGGTGTTTGGTCAATACTGTCGAATCCGCGCGCCCAAGTCATTGCTCGATTCGCCAGAGCTTCCTTCCGCCGAGCTCAGAACCAATTGATGCGCTAACCACAAATGAGCTTTATTCTGCACCGTCGGCTCTTTCCTCAGCCGTACGGAAGCTGCCTCGCTTGCCGCCACAACGTCACCGCTGGGTGCTCGTGTCGATGCTCCCCGGATTACACGCTGCGAATACCTAGGCAGTTGGCGAAGCCTCTGAAGCTTAGTACCTGTGGCGTAACCTTTCTTAGCTGGCTTTTCCTGCTTTCCTGTATGCTCTGATCTGTAGTCTTATGCACCTATAGTGCTCTTATACTGCTAGGTCGTCACCGTCACCATGCCACGCGACTCGAAGGAGGACGAGCTCAAGAAGCTAGTTCCAGAAGGAGCACCAACATCTGTATCAGAGCACCTTCCTCGAGAGAAATTAAACAAGGACTTACAAGGCCTGGTAGATAGACAGGATAGCTTCTTCGACGAGCTTTATGATGGCCAGTATGAGATGTTACCTCCCGCAGTCTAGACATGCCTTTACTGACCTCCGCAGACTTGGGGATACAACTCAGAACTCAGTGCGATATGCCGCCTACGCGAACAGATTGCGGACGATTATGCTCAGCGCCCACCGATACGTCGCATACACTTCAGACATTGGCGAATCATTCAGGCCAGTGGCACATCCCTACCTGGTCAGAGGTGCATATGGTATATCATGGGCATACTTGATAGGCGATGTCAGCCATGAGAGCTGGAAAGCGCACAAGAGAAACCAAAAGCTACTACACCCCGAGCACGGTGAGCATATGCAGGCCATAGTAGACGGGTCACCGGACAAGCAGGCCTTGATGCAAACACCAGTGAAGATACCTGCGATAGAGGATTGGAGATCTGTCGCTGCACAACGGGCGGTTTTTCAGAGCCTTGCCAGTATGGGACTTCCGGCTTTCACAATTCACAGTATTGTAAAATACACAGGTCGGGCGCTGAAGAGTGCGAAGAATTCGACTGTACGGACGTGGGGTCCGATTGGAGTGAGTAACAGCCAGCTTCGGCATCGATGGCCTGCGACGCTAACCTTGAACTAGCTCGGCCTCGCGGCGGTTCCTGCTCTGCCATACATGTTCGACGAACCAGTCGAGCATGCAGTTGAATGGGTATTTTACCAGGGATTCAAAGCCGTGGGTGGTGAGGGAGCAGTCAAGCCAAGAGAGCCAACGGGTCGATCGCGGGCGCTGGACAAAGAGTCGAAGCTCAAGGAGTTATGATACGGCGCTTTCTCAACAAATAGCGCCGTGAATGCTCGCCAGTGAGCATATCTGTACAAATTCTTCTCGGCTAAAGGTGTGACGGGCGCAACAGGCAACGATACGGAATTCGTGGGCCCCATACCATCCTGCAAGTAACCGACACTGCTCACTTGTCCCATATGCACTTGTTCTTTTGTTCTTTTCGGACCGACAGGAATCGAAGTATATCGCCGGCACACGGAGCGCATAGCAACGGCAAGGCGACCTTGCCCGGTTTCACCGTCTCGGCGCGTATTCTGCCGAGCGGCGAAGTATGGACGATACCGTGAGCTTCAGATTATTTTCTGAGCAGCATCGTCATCTGCGATCGGTCTATTTGAGTGATATCACCTACGTTTCTGCTATCAAGAAGCCGCAGTGAGGCACGATTACTCGTGTATCCTCATCATCCTTTCATCAAGTTGGACGAGCAACAGGTCCATCCGACGACGATCAGCAAATTACATGTATGGCGCCGTTAAAAAAAGACATTCCCTGCTACCCCGACGTGAACCATGAGCCAAGAACAGCCAACGGTGTTACTGAGCACTGCGGTTGCGGTCCCGAAGATCGAACATGGGAATATTACGAAAGATGCCTTTGAGAGCTGGAACACTAGGCAATTAGGTCTGCGTCTAGGGGCCGATGCAGCATCCGCAGCTACCGCTTCACTGCTCGTAGCACCTATCATTACTATTATTGACCAGTAAGTGACGAGGCGAACGGCCTGGTGCTAGTACAGAGCTGACACTTGGATGTAGAGCGATAGTGCGCAAGGCAGCTACCTCGACCTCTATCTCCGCTTCCCTCCTGGCCGCAAGCAAGTCGGCCGTGCTCCGACCACATGGCTTTCTCCTCTCAAGACCTTTCCTCCTCATCTTCTCGCTCTACTATGGCACCTACTTCACCGCGAACACAATAGACACACTGGCTTCGACGATGGAGAACAAGAAGGCAGACAACGTCACTTCTGGCCCTACCAAGTTCGCGGCAACAAGCGCCGTCAACATGTCACTGTGCGTGTACAAAGACAGTCAATTTGCTAGGATGTTTGGCAACACCTCTTCCTCTTCACCAGCTGCCAGGATACCGAAGCTGAGTTACGCATTATTTGCGTGCAGGGACAGTCTCACAATCTTCGCTTCCTTCAACTTGCCTACGATCATTGCCCCCCGGCTCGCGGAGCTGCCGCCGAGCGTGAAAGAGAAGCTCTCAAGAATGTTGAGCACAGAGTCAGGGAGGGCAAACACAGCACAATTCCTCACACCTGCCGCGATGCAGGTGTTTAGCACGCCCTTGCACCTGCTAGGTCTAGACCTCTTCAACAGACAAGGAAGGCTAGGCTTCAGTGAGCGTGCTTTACAGGTCACTAAGAACTGGGCGGCTTGCTCCTTCGCCAGAATGGGACGTATAGTCCCTGCTTTTGGTGTTGGCGGTGTTGTCAATTCTAACATGCGAGGAAACCTGATGAGGGGCCTTGAATGATACAGCGCAGAATTCTGGACGTTCATCTACGGTGAGGTCCAACTTTGGTTCACGAGCATGGCGTTGGAAGGTATTACTGGGCACATAATTGAACTGTACGAGTTCGCCTAGATCAAGCTAGACTCTACAACAGGAGCATACTGGAGTAATAATAATGGGACGACTTCTTGGACATCTGGCCGGCTTAGCTTACAAGCCTTGCAAGCGTCAGCAAGACTGAATAGAATATAGACACAAGATACACAAGCATGAATTTGAACCAAGCTCAAGCACAAACGTCTTAGATAATTCGTTACAGACCAGATACGATCGAAGGTAGCTAGAGAGGTGAGATCGACGTTTCGCTTTCGGCCCCGGACCCACCCCTGCTGCGTGTGCTGCGCGTTCAAGTTCGCCAACGTCGCGAACTCAGCTTGCAACAGCGGTGACACCTCAAAGGACCACCCTCTTCCCTCGCCATATGACATTAAGCGATTAAAACTGTCATCTTATCGACGACACTCCCATCAGGGCGCATCTGACCCATTCGGCTACATGTAGTCTGCGACCAACAGCTTCCTGAAACTATCTGTCGTCAAAAGACTTGACACCTGTAACGAGCCTGGTTCCGGGCCCTTGGGTCTATTCCATTCCGACTGTTGTCCCTTCGTCGCGATAACTCTAGCCTCCACCTCTGCCGGTCTACGAGACTACCGCTCGTTTCCAACCATCAGCCCTGACTGTACGAGTACGCTCCCAACGACCCGTCGCTCCCTCAAATATGTCGACTACGATCATGGACCTGATATCCAACTTCACGAACTGCCTCTTCTGTTTCCCCTCGTCCCCGAATCTGAAGATAAATGGGCGGACATTACGCCTACTGCGTCTGCTAGGGGAGGGTGGCTTTTCCTACGTCTACCTCGTGCAAGACACATCGACATCCGCCCTGTACGCTCTGAAGAAGATCCGTTGTCCCTTCGGTCAAGAAAGCGTTGCGTTGGCGCTGAAAGAAGTCGAAGCCTACAGTTTATTCGGAGGTGTTTCTGGCGGCAACTACATTATCCACTCCATCGACCACCAGGTCAAAGATGAAGGAGCTAAAGTCAGCGGCATAGGAGGGGATGCAAACGCTCAGCAGAAGACGGTCTATATACTTCTGCCCTATTACAGGAGGGGGAATCTCCAAGATGAGATTAACGCGAACTTGGTCAATAGAACGCGCTTTCCAGAAAGGAGGCTGATGAAAATCATGCTCGGTGTATGCAAAGGTTTGAGAGCAATGCACCACTACCAAATCCCCGCTACAAATACAGGCGCAGGACGTGCAAGACGCGAAGCCGCCAGTGTGAGGGA
>Ga0210040_10002144_pt1 | contig 28319 bp, 24 predicted proteins | sample CryGeyCG12114_NA_FD_185462 | JGI IMG/M metagenome (GOLD analysis project Ga0210040, IMG submission 185462) | Groundwater microbial communities from aquifer - Crystal Geyser CG19_WC_8/21/14_NA (SPAdes) (version 2) | ecosystem: Environmental > Aquatic > Deep subsurface > Groundwater | place: USA... | reverse complement strand
GCACGTACGTTAAGTACGATATGTGTATTCGATTTACACTCCATTAGGTAGCCAGAGACCTTGAGAGAAACAAATGTGACCCTCCATGTACGTTTAACAATCATCAAATGGAAGCAAAGTTATAGTATTTAATCCATTATCCATATTGAACACACTCACTTTTAAACGACCATTATTTACAGCAAAAAACTGTTAGTACTAAAAAATTTAGGAGGTTTATTTCTATGAGAAAAGTGAAAGAAATAATCATTCTCAAAGTCTCAGATTTTGAAAAACGACATAAATAATAATGGAAATAATTTAATGTCCATTTGAGAAAAGAATGCAATTGTTTTGCCAGTTTAGTTAGCATTGCTGTTTTTAATGTATTTTTTAAATTTTATTGTGTTTACTGAGAAATTCTGTTAAACTAACTAAATAGTCATGAAAGCTTTCTACAACACCTTTTATTCTGAAAAGGACAGAAATTTTAAATGCCATAGGTGTTTTGAGTCCATACTCTCCATACACACAAAAAGAACACATAATCTGGGAGACGGCTACTAATTCATGCTACTTAAGTCATCAATGTCGATTAATGCAACATCATTTTAGTATTTTTTGTAATGGTTAAAGCGTCACTACTCAAAGAATAAAATCAGAGTAAATTATACATTATATGTATGGAAACGCAGCTGTTTAAATGATTGGCTTAATAGTAAATTCGATCTAAATTTAAGAAACCTAATAAACCATCTACTTCTGCATTTGATCCGCCGGGTGTTTGTCAGTGACAAAAAAATAACATTGTTCTTGGCACAGTAATCCGCATTTATACCAGTGCGTGTACACTTTGATATCTCAGAACCATATGCATAGATTACAAAGTAAGTCTCATTAAAGTGAGCTTTGTTTATTCCGTATTTTACCGGCTTATCAAATGTGTCAGATACTTGAGATACCATTGTGATCCGAACAAACTTGCAAAAACCGGCATTATAGCTCATCACTGAGCTGTATATTTAACTGGTGATTTAATTACCTTGATCTACTACTCTTATTAAATTTATTCGACTTCGGAGACACATTTATTGGTATACCTAGATGGATGTATATGTATCACGGACATGTAGTTTTTAATTGTCACTGACTGACTAACATGATTATTATCATCACGAGCTTTCACGCTAGCTTTACCTTGTCGGCTGAAAATTACCTCCAACGAGAAACGTATACTGGACACATCAGGATACGCAGATTAACTTCAAAACTGATTGGTCGGCAATAAACCGTGGAATCGCTGATGATTTATGGAGTGACAAAACAATGCTGTAAATATGCTTTAAAATGCCAATTTTCGGGAAATCATTTCATTCGCTGTTTCACTCTATATCTAATAGCATTATTTTTTTTATTTAAAATATGAAAGTTTCACTGATATTGAGCGTAGTTATTGCAGTCCTGCAATCTACGGCTGCTACTCCACTGCAAGATGCGAAGCCCAAAGGATTGGCTGTAGAGCATTCCTCATCCAAATATGGGATCAATCAGACTCCAGCTCCGTTTTACCGATTAGACAATAAATTTTCTCCAATCAATTATGAAATTCAAATACAGCCTTTGTTAGATCCAGATACTGGTTATGGAGATCAATTCACAGCTCCGGGTAAAGTCTCCATTACGGTTATGTGCAATGAAAATTCTGATACCATCACACTCCATTCCAATTTAATCGAATATGATTTTTCAACACTCAAGGTATATCCATTAACTTTGTCTTAACAATAATACGGAGCGCTAGAAGGAACGTTGTAGTAATAATAGTCAATTTTTTAGATTTATGAACTTTCGGGTGAAAAAATCAACACAAGTGGACTGCCTACATTTGACATGGAAAAGCATTTCATGATGATTAAGTTGACCAAAGAATTGACTGCTTCTACTCAATATAGAATAGATATTGAGTATGTAGCTCCAATTGCGACAAATAAATTGGATGGATTGTATTTGAGCAAATACATTGACCCAGCTACCGGTGAAGAAAGGTAAGTGAAATCTAGTGCAGGAATCAGAAATGCTGCTGTAAAAAGAAACTCATAATGGATGTTTTGGTCTGTCACAGGCGATTAGTTACCACCCAATTCCAGGCAACAAATGCCAGAGAAATGTTTCCATGTTTTGATGAACCTGGATTGAAAGCTACTTTTGATTTGACCATCATTTACAACGATGCATACTCTGCTTTGTCCAACACAGATCCCGTGTCTGATGAAGAATAGTAAGTTATTCAGTTTTAGTTGATTAGTACTTTAAGTTGGGGGTCACTTAATAAATCAAGGCTGATTTTGTAGTGGTCAACCAGGATCTGGATGGAGAATCAGAACTTTTGCTCGTACTCCAACAATGTCTACTTATTTGCTCACTTTGCTGGTATCAGATTACACGTTTGTAGAATCTGAAGTGCCTTTTGGAAACAAAAAAGTGAAGGTAGGTTTTTTGCTTAATATTTGACAAATCTTGTTTTCGAAGAAGTTGAGTAATACTAACAGTGACTGAGTGTGTGAGTGACGACGAGTAACAAATTTTGTTCCCAATCCAAAAGACATGGGGTCCACCTCATATGATCGATGAACCAGCTAACGGAGGGATCCATTCAGCAAATGCACAAGCTATTTTACTAGCTTATTTCCAAGATTTATTTGACCAAGAGTACACAATTAACAAAATGGACTCTGTAGCACTTCCAGATTTTGAGGCTGGGGCTATGGAAGAATGGGTATGAAAACGGCTACGTAACACTATAAATAAATTAGCTTATTTTCTATTTCTTCGTGTAAATGTTGCTATACATATTTAAAATTGTATTTTTCTTTGTTTTCAGGGCTTGAACACCTACAGGTAACTTATAACTATAAATTTTCCTCCACACACTAAACTGCATTAAAAAAGTTCGATGTAGTCTAGAACTAACCTACTCTTTATAAATGCGTAGACTCGCCTACCTACTCTACTTTGAAGGTGAAAGTACGGAATATGACAGACATTTGATCACATTGATTGTTGCTCATGAAATTAGTCATCAATGGTAAGTCAGTGAATCATTAAATTAAAATTTGTCTATTTGAATCCTATTTGATCAAAACTATTCCACCAGGTTTGGAAACATGATCTCTTGCTCTTGGTGGCACGATTTATATGTGAATGAGGGATTCGCCAATTACTTATCCTACTTTGCCATGAACTCTGAATACCCTAATTACGAAGATGAAAAATACATTCTCAACGACGGATTCCAAGTGGCCATGATGACTGATGCATCCAGTGCAAGCCATCCAGTGATCAATGATGCTGAGACCCCAGAGGAAATCGACGCCATCTTCAGTCGTATCACTTACCAAAAGGGAGGTTCTCTAAACCGTATGATGCATTATTTCCTTACTCCCGAAACTTTTGTCAAAGGCTTACAGACATTCCTTGAAGAATTGTAAGCAATGATCGACAGTCTAATCAACCATAGACCCTTTAGAAGAGTTGAATATAATTTTTTTCTTTTTGGTTTCTCTAGTAAATTCAAACCAGCAGATCACAATGATCTGTTAGTGCACGTTAGTGAAGCAGCGGCAGCTGATGGAAAAGAGTTGCCTGAAACAGTGCAAAATATTATGCACACTTATATGCTTCAAACCGGCTACCCATTAGTTCGTGTTAGTGCTGTCCAGGATAACGATGACACCATTTATGTTTCACAGGTGAATTATCTAAATCACTAATGATACAAATGTCGTACAACTGTATTGTAAATACAACTAATTATGCATTTTCTTGTTGTAGGAGCGATTTAGAAACAATGATGCCTCCTCATTCATCACAGAGTTAGATCCAAATGATCTTTGGTATGTCCCTATCACCCTTGCTACATCTGCTGGCGGAAGTTATGAACCTGTAAAATGGTTGAAAAAAAATTTTGCTGTAACCACAGTCCCTGCTGATACCACTCAGTTGGTTATGGTCAATTACGATGCAGCAGGTAAACTTTTGGACCCTACTAGCCTTCTAGTAGAACCTTAAGTTCTGTTACATAAGTATTAGATTTCCTGTACTTGAAGTACAGTATTTGAAATCGATTTCGTGTTCTAGGATATTACAGAGTGCTGTACGACCAGAAATTACTCACCCATATTAAAATGCAATTAGAAACCGATCATTCTGTAATCAGTGCTATGAGCAGAAGTCAGCTGCTGGATGATTATTTTGAACTGGCCGCTCAAAGTAAGTGTTCCATATTGGATAAAGAAGCATTAGTTGAAATCCAATCCCAGTAATGTAGTAATACCGTAATACGCTTTCACATTCACTTGTCAAAAAAATACTAATGATTTTTGGCTGCAATAGAATATATCAATCTGGAAACAGCATTGGATCTCACCAAGTATTTAGGAGCAGAGCAAGATTTCGTCGTTTGGGATGTGATCTTGACAAAAATGAGAAGACCTTTCACTCTCCTTTCTAATACTACTACATTTTCACTTTGGAAAGTAAGAAAAATTTCGGATCTCGTAGTAACTGCACGCTCGACGATAAATTAAGCAGTTTTTTTTCTTCTTTTTTTGTAGGAATATTTCGTGCCCAAAGTCGATGCTGCTTTGACTGCCGTAGGATTAGAACAAGATGCTAGTCATATTGCACGCAAAGCTATCTACCGGTCCGATTTAATGGACTGGGCTTGTGCTCATGAAAGCACATTGTGTGCAAGTTATGCCAGTGACTTATTTGACGAATGGAAGCTCGATACTACGACTAATCCGTAAGACACGTTTTTCAAAGTTAGGTTTTCTCTTGTAGTTAGCTCATGTCGTTATCATACTTTAAATACTTTGAAGTTTCAGAATTAAAGATTGACTTCACATTTAATAGAATTCATGTCGATGTTCGTGCCACGTTGGAATGCGCCATTGTTGAAAATAGAGGCCTAGATGCTTTCTCTTTTATCTACGATCGTTTGGAAGACCGGAAAGAAGAAGGCAGATGGACAACTAGTTTGAGGAATGCACTGGCTTGTACTCGAGATGCCTCTAATATAGACAAGTAATAAAATTGAAGTTTTCATTTTCATGATGATGAGGTGTTAAATCGTTTCACACTGAAAAACGTGTACATTTTTAATCACAGATTATTAGATGATACTTTGGATTCAGGATCTAGCTTAGCTAGCCATGGTTTGTCAGTATGGCAAAGACTTGCAAGAAATCAGTTTGCAAGGCCTTTGGTAATTGACAGGTTGAGAAGTTCTGTGAATGAAATCATTGCTCAAATTGGTGGAGGTTCTACCCAACCAATTGCTTCCATAGTTTCTTCATTGTCTTCTTATTGTACACAAACTGAGGACTTGAATAGCGTAAGTGAACATGGAACTATTTAAAACAAATTATTTTCAGGGAATTTAATCTAAATGTCTGACTTTCTGATACAGTTGAATGCATTTGTTGAGGAGAATTCAGCACTTTTGGCCAATATCATAGATTCGTTGAATCGATCTTTGGGACAAATTGCAGGCAATATTGCTTGGGTAAATGAAAATGCGCCAGTTTATAGTAACTGGTTTGCGGCAAACAAATAAATAACTGTTCCCAGAATTAATGCTTGAAATATAATAAAGTCTTTTTCTCTCTGAGTGAATACAACAATTTATTTTGTTTCTGTTATTTTGAATCTCTCTAGCTATAGTTTATTGAATACATAACGAAATATGATCTAGCTGTCCCGTAGGGTTGTAGGAACTACTGTAACTGTTATTACGAAATCACCTACTCATGAATTGAGTCTAGAATCCATTTTAAGTACTCATTTACACTAGTGTACACGCTAGGGATTCCATAGCCACATTTTGGACCATGAGATACAACTCCGATATCAAAATACAATTTGTGTCTAGTCATAATGGCTACCAGTGGGCCTCCATAGTCCGTTTTACAGTTTCTTTTGTTTTCTCCATAAGCACAAATCTGTTAAAAAATCACAGTGTTGAAAACTCCAGATATTTATATTATATGTGATTAATAGTAGTATCTACAAACCTGCTTTTCAGATATCTTAATTCGTGCATCAGTCTTGTTGTAGGCAGCTTTGCAAGTATCTGTTGACCAAATTGAAACAGTCTCCGTATGTGGTTTTGTTGTATCTTCAACTAGAAATAAAAACTAACCCATGAGTTATAATGTTTTTTTTAAAGTCAGTAAATATAAAAGATACCTTCATTGGTCTGATTATTTATAAAAGAATCGAATCTCCAGCCCGACAAATAGGCGGAATCACCAGGTCCAGGTAATGATTCCCATATACCGTACCCATCTTGAAATGGCAAGCAAAGTGGGCGTATTACGGCAGAAGTAGCGTTGAATAAAATATCATCGTCCACACGGATAAGTGCAATATCATTTTCCGTAGTCTCGTTGTCGTAATTTTCATGAGTAATTACAGCTTCAACACCATATTTGATTTTTGGGATTGGATGGCTTTCATTTCCTTTGTGCTCTGATGATTCGAAATGATATCTAGCACCCTCCAGCAAAATTTCCGTTCTAAAATATCAATAAATTATTATAGTTTGGCCGCAAGTAATTCGTGCGAGTTTTTTTGAAAGCAATTAGGAAAAAACTGATAACATCGCCTAATAGTTGTGTATACTTACATAGACTCCTTAGGATATTTTTGGGCACAATAGGCTGATGTAAGAATGTATCTTTTGCTTATGACAGTTCCTGCACACGAAAATATTACCGCTCCAGAATCTAATAACACAAAAGTTCATTGTTGCATAACAATTAGGAAAATCTACTTTTATTGCTCCAACAAAATAAATTGCAGTGCAATGCAGTATGACATGCAACTGAAACTCTCCCCACTTTGGGTGTAAATATTATAGAAACTATACGAAACGAAATCTCAAAGTATGAAATTTCTAACCAAACCAAACCAAAACATATTTATCTAACCCAGATAATAAATACTAATTTAATATAATGCATCCATATTGAAAATACAGTTTTCAAACCTTGGTATCCAATTCGCGCCATCCATGGTTGATTATCCATATACACAGACACAGGACTATGCTGTACTCGAGTCCCATGCCTTTGTAGTCTAGCAGATGCGCATTCAACAAAAGTAGGAAGGAATCGGAAATTCTCATGTGAAGTTAAAAGCAACTGTTGAACAACATTAGAAACACTACTTGACAATTCTTTTTCCAGTTTGTTGTCAATTTCCGAGAGTATGGAATCGCTTCGATCAAATCCTGTTCGATCGTCTCTGTCTGGTTTTATTTTGATATCCAAAACTAAATCATTTTCAGTAGAGTTGCCAACTGCGCCGAATAAGTCTTGGTAAATCTTTTCCAGATCTAGAGAAGAATCATTAACTTTTGGTGCTGAAATTGGCTGTTCTTTTGTATTTGTAACGTTGTTTTGTGATGACTCGTTTTGAATTGGTTTAGTTGTTGAAAGAATCTTGGGGATTGAAGTAATACTGGATTGCTCCGTAGTGTCATTGGATTGGGCAACTTTTGAATCAATGATCGCTTCAACAGTAAAACTATTATTTTCTGAAGTCAATTTTGTCGTTGTTTCAATTATTTTATCATTTTTGTACAATAAGAATGAATCTGTATAATCAGCATCTAATGGAGCCATTGTTGTAGTGAAAATTTCAGTAGGTATGAACGTATTGTTTGGCTGTAATGTGTTTTGTGAATTGTTCAGTTTAAAATCTCTGGTTTCACTATCATTCATACTTGAGAAAATTGAATTTGCAAGGCTTTCTTCAGTAAAATCGCTATATACGGTCTCATTTACATTTGGTACTGTGGTAGTTTCAAACAGACTATAATCTTCCGAAGCAAATGGCAAACCAGTGTATTCAAAATCTACAGTTTTCAAAGTGGAAGCCATTTCGACAGTGCCGAATTTTGTTTCATCACTGGTATTCATTAAATTGGTAGTCTTGTTCTGATCTAAGCTTACATTTGAAACTGGTTTACTCAAATCCACTACTGTTTTCGTAGTCTCCGTGAAATCGTAATCACTGTTTTCGGTCACTTCAGATATTGTAGTGGTAGTTTCGAAACTTTTAGAAGACGTAAATGGCCAATCTGTAAATCCATCATCTACATTTTCTACAGAATTCATTGTTGTTTGATGAATGTCCAGCGGGATGTTAAATGTATCATTTAATTTTGGCTGATCATTTACTTTCAAACTAGTAGTCTTATTATCGACTAAACTAGTATTTAAACTGGAACCTTTAGCTAAGACAGCCTTTTCTTTAAAATAAGAATCTGTAAATTCTGTTTCTAAATCCACTGGGATCGAGGTAGTTTCAACTTCCATGATATTCTTACCGTCAGGGGTCGTAAAAAGAGCGACTGAACTTTTTGCAGACGGCGTTTCATTACTACTACTACTACTATTGGATGTGGCTAACATTAATTCCCTACCTCCTTTAGATTGCTCAAAAACACTTTTTTCTGATGCGCTGTGTCCTTCATCTTTTACTTCAGCTACTGAACTACCATTAACTAAAGCTGAAATATCTTTACCTCCACTATTTTCTAGTTTATCACTAACACTATCAGCAGTAAAAATAGTACTGTATTCCACTACATTACTAATTTCTGTGGTGGTTAGCTCGTCATCATCATAAAATGTTATTGAACTGCCCGTTTTTCCAAACAACATGTCGGGTGTTGTAGCAATTTCATCATCACTGGTATTCATTTCCGTCAATACGTTTTGATTAAACTCATCTTTAGTTTTCTTCACAATTCTCTCGGTTTGAGGAAAATTAGTTGTTTCATCATTCATTTCATCGATAAAAGTTCGCTGTGTTGTAATGTCATTTTCATTTAATAAATTCATTGGGATGTCGGGTATTTTTGAAGCTTCAGTAGTAGTAACTTTTAAGATTTCATTGTTGGCATTTGGTTTGAATGTAGTAACAGAAATACCAGAAACTGGATCCATTGTAGATAATTCACCTTCCACAATTTTCATGGTTGAATAGCTTTCGGTTTCTTTGTCACTCAAAATTTCAGACTCATTTGTATTCATCACTGTAGTAGCGGTAGTGACCTGTGCTTCAGTATCAGGGATTGGTGTTGTAACAATGTCATTCTGTTCTTCCGTGGTTGTAACGCCTGGCTCATTTTTTTCCAAACGGTCACGAGTTTGATCTAATGGCCAGTGTGTGGTAGCTTCTGACAACTCATTAGTTTCATTCATATTAGGTGTAGTAGTAGTTTGGGGAGTAGGACTAGTAACTTGTTGTTCATCATTGTCGTTGATAACCTGTGACACGTTTGTTTCCGAACCAGTTCTCAAGGTTGTTGTTGTTGGCACAGCTTTGTCAACAATAATAGTTGCATTATTATGCATTTCTGAACCCCTAACAGCCATGTTATCTTCATGAGCAACGGTTTCATCATTATTCGTGCTTATCATGATTATTGGTGTCGTTGTTTCAAAATTCTCGTATGGTTCTATTTCCTCTATTATAGTAGTAATAGTGCTATTATTTAGTGTAGAATAGTTATATTTTTGTACATCACTACTGCTCATTATAGAGCTTATTTTGTTTTCCATGAACTCTTCTGGAAGAAATGTTGTACCGACTGGCTCCATTGTTGTTTTCATTGTGGTAGTAAATCCTATTTCAAGCATTTTAATTGTTTCAGATTTACTATCTTGTGAGATATTGTCAGCGTCATACAAAAGTTTGCGAGATTTTTCTGAAGTCAAATTTTTTGCTCCGTCTTGTGATTGTGCCGGTGAGGTTTCATTGATTCCATTCCAGGGAAATTCAGGAACATTGGATGGTGGGGATGAATCTATTGTTTTCGGAGGAACAGTACTCGTAGCTGTAGATGAAGATATACTCTTTTCGGTAGTACTCGTAGCCTTTGTTTTCAATGTAGCTATGTTGAATATCGAAGATATCGTTGATGTAGAAACTTTATTATTCAAACTGAGCAAATCATTCAAGTCTAAAAGTTCACGAGATCTATTGTCATATATACTGGAAGGTGCGGTCAGTTGAACATTCGTCTTATGTATTTGATTAGCCCCTTCACAACAAATCTGCATTAAAATGAGCGTAGATTAGATAGTTAGCGTTACTATGTTATTTAATGTTCTAGAATTGATTGACGGTGGTCTAGTTTTACAACTCAAGTACACACAAAAACAATAAGGATGCATTCATTGAGTTGATTACCTTTCTTTGGAACCCTTGAAAACCACAAATTTGACCTCTCACAACACCCCTTGAGTTTGGTTTCTGACTACTGAGTTTCTGGCATTCGTTCACTGTCACACAAAGGCAGGTGGTATTGCTAGTACCATCGGGACTTCTAGCATTCCGCTCTATTCATGCGATAAAAAATGCATGGATCATGCAACACAACCACTTTTCATGCATGTTGAGCAACGAACAATAAATATAAGGATGAGCAAAAACAATGCGTGCGTTGTAGGAACTAATTGCAGTCACAAGCATATTTAGGTATTAGTTGCGGAAGGCTTTTTATGGAAATTCCAGTTTTGTGAGAAAATTTTTGGTGAAGACTTAAATGTTAACAGGTTTTATTTCTAAACTTAATGATTTTAGATTTTCTAACTTTTTTTAATCTTTTAAAGTTAGAATCAACTTTTGAAACAAGTCATAAAATTGTTTTGCTTATGTAAGTATGTATGAAAAACTATCAATTCTTTCTATTCTAAAACCTCGGATAGGTTAGATACATAGTATTGTAACAACTCATTAAATGGGATTTTACTACTTGAATAAATAAATATAGAATACTTACGCATCATGTACATCATTACACCCATTAGGGTAAGAAGCGTTGCTTTCGTTAAAAGAAACATTTTATTTAATTATGCAAGTTATCACAGAACAGTTCACTTTGAATTTAAGACACGGATTTTTAATTTTAACTCCATGCACTGTCTGCATGCAGCAAAATTCTTTTACAAACTATGCTACACATTTTCAGAGATAACACCCTTCATTCATCCGAATTAGTTCACAAAAGACAAAGTAGCCATTTTCAGTGCAGACATTCTAACTAAAACTTATTAAACAGTTTTTTTAACTTAATTAACACCACAGCTCCATAAAAGCCCACATAATCTTGTCTGCCGGCACAGTTAACTAATCATGCAATTTAGTAGTTATCATCACAAGTAGTGACTTTAGATCAAACTCACCCTTTCACTTTTTATTCACAACTGATCAAGCTGGTCTATTGCCTTAGCATTTTGGAGTAAATAAAACCTTGGCATGTATAGCATACACATGCAATTTATTAAATTTGCCGAGCTCATTCTACCTAAAGATGATTTTTGTAGTTACTCGTCCACTCCCCATTGCGTTAAGTTATAATATTCTGATGATAAACATTTCATACTAAATAAGCTTGTTAAAGATGTATCTAGAGTGTTTGCATGATGAAGCCTGTAATGGTCAGTAATTCGAAATGGCAAACTTTAAATGCTTATGCAAGAAGGTACTTGCAATAATCCTAGTAGCTTCAGTAGCATCGAATAGATCACGTAATCAACAGGTAGAAAAAGGTTAAAGTATCCTCGCTATTAGTTTTCCTTATCATGCATGGACTACAAGCTGAACAAAAAATAAAAGTGAATTATTCCCATGAGGAAGAATTATGTTCACAACTGTAGCAGTTAGTTAGTTAGAACGCTAGCTCAACCACAAAGAATGCCAGTATCAATTTTGCTTTACCTTGAACTAGTATATGTAATTGGATTGAGAAGCAAATAAATGCACTTTTTTTTATTAATATGGGGATTTTGAAGTGGACAGGCTCACGATATGTGTTGATTGTCGTGTGAAACTCAAGAGGTACAAACAAAGACAAAACATCAGGTTTTTAGGACTCTGAACTTGAATGGTTGGTTTTAGATAACCAACAAACACGCATATATGTCCATTTAACTGCAATCCGATAAAAGTAAAAATTATACGTAATATATTCCAGACGAATCGTTGAAATATTAAAAATGCAGATTGCAAAATTGCACAATCACGAAACGGAAAGTAACTAACAGTTCTACATTTCATAACTAGTGTAGATGACCCTACAATTCGTTCAGAATCAATACTAACTACTGCATAGCAGGAAGATCGCGAACTCTTGATCAGTTATCTTACATTATGCAAATTTGCAAATATTTTTTTCACTCCTTACACTTATTGAACACATACACATAGGTGTGGTTGTGTTTTGATCTAGTTAATGTAACTTTAAATGGTATGGCATTGTATACGAACTAATTTTTTATGCACACAATGAAAAACAATAGAGAAAAAAATTGATTTTTTCATGTTGCTCCTGTATGAGCTCGTTTATTGAATGAGTAAATTTTTGGGATAAAAAATTTGCAAACATTTTGGGGATGTAAAATTCAAGATATACAACAAAAATGCAGCATTGAATTGATCAATTGATGCCAATAAATAATGCAATTTAAAATATTATTGGGTTATGAGCACATATTATTATTATAAAAATTAGTAACAAATTATCTCAATCAAACCAACCGGAGGTGAAGCCAAAGAAGCCTGTGTGATATGTTCGTCGCACTTAATGGATGATCTTATGAAAATGCTATGAGATTCGCGAATTGACATCTAGTAGGGCATGAAGATTGCTTGGCGGGTTTAACTTGCATTTGAATTATATTGAGATTTGCGATAAATTTTCTGCCTTGCAATTTGCCGCGATGCACACATTATTCAGCTAATTTAATTATTCTGTCATTGTTTGTTCCTTATCACGATTAGCGGATAATACTTTTTATCGTTAGGTGGTCCCCAATATTTATCTTATTCGGATCGATTCGAGTTTAGTGTAGAGGTTCAATCTAAACCAAACTCTGGGCGGAAAAGATCAGTAACCGTACTTTCGGTTACCTGTATTATTGACCATGGAAGTTGACCAAGTTCCATGTCAACCTGGACCGGCTACTGCAATGTCCAGCAAAGAGGGGGATGGTTCATTAAATAGTGTGATGGCTACCCCGAATACTGCTAGCAGTGTCACAGTGTCCCTTCATCCTTTAATTATTATGAATGTATCAGAACACTGGACAAGAAGCAGGGCACAGAATGATGGAAAACCTAGTGCCGGTTTGTAAAAACTGATGATTATTTCGGGTCGCGGAGAGTAGTGTCGAAGGGCGCTGTTAATTGCTGTATTATGTATAGCAACTTGAATGGTTCTCTTTATTAATTTACAGTTATTGGTGCTCTCATTGGGAAGCATAAAGGACGCCACTTGGAGCTTATGAATTCCTTTGAACTTGTCTTTACAGTTATTGATGGCCTTATCGTGATAGATAAAGATTACTACAAAACTAAAGAAGAGCAATGTTAGTTCATTTATATTTGATTGTTTTATATTTTTCATGGATGGTCCTTCATTATTAGAAGGATATAAATCAGATTTAACTCCTTTTTTGAAAAAAATTACTAAAAACCTCATGTCTTATAAAGATTAGCAATCTCCTTTTCGGCGGCATAACTCTTTCAGATGCCTAACCAAGGTTAAAACTATTTTGAAACATTCCGCTCTTCTTCAAATTGCTGTGTGAAATTTTTAAACCCCATAAGCCCCATGTATAAAAAAAACAGCTCTTTCAAATTTTGAAAAGTCATGCACGTTTGTCGTAAACTAAATAGCCATCCTGTGTAACTTTTAATTCTGCATTATAATGCAAAGTTTCAAAACTTTTTTCTGCAATAGTATTCGCTATCCTCCTTAGGGTGTTTTTTGACTTGCAGTCATGCTATATAAGGTTTTTAGGGGGATACGTGGGCACAGCTCCGTACCTTTGTTAAGGAATTTTACTAACTGATTCCTATTCACTCAGATAATGTTTTATTTTGTTAATTATTTTGAAAACTGGTTGCTTTCCCCAAACAAGAATTATTTACAATCCTCTCCTTGATGTAATATTTGGGAAAATTCATGAAGCAGTGCTGTAGCCAATTTTTTTTATTAAACGCTAACTGACATATGTTTTTTAGTTAAGCAGGTTTTCAGTGATATGGATTTTCTGGGGTGGTACACCACCGGAGAAATGCCAAACTCTTCAGATATACATGTGCATCGACAAATTTGTGAAATCAACGAGAGCCCTGTGTTTTTGAAATTGGATCCTGCCGCAAGAAACTCTGATTCGGTTAGCTAAAAGCATTCATTTGTTTGTTGACTAAATTTTGTCTTATCTGATAGTATATAGCTAGCTACCCAATTTTCTAATAACAATATTTAAAATTTGTAGCTTCCTGTATCTGTTTACGAATCCGTCATTGATATTGTGGAAGGAGACACAACTATGTTTTTTGTTCAAATACCTTATGTTTTGGCTACGGAAGAGGCAGAGCGTATTGGAGTGGATCATGTAGCTAGAGTTTCAACTATAGATTCTCTTGAAAATTCTGCTGGTAACAAACTAATTTTCTAAAAAATGCATGAATTCATTATTTTGATTATGATAAATTACGAATTAATAAACTCTATTTTTTCATTAGTGGCGGACCATCTTCAAGCTCAGCATTCAGCAATAAAAATGTTACACAGTCGAGTTCGGCTTATTTTGGACTATGTAAAAGCTGCTCAGAAAGGTGAAGTTCCCGTCTGTCATGAAGCTCTACGTTTAGCATACTCCCTGTCTCATCGCCTTCCCGTAATTCAGAGGGATAGATTTGAAAAGGATTTTAATGCGGTTAGTTACTTTATTTTTTCTTTCTTCCATGGAACTAAATTCTGTTTTTATATACTTATCAGTTTGATTTTTTTTTGCTTACAGCAATGCGCAGACGTCAGTCTAATCACTTACTTGGGAATGATCACAAAAGGATGCGAAGAAGCTCATCAATATATCTCTCGCTTTAATATGCTTCATGAAAAACATGCCATGTCTAGACGTATGAGGGGTCTTTTTTACTAATGTATTAATTTGCAGCATTTAATTTAGTGTTAGTAATTTTAGAGTGAATGACTGGTAAAGTAAATACTGTTGGTGTTCACCAAATATTTTGATACTTGTGAATGGAAGAAAAGTAGATAAGCCGAAAAATCATGAAGTCTTGAGTTATCTGACTGTTTGCTTATTTCGTTTGCTTTGCTGCTTGTGTAGTCTCTTAATTAATGCGATTTTACTGCTTCTTAGATATGTTTATTTGATTGTTTGATTAATTTGTCATCAGCGACAGCGTCTACAGCTTCAGCTTTTAAAAAGCTTCGTCTAGACCGTCCAGCTAATATGCGATCCACAGTCAAATCCAGAGCTCCTGCACATCCCCAGTTGAAATGAAACTGCTATACTAATTAGATTCGAAAGCTATAGGAATGAGGAACTAACTCCTGCAAAAAAGTGTTTTTGGTGAATATTAATTATTTAAAACGCGGCGTGTCAGTCGTTTAAGCTATACTAATCTCCTTAAAATTCATTGATCTGCAACATTCTGTTCTAACTTCAGCGACCATTCACATGCGTATATTTTGTGACTGTACCGTTTGAAATAAATAATCATTGTAAATATAATAAACACTTCAAAATATCTTAATTACTCCATTGAATCGGCATCCTTATTTTATTCTGTCATCATATAAAATAAAAAGTTGTATTATTGCAAAGTCTGCCTGCTAGTCTTAACATTTTAGTACCCATCATAAACAGTTATATCTAACCCAAGCCTTTGTTATGTATAATACATGTGGTATAGATGACCTTCAAAATGCTCCAGGGAGAGCTTATGCATGCAATTGCTTAAACCTATGGTGAATCCCAGCCCATGCGAAATTCATAGGCGTATACTCCGAATAAACCCGAAAACATATGATCATCCATTCTGGTGCATGTAAAATTCCAGTTCCTTGTTCCAAGAGAAAGTTTGTACTACGGCAGAGTCAGTGAAAGTTCTTTTGGGATATTGGTAAAGTTGAACGACGACTCCACCTAGTCCACCTCACCTATATAGTATACATGACTTTATGTTTGTGTTGATACGTACTAAAAGCAAGGAAAAGGATAGGCTATGTTCTCAGTTTCTTTCATATGTGTCTAGGATATAACTTTCTCTTCATCCAGCTTTTGTGTGCAAATAGTAGAAACTAAAGCCAAAATACAGACTTTCTTTTTGATCCTTGAATTTAAAAATTAAAGCTAGCTGAATAATTAAAGAGCACAGGAATTGAATAAGTAGATGTGGACAGTAGATAAGTTAATATTTTGTTGGGGCGCGTTTTGGAATCAAGATAACTTCAAAGGCAAACGATAAACGAGGTCAAAGCGAAATTTGAGTTAATTCGTTTTTGAATAAAAATATTAAACTTTTCGTGTGCCTTTGTTCCCTCTGGAAGGCTTCGTATGAGGTTGTGAAGTTTATTGGTTTTGTGAATCTTGTTCCGCTAAATTTAAGTTGTCAAATACACAAATCAAAGAATCGTCAAGTAGAAACATAAACATCAACGGAAAAATGGGAGACAGTGAGAAGAAAGGGCTTGAGCTCATGGCTGAAGCTGATAAAAAGTTGAATTCTAAAGGGCTTCTTAATTCTTTTTTTGGGTAAGACATTTGGAAACTAATTTGTTTTCGATTGTTTCTAGCCATTTGGAAAAGATATACCTATATTTAATTGATATTTGGTTTGTTTTAGTGGTAGTGGAAACAGAGTAGATGACGCAATAGAATGTTATCAACGGGCAGCCAATATGTTTAAGATGGCCAAGAAATGGAATAATGCGGGTGAAGCGTTTGAAAAGGCTGCGGAACTTCATCTTAAAAACGCTAGTCGACACGACGCTGCCACAAATTACGTTGATGCATCAAATTCTTATAAGAAAACTGACGTCAGCAGTAAGAGCGTGAATCATTTTCGTGTTTATTAGATGAGTAGTGTCTGCATTAATTGTGCTATTAATAATATTTCCTTCCATTTCAGAGGCTGTCGATTGTTTGGAAAAAGCCATTGGACAATACATTGAAATGGGTAGATTCACATTGGCTGCAAAGCATCATCAGACTATTGCAGAGATTCTAGAAGCGGATGGAAACTTAGCCAAGTCAATCCACCACTATGAGCAGGCAGCAGATTACTTCAAAGGAGAAGAATCAAATGCTTCGGCCAACAAGTGTTTGTTGAAGGTTGCATTTCATGCTGCTGAAACTGAAGATTACATGAAGGCAATCAAAATATACGAAGAGGTATGTGGAACTCGTGGTGTAGTCTTTGCTGATTTGCTGATTCATGTCAGCAATCGTTCTTACTATGATTTAAATCTTTGTAAATTAATGTAGGTTGCTGCCGCTTCATTGGAAAGCAGCCTTCTCAAGTATAGTGCGAAGGAATACTTTTTCCGTGCTTGCGTGTGCCACATGTGCGTGGACATTTTAAACGCTCAGCAAGCCCTCGACCGATATTCTGATATGTACCCTGCATTCCAGGATTCCAGAGAGTATAAACTCATCAAAGTAAGTTTTCTGACCTTCTAAAGTTAGTACTCAAGCCAAAGATTCAACTTCAAGCACTATTAGTGCTTAAATGATTTCTTGAATTTATAGACGTTGACGGCTAATGTTGAAGCCGAAGATGTGGATGCTTACACTGAGACGTTGAAGGATTATGACTCCATAAGTCGTTTAGAACAGTGGTACACTACAATGTTTCTTCGTGTGAAGAAAACCTTGAACACTGATGGCGAATTGTGCTAAACTATTTGGTTCCCCTTTAAAATTAGAAATTGGATTCTCTTCATCATTGTAATCGTCATTTACGGCAATCCATAGATATCAGGCGTACAATAATAAGATCAGCTAAAATAATTGAAATTTATTGCTAATGCTATATTTCTTAATTCAGAAACTCGTAGTCTTTGGTTTTATTTTGACAGGAACAGGGAGAGTGTGTAAAAATATATCTGACTCTGACTTCATATGCATAAGCTCGCACTGCGATTGCTTTATAATATTTATTTTGATCGCATCGCTAATTTCTGTCAAGGACTATTGTTAGTTAGTTAGGAAAGTCATTGAATATATTCTCAAAACTTTTTTTGGTGTATTATTCTCAACTGTAAGTGCATTCATTCTCCTTTCTGATGTATAGGTAATATTCGCATAATAATTTTTAGTCAACTAATATATCATGCAGTAGCTCAAAGAAGTGATGTTGAACACTGGAGATGATTTGTTATGTTAATTTCGTGATGATTAAAGAAAGAGTGGACTAACAGACTTAGCAGAAGTTTGCTCTCTAGAGTCCGAATCTATTTATTTAAGGAAGCAATAATTATTTTGCTGTGTCTAGTAACTTTTCATGGGCGCAAAGTTGACGTACCGTATAGTTTTTATTCCACTGTATTTCATTAATGATAGTATTTTAAGTTTTGTTCTCATGTTAGCTTATGATCATATTGGAATATAATTGTTTATTTTTTCCTTTTTGTACAACATTTGTTTAGAGCCCTATGCGTACTGATCTGAAAATATAAAGTTTTTATTATCGGTCCTGTCCTATTTGTGTGCACCGTGTAAAAGATAATGTAGGTGCTACGTTCTATGCTTCGAATTTCATTAAAAGTTAAGAGATTATGAAAAAATATTTTTATTCGTAGGGTATGATGAAATGTGAAAAATTTTCTTTATTTGTTGCATTAAAGTGGTAAGTAAGTCATAGTTCATCTTCATCCCTGTAGTTAAATCCATTCATACATTACATATAGTGGAATGGAAATTGAATGTACATGATAAAATTACATGTTGCATCGTAATACCCGGTGACTCTAAACTATTTTAACGTAAAAGTCATTATTAATTCCAGTCCTAAATTTTTCTCATCTAATTTAGTTGTTTTCTTTAACTTGTTTATGTGTGGATTGCATTGTCCACATAATTCCAACGAGTCAATAAAAACACTGATACTTATGGAAATGGAAAAGTTATGAAATCTTAAGGTTGAAGCAATTTCGGAATTTTATTTTACACGCATTATATTGGGGACAGTTATACATTAGACTTTCTGCTGATTTACTTCTGCTGATCGTGCAAGAACCTAAATTAATACATTTCTTTCTAGTTACATGTTAATCGTATTTTACACTGTTCAAATTACAATACAACTTTATCTTATCAAATGTTGGTCCATGACTGTACCAGCATTGCTCATATTTATTATCGCAATACAATTCAGACGATTTCATGCCCCTGTACGTAAAAAAATCGTTTCATCATTAATTTACTGATTGTAGCCAGACTTTTTAATTTTTACACAGCAATGAGTGAAACCTGAATCATTATGCACGAGCATTTGAGTATAAATACTTGAATTTTGCAGTAACACTAAAGCGTAAGCACACTACACATTACTACACTACACATTCATATCATACAACCTTTTTTTGACAGTCATTATGGCATGATATTTTTGTTAATTTCATACCCATCTGACTTTGGACTTGTAGTTGTATGTTGTACTGCGTATTTGAGTATCCATTCATGTTCTACCTATGTACATGTACATTACATATGACTCATGCTTTCACCGAGAAGTTTGTTCCACAGATGAGTTAAAGAGTCTTTGACCGATCGAGTTTGAAATGTTAAGATTTGCGAAAGATTTCAGTACCAAAAAGTGAATTGAATTAACTTCATTGTCCCTTTAAACTGCCTGCGGAAAGAGACTTCGAAAGGAAAATTGTTTCAATAATTATTGTGCTATTAGTTGTCTAAAAGTACACTTATAGTTTTTGGGTTACTGGCTTTAACCAAACGGTGTGTACATTTATTTACAATTATAGATTCGATTCTATACTTTTATAAATTAGTATCGGCAAGTTACTAATTAATGACTTACTGACTTTGGTTCGTTCACTATTTAAGGGTATCCCGGAAGAGTAAATTGATTATTGTTAATTGCTCTGTCGTCAACCTAATCTCGGGAAATGACAACAATGACGGATTCACTTGGGGAGTTCGTTGAGGATGGCTCGTTTCTCGTGCTCCAGAACAGTGATGGGGATTTTCAGAGCGTGAACGGGTCGCCTCCAAATTACAATGCGTTGTCCATGGTTGACAACCAAGATAGTAATGCCCCACGTCCTGGATTAAACGGCTTTCAAAACAATATTTCTAGTGATGAAGAAAACACTGCTGAGCAAATGAGCGAATCCAACCAGCAGTCGTCAAATAGATTGCCTGATTTATCATCAGAAATGGACCGAGCCCAAAACGGGGGTGAAAATAATGCCTCTTTTGTTAGCGCCAGCAGTGTATCGACAAGTTCGGAGATTTCTTCTGCTATTGAACAACTTACTCAGATGACAGAGGAAAAGGAAAAGTACAAAGGTATCTATCCTCTTTTTTTTCAAGCACATTTTTCTTTCATCACTTTACATATGTTAGTAGTATAACTATTATGGATTTCTGTATTTTCAAGACTATTTTATTAATAAATTTTTCATTGCAGCGGAACTTGCGGCCAACAATGAGAAAATGAAGAACTACATGGAAAAGTATAAGACAATCCAAGCAGATATGAGCAAGATGCATGAAGAGCACAAAATCAAATACGAAGAGAGTCGCCGTATTGTATCTAAGGTATTTTCAATTTTCTTTTATTTCATATTCATAGTATTCAAAGATCTGAAATCTAGGCTAACCCGAATTTTATGTGACACATAGCTACGAGAAGAAATTGAAACATTAAAGTCATCTAATGATGTCATTGCAACCCATTTGGGCCAGGAAAGAGAGAAAAACGCTGCTCTGTGCAAAGAAGTTGAAACATTAAAGTCAGATATGACTAAATTGGGCAAAAATAGTAATCATGAACAAGAAAAAATTGCTGATTTGGCCAAAAAAAATGAGGTATGCATATGTGTTTTTTTGCATCTAGTTCATACATTTTTTCTCATATGAATAGATAAATTTTACTGATTTTATACAGATGTAGCAAGCGATATGTATTTTTTTTAATTGAAATTATTTAGATTTTAAGCGAGAGCTGTCGACAAAAAGATGAACTTATTGCATCTTGCAATAAACGTGCAGCTGAGATGGAAGCGCAATTACAACAAGAAAAATTAGAAATTCACCGGATTAATGAATTGATGAAAATGCGAACTAGCGAGTCCCAAGTTTTTGAGAAGATTAATCAAGAAAAGAAACAGCTTGAGCACCAAATCGCAGAATACGAGCGAAAGTTCTCAGCTTTGAAAGCAGAGGTTACCGCGTCCCGTGAAACAATTTCCAAATTTAATGAGCATCGAATAAGGAAGGATAAAGAGATTGGTACATTGAAGGATGAGCTGAATGAAATGACTATCAAAATGGAACAAATGAAACTTGATACACGAAGAAGTGGCGATGAAACTTCACTGAATTCTCTTCGTTCCAGTTTGGAGAGACAAGAAAATGAAAATATTCGATTGAATACTATGCTTCAGGCTATTACTGCCGAAAATGGGGATCTAACTGCATGGAAAGAACAGGTCATTTAAGTTGATTGTATAGAATGGAATAATAATGGTGCATGATTTTAATTCTCTAGACCTTAATTAAAAACTGATGTTTACATTTTTTTAGTTGGATACTTACAAACGTGATTTTGAAGTTGAACGTCACGAGCGAAAGAGAATCACAGCTGAAAGGAATGCATTGCTGGAGGAGTTGAACAATGTTCGTCAAGAAATGGCAGAACAAAAACCTGTAACTCCGAATTTCGGGGAACCTGTAACTAGGTAAGCACTAAAATAAAATTAGTGGTTATCTTTGAGTCTCAAGTTCGCGGGGCTGCAATAGTTTAAATAACTAAGATGAAATTGAAATCCTATGGGTATATGATCACTTTGTTCTGATGTGTATGTCCTGTGTGTTGTTTTAAAGTAAGATTGGATAAGGATTAAGGTAGGCTCAATGTCGTTAGTACAGTGAGGAAATCATTAAGTCTGAAGTATTTGGGAACTGCACTCATGTGCCTTTTGGATCTTTAATCGTGTTTGCGAATTATTGTACTAATATTGCTTTTGTAATGTGCTTGCCTTTTTGCATGGGAATCTGTGGAACTCTTGTTCGCAGACTTGATTCACTTGATAATTCCCAAACTGCCAATGCGAACGGCCCGTTCTCCGGAATGTTTGATTTTGTTAAAAGAGAAGTTTTTGGATGGTGAGCTTTCATTTAGTATGGACAATTCAATTCCGCATAATCCTTTCTTAACACTTTTAACTGCTGTGAAGAAAAATATTTATTATCCAAGAGTCGAAATTTTATGTGCTTAAATACGATTTAAACATTTGGAGAGATTTTTTCAGTGAACTTTTAAGCACGTTTCATGCAAAATTATGTAATATTTTTTTCAGGGAGGATCAGTCAGTAGTTGGAGCATCTGGAGTTACACCAGTAGACAGACGGGCGCAATCGGTGAGTAATGCACTTGCATCGTTGTTTTACAGTTATCTTTGTTCAATAAAATCAAAATCAAACTAATGTGACTAACTGAATGCGTTTTCAGAATGATGGATACAAAAGAAAAATGAAAGGTGGAACATGCCCGATTTGCTGCAAGCACTTTGCGAATCAAACGGATCTCCAGATGCATGCTGAAAACTGTGGAGTGACAGACATTCAAGATTCCTTTGTTTTCCCATAATATTGAAAAGGTTTCGATTTAAAATGCGATTGCGAAATTAGGTTTTAAAAGTAGCCCACTTTCTTATCTATTGTAATATTTATAACTTTGTCGCTTCTTATTTAATACTTGCGGTTAATTTCTGCTAAAAAGCAAGAAACTGGTGCCAATTTGTTTCCTTTTATTACAGTGAATTCAATGGCACAACTTTAACTTAAGGTTATCCTTTTTTCTCCCTATATAGTATAAAATTGAATTGGAATAGTCTTGCTTCGATTCAATGTAATGGTTCATTTCGTAATGAGTGAATCCTTCTTCATATGATAACGAAGACTGTGTGGAATAGATTTTTTGAGCGACTGACGGAACTTCCATGCCTTGGGTGATTTTTGTATGAATTTCCACGAATCAATATTATATTATAAATATATGCTATAGAGTTTAATGATGAAATGTTAGATCGCAATGAAAATTATTGATTTAATTATGGTTACTATTGTTGGCAGACATGATAATTTTGTCCATTTTCATGATGCTTTACTGGTTATAATAAAACACTACTTAATATTAAAACACATGCACGTATTTAATCATGCCTAGGCCTCGCGCGCAAATCTTAATAGCGATATCCGAGTCCGGAATATTATATATTATTACGAAATAAATTCTAGTTTTCGAAATTGAACTTTTACGCGATCATAATTTGAATAAATGAATATGCAATTTTAATTCTCATTTCAGTTCATTTCCTACCGTTGGTCAAAAATATGTCCGAATAATAGACCGAATTAGAAGCATTTTGCATTTCAATCAAAGAAGTCTTCCATACTCCTGCCACTCCACAGTCCATAAGCTTTGCTCTTCTACCCATCCAGTGCTGGCTTTAGCGAAAGCCATAAACTAGCGCGGCAAAATTTAAAAGGTTAGAGCCTGACACAAATTCGAAAAATAGAATTATTAAATTTAATTTAATAAATTGAAATAGTTATTATTTTAAACCACCGAAGGTTAAAATATAAAGTAAGAAGCTGTTGAAAATTTATACTCTGTAGAGGTGTAGCATCTCAAAGTGATTTTTCGACCATGGCTATGTCCAAAACAACAAACACCTACAATCGCCAAAATTGGGAAGATTCGGTAAGTAAAATTTATTCTTATAAGAATTATATAATTCATATATGACTTCTTAGTAAGCAAAGTATACGTACAACAAGTAACAAGTATATATTTTTCCCCAGGATTTTCCTATTCTTTGCGAAACATGCCTCGGTGATAATCCGTACGTTCGAATGGTGAGTTGAGCAAGTGATACAATATATTCGGTATTCAGTAAACTAGAAAGTTTGTGTACTTACATGCTATTAAAACTTTTGAATTGTTCTTGTAAAATTATAGACAAAAGACAAATACGGATCGGAATGTAAGATATGCTGCCGACCGTTTACTGTGTTTCGGTGGTGCCCTGGTGCTCGTATGCGTTTCAAAAAGACAGAAGTTTGTCAGACATGTGCAAAGTTGAAGAACGTTTGTCAAACATGCTTGCTAGACTTGGAATTTGGCTTGCCTATTCAAGTACGAGACTCAGCACTCAAAGTAAAAGATAATCTTCCCAGGAATGAAGTTAACAAGGAGTACTACATTCAAAATCTTGAAGCTCAGGTAATAAATTAACACAAAATTTTAAACGTATTTAGTGCAGTTTAACTATAAACACTTTTTTGGATTAAAATTCTGTAGTTTGAAATAGTTTTTTCTTTGCTATTTGATCTACAGGCTGCAACGTCTGATGAAGTAGTTCCGTTAGGAGAAGTTGGGAAAGCCCAAGCCCCCTCAGACGTCCTAATGAAATTGGCTCGCACTACTCCATACTACAAAAGAAACAGGCCACATATTTGCTCATTCTGGGTTAAAGGAGAATGTAAGCGAGGAGAAGAATGCCCATACCGTCACGACAAACCCACTGATCCAGACGATCCGCTTTCCGATCAGAATATCCGAGATCGTTATTACGGAACTAATGATCCCGTAGCAGATAAACTAATGCGTCGAGCCTCCGCAATGCCAGTCCTTCATGCTCCTGAAGACAAAAGTATAACGACTTTATATGTTGGAAATCTAGGTGATCTCATTACAGAGCAAGATTTGAAAGACCATTTTTATCAATTTGGGGAAATCCGGAACATCACAATTATTTCAAAACAGCAATGTGGATTTGTTCAGTTTACGACTCGTTCAGCAGCAGAAACAGCAGCGGAGAAAAGTTTCAATAAATTGATAGTACTGGGACGAAGATTAACAGTTCGGTGGGGAAGGTCCCAAGCGAAGCAAAATTCTGCTGGAGATGGGACTGTTCATTTACCACCAGTCCCAGGACTTCCTGGAGCATTGCCTCCTCCTCCTGTGCAGTCTAGTTCCGGCGGAGGTTCCAATTTTTTTAATCTACCTTCGGGAAATGGAGCCGGGCCTTCTATGCCTTACTATATGCCTCCTCCTCCTCTCCCTACTGGGCCTGTTCCTGGAGTATATTCTTCAGCAGTTGCTTCCAAAATTACTCCAGCTCCCCCTACAGCTGCTGCTAGCAGTAGTAGTAGTGGCAGTAGTGGAACTGAACCACCTATTCCAGGTACTGAAAAACCTGTAGCATCGGCTACTCCATCTGCTATATACTATCCATCACAAGATCCTACTAGGATGGGTGCCGTACAATTGAAAGAAAATGATTGAGTGAACGTTCAATGACGTGAGGTAGTATAGGTTTTTTTCAGTTTAAATTGGATCTATTATTTTATTTTACTGTTGACATGAGGTGTTAAAATATAAGTAGGTAGTACGCCGCTTTTGAATGTTATTGCATATGCGATAGACAAAATTATAAGTATAGATAGCTACGCAAGTTATTGTCCTGCTTACTATTCAATAATTATGTACCGAAGGTTAGATGGCTGCAACCATAAGATGATTTTTTTCGTAAAAGTATAGATTATAATATCCGATTGCGAATGTAAAAATTATTATGGTAACTATGATTGTTTAAAGTGAATCCTACAGGTTCGACTTTGTTGTCATTTTTACCGTAATTTTTTAGAGCATTGAAGTGAATTACCGAAATTGATTTATAAATATGGAACAAAATTTCGTTAAATAATTATTATTAAATAGCTTTTAGTTGGTTATTTAGCTAATATTATGCTTTTTATCGCAGCTACTTATCCAGTATAGTAAGTTGTATATCTGTTATAATAAAAAGATTGGACTCCCAACACATTGAATATCAATACATTTATCGAGAGAGTAATACTTTCAGTTAACTAAAATAGCCAATTGAATTTATTATTTAGAAGCCATTATTAGTTATCAAATTAAGTATAGCACACTCGTCATCAGTATTGCTCTGCTTCGAAAAAAATACAAAATCTGGGTCTAGGGTCTAGCTATTTTTTTACGAATTCATATTTCTTGATGGATGCGATCAAGGCACAAAGACAATTTATCAGACTTTGTGCTTTTTTAAAAATTAAATACCTCCGTATTTTTCATATTATAATTCTCTGAATTTTTTCAATCAAAATATCTATATCTAGTTAAAGTTATTTATGCATGTATGCTGCATTAAAAATCTAGTGATATGGATTTCATTTCAGTATCAATTCGTGCAAGAAGTGAATAGAGTACAGATCATCATGCACCTTACGAACAGCTAGGGATAAAAAATTGTCTTGTAAAGTTAATGAATCGCATCTCTTGAGATTAGATTCGAAGATAAGATAGTACATAAATGGTGCAAGTGAATTCATCTCTGTAAGGAAGGTTCCTTTGAATTATTCGCAGTGAGTTTCTCAATCAGTTCTTGTAAGGGAGCTAGTTCTTTCCGATCAATTAGATTGAACTCTTGGACAAAGAAAATGAAATGTTTAAAAGAAGTATTCAAATGTGCTTCTTCTCCTAGTTGAACCACTTCGGCGAAATGTTGATGATAGATGTGAGCGTAGACTCGGAATAGCCGTTTTAAAATAGTTTTTGCGATCATGGAAAAGTTTTTAGGGAAAGGCACACCTGCAACATATGTACATACAATTTTAATAGAATAATCTTTGTGCACTGCACACATTCATAACCATCAACTACCTAAATAAGAATAGCATTTTGCAACCATTCAAGCAAACATACCAATTTTTGAGGGAAACAATGTCTCATCATCCAATTGATCTTGAACCCAAGTCATAAGGTAGTCAATATATTTTGGTGCGGAACATTTGATTGGTTTCTTAACCACATGACCATCTGCCCAATGGTATTCATATTTTGGGCCAGCTGCCATCACTGGACAGGATTCTTCTGTACAAAATTCTGTGATTGTCCCGTACAGCATGTTGATTTGATTGAAAAAATCCACGGCTGTGCACACAAAGAATTAGATTGTTTTATAATCTGTTTGACAGCGTTAGTTAGTCAATCTTTGCAGAGAAAATGAAATCTTGTGCTTACTATTGACTGCCACCCATTCATTCGGGTCTTCTCCTTCGGGGAGCATCACAGCTAAACGGAGATTTCCAGAGCCTAATGTGGCTGCCGCATGTTTCATTAAGTCATACTGATGAGTCCCTTCAGGTATGTGTTTTTTGGGTTTAAAAGTTTTGGCAGCCCGATTTCCACTGCATGGGAGAAAGATAAAACTTTATTAACTGCTATTAACCTTGTTTTGCCAATATGGTTCTTGAAAAATGACTTACAATAGAAAACTCATTCTCAATGCTCCCAGTTAGCAGCCTCTGAAGACAAAATTGATGCCAATCCTTTAGTTCTTTTCTTGTCCTTCCTGTCTGCACTAATCCAAAAAAAATTAATTTTCAATAAACTCGTCGTGCAAATAATGATATGAACAATTAAAATTCTCGGAAATGAAGCACAAACTAACCTATGCAGTACTCAGTCTCCTGAACATCCTTTAAAGACAGTGAAAGCAGTTTGGATCTTACGTCACAATTAACTGTAAAAATATGCATCAGGATTATAATGCATTCTGTCATTTCAATTTGAAGGCTACAATACTAATAAATATTAAAACTGTCTAGCCTTGAATAAAAGTTCAATAGTTTACAAAATTTTTAATGATACTTTGCAACAAAGCATAAAGTATATAGCAACTTACTGTACAGTTCAATTTATTACTCGCCTTCGTTTCTAAAGTAATCAATGAATGCCTGGTTCAAAAACTACAGTAAGTAATCTTTCTAAATCTCACACTCAAACAAATATGTCGCACTTTTTCACTAAATACAAAGTTTACTGCTAACCCTAAATCAGATACAAACAACTACAACTAACCACTTTCTTTTGTGATTTGCTCTTCTGTTGTGCTACAGCTGTACTCCATCCAAAATTCACACATGCAGACAGATTCTATGATCTGTAGTCAAGTGTATTTGAACATAGCTACAACAAAAAGCAGGTTGGCTGCATTCATGGTTGAAAGATTGATTCTACCTACTCACACACCAAATACAATAAGGACAAGTATTTTCGTTTCGTACTCAATTCAGGATGCACTTGATCATTTGTTTTGGTATTTGGTACTATATATGCTGGTTTTATATTGTAGTTGAAAGTGCTTTAAAGTAATACTGACTGGC
>Ga0210040_10002143_pt1 | contig 28322 bp, 20 predicted proteins | sample CryGeyCG12114_NA_FD_185462 | JGI IMG/M metagenome (GOLD analysis project Ga0210040, IMG submission 185462) | Groundwater microbial communities from aquifer - Crystal Geyser CG19_WC_8/21/14_NA (SPAdes) (version 2) | ecosystem: Environmental > Aquatic > Deep subsurface > Groundwater | place: USA... | reverse complement strand
ATAAACCGGAACAAAACCCGTCGGCGAAAACTTTTATAAGCCATATTTTTCGATGCGCCGGTAGAGGGCCGTGCGGGTAATACCCAGTTCCCGGGCCGCATGGGTAATATTGCCGGTGTGTTTGGTTAGCATTTTTTGCACCATCATGCGTTCGAGCATTTCCAGGGTAAAATCTTCCATTTCCAAAGGTGATACCGCGGGCGCTGGTTGCATAAAATCAAAATCAGTTAAGTGCAAGGTATTTTGGTCGCCCAAAATTACGGCGCGTTCTACCGCGTGATCCAGCTCCCGGATATTGCCGGGCCAGTGGTAATCAATTAATTTTTTAAGCGTAGCTTTATCGAAACCCAGATTAGGTTTGTGGTATTTGCGCCCGTACAAATTTAAAAAATGCTGCGCCAGCAGGGGAATATCTTCTTTGCGCTCCCGCAACGGCGGCAAATGCAACTCCACGGTATTAATACGGTACAGCAAATCTTGCCGGAAGCGGCCCTGACCAACCATTTCGTACAAGGGCATATTGGTAGCACATACTAACCGGATATCAATTAACCGGGGTTTGTTGGCGCCTAATCGGGTTATTTGCCGGCTTTGCAAGGCCGTAAGCAGTTTAGCTTGTAACGAAAGACTTAAATTACCTATCTCATCCAAAAACAAAGTGCCCCCGGTGGCTACTTCAAAACGGCCGGCCCGGTCGTCTTTGGCATCGGTAAAAGCACCTTTGGCGTGGCCGAAAAGCTCGCTCTCAAACAAAGTTTCGCTTACCGCTCCTAAATCCACACTTATAAATGCTTCGGTAGCCCGTTTCGATTTCCGGTGCAAAGCCCGGGCGGCTAATTCTTTACCCGTACCGTTTTCGCCTAAAATTAATACGTTGGCCTCGGTGGCAGCTACTTTTTCAATGGTTTGGTATACCTTCTGCATGGGCGGCGATACCCCAATAAAATCGGCATAATGGGCATTGTTTACCTGGTTGAGGTTGCGCTGTTGGTCAACTAAAGTTTGCACCTTTATTGCTGATTTACGTAATCGGCAGGCCGCGGAAAGGGTAGCCAGTAGCTTTTCGTTTTGCCAGGGCTTTAACACAAAATCGGTCGCCCCTTCTTTTAAAGCCCGCACGGCCAGTTCCACATCGCCGTAAGCAGTAATCAAAATCACCACGGCAGCCGGATCTATTTGCAATATTTGCGCTAGCCAATCGAAACCTTCTTTGCTACTGGTCGCCCCGGCCGAGTAGTTCATATCCAGCATAATAACATCGAAGTTATCGTTTTGCAGGTGATACGGAATTTTTTTAGGGTCTGGTTCGGTGCGTACGTACGTAAAATGCTGTTTCAGAAAAATACGGCCAGCTGTTAAAATATCTTCTTCGTCGTCTACAATCAGAATGCGGCAATCGGTTTTATTACTCATGCAATTGGGTAATATTTTAATATTAGTGGATTTCGTTTAAACAAAAAAGTCCGGCGGCTATTATTTAAGTTAGTATTTCCTCAGGTAAAAAAAGCATTATCTCCCAACAGCTTATATTTTTAGTAATTCTCCTGTTGTGAGCACTTTAGCTAATTGGCAGCAAGTGATATGCCATTTTCCAAGCATCATCTATCTTATTCAAAAGCAATGGTTTAGCGAATTACATGATTTTACTCCTCTTATTTATTGCCCGAAAACATACATCTACTGTACGATAATGTACATCATTGCCAAAGCCATAAGTGCTTAAATAAAGCTTAAAATATTCAGGAACAATAAATTACAGAATGGCACTCTTGTTGGTAAAAGTTATTTGTTAAGCTGGGTTAAACTAACAAAATAAAGCGCTTAAATTAATCCGGAAGTTTCTACCGGGTAATTCTAATTCCTGATCGAGCGCTAATTAAAACTATTAGTAGTTACATCTAACCAAATAAATTGCCTTTTTTAATAAAGAATGAAAGCATTACAGCCATAAACCAGCCTTGTAATTTATTAAAGTAAGCTGAAAAAAGATAAAAAGATGATTAAACGCTTATGCTGAAAAACTACTTCAAAATTGCTTGGCGCAATCTGGCCCGTAACAAAACTTATTCTGCCATAAACATCTTGGGCTTAGCCACTGGTATGTCGGCTTGTATATTAATTTTTTTGTTTGTACAACACGAGCTAACTTACGATCGCCATTTTAATAAAGCAGACCGGATTGTTCGGGTAGTAAGTAGCATTCAGATGCAAGGCGAGCCGGATAAATTTGCTTACACCCCTTTTAAATTAGCCCAAACTATTAGCGATAATTACCCCGAAGCCGAAGTAGTAACGAAAATATTACCAGTCAGTAAACAAACGCTTTGGATTGAGGAACGAGCATTTAACCAGGAAAATCTTTTTTTTGCAGATAGTAATTTTTTCAAGGTTTTTAATTATACGTTTCTGCAAGGCAACCCCGAAACTGCCTTGAAAGCACCCAGGACGATTGTTATAACCGAAGATCTAGCCATTAAGTTTTTTGGCAGTGTTAATAGCGCTTTGGGCCAAACGCTGCAATTCAGCAAAAACGCGCACCAGGTTACCGGCATTATTGCCAATCCGCAACATTCGCATTTGCAAGCAGATGGCTTTTTATCGGCTATTACACTGGGCAAAGGTTCTGACGAAATAAATGCACCCACCTCTATTACCAACTGGCTGGCGCTAAATTGGTTTACGTACGTACTGCTAACAGATAAAAACCAAGCTGGCTCGCTGCAGCAAAAATTGTATGATTTAAGCCGAAATACCATTAATCCTTGGATTAAAGAAAATGAACTTACGGCGAGCCAAACCTTCTACTTGCAACCCATCCGCGACATTCACCTGAACCCGGAATGGAAAGATCAACTGGCGGCTTACGGGCAGAAGTCTTACGTGTATATATTTGGTTTTGTAGCGGCTTTCTTGTTATTAATTGCCTGCATTAATTACATGAACCTGGCTACTGCTCGTTCGGCTAAACGGGCCCGCGAAGTGGGTTTACGTAAGGTGGTGGGAGCTCATCGTTCCCAAATTATTGGGCAATTTATCGGCGAGTCGGTTCTGATTACTTTATTTTCGATGTTGCTGGCCCTGGCGCTGGTAGAAATAATGTTGCCGCATTTTAATGTGCTTACCAATAAAAACTTCTCTTATACTTATTTTACGGAGGGTTCTTTTGGACTGGTTTTGCTGACCATTGTGTTGCTGGTGGGTTTATTGGCCGGCAGTTACCCGGCCTTTTTCCTTTCGGGTTTTAAACCCGTCGAGGTACTTAAATCCGATAAAAGTCCGCAGGGAGGTAACGCTTTGCTGCGGAAATTTTTGGTAGTAATGCAGTTTACCATTTCCCTAATCCTGATTATTGGCACTTTGGTAGTTTTCAGCCAAATGCAGTTTATTAAAAATGCAAACCTGGGATTTGAAAAAGAACAGGTGTTTGTGATTGACATTCCTACCGGCGACACCACCATTATGCGGCAATTACCTCGGATAAAAGAGGAATTACTAAGTTATGCCGCCATTCAGAAAGTGGCCAATGTAGTTAATATTCCCGGAGGCACTATCAGCGATTTAATAACCTTAATTGAAAAAGACGGAAAACAGGAAGAAGGAACTTCTTTTGTACTGGCCGGCGATTATGACTTTTTAGACTTACTAAATATTTCGGTTTTAAAAGGTCGCAATTTTTCGCGCGAAATGGCTACCGATTTAAAAGGAGGCGTGCTGGTAAATCAAGCCTTGGTTAAGAAAATGGGTTGGACCGACCCAATCGGCAAAAAAATTCTCTTCGCCGATTGGGATGCCAAGGTAATTGGGGTAGTTAACGATTTTCATTATACTTCGCTGCACACGTCAATTGATCCCTTAGTAATTGCACTGGGGCCTAGCTCACCGGGTTATTTGCTGGTGCGGGTTAATACGAACAATCTGCCCGCCACGCTCCGCTTTGTACAAGACAAATGGAAAACCTTTGATCCGAAGCACCCGATGGAATATTTTTTTCTGGATGAGTTTTTCGACCAACAGTATCGCACCGAAGAAAAAATGTTAAACATCTTTGGTTATTTTGCGGCGCTCACTATTATTATTGCCTGCCTCGGTTTATTTGGGCTTACTTCTTTTACCGCCGAGCAGCGCACCCGCGAAATCGGCATCCGGAAAGTAATGGGCAGTTCGGTAACAAATATTATTATATTGCTTTCTAAAGACTTTGCTTTACTGGTAGCTATTTCTATTGGGCTGGCCACGCCCCTAGCCTGGTACGGTATGCACCAATGGCTTCAGGATTTTGCTTACCGAGTGCCTATAAGCCTATGGATATTTTTGATGGCGGGTTGTTGCGCCATGCTCACTGTTAGTTTGCAAGCCGCTAAAGCGGCCAATGCTAATCCCATAAAGGCCTTGCGTGCGGAGTAAGATATATTTGTAAGTTGGTTTTCCAGAACTTATCTTTTTATTTCTAAGTAGCATCGGCTACCTTTCGTATCACTAATCTATTTGCTTGATAATTTTAAATTCATTATTTACGCTGTTCTGTTTACTTCACATTCATGAAAAAAATATTTTTCCTATTATTAGGTATCAGCCTGCAGTTTACTTCTCATGCTGCCGACGAATGGCGGAAAGAAAAACCTTACCGCTTTAACCTTAACCTAACGCAGGTTCAGAACGATCGCTTACAGGTTACCTTACAAGTACCGGAGATAAAGCAAACCGAAATTATTTATAATATGCCCAAGATGGTACCGGGCACCTACGCCGTTTACGATTTTGGTAAATACCTCACCGATTTTAAAGCTTTCGATAAAAAAGGCCGGGCCTTACCCGTGCAACAACTGGATAAGAACCGTTGGAAAATAAGCAAAGCCAATACGCTGGACCGCGTTACCTATTGGGTGGATGATACCTTCGATAATACCAAAAAAGAGGAAATTGTGTTTGAGCCGGCTGGTACCAACATTGAAGAAAGTAAAATTTTTTTACTGAATACCCACGGCTTTATTGGCTACTTCGATGGCCTGAAACAAATACCCTACGAATTAACTATTACCAAACCGCAGCAGTTTTACGGTTCTACGCCGCTTAAAGCCGTTAAAACTACTCCTACCGCCGATACTTACCAGATTAATAATTATATGGAATTGGTCGATGCGCCGCTTATGTACAATGTACCCGATACGGCCATGCTTAAAATAGGCGGAGCCGATGTATTGGTTTCGGTTTACACAACCAAGCCTGAGATTAAGTCCGATTTAATCGCCAGTAACATAAAAGAAATATTAGAAGCGCAGAAAAATTATTTAGGAGGAACTTTGCCAGTTGAGAAATATGCTTTTTTAATTTACGTCGATGATGCCTATAATATCAGTGGTTCATACGGCGCCCTCGAACATTCCTACTCTTCGGTTTATTATTTACCGCCTTTTACCGCCACGCAAATTGCGAACCAAATCCGGAGTATAGCGGCCCACGAGTTTTTCCATGTTGTAACGCCGCTTAGCATACACGCCGAACAAATCGGCGACTTCGATTATATTAACCCTGCCATGTCGAAGCACCTGTGGTTATACGAAGGCGTTACCGAATACTTTGCTACGCACGTGCAGGTTAATCAGAAACTGCTAAGCCCCGAAGAATATTTAACCAAACTCAGAAGCTACATTACCGGCTCGCTTAAATACAACGATACACTGCCTTTTACGGTGATGAGTAAAGGTGCCTTGGATGTACACGAAAATCAGTACGGCAATGTGTACCAGAAAGGCGCTTTAATTGGTTTGGCTTTAGACATTAAACTCCGGGAGCTATCGGCCGGCAAGTATGGTTTGCGCAACTTAATGAACGATTTAGCCAAAACATACGGTAAAAACCGGTCTTTTAAAGACGAGGAATTATTCGATAAAATAGCAGCACTTACTTATCCCGAAATACGGGAGTTTTTCCGGCTTTACGTAGAGGGCAGTAATAAATTACCTTACCAGGATATTTTTAAAACCGTAGGTATTACTTACCAGCCGCAAGCTACCGAAATGATTAATACCTTTGGCAAAGTAGAAACTGCCGTAAACAAAGACGGGAAAATAGTACTGGCCGGCACCGATAACATGAATAGTTTCGGCAAAAAAATGGGTTATCAACGCGGCGATATTATTCAGGAAATTAATGGCCAGGAGGTAACAGCCGCCAATGCCAGCCAGGTAATAGCAAAACAAGTAACCAACGCGGCTGTAGGCGCTGACCTGGAAGTTGTAGTCAATCGGACGGATGCTAATGGAAAACTGATTACCAAACGCTTAAAAGGAAAAGTTACCCAAACACCCGTGGAAACAGCGCATCTGCTCCGCTTAGATGCCAATGCTACCGAAAAACAGAAACAACTCCTAGAGGCCTGGCTTTTCAGCTCTTTGTAAATAGCTCCAACCCGCCTTTACATTTTTAGAAGATATAGGAGTATATATAACGAAAATGCCTAAACTGTCAGAATGGAAGTAAATGCTGACAGAACAATTAAACAAACCCCTATCTTTTCAGGATGTTTTCTTTTTGCTTAGCATCTTTAGGGTTAAATAACCCAACAGGCCGGATAACAGAGAAGCTACTAAGATAGAGAATTTAGCTTCGGTCTGGAAAATAGGTTGGTTAAAAGATAAAAGGGCAATAAAAATGGCCATGGTAAAACCAATACCGGCCAGTAAACCGGCACCTAATATCTGCGGCCAGTTTACACCTGCCGGTAAGGCACTAATTTTTAGTTTAACTGATAACCAGGAAACCAGGGTAATTCCCAAAGGTTTGCCTACCATTAACCCCAGAATAATACCTAATCCTAGGTTGCTATAAAGTCCATCTATCATGTTTGCCTCGAACCGGATATTGGTATTAGCCAAAGCAAAAAGGGGCATAATAATAAAGTTTACCGGCTTAGTTAAAGCGTGCTCTAATTTCTCCAAAGGCGATTCAGTAGCATCGGGTGTTGTGGGCAGGGTTAGGGCAGTAAGTACTCCGGCTATGGTAGCATGCACCCCAGAGTGGTGAATAAAATACCACATAAACAAGCCCGGCACCAGGTAAAACAACAAGTTTTTAAAGCCTAATACATTAAAAACAATAAGTAAAGCAAGTATTCCGCCGGCATACAAAAGATAAGGCAAGTGCATTTCAGCGGAATAAAATATTGCAATAACCAGGATTGCGCCTAAGTCGTCGACAATGGCCAGCGCGGTTAGAAATACTTTTAAAGAAAGCGGTACGCTGTTCCCCAAAAGAGAAAATACGGCAATAGCAAAGGCAATATCGGTGGCCATTGGAATACCCCAACCACTAGCAGTACTTGTACCATTATTAAATACAGAATAGATAACAGCCGGAACGAACATACCACCAAGCGCAGCAAATACCGGTAAAGCTGCTTTTTTTAATGAGGAAAGTTCGCCCTCAATCAACTCCCTTTTTATCTCCAAGCCTACCAGCAGAAAAAATATAGCCATTAAACCATCATTTATCCAAAGCAGCACAGAATATTTTAATTGTAAGTTCGCTGAATAATAACCTATTTCTTGGGAAAGTATTTTTTCAAAACCCGAGCCAAAGGGAGAATTAGCAATAATTAAAGAGACAAGTAAGCAGGCTATTAGTACAAGGCCACCAGCCGAACCAGATTTTAAAAATTCACGGAATGTTTTAGGGTTGATAATCTCGAACATGCCGAATTTTACGTAATATATTTTGAAATGCCGGGAAATAGCTATTTTTTACAGAAACATACTTCTATTTAATAAGATATTTTGAATAAAATTAAGCAAGGTTCTACCATTAATACTGCTGCTACTCAATGGTTTCCTTAAAGATCACAACCCGAGCACTCTCGATATTTACTTAATCATCTCCTCTACCGGTCGTTTGTGTTTCCAGCGGCGGTGCGACCATAAATAATCGGCCGGATATTTTGTTATTAATTTCTCCAGCGACCGGACATATGCCTCTGTTATTCTGTATTCCTCGGCAACCGCTACGGCACCTGGCTCGGCCAGCAACTCAAAAGAAAAAACATAATGTCCTCGCTTCTGGCGTAAGACTGATATAAATACCACCGGGTATTTAAAGGTGGCGGCTAGTTTATCGGCTCCTACATAAAAACCGGTATCCTGATTCAAAAAAGAAGTCCAGTACTGAATTTCTCCCCGAGGTGGCGTTTGGTCCGATAATAAAGCAACTAACCGAGGTTCCTGCCGGGTCCGAATCAGGTGGCGCAGTACTTCTTTCATGGGTAAAGGGTTAGGCCCCAATCGGCTCCGCAAAAACCGCATGTATCTCTCGAAAAAACTATTTTGCAAAGGTTTATAAACCCCATCGGCCGGAAAATCTAAAAAACACGGCGACGAAGCTAAGCCCCACTCCCAATTACAGGCGTGCGAACCCAAGGTAATAATGGTAAGCCCTTTATCCAGGTAAGTCTGTAATAACTCCGGATTTTGATAATGAACCCGGCGGCACATTTCGGCTTTAGAGATGCTGCCCAGTTTTAATATTTCAAAGATAATATCGGCCAGGTTGTGGTAAAACTTCTTGGCAATCCCATGAATTTCAGCCGCATTTTTATCCGGGAAGGAATTACTAAGATTTTGATAAACAACTTTTTTCCGATACCGTACCACGTAAAAAAGTAGTAAATAAATAAAATCGGCTAAAAGGTATAAAACCCCGAAAGGTAACCGCGATATTCCTCTTAATAAAATCCATACCGGGTAATCGCGCTTACGAAGAATAGGTTTTTTATGCACGATGTTTGTTCTTGTAAAAAGTAATTCTTAATTTAAAATAAAATTATGCTAATATAGCAAAAGTCAACCGGCTGCTGCTTACCTACATGATTTTATTAACCGAAATACAGTATAACCCGAGTATTGCTTACTTTCAATTAGCGTTGCGGGCCGAAAGTATTTTAATCGAACAACACGAACATTATATAAAACAAAGTTACCGTAATCGTTGCCGCATCTTGACGGCCCATGGCCCCCAGGATTTAACTATTCCGGTAAAGAAAGGAAACCGTAAAACCAAAATAACCGAATTAGAAATAGATTATAGCCAAAACTGGATAAATGTGCATTGGCGCAGTATCCGGTCGGCGTATGGCAGTGCCCCGTTCTTTACTTATTATAGCGACTATCTGCAGCAAATTTACGAGAAAAAAACGCAGTACTTATTCGAATTAAATTTGCAATTATTGCGTTTTTACTTTAAATGCCTTAATATAACCAAACCGGTTCTCTTTACCGAAGCGTATATACCGGAGTATTCAGGACCTGTAGCAGATTATCGCCAAAAAATACATCCGAAATTAAATTCTGCCATTTTGGACATAAAGGCATACAATCAGGTATTTGGCAAACAATTTGTACCTGACTTGAGTATAATTGATGTATTGTTTTTACAAGGCCCGGAAACCGTATTTTATTTACAGGTACCCCCCGCCGCCACCTGAACATTTACAAGCAACTGTTTGTTATTTTAGAGAGGCAAAGCTGTTGGGCAAGCATCAGAAACGAAACGTACTTACTATTTTATTATTTATAAATGGAAGCTAAATTCTCAAATAGAGTGAAAGAGGTAATCTCGCTCAGCCGTGAAGAAGCTATTCGCCTCGGGCATGACTACATAGGCACTGAACACCTGTTGTTAGGCATGATTCGGGAAGGCGAAGGCACGGCTATTACCTTGTTAAAAAAACTTGGAGTGTCGATAGACGAATTAAAATATGCTTTAGAGCAAGCTACTCGTAATACGGCTTCGCATAACACCAGTATTACCGGCAGCATTCCGCTCACGAAGCAAACCGAAAAAGTATTAAAAATTACGTACCTGGAGGCCAAAATATTTAAAAGTGATATTATTGGCACGGAACATTTATTACTCTCCATTCTGCGGGATGAAGATAATATTTCATCGCAAACCTTAGCCAAATTTAACGTGAACTACGAAGCAATCAGAGACTCGTTGGATTATCAGAACAATAATCCAATGGCATCATCCGATACCGATGATGATAACGATAATGATAAATTATTTGGCAGCTCTAGCTCAGCCAAGGGCGGTACTGCTAAAAAGCCCGGTGAAAAATCGCGCACGCCGGTTCTCGACAACTTTGGCCGGGATTTAACCAAACTGGCCGAAGATGACAAACTGGATCCGATTGTGGGCCGGGAAAAAGAAATTGAACGGGTGGCTCAGGTATTGAGCCGCCGCAAGAAAAACAACCCGATATTAATTGGTGAGCCTGGTGTGGGTAAAACCGCTATTGCCGAAGGTTTAGCGCTGCGTATTGTGCAGAAGAAAGTATCTAGGGTATTGTTTAATAAACGCGTAGTAACCTTAGATCTGGCTTCATTAGTAGCTGGCACCAAATACCGCGGTCAGTTCGAAGAACGGATGAAAGCCGTAATGAACGAGCTGGAAAAATCGCCGGACGTGATTTTGTTTATTGATGAGCTGCATACCATTGTGGGAGCCGGTGGGGCTTCTGGTTCTTTGGATGCCTCTAATATGTTTAAACCGGCTTTAGCCCGCGGCGAAATCCAATGCATTGGCGCTACTACGCTGGATGAGTATCGCCAGTACATCGAGAAAGATGGAGCATTAGCCCGTCGTTTCCAAATTGTAATGGTTGACCCAACTACGCCGGAAGAAACTATTGAAATCCTGAATAATATTAAAGATAAATACCAGGATCACCACCATGTAATTTACACCGATAAGGCTATTGAAGCCTGCGTTAAATTATCGGACCGGTATATGAGTGACCGCTTTTTACCCGATAAAGCAATTGATATCCTGGACGAGGCTGGGGCCCGCGTACACATTAATAATATTATTGTACCGGAAGATATTCTGAAATTGGAAGAACAAATTGAGAATATTAAAACCGAAAAAAATCGCGTAGTAAAAAGCCAGAAATACGAAGAAGCGGCGCAATTACGCGATAAAGAAAAGCGCTTATTAGATCAGTTGGATGTAGCAAAAAAGAACTGGGAAGACGAGACGAAGAAGAAACGCTACACCGTAAAAGAAGAAAACGTAGCCGAAGTAATTGCTATGATGACGGGCATTCCGGTAAAACGGATTGCCCAGAACGAAAGCCAGAAATTACTAAGCATGGGCGAAGAGCTCAAAGACAAAGTAATTGGTCAGGATAAAGCCATCCAGCAATTAGTAAAAGCTATTCAGCGTACCCGGGTAGGTTTAAAAGATCCGAAAAAGCCAATTGGTTCATTTGTGTTCTTAGGTCCGACTGGGGTTGGTAAAACCGAGTTAGCAAAAGTACTGGCTACTTATCTTTTCGATAAAGAAGATGCGCTGGTACGAATTGATATGAGCGAATACATGGAGAAATTCAGTGTATCGCGTTTAGTAGGAGCGCCTCCGGGCTACGTAGGTTACGAAGAAGGTGGTCAGTTAACAGAAAAAATCCGTCGCAAGCCATACAGTGTTATCTTGTTAGATGAGATTGAAAAAGCGCACCCAGATATCTATAACCTGTTGTTGCAGGTGCTAGATGATGGCGTGTTGACCGATGGTTTAGGACGTAAAGTAGACTTCCGGAACACCATTATCATCATGACTTCTAACATTGGAGCTCGCGACTTACAGGATTTTGGTGCCGGTATTGGTTTTGCTTCCAAAGCGAAACAGGATAATATGGATGAGATCATGAAAGGTACTATTTCCAATGCCTTGAAGAAAACCTTCTCGCCCGAATTCCTGAACCGTCTGGATGATGTAATTGTGTTTAACTCCTTAGGTCGGGAAGATATTCACAAGATTATTGATATCTCTTTGAGCAAACTGTTTAAGCGCTTAGAAGCTTTAGGGTACAAAATTGAGCTGACTGACAAAGCAAAAGATTTTGTAGCTGAAAAAGGATACGATCCTAAGTATGGAGCGCGTCCGCTGAATCGGGCTATTCAGAAATACCTGGAAGATCCGATTGCCGAAGAAATTCTGAAAGCAGATGTAAATAATGGTGATGTTATAATTGCCGATTATGAAGAAGGTAAAGAAACCTTAACCTTCCGTTCTGAGAGTAGTGGCAAAACCATTTTACCGGAAGAATCTTCTGAATCAGCCCCGGCCGATCCAAAAACAGGGGAATAATTTAATAAATTAGTCTTTTTTTCAAAAAGGCTGGCTGAAAAGTCAGCCTTTTTTTATGCTTTTAAAATAAAAGTTTGTACGTTACAAAAAATTAACATCATAGTTTATAACTTTGATTATTCTTGTATATACAACTTTTACATGTTAGAAAACAAAGGCTTAAGTAAACTCCAGATTCTAGAACAAAAAAATGCTGAAGCTTTATTAGGAGGGGGAACTGAACGCATAGCTGCGCAGCACCAAAAAGGAAAACTTACCGCCCGCGAACGCCTGGATTTGTTATTAGATGCCGGGTCTTTTGAAGAAATAGGCAAATTTGTAATGCATCGCTCTAAAGATTTTGGTTTAGACCAAGAATATTACTTAGGCGATGGCGTCGTAACTGGTTACGGTACTATTAACGGACGGCTGGTTTACGTATTCTCCCAAGATTTTACTGTATTTGGAGGTTCTCTATCTGAAACACACGCCGAAAAAATTGTTAAAATAATGGAGTTAGCCCTTAAAAATGGGGCACCGGTTATTGGCTTAAACGACTCTGGTGGCGCCCGCATCCAGGAAGGCGTAGTATCTTTGGGCGGTTATGCCGATATTTTTTACCGGAATACCTTGGCTTCGGGCGTAGTACCCCAAATATCAGCTGTTATGGGGCCGTGTGCGGGGGGTGCTGTTTATTCTCCGGCCATCACCGATTTTATTCTGATGGTAGAGAATACCTCTTATATGTTTGTAACGGGCCCAAATGTAGTAAAAACGGTAACCCACGAAAATGTTACTTCCGAAGAGTTAGGCGGTGCCAGTACCCATAGTACCAAAAGTGGCATCACGCATTTCTCCTGCGCTAACGAATTAGAATGTATTCAATATATAAAAAAATTACTCAGCTACATTCCGCAGAATTGCGAAGATTCCGTGCCGCTCCTGCCCTACGAGATGAATGGTAATGAGTCAAGAGAAATTCTTAACGCCATTATTCCTGAAAATCCTAATCAGCCTTACGATATGCGCGATGTAATTGCGGGCATTATAGACGAAGATAGCTTTTTTGAAGTACATAAAAATTTCGGCGAAAATATTGTTGTGGGTTTTGCTCGGCTGGCTGGCCGCAGTATAGGCATTGTGGGTAACCAACCAGCCGTTTTGGCCGGGGTTTTAGATATTAATGCCAGCACCAAAGCGGCTCGTTTTGTTCGTTTTTGTGATGCTTTTAATATACCATTGCTGGTGCTCGAAGATGTACCGGGTTTTTTACCGGGTACTGATCAAGAATGGCGGGGTATTATTAGCAATGGCGCTAAATTATTGTACGCTTTCTGCGAGGCAACGGTACCCCGTATTACCGTTATTACCCGTAAAGCTTACGGTGGAGCCTACGATGTAATGAATTCTAAACACATTGGTGCGGATTTGAATTATGCGTGGCCTACTGCCGAAATTGCAGTTATGGGGGCTAAGGGGGCAGCTGAAATTATTTTTAAACGAGAAATTGCCCAAGCCGAAGACCCGCAAGCAAAATTAGCCGAAAAAATAGAGGCTTATCAGCAAAAATTTGCTACCCCTTACCGGGCTGCTCACCGCGGATTTATCGATGAAGTGATCATGCCCGAACAAACCCGTTTAAAACTTATAAAAGCTTTTAAAATGTTGGAAAATAAAGCCACCAGCCTGCCTAGAAAAAAGCACGGAAATATACCACTTTAAAAATTACATAGTAGAAATTTAATATAAATTACATCTTTATATTCTGAACAGATATACCCGCTCTTATCTTTAGTTATCTAAAGTCAACTATCACAATACAATCAATAAATCAACAAACAACAACTTATTCATATCCATGGCTACTTCCATGGATTCTTAAAAAATATGAGACAGGAAAGCTTTGCCTTTTTAGAGAAATACCTGAATACAGCGGCCCCAACCGGCTTCGAAGCAGAAGGCCAGAAAGTATGGTTAGAGTATATAAAACCTTATATCGACGACTATTTAGTAGATGCTTACGGTACGGTGGTAGGAATTATTAATCCTCAAGCCGAATACAAAGTAGTAATTGAAGCCCACGCCGACGAAATATCCTGGTTCGTAAATTATATTAACGACCAAGGCTATATTTATGTCCGGCGCAATGGTGGCTCCGACGCCCTAATTGCCCCATCAAAACGCGTGAATATTCATACGGCCAAGGGCATAGTAAAAGCTGTTTTTGGCTGGCCGGCCATCCACGTGCGTAAAATAGAGCAGGATAAAGCTCCTACCATTGAAACTATTTTTCTGGATTGCGGTGCCAGCAATCGGCAGGAAGTAGAGGATATGGGCATTCATGTTGGCTCCGTTATTACTTTCGATGATGAGCTAATGGTGATGAATGAGAAATACCTCGTAGGCCGGGCACTAGATAACCGCATTGGGGGCTACATGATTGCCGAAGTAGCCCGCATGTTAAAAGTAAATAACCACCAATTGCCTTTTGGTTTATACATTGTAAATGCAGTGCAAGAAGAAATTGGTTTACGAGGCGCCGAAATGATAGCCCACCGCATTAAACCTAATGTGGCTATTATTACCGATGTAACCCACGATACACAATCGCCGATGTACGAGAAAAAAATAAGCGGTGACTTACATTGTGGCAAAGGTCCGGTAATTACCTACGGCCCCGCTGTACAAAACAACGTGCGCGATATGATAATTCGGGTAGCCCAGGAAAAAGAGATACCTTTCCAGCGGGCATCGGCCAGCCGGGCTACCGGTACCGACACTGATGCCTTTGCTTACTCCAGTGAGGGCGTAGCTTCGGCGCTTATTTCCTTACCTCTCAAATATATGCATACTACCGTCGAAACCGTGCATAAAGAAGATGTAGCTAATGTTTCTAAACTTATTTACGAATTTCTGGTGCAGCTAGAAGCGGGGCATGATTTCCGGTACCTAACCTAAAAATATCATATAACTTCGCATTCAACAAATTTGAAAACATCCTGCTGTAAAACAGTTGGATGTTTTTTTTACACCTTTTTACCATAGTCAACTATTCAGTTTTTATCACCAATAAAAACAAGGGTTTACGGTAGAGGATTTTACACCAAAACTTTAAAAGTTATAAAGGATAATTTACCAGGTTAAAAGCATGATAAACTACTAAAGCTTAAACCTAATTAGATATATTCCGGTATGACTTTAACTCCTGTATAGAATGCAGTTAAATCAATATCCTAAAAACAATTCCTATGGAGTTTTTTCACGTATTTTCGGTTATTCTGGTACTTTCGGCTGTTGTGGCTTACCTGAACCACCGGCTGTTCCGGCTGCCAACTTCCATCAGTTTGTTATTGGCCGGGTTAGTTCTTTCGCTGCTGGTGCAACTGGCGGGAGCGGTTTTGCCGGCCTTTGAGGCTGGTGTAGAAGCCAAACTGGCCAGTATCGATTTTTCCGAGATACTGCTGGATGTGATGCTAAGCTTTTTATTATTTGCCGGCTCTATGCACACCAACCTGGATGCACTCCGGCAGTCGAAATGGCCTATTTTAATTTTTGCCACCGTAGGCGTGCTTATTTCTACTTTTTTAATCGGCACTGCCTTTTATTATCTATTATTAATATTGGGAAAACCTATTCCATTTATTCATTGCCTGCTATTTGGTGCCCTTATCTCCCCTACCGACCCGGTAGCCGTTCTGGGTTTATTACGAAAGGCCAATTTACCCGAATCGCTGGAAGTAAAAATTACCGGCGAATCCTTGTTTAACGATGGGGTAGGCGTAGTGGTGTTTTTGTCGTTGTTTGGTATTGCTCAAACCGGCTTAGCCGAAGTGAAAGCCAGTGAAATTGGTCTCTTATTATTGCAAGAAGTAGGCGGAGGAATTTTACTGGGCTTTGTGCTGGGCTACATTGGCTATCGGCTAATGAAGAGTATCGACCACTACCAAACCGAAGTGCTTATTTCGTTGGCCATGGTTATGGGGGGGTACAGTTTGGCGCAGTACCTGCACTTTTCGGGCCCTCTGGCCATGGTGGTGGCTGGGTTGTTTATTGGTAATCAAGCCACCGAAACCGCTATGTCGGAAATTACCCTCGATTACGTTACTAAGTTCTGGGAAATGATAGACGAAATACTAAACGCCGCCTTGTTTGTTCTAATCGGCCTGGAGCTTATGCTTATTACCATTGATTCTTTTTACCTTATTGCGGGTGTAGTGGCTACGGTTTTAGTAATAGTAGTACGGTTTATATCCTTGGCTTTTCCGACTTATTTATTAGGTTTAGGAAAAACATTTGAACCCCACACCTTACCCATCATGACCTGGGGTGGCTTACGGGGTGGTATTTCCATTGCTTTGGCCCTTTCGCTTTTGCCTTCTATGAATAAAGAAATGATAGTAACGGTAACGTACGTGGTAGTTTTAATTTCATTAGCTATTCAAGGCTTAACCATGGAAAGATTTATTCGATGGTTAAATCGACATCCGGTAAAATCTTCATCTATCAGGTAAATACCGAATAGGCGGTAGCACCAAGCTAAAATCCGGAATGGTAATTTTGTTATCCTTTATCGGCAACACAACTTTAAAATTAAAAAAAAGAGCCATTTTTGTTTTATTCATTCCTGAATTTAATTAAAAGAGGGGCAGTAAGGACTTTAAGTAAAGAGACAAAACTAGTTTAACACGCAAATTATGCAAATAACTTATTAGCAATAAATTACTAACTTAAAACTTATTGTTTACAACTTTCCACTACTTATTTAACCCAACTTTAACCCCAACCACCAATTTATTTTTGTTATTTACCGCAGTCAGCTCAATGCAGCAAAATAGCTTTCCTCCTGCTTTTACTGATCAATTACAAAATAAAATATACCTCCCGCGACCACCCCAACGCATTATTTCATTAGTGCCTTCGCAAACCGAACTTTTATTTGACTTAGGCTTAGGAGAAAGAATTGTTGGTGTAACGAAGTTTTGTCTTCATCCTGAGGCAGCAGCTAAGGTTAAAAGTATAATTGGAGGTACTAAGAATTTCAATTTTGAAATAATAAGGCAGTTACAACCTGATTTAATTATTGGCAACAAAGAAGAGAATTACTCCGAGGGAATACTTAACTTACAAAAAGAGTTTCCTGTTTGGATGAGCAATATATTTAATTTGCCGGATGCCCTAACTATGATAAAGGGCATTGGTGAAATAACGGGCACCGCTTTAGAAGCTAGAAAAATCAGCGAGGAAATAAATCAGAACTTCGCAGCATTACCGGCTTATACGCCCATTCCGGCAGCTTATTTTATTTGGCGTAAACCCTATATGAGTGTGGGGCAAGATACTTTTATTCATCAAATGATGCGCACGGCTGGTTTTGCCAATGTGTTTTCTCATTTAAACCGCTACCCCAATATCACGCCAGAAGAGTTGCAAAAAGCCAATCCTAAACTTATTCTATTATCGTCCGAACCTTATCCTTTTAAAGAAAAGCACCAAGAAGAATTTCGGGAAATTTGCCCCGGAGCAATAGTAAAGTTAGTGGATGGCGAGCTTTTCAGTTGGTATGGCAGCCGGTTAAAATTAATGCCTGCCTATTTCGAGAAATTGCGGCAGGCATTGGCAACCGATTTGAAGGTTTCGCTTTAATATGGAGAAATAATGTAAATAAAGATTTAATGCATTTAAAGGGGTGTTTGGATTTTATCACTCGAAAATAAAACAGGAAGTCGGCTTAGAATTTACCGCTTAAATTATTTATTATTTTCTAACCTAAATCCCATGCTTTCTAGATCTTGCCAGAAACGCGGATATGATTTCCGGACTACCTGCGGATCTTCTATGGCAATTTTATTCAACAGGGCTAAAGGCGCAAAAGCCATAGCCATCCGGTGATCTTCGTAGGTATGGAAAACAGGGGTCTGCCTTATTGGTTGAATAGGTTTTACCCGGAATACACCCGCCCCTGCATCTTCCAAATCGCCACCTATTTTTTGTAATTCGGTTTGTAAAGCGGCAATCCGATCGGTTTCTTTAATCCGCAAACTTTCTAAACCACTCATCTCGGCTGGTATACCTCTGGCGGCGCAAACTACGGCTATTGTCTGGGCTAAATCCGGACAATCAGAGAAATCATGGCTAAACGGGAGGCAAATATTGGTTTTAGTTAAGGTAATGCTTTCCTGATTGTAAGTAGTTTGCACACCTATATTTTGCATAATGGTAGCAATAGCGCTATCGCCCTGAAAAGATTCTTGCCGCAGTCCTTTTAGTTCAATGGTAGCTTCTTTAGCCAAAGCCACCATGCTGTACCAATAGCTGGCCCCCGACCAATCGGACTCAATGGTGTAAACAGCCGGTTTATACGACTGAGCTGGCACCCGAATTATATTGCCTTCAAAAATACCTTCCACCCCAAAATGCTGCATTAGGCCCAAGGTCATCTGGATATAAGGCCGCGAGCCAATTTTCCCGGTAAGCTCCAAGGTTAGGCCCTTCGGAAATAAAGGTGCTACCATCAGCAAAGCCGAAATATACTGGCTGCTAATATCGCCCCGCACTTTAATAGTAGCCGGGTAGTCTTGGCTGCGATCAATGCCCCGGAAAGCTAAAGGCGGATAGCCCTCCTGCCCCAGGTAATTTATTTGAGCACCTAATTGGCGCAAGGCATCTACTAAAACCCCAATGGGGCGCTGTAACATGCGGGGCGTACCGGTTATAGTTTTCTGTTGACCTGTAACTGCCAGATAAGCCGTCATAAAACGCATGACCGTACCCGCATCTTCGGCGTTTAAATCTTCGGCTGATTGTTTTAAAAGCCGCGTAATTACTTGTGTATCGTTCGCCTCCGAAAGATTATCTAACACAGAACCGGAACCCGATAAAGCTTCAATGATTAAGGCCCGGTTGCTTTCGCTTTTAGAAGCAGGTAACGTTACTGTTCCGGATAATACCTGAGTAGGATGCTCCAGAGCTAGAATAGTAGAACTCATAAAGAAAAGTAATAATGCAGCGATTCGGCAATTTCTTCTACCGTAATAGCTTGGTCAAAAACTGCTTTGCCGATGCCATTAAGTAAAGTGCATTTTATAATCGAACCGGTATTTTTTTTATCTTGCAGGGCTAGTGCCGCAATGGCCGGTATATCGGTAGTATCTAAAACCACTTTTTCGTACACCGAAATTATAAATGATTCTATTTCTGTTTGCTCTTGTTCGGTAAGTAAATTCCGGCGCTGAGACAGATAACTTTCGCAAATCATACCCACGGCAATAGCTTCGCCGTGCAACAAGGCTTTTCCGGGCCTTTCCAAGTAAAATGTTTCGAGGGCATGCCCCACCGTATGACCAAAGTTCAGCACTTTTCGTAATCCCTTCTCCAAGGGGTCGGCCAATACCACCTGCTCTTTTATTTTTACCGATTCGGTAATTAATGCCGTCCAGTCGTTGGTACGTAAACCAATATTTTTCTGAATAGCAAAAGATTCTTTAGTAGTAATAAGCCAGTGTTTTAAAATCTCGGCGTAGCCTGATCTTAACTCCGGCCAGGGTAAGGTCTTAAGAAAATCAGGGTAAATAAACACAGCTAAGGGCTGCTGAAAAACGCCTAAGTGATTTTTAAATCCATGGAAGTCAATACCGGTTTTTCCGCCCACGCTGGCATCTACCTGCGAAAGCAAAGTAGTAGGCACTTGTATAAAGGAGAAACCCCGCTTAAAAATGCCGGCGCAAAACCCACCCATATCGCCAATAACGCCACCGCCCAAATTAATTAATAACGATGAGCGGCTGAGTTGCCAATTAGTTAATTGCTCCCAGATATATTCGCAGGTTTGCAGATTTTTATGCAGTTCACCACTTTTTACCTGAATTACTTGATGATGAGGTAGATAAGTTTTTAAAACGGGATAACAATATTGATGGGTATTTTCATCAGTAAGAACTACTATTTTGTCAAAAGTCCTGTTCTTTAGAAATTCGGCTAAGTCAGCTAAAGAATCTGCTCCGATATAAATATTTTGTGACAAAACCAGTTATAATAAGTGTGCCCAAAGTAAATACAATAAATAACGTTTCGCAAATATTAATCAGTTCTAATACCGAAACATCCTGCCTATATTTACAGTTTAAGCAAATAAAACTAACCTATTGCTCTTCATTTAGGCCTAAAGCAAATACTAACCAACTATTAAATTAAGTTTACGTATCATGGCAGGCCCTTATTTTATTTATGCATGAACCCGGATAAACCAGTTTCTTTCGACAATACGGCAATTGCCTTTGCTTCTAAATCAGACGCCGAACTTTTAAAAATATACACGCTTTTTGCTACCATGAACAATAATTTTCTGGTAAAAACCGGGGGTAAGTTGGTGCGAAAAGCTTTCCGGTGGAATTTACCGGTTAAGTTTTTGGTAAAGCCTACTATTTTTAGTCATTTCTGTGGGGGCGAAAATTTAATAGAATGCAACGAAGCTATTCAAAAGTTAGCTGCCGCTAATATTGGCACTATCCTGGATTATTCGGTAGAGGGCAAAGGCGATGAAAATAGCTTTGATGCTACTCATAAGGAAATATTGGCTACAATCGAAAAGGCTCATCACTCTAAAAGCATTCCTTTTTCGGTGTTTAAAGTTACCGGGCTGGCCGATGCCGCCCTGCTGAAGAAAGTGCAGGATAAAACGCCACTCACAGAAGCCGAAGAAAAAGCCTTTAAGCGCGCATACGAACGCGTAAATATTATTTGCCAAAGGGCTCACGAATACGGAGTAAGGGTTTTTATAGATGCCGAAGAAAGTTGGTTTCAGGAAACCATCGATCGGTTAGCTATAGACATGATGACCCGTTATAATAAAGAATCGGTCATTATATATAACACCTACCAACTGTACCGCCAAGATCGGTTGCAAGTACTACAACAAGATTATACTGATGCGGTAGCAGGAAACTATCTGGTAGGAGCCAAACTGGTACGAGGAGCATACCTCGAAAAAGAAGCCCGGGTAGCCCATGAAAAAGGTTATCCCAATCCTATTAATCCTAATAAAAAAGCTACCGACAAACTTTTTAATGATGCCATGGTCTTTTGCCTGGAGCACCTGGACCGGATAGCTTTTTGCGCCGGCACCCATAACGAAGAAAGTTGTTATTTGCTTCTGGATTTAATGCGGCAATATAAAATTGAGCCCCAAGATACCCGCGTTTATTTTGCCCAGCTCTATGGCATGAGCGATAATCTTTCTTACAATCTGGCCCACGCCGGGTATAACGTAGCTAAATATGTACCTTATGGGCCTGTAGCGGATGTTTTGCCTTATTTATTACGACGGGCGGATGAAAATACTGCCATTGCCGGTCAAAGCAGCCGGGAATTTAACCTGATAAAAAAAGAAATGGATCGCCGCAGAAGCCCGAAGTAAAACTACGTATTTCTACGGAATACCTACTGCCATTGCTTTTTAATCTGACCTTATAAAATTAACAACTTGCCCGTTGAATTCATCAAATATCAAAAAACAACATTCTATAACTTATTAATTTATAATTATTTATATAATAAGTATTTGCTTATCTACTGCCAAAATTCTTATTACAGAATTAATTAGTTTAGTGTTGCTTCTTTCATATTATTTTGATGCTAACCCGTATTTGTAACTATTTATGCTTCGCCCCGTTTAGTTTAATAGGTGTCCAGCAGTATCTTAAAAATAACTCGGACAGTTAATTCAAACTAATTAAAAATTAAAACTATGGAAAATATAACAGGGCCTAATTCCGGCAGCGATTTTAGCAATCAAAGCAGCACCAGTAATAACGCTAATAGCGGTTTTGGTACTGGTTCTACCAGCAGCAGTTCATCTAATATGAGTGGTTCTGATTACGATGCAAGCCGTACTACCGGTACTGGCAGCAGTTATACATCAGGCGGCTCGGTATCGGGTAATACTGGTACTTCGCGTATGATGACGGGTATGTTCCGGGATCGGGATAGTGCTGAACGGGCTTATAGCTCATTAAGCAGCCGTGGTTATACCAAAGATGATGTAAACTTGGTAATGTCGGACGAAACGCGTAAAAAACATTTTGGCGACAATCAGCCGGATTCAGATTTAGGCGATAAAGCTTTAGAAGGTGCCGGTGCTGGTTCAGCTATTGGTGGTACTTTAGGCGCTATTGTAGGAGCAGTTGCTGCTATTGGTACTTCGGTAGCCATTCCGGGCTTAGGTTTAATAGTAGCTGGTCCGTTAGCGGCCGGTTTAGCTGGAGCTGGTGCCGGGGGCTTAACTGGTGGTTTATTAGGTGCTCTGGTAGGTTCTGGTATTCCAGAAGATCATGCTAAAGAATATGAATCAGGTGTAAAAGAAGGCGGTATTGTTATGGGTGTACATCCGCGTAACGAAGAAGATGCCCGTTATTTCGAAAACGAGTGGCGCAACAACAACGGTGAGCGTATTTACCGCTAGTAAATAAATTTTAAGTCAACCATAAAAAAAACCTGTCTTCTCGGACAGGTTTTTTTTATGTACTTTAGCAAACACTATTGCATTTTAAACCGGATAGGTAAAGTAAAACGTACCGGCACGGCTCGCTGATTTTGTACCCCAGGTCGCCAGTTTGGCATTTTCCGGATTACCCGGATAGCTTCTTCGCCGGCCCCTCCCCCAATATCCTGTAAAACCTGTATATCCGAAATTTCCCCGCTAGCACTTACAACAAAAGTTAAAACTACATTGCCTTCTAAACCTTGGGCCTGGGTATCAGTTGGATAGTGTAAATGTTTATTGATGAATTTATACAAAGCGGCTAAACCACCCGGAAACTCCGGCATTTGCTCTACAAAAACAAAAGGCTCACTTTGTTCTGTAGTTACTTCATGGCCAGCTGTTCCGGCAATTACTTCCGTTCCTACTGTACCCGGCAACTCTCCGGCTGTAGTCGTTAACCCTGGTTCTGCTAGGCTTAAATCTGGCTGACTTGGTACTGATTCAGTTACCGGCACTTGGTCTGTTACAATTTTAAACGTTTTAAAAGATTTAGTAGCCCCTGTAGTTGCGGGTATAAGCTCGGGTGCGTTCAATTTAGCCGGTAAGGGTTTAGGTATATAAGGCGCCGGCAACAAAGTAATAGGGTGCTCAATAGTGGTGGGCAATATTTTATCTGCCGATTTTCGTTTTAACAGTGTGTCAGTATAACATACGCTAATAAAAAATAAACTGAGTAAAATAGCCATGCCCGTAGCTTTTAGTATCCGATTAGGATATTGCTGACGTAACACATAAGCACCATAGGCTTTATTTCTGCCTTCAAAGACAATATCGTCGAGAGAGGCAATAGGTAAGGTTTTTGCTTCCATAATGTTATATTTTAAAATAAACTAAAAGGAAGACTTTGCTGCAGTAAAACTTCTTTATTTACCAGATGCTGCTTATTTAAATTTCCATAAAAGTATTTTTATCAGCTTTATTTATGGAAACTAAGCTTTTCAGAATCATATTTATATGTTTAACCGGCGCAAAAAACCGCAATCTCACCACACCGACGACGAACTGCTACGTTTGTACCAAACCACGTACGAGCCGGCTTATGCGGCCGAACTGTACCAACGGTATACGCATTTAGTTTACGGTACCTGCCTTAAATACCTGAAAGACGAAGAAGACAGCAAAGATGCTGTGATGCAGTTGTTCGAAAAAATATTGGCAGCCCTTAAAAATCAGTCTATACAAAAATTCGAAAACTGGCTTTATGTGCTAACAAAAAATTATTGCCTGATGGAGTTACGTGCCCGGAAAAATCGTGCTGGGAAAATACAGGACAGCGACCTAAGTAACCTTAGTTTGGCAACTGAAGAGGGTAATCTGGAACTTGAATTATTAACTGACCAGCGCTTAACACAGTTAAAAGAAGGATTAAATCATATACCCGAAGAGCAGAAAATCTGCCTGGAATTGTTTTATTTGCAGAAGAAGTGTTACCAAGAAATTACCCAAATAACAGGTTACGATTTAAATAAAGTAAAAAGTTACATTCAGAACGGTAAGCGCAACTTAAAAATATATCTCCAAAAGCACCATGAACAATTTTAATATAACCGTTACCGGCGCTCCGGAAAAGCATATTTCGGTGGAGCATATGTACCAATACCTAGATAACAAGTTAATACCTGCCGACCGGCACCAAGTAGAATTGCACTTATTAGATTGTGCCCTGTGTAACGATGCCCTGGCGGGCCTAAGTATTACTACCCAGGAAAAAACCCAACGCCAGCTTTTCGAAATTAATTACCACCTGAAAAACCGGGCACCTCGCCGCAAGCCGCATAACATTATGCAACACCTTAAAAACTGGGGCCTTACTACGGCTATTTTATTAATCTTATTGCTGGCAGCTCTGCTGGTGTGGTATCAGGTAAAACAAACCGCTAATAGCCCTAAACCGGTAAAAACGAAAAAGCAAACTTCTGGTATTACAAATATTAAAACAGATACTTATAAAGAAGCAAAGAATAGGGCCGTATCAACTTACTTTATATAAAACTGACCTTATCAGAATTGCTGATTTCCAAATCCGGGTTAATATATTTTGGAATATCAGGCGGCAATACCCTGACATAACTTCCGGTTTATTGCTTAATAACATATCTAAAACCCTGAACCATTTTGTTTATACAAAAAAAGTAAAGCTAGCCTATTTCCAGTTCTGACAAGCTACCTAAATGCCAGCTATCTGTTGAATGCAATTCTGTAAAAAATTAAGATTTAAATATTACTCAGATTTTATCTTACGTTAGAATTTTACTAACTTAACCAAAATTAAGCAACTAAAGGTACGATTATAAATTGTCAGCAGCATTTATAGCTTTTATCTCTTCTTACCAAAATTATAATTTAACTATTCATTTTATCTTACAAGAAAATGCCAGAAATACCCCCATATCTTTAAAATTACCGTACATCAATTTAAAACAATCTTCCTAATATCAGGCATTACTTTTGTATATAGCTAAGTACAATTTTAACATTTGATCCAGTATGTTCTCCTTTAAATCTAAAATATTAATTTATATATCTGTTCTGTTAGCAGTGGTTGTTTTGGCCTCGCTTAAGTCTAACAGATCTCCTTTTATGGTAGAAATACCAGAAGATACCGTAGATAAAAATACGGTATTGCTTAAAGTGGTAATGCAAGGTTTAAGTACCGCCCATTTTCAACCCGAAAAGGTAGATGATAACTTTTCTAAAAAAGTGTTCGATCTTTATTTAAAGCGGCTGGATGTTAACAAGAAATTTTTAACGGAAGCTGATTTTAACGAATTAAAAAAATACCAAACCGACGTTGACGATGAAGTAAAACGCGGTACGCATGACTTTTTTGAACATGCTACCCGGCTCTATAATGCCCGCCTGAAAGAAACAGAAAGCTATTACAAAGAAATATTAAGTAAGCCTTTCGATTTTGATAAAACAGAGAGCATTGAAACTGATCCGAAAAAAATAACCCGCCCTGCAGACCGGGCAGCTTTAAAAGAAGCTTGGCGCAAATACCTGAAATACCAGACTTTAGGTCAGCTATCCGAACTGATGGATGTACAGGAAAAAGCTAAACAAAGAGGTGACACCAAAGAAGCTGCTAAAACCTTTGCGCAGTTAGAAACTGAGGCGCGGAAAAAAGTAATTAAAACCTACGAAGATTATTATCGTCGGCTTTCCCAGGCCAACAAAGAAGATCAGTTTTCTTTGTACATGAATGCTATTACCAATACTTACGACCCGCACACCGAATATTTTGCTCCGGAAGATAAAGCCAGCTTTGATATAGAAATGACTGGCCGTTTAGAAGGTATCGGTGCTTCCTTATCAGAACGCGAAGGCCAGATAAAAGTAGAAGAAATTGTTCCGGGTAGTGCTTCTTACCGCCAGGGCGAATTAAAGAACGGCGATGTTATTATGAAAGTAGCGCAAGCCAACCAAGAACCGGTAAGTGTAGAAGGTATGCGCCTGGACAACGCTATTAAACTAATCCGCGGTAAAAAGGGCACTGAAGTACGTTTAACCGTGAAAAAACCAGATGGCACTATTAAAGTTATTCCCATTGTGCGCGAAGTAGTTGTTCTGGAAGAAACTTATGCCCAATCGGCGTTAATCAACGAAGCTAATAAAGTAGGCTATATTCGTTTACCTAAGTTTTATGCCGATTTTAAACGTTCCGGCGGACGTAACAGTGGCGAGGACGTACGGAAAGAAGTAGAAAAACTAAAACGCGAAGGAGCTAAAGGTATCATTCTGGATTTACGTACTAACGGTGGCGGTTCTTTATCGGATGCGGTTGAGATGGCCGGTTTATTTATTCCGCAAGGCCCAATTGTACAGGTAGAAACCAGCGGTTCGGCTCCCCAGGTTTTAGAAGATCGCGATCCGGCAGTGCAGTTCGATGGTCCTTTAGTAGTTATGGTTAACTCTTTTAGCGCTTCGGCTTCCGAAATTGTAGCAGCTGCCTTACAAGATTATAACCGTGCTATTATTGTAGGTAGCCAAACCTACGGCAAAGGCACCGTGCAACAAGTATTTGATTTAGATCAAGCTTTACAAGGTGGCCCGTATAGCTCCTTAAAACCTTTTGGTTCGCTTAAACTTACTACCCAGAAGTTTTACCGGATTAATGGCGGCGCTACCCAGTTACGCGGGGTGGTACCGGATATTAAACTTCCTGACTTCTATAGTTACTTAGAACAAGGTGAGAAAGACCAGGATTATCCATTACCTTGGGATGAAATTAAACCAGCCCGTTTTAAACCTTGGAACCCTGCTTTTAATAAAGAAGCTTTAAAAACAAAGAGCCAGCAGCGTTTAAGCAGCAGCGAAAACTTTGTAAAAGTAATTCAGCAGGCCGAACGGATGAAGAAAAGGATGGATAACAGCATGCAATCGTTAAACTTAACCGCTTACCGCGATGATTTGAAAAAGAGCCGGGAAGAAAGCACTCGGTACGATGCACTGGAGAAATCAATGCCAAGCCTAAATGTGAGTGCTTTAGCATCTGACCTGGCCACTGCAAAATCCGATACTATTAAGTCTGGCCGTTATAATAAATTTGCTAAAAATATCCAGAAAGATATTTATGTACACGAAGCCGTATCTATAGTAAAAGATCAATTTTAAGCTAATTACAGCAATCATAAAAAAAGCCTTCGGTTGTACATCCGAAGGCTTTTTTTATGAATATTACATTACTATTTAATCTAAAACTCAATCTTCCGGGTTTATCATGCTTGCTTAAAGTTTATATTTATTTGCAGGAGCCGCATTTATTCGTTGCTTTGGCTATTAACACTGATAGATTGTACTGATTTATTAAAATTGTACCCGCAAATTAGCTTCTATGCTGTGTTTGTAAATATCAGTATAAGATTGGTCCGGAACAGAAGTAGCTAATACCAAATAAACGTTATCACTAAACTTAATTCCACCGTTTAAATTCCAAGGCAAGTTATTATCGTAGTTGCCGCGGTAAGTGGCACCAATTATTAAAAATTTAAGTAGGGCCGTAGCATTATAAGTAATTTCGGGTTTATCAATCTCAAAACCTTTTTGTACCAGTACCGATGGTTTAAGATTAAATTCCTCGCCAAATCTTACGACAAAGCCACCGGTTAACAGGGCTTCGCGCATGTCCTGGCGCGAGGCATCTCCCTTAAACTCGTAGGTTCGCCCCATAATATTTAATACCGAAGCCCCAAAGAAAAACGGATGGGCATTTATCCAGATACCAGCATCTAAATCCGGCCAAACGTCGCTATCGTCGGAAGTAATAAACTGGCCATTTGGATTTAAGCGGCGCCATTCTTCGTAATCAATGCTCAAAAATTTACCATTTAGTTGTAGTCCACCGGCTATCCGAAAGTTTTTACTTACCTGTAAAGCGCGTGCATAAACAAACCCAAATTTGCCCCGCGTATACGGACTAATATTTTCGAGAGAAGTTACTACGCCTATGCCGGTTTGTAGCTCTCTAGCCCCCGATGGTGCATGATAATAGAAAAGACCATTAGCCGGACCTTTGGAATCGCTTAAAGAGAGCTTATGGCCCGTTAGACCCAATTCACGTTTACCTTCAGACCCCGCAAACGCCGGATTAAAGTAAATATAATTATGCTGATACTGCTGGGGTATAGTTGCCCTGATTTTTGTAACGAAACCTTCTTGAGCCTGTAAG
>Ga0210040_10002142_pt1 | contig 28327 bp, 34 predicted proteins | sample CryGeyCG12114_NA_FD_185462 | JGI IMG/M metagenome (GOLD analysis project Ga0210040, IMG submission 185462) | Groundwater microbial communities from aquifer - Crystal Geyser CG19_WC_8/21/14_NA (SPAdes) (version 2) | ecosystem: Environmental > Aquatic > Deep subsurface > Groundwater | place: USA... | reverse complement strand
TGAACGAGTCCTTCGCCAACTATTCAGAGTACCTGTGGGCAGAGCACAAGTTTGGGGCCGATGAAGCCGCCTACCTGCAAATAGATGAGCTGGGCCAGTACCTGGACGAGGCACAGACAAAGCGCGTACCGCTCATTCGCTACCACTACAAGGACCGTGAGGATATGTTCGACAGCCACTCCTATGCCAAAGGGGGCCGTGTGCTGCACATGCTGCGCAAGCTGGTGGGAGACGATGCGTGGTGGGCCTCGCTCAACCTGTACCTGACCCGGAATAAGTTCTCTGATGTAGAGGTGGCAGAGCTGCGTATGGCTTTTGAAGACGTGACGGGCATGGACCTGATGTGGTTCTTCGATCAGTGGTTTATGAGCGCCGGCCACCCCGAACTTAAAGTGGAGGACAGCTACCAGAACGGGCAGCTGACTTTGCATGTAACACAGACGCAGGACACAACCTACGCGCCGGTATATAAGCTGCCGCTGCAGGTAGCGGTATGGAACGGCGGCAAGAAAACAGTTTATCCGATCACCATCGATAAAGCTGACCAAACCTTTACGTTTGATATGGCCACAGCGCCGGAACTGGTGCTGTTTGATGCCGAGCAGCAGCTTTTAGGCGTAGTAAACCACCTAAAGACAGACCAGGAACTTGTTCTCCAGTTTCAGCATGCAGACCATCTGGCGCCGAAGCTGGAGGCAATGGCAGCGCTCGGAGAGAAGCTGCAGGACCCGGCAGTACTGCAGATGTACCAGGCGGCACTGAAAGACAAGTACTGGCGTGTTCGGGATGCCGCCGTATCCGGGGTGAGCAAGCTGAAGGAAGGCCAGGCAGCTGCGGTAGAGCCAACCGTGCGGCAGATGGCGCAGCAGGACGAGAAAGGCGATGTACGGGCGGGGGCGCTGCTGGCGCTGGCAGGCTGGAATGGCCAGAAGTACAAGCCTCTGTTTGAACAGGCCATGCGCGACAGCTCTTACCAGGCAGCGGCGGCTGGCATTATGGCATACGCCGGAACCGGAGCCGCCGACACAAAGCAAAAGCTCGCCCAATTCGAAAACGACAGGAACGACGAGATTGCGCTGGCGCTCGCCTCCTACTATGCAGTGCAGGGCGGCCCTGAAAAATATGACTGGTTTATGCGCCAGGTGAAAGAAGCCAGCGGCGGGCAGCTCTATTACCTTTTGCAAAGCTTTGGGGCGTACCTGGCAGGCAATAGCCAGACTAACACACCGGAAGCCATTGCGATGCTGGCAGACTTGGCCCGCAACAGCAGCCTGTACTATGTAAGAGCCTCAGCTTATCAGGTACTTATGGTGATGTCGGAGAAGCCTGAGGTAGAGGCACTGCTGCAGGAAATACGGCAGAACGAGAAGGATGAGCGGTTGCTGCAGCTATATGGCGGATGAGCCACTTGAAAATATTTCGCTTTTTTTCACAGGAATATTTGACTTGAAAGAAAAAGGGCTTAATTTTGCATCTCTTTAGAACAAGCAGGGCCTCGAAACGAGGCTGATCTAAGGAAAAGTTTTGCTGATTTTTTGAAGATCGGTAAAATCGGGGAGATTCCAGAGCGGCCAAATGGAACGGACTGTAACTCCGTTAGCGTAAGCTTTCGCAGGTTCGAATCCTGCTCTCCCCACCAGTTAAATTTGAATAACGGCATGTGCCAGTAGCTGAGAGGCTATTCCAAGTTTCCCATGAAGTTGTTCACACATTCAGAATTAAATAAGCGGGAGTAGCTCAGTTGGTAGAGCGATAGCCTTCCAAGCTATAGGCCGCGAGTTCGACCCTCGTCTCCCGCTCACTTAAGTTAGAGATTACGACTTGTTAATTTACGGATGAACTGGAGAAGGAAATTCATGCAGATGAGCTTCCTTTTTACTGTAAATGGGGTTGTAATACTCAGATGAACTTAGAAGCCGACGTAGCTCAGGGGTAGAGTGCTTCCTTGGTAAGGAAGAGGTCGTGGGTTCAATTCCCATCGTTGGCTCAAAGTCCGTTACGTGTAATTAAAAAGCGCGACATAAACTTAAACGTTTTAACCTTAATTTAATATCATACAATGGCTAAAGAAACATTTGACCGTTCCAAACCGCACGTAAATATCGGTACTATTGGTCACGTTGACCACGGCAAAACTACTTTGACTGCTGCTATCACAACAGTGCTGGCTAAAAAAGGTCTTGCTAAGCTTCGTGATTTCTCTTCAATTGACAATGCTCCTGAAGAAAAAGAAAGAGGTATTACTATCAATACATCACACGTAGAGTACGCAACTGAAAACCGCCACTATGCACACGTTGACTGCCCAGGCCACGCTGACTATGTGAAGAACATGGTTACTGGAGCTGCCCAGATGGACGGCGCTATCCTGGTGGTTGCTGCTACTGACGGCCCAATGCCACAGACACGTGAGCACATCCTGCTTGCCCGTCAGGTAGGTGTTCCTCAGTTGGTGGTGTTCATGAACAAAGTGGACATGGTGGATGACCCAGAGCTTCTTGAGCTGGTGGAGATGGAAATCCGTGAACTGCTTTCTTTCTATGATTTCGACGGCGATAATATTCCGGTAATCCAGGGTTCTGCCCTTGGTGGCCTGAACGGTGATGAGAAGTGGGTGAAAACGATCGAGGAACTGATGGCTGCTGTTGATAGCTTCATTCCGATCCCGGCACGTCTGACTGACCTTCCATTCCTGATGCCAGTAGAGGACGTGTTCTCTATCACGGGTCGTGGTACTGTGGCTACAGGCCGTATCGAGCGTGGTGTGATCAACTCTGGTGAGCAGGTTGATATCTTGGGCATGGGTGCTGAGAACCTGAAGTCTACTGTTACAGGTGTGGAGATGTTCCGCAAGATTCTTGACAGAGGCGAGGCTGGTGACAACGTAGGTCTTCTGCTGCGTGGTATCGAGAAAACTGATATCCGTCGTGGTATGGTTATCTGCAAGCCAGGTTCAGTGAAGCCGCACCAGGAGTTTAAGGCTGAGGTTTACGTTCTTTCTAAAGAAGAAGGTGGCCGTCACACGCCATTCTTCAACAAGTACCGTCCGCAGTTCTACCTGAGAACAACAGACGTTACAGGTGAGATCGTTCTTCCAGAAGGCGTAGAAATGGTGATGCCAGGTGATAACATCACCATCACTGTGAAGCTGATCAACAAAGTTGCCATGGAGAAAGGTCTTCGTTTCGCGATCCGTGAGGGTGGTAGAACCGTAGGTGCCGGCCAGGTAACTGAAATCCTTGACTAATAAAGCTGTAAATCAGACCCGTTCTCGAAAAGTTTTTTGAGAACGGGTTTGTTCTTATAGATATTTTGAATAAATTTGCACTCCATTTGAAAAAAGTGGCGTGCATTTTTTTACGGGTGTAGCTCAATTGGTAGAGTAGTGGTCTCCAAAACCATTGGCTGGGAGTTCGAGTCTCTCCACCCGTGCAATTTTTTCACCCTCAGTAAAGCAAAGCGATGAGCAAAGTAACAACCTATATAAACGATACAGTCGAGGAAATGAGAGACAGAGTCTCATGGCCTTCCTATTCAGAATTGCAAAGCAGCTCTGTATTGGTGTTGATAGGTTCTTTGATATTTGCGCTTGTGGTTGGTGCCATGGACTTTTTGTTTGATTCTGGCCTGACATGGTTTTACAACCAATTTTAAGTTAGGAATATGGCTGATTTAAAGTGGTATGTAGTACGTGCTGTAAGTGGCCAGGAGAAAAAAGCGAAGGCTTACCTGGAGAATGAGATAATGAGGCAGGGCCTTGAGGAATACGTGCCGCAGGTGTTGATTCCGGCGGAGAAGGTATACGAGATGCGAAACGGCAAGAAAAGAATTCGGGAGCGCAGCTTCTTCCCGGGTTACGTGCTGATCCACGCAGACCTTTCTCATGGTGAAGCAGAGCACATTATTATCAGCACACCGGGCGTTATAGGCTTTTTGGGTGCAAATGACGGCTCGGCTACCAAAAAAGCAGTTCCGCTGCGCCAGTCGGAGGTAAACAGGATACTGGGTACGGTAGACGAGGCAGAAGAGCAGGCAGAGGTGCTGGATACACCATTTATGGTGGGTGAGACAATCAAAGTGATGGATGGGCCTTTCAGCGGTTTCTCCGGTACAGTGGAGGAAGTGTTTGAAGAGCGCAAGAAGCTAAACGTAATGGTGAAGATCTTCGGCAGAAATACGCCGGTAGAGCTGAACTACATGCAGGTAGAGAAAGAATCGTAGTAAAATTATATAATGGCAAAGGAAATAAAAGGTTACCTGAAAATTCAGGTAAAGGGAGGTGCCGCGAACCCATCGCCACCGATTGGACCTGCACTTGGTTCGAAAGGACTTAACATCATGGAATTTTGCAAGCAGTTTAATGCAAGAACTCAGGATAAGCCCGGACAGGTGTTACCAGTATTGATTACAATCTATGCAGATAAGTCGTTTGACTTCGTTATTAAGACGCCTCCTGCTCCGGTATTGTTATTAGATGCTGCTAAACTGAAGGGCGGTTCAAAAGAGCCGAACAGAAACAAAGTAGGATCTGTAACATGGGACCAGATCAGGGAAATTGCGGAAATAAAGATGCCGGATTTGAATGCTTTTAAAGTTGAGGCCGCCATGAAACAGGTAGCCGGTACAGCAAGAAGCATGGGTATCACAGTTTCTGGTAATGCTCCGTGGAACGAATAATTAGTTAAAGGACAAATGGCGAAGATTTCAAAAAAGAGGAAAGCTGCTTTAGAAAAAGCTGACCTTACAAAAGAGTATTCTTTAACAGATGCCGCTTCAGTAGTAAAGGACATTACCTTCACCAAGTTTGACGCCTCTGTTGATATAGATGTGCGCCTGGGAGTTGACCCTCGCAAGGCAGATCAGATGGTACGTGGTATTGTTACACTGCCGCACGGCACAGGTAAAGACGTAAAGGTACTTGCGCTGGTTACACCAGACAAAGAGCAGGAAGCCAAAGACGCTGGCGCTGATTTCGTAGGGTTGGATGACTATATCCAGAAGATCGAAAAAGGCTGGACAGATGTGGACGTGATCATCACGATGCCTGCCGTAATGGCCAAAGTAGGTCGATTGGGTAGAATCCTGGGTCCTCGTAACCTGATGCCAAACCCAAAGTCCGGCACAGTGACACAAGACGTAGCAAAAGCGGTTAAAGAAGTAAAAGCCGGTAAAATCGACTTCAAAGTCGATAAGTTCGGTATCATCCACACCAGTGTTGGCAAGTCATCTTTCTCTGCCGAGCAACTGGCTGCAAACGCAGCTGAGGTAATTCAGACACTGAACCGTCTGAAGCCGGCTTCTGCAAAGGGCACTTACATCAGGAGCATCACGATGTCCAGCACCATGAGCCCGGCCGTAATCGTTGAGAAGAACGCAACAATCTAAGAAAAATGACCAGGGAAGAAAAAGAGATAATCGTAAATGAACTGAGCGAGAAGTTCGCCAACACGAACTACTTCTATATCACAGATGCTTCTACGATGAGTGTAGCCAGCATCAACCAGTTCAGGAGAATGTGCTTTGACCGCGGTCTTGAGTACAAAGTTTACAAAAACACGCTGATCCAAAAAGCGCTGGACACACTGGAGGCTGACACAACGGCACTTGAGGGTGTTCTGAAAGGTGCTTCCGGCATTCTGTTCTCTCCGGAGTCAGGCAATGCCCCGGCAAAGCTGATTCAGGATTTCAGAAAGAAAGGCAATACGCTGCCCCTGCTGAAAGGTGCCTACATCGATGCAGGCTTGTACATCGGCGAGAACCAGTTAGACGCGCTTTCTAAAGTTAAGTCTAAAGCGGAACTGATCGGAGATGTGATTGGTTTACTACAGTCTCCTGCGAAGAACGTTGTTTCTGCGCTCCAGAGCAGTGGTGGCAAACTGGCCGGTATCCTGAAGACTTTATCGGAAAAAGAATAATTTAAAAAACGTAATCAATAAGTAACTTTTAATTTCAATAAAAAATGGCAGATTTGAAAGCATTCGCTGAGCAGTTAGTAAACTTAACTGTTAAGGAAGTTAGTGAACTAGCTACTATTCTGAAGGATGAGTACGGTATAGAGCCAGCTGCTGCAGCCCCAACGATGGTAGCAGGTGGTGGTGGCGCTGACGCAGGAGCCGCTGTAGAAGAAAAAACTTCTTTTGACGTAATCCTGAAGGCAGCAGGTGCCTCTAAATTAGCAGTTGTAAAACTGGTAAAAGAGTTAACTGGTCTTGGTCTGAAAGAGGCGAAAGAATTAGTTGACGGCGCTCCTAAAGCCTTGAAGGAAGGTGTGGATAAGAACGAAGCTGAATCACTGAAGAAATCTTTGGAAGAAGCTGGTGCTGAAGTGGAGGTTAAATAATCCCACAATACCAACATACCGATAACAGGTAGACCTGGCAATTTCGTCAGGTCTTTTCCTGTTTGTATATGGGTTCAAGATTTCTTGGATCCTTTTTTTGCCCACAGTTGTTTTGGACTCTGTGTGTACAATAATTGATTACTAACTAAAATTCCAAGGCTTTGGCTAACAATAGAACGACAGAGCGAATAAACTTCGCCTCTATTAATCCGGTCATTGACTATCCTGACTTCTTAGATGTTCAGCTTCAGTCATTTCAGGACTTCTTTCAGTTGGAGACCCCAGCGGAGAATAGGGCTCAGGAAGGATTGTTCAAGGTATTCGCCGAGAACTTCCCGATATCAGATTCAAGAGAAAACTTCGTACTGGAGTTCATCGACTACCATATAGACCCTCCTAAATACTCTGTGGATGAGAGCATCGACAGGGGCTTAACATACTCAGTACCCTTAAAAGCGAAGCTTCGCCTGATCTGTAATGATGAGGACAACGAGGACTTCGAGACAATCGAGCAGGAAGTATTTCTGGGTAACATCCCATATATGACCGAAAAAGGCTCTTTTGTGATCAACGGGGCTGAGCGTGTGATTGTATCACAGCTACACAGGTCACCGGGCGTTTTCTTTGCGCAAAGTAAGCATACAAACGGTACAAAATTATATTCTGCCAGAATTATTCCTTTCAAAGGATCCTGGGTGGAGTTTGCGACAGACGTGAACAACGTAATGTATGCGTACATCGACCGTAAGAAGAAATTCCCGGTTACCACGCTGTTGCGCGCCATCGGGTACGGTACAGATAAAGACATTCTGGATCTGTTCGGCCTTTCGGAGGAAATTCCGGCTGATAAAAATACGCTGAAGAACTCCATCGGCAGAAGACTTGCTGCCCGTGTCCTCCGGACATGGACCGAAGACTTCGTGGATGAGGATACTGGAGAAGTGGTGTCAATCGACCGTAATGAGGTGATCCTGGAGCGCGACTCTGAAATCACACAGGATGACATCGATGTGATTGTTGACTCTGGTGTGAAATCTATTATCCTGCACCGCGAGAATGTGAACATCGCCGATTACGCGATCATCTACAACACGCTGCAGAAAGACAACTCCAACTCTGAGCAGGAAGCTGTGGAGCAAATCTACCGCCAGCTGCGAAACACAGAGGCACCGGACGTTGAAACGGCGCGTGACATTATTCAGAAGCTGTTCTTCTCTGACAAACGTTACGACTTAGGCGAAGTTGGCCGTTACAGGATCAACAAAAAGCTAGGTCTTGACAGCAACTGGGAAGCGAAAGTACTGACGAACGAGGACATCGTGCTGATCGTGAAGTACCTGATCGGCTTGATTAACTCGAAGGCTGTGGTGGATGATATTGACCACTTGAGCAACCGCCGCGTGAGAACCGTGGGCGAGCAGCTATATGCACAGTTTGGTGTTGGTTTGGCCCGTATGGCCCGTACCATTAAAGAGCGTATGAACGTGCGCGACAACGAAGACTTCAAGCCGGTTGACCTGATCAACGCCCGTACGCTGTCTTCGGTAATCAACTCGTTCTTCGGCACAAACCAGCTTTCTCAGTTCATGGACCAGACGAACCCACTGGCTGAAGTGACGCACAAGCGTCGTGTATCAGCACTGGGACCAGGCGGTCTGTCAAGAGAGCGTGCCGGATTCGAGGTACGAGACGTGCATTATACCCACTATGGCCGCCTGTGTACGATCGAGACACCGGAGGGCCCGAACATCGGTTTGATCTCTTCCCTGTGCGTGCATGCCCGCGTGAACCATATGGGCTTTATCGAGACACCCTATAGAAAGGTGATTGAAGGTAAAGTAGTGGTAGACGGATCGGTGGAGTACCTGACGGCAGAGGAAGAGGATACGCACCACATCGCACAGGCAAATGCCGTGATTGATGAGGGCGGTAACTTCGTTAACCCAACAGTAAAAGGTCGTTTCGAGGGTGACTTCCCAGTGGAAGCGCCGGAAACATATACTTATATGGACGTTGCGCCAAACCAGATTGTATCGGTGGCCGCTTCCATGATTCCATTCCTGGAGCATGACGATGCTAACCGTGCCCTGATGGGTTCGAACATGCAGCGTCAGGCAGTGCCGCTTTTGAAGCCTGAAGCGCCGATAGTGGGTACTGGTCTGGAAAGAAGAGCAGCGATTGACTCCCGCGCCTTGGTTATCGCTGAAGGCGACGGCGTGATCGACTTCGTTGACTCAACTAAAATTGTGGTGAAGTACGACCTGAGCGAAGACGAGAAACTTGTTTCCTTCGATGCGGAGTACGTGACTTACAAAATGGTGAAGTTCAGAAGAACAAACCAGGATACGTGCATCAACCTGTCTCCGATTGTGAGAAAAGGCGATCGTGTAACGAAAGGTGAGCCGCTTTGTGAAGGCTATGCTACGAACATGGGCGAGCTGGCCATTGGCCGTAACATGCAGGTGGCGTTCATGCCTTGGCAGGGGTATAACTTTGAGGATGCGATCGTTATCTCTGAGAAGGTAGTACGCGACGATGTGTTCACGTCTATCCACATAGAGGAGTTTGAACTGGAGGTTCGTGAGACGAAGCGCGGTGAGGAGGAATTAACCTCTGAAATACCGAACGTAAGCGAAGAAGCGGTGCGGAACCTGGATGAGAACGGTATTATCCGCATTGGTGCTGAAGTGAAGGAGGGAGATATCTTGATTGGTAAGATCACGCCGAAGGGCGAGACGGATCCGACACCGGAGGAGAAACTGCTCCGCGCCATCTTCGGAGATAAAGCCGGTGATGTGAAGGATGCCTCGCTTAAGGCGCCGCCCTCACTAAATGGCGTGGTTATTGAGACAAAGCTGTTCTCTCGTCCGAAGAAAGACAAGAACCTGCGTGCCAAGTCTAAGAAAGAGGTAGAAGAACTGAAGGTAAAATACAGCAAAGAGCTGACCGGCATCAAAAGTGTAATGGTCGACAAACTGGTTGGGTTACTGGAAGGCAAAACTTCGCAGGGAATCCGACACAAGTTCGGGGATGAGATTCTCACAAAAGGATCAAAGTTCTCCAGAAAAAACATTGTGGAGGCGCTTTTCCCTGAGAAGAACCCATATAAAGACGAAAGCAACTACGCGGTTCCGGAAGAGGTGAACATGTTCAAGGATCTGATTCTGGAGAACTGGACGGCCGATGATAAAACGAACGGAATGCTGGTAGAGCTTGTTAAGAACTACAACAAGCGCAGAAACATCGTTTCAGCACACTTCAAGCGTGAGCGTTTCACACTGGAAGTAGGCGACGAACTGCCGGCGGGTATCGTGCAGCTTGCCAAAGTATATATCGCCAAGAAGCGCAAGCTGAAAGTGGGTGATAAGATGGCCGGGCGTCACGGTAACAAAGGTGTGGTAGCCAGAATCGTTCGTGAGGAGGATATGCCGTTCCTGGAAGACGGAACTCCGATGGACATCGTGCTGAACCCGCTGGGTGTGCCTTCGAGGATGAACATCGGTCAGATTTATGAGACAGTGCTTGGATGGGCAGGTCTGAAGTTAGGTAGAAAATACGCTACGCCAATATTTGACGGTGCTACTGAGGAGCAGGTACAGGCTGAGTTAGCCGAGGCGGGTCTTCCAAGCTATGGCCGTACGTACCTGTACGATGGCTTGAGCGGCGACCGTTTCGACCAGCCTGTGACAGTGGGTGTGATCTATATGCTGAAACTGGGTCACCTGGTGGACGATAAGATGCACGCTCGTTCTATCGGACCATATTCACTGATCACGCAACAGCCGTTGGGCGGTAAGGCCCAGTTCGGTGGTCAGCGTTTCGGTGAAATGGAGGTGTGGGCGCTGGAGGCATTCGGTGCATCCAATGTGCTGCAGGAAATATTGACAGTGAAATCAGATGACGTGATCGGCCGCGCGAAAGCCTACGAGGCAATCGTGAAAGGCGACGTGTTGCCAAAACCAAATATCCCGGAGTCATTCAACGTACTGATTCACGAGCTAAGAGGTCTGGCGCTGGAAATTACGTTAGAGTAGTAAAGAAAACGCTAAGCGCTGAGGCAGAAGCCGAAGCGCTTAGCGCACTTTATGCAGGTGTAGCTGTAAAGCAAATTCATTGTACTGACATTATTATAATATAATATGGCATTTGCGAAAAATAAAAAACTTTCTCAGGACTTCTCAAAAGTAACCATCAGCCTGGCTTCCCCGGAATCCATTCTGGAGCGTTCCAACGGAGAGGTGACAAAGCCTGAGACCATAAACTATAGAACTTACAAGCCGGAAATGGGCGGTCTATTCTGCGAAAGAATATTCGGGCCTGTGAAGGATTGGGAATGCCACTGCGGAAAATATAAGAGAATCAGATATAAGGGCATCATCTGCGACCGTTGTGGCGTGGAAGTGACCGAGAAGAAAGTGCGCCGCGAGCGCATGGGCCATATCGAACTGGTAGTTCCGGTGGCGCATATCTGGTACTTCAAATCGCTTCCGAACAAAATCGGTTATCTGCTGGGCTTGCCTACTAAAAAGCTTGACCAGATTATATATTACGAGCGGTATGCAGTAATCCAACCAGGTATTCTGGCAGAGGACGGTGTGAACACACTCGACTTCCTGACCGAGGACGAGTACCTGGATATGATTGACAAGCTGCCGCGCGAGAACCAGGCGTTGGATAATAACGACCCGAACAAGTTTATCGCGAAGATGGGCGCTGAGGCGCTGCAGATGCTGCTGGAGCGCACAAACTTAGATGACCTGTCATATGAACTGCGCCACGCGGCGGCTCATGAGACGTCTCAGCAGCGTAAAGCAGAAGCGTTGAAGCGTCTGCGCGTTGTAGAGGCTTTCCGTGATGCCGCTACGCGCATTGAGAACAGACCGGAGTGGATGATCATCCGCATGGTGCCTGTTATTCCGCCGGAGCTTCGCCCGCTCGTTCCGTTAGATGGTGGCCGTTTCGCTACCTCTGACCTGAATGACCTGTACAGACGTGTTATTATCCGTAACAACCGTCTGAAGCGCCTGATCGAGATCAAAGCACCTGAAGTAATCCTTCGTAACGAGAAGCGGATGCTGCAGGAGGCCGTAGACTCCCTGTTTGACAACTCACGCAAAGTGAATGCTGTTCGTGCAGAAGGTAACCGTGCGCTGAAGTCGCTTTCTGACATGCTGAAAGGTAAGCAGGGACGTTTCCGTCAGAACCTGCTTGGTAAGCGTGTGGACTACTCTGGCCGTTCGGTAATTGTGGTTGGTCCTGAACTGAAGCTGCACGAGTGCGGACTGCCGAAGAACATGGCAGCCGAGCTTTTCAAGCCGTTCATCATCCGCAAGCTGATCGAAAGAGGCATAGTGAAGACAGTAAAGTCTGCGAAGAAAATCGTTGACCGCAAGGACCCTGTGGTGTGGGATATCCTGGAGAACGTGCTGAAAGGCCACCCGGTGCTCCTGAACCGCGCTCCTACGCTCCATAGATTAGGTATCCAAGCATTCCAGCCGAAACTGATCGAAGGAAAGGCGATTCAGCTGCACCCATTGGTGTGTACAGCATTCAACGCCGACTTTGACGGTGACCAGATGGCGGTGCACGTTCCACTTGGGCCTGCTGCTGTACTGGAAGCCTCTATGCTGATGCTGGCGTCGCACAACATCCTGAACCCTGCGAACGGTGCGCCAATTGCAGTGCCTTCTCAGGACATGGTGCTTGGACTCTATTATGTATCGAAAGGAAAGCGCAGCACTGAAAACGAAAAGATCCAGGGCGAAGGCATGAGCTTCTACTCTGCGGAGGAAGTCATCATTGCCATCAACGAAGGACGCCTGTCGAAGCAGGCTTATATAAAAGTAAGAGCAACGGTTAGAGACGAGCAAGGCGAACTGGTTACGAAACTTATCGAAACCGTAGCCGGACGCGTGATATTTAACCAGTTTGTTCCGGAGGAAGTTGGCTATATAGATGAACTGCTCACGAAGAAGAAACTGCAGCAGATTATTTCCCGCGTGTTCAAGGAAACAGGTATGGCGCGAGCCGCCCAGTTCCTGGATGATATAAAAACCCTCGGATTCCAGTCTGCCTACAAAGGCGGTCTTTCTATGGGTCTGGGAGATATCCAGATTCCAAAAGAAAAAGATATTCTGGTAGCGCAGGCCAAGAAGGATGTGGATGCTGTATGGCAAAACTACTCGATGGGTCTGATCACAGACAACGAGCGCTACAACCAGGTGATTGATATCTGGACACGTATCAACAACCAGATCACGGAGACGTTGATGCGCCGTCTGGAGAACGACGACCAGGGCTTTAACTCCATCTTCATGATGATGCACTCCGGAGCCCGTGGCTCAAGAGAGCAGATCCGTCAGTTGGGTGGTATGCGCGGTCTGATGGCGAAGCCGCAGAAATCGCTGCAAGGTTCCGTAGGTGAAATCATCGAAAACCCGATCCTTTCCAACTTTAAGGAAGGGCTGGATGTAATCGAGTACTTTATCTCTACACACGGTGCCCGTAAAGGCCTTGCCGATACGGCACTTAAAACAGCCGATGCGGGTTACCTGACGCGCCGTCTGGTAGACGTGTCGCAGGATGTGATCGTGAACGAAGAAGATTGCGGCACCCTGAGAGGCCTGGAAGTAAGTGCACTGAAGGACAACGAAGATATCGTAGAGTCTCTTTCTGAACGTATCCTGGGCCGTGTAACGGTGCATGATGTATATGATACCATCACGAACGAGCTGATTGCAGAGTCAGGAAGCGAAATTACGGAGGAGATAGCACGTGCCATTGAAAACACTGCCATCGAAACAGTGGAGATCCGCTCTGTATTAACGTGCGAGTCTAAGCGTGGTATCTGTGCCAAGTGCTATGGCCGTAACCTGGCAACAGGCTTCATGGTGCAGAAAGGCGAGGCTGTAGGTGTAATTGCCGCACAGTCTATCGGTGAGCCTGGAACACAGCTGACTCTTCGTACTTTCCACGTGGGTGGTACTGCGTCTAACATTGCGGTAGATGCAACGATCATAGCCAAGTTTGGCGGTAAGATTGAGTTTGAGGATGTACGCTCACTGGATACAGTGAACAACGAAGGCGAGCCGGTGAAAGTAGTGATGGGTCGTTCAGGCGAGGTAAAAGTCGTTGATCCGAACACTGGTAAAATGCTTATCAGCAACCACGTGCCTTACGGTTCATTCCTGCACGTGAACGACGGGCAACTGATAGAGAAAGGCGCGCAGATCTGTAATTGGGATCCGTATAACGCGGTTATCCTTTCAGAGTTTGATGGCGAGATCGCTTATGAATCCATTATCGAAGGCATTACCTACCGTGAGGAATCGGATGAGCAGACAGGTTACCGTGAGAAGGTAATCATCGATACAAAAGATAAGACGCAGAACCCGGCTATACTGGTGAATCCAAAGAGTGGCGAGCCGAAAGGCTATAACATTCCAGTGGGAGCGCACTTAACAGTAGAAAACGGCGAGAAAATCAAAGCGGGCCAGATCCTGGTGAAGATTCCGCGTGCTATTGGAAAAACGCGCGATATTACCGGTGGTCTGCCACGTGTGACGGAGTTGTTCGAAGCACGTAACCCGTCTAACCCGGCCGTTGTGTCTGAAATTGACGGTGTGGTAACCTATGGTAGTGTGAAGCGCGGTAACCGTGAAATCTACATAGAGTCGAAAGACGGAGTGAAGAAAAAGTACATGGTGCCGCTTTCCAAGCACATCCTGGTGCAGGATAATGACTTCGTGCGTGCAGGTATGCCGCTGTCGGATGGTGCTATCACGCCGTCAGACATTCTGAATATACAGGGCCCGGGTGCCGTACAGGAATACCTGGTGAATGAGATTCAGGAAGTGTACCGTCTGCAGGGCGTAAAAATCAACGACAAGCACATTGAGGTGGTTGTACGCCAGATGATGCAGAAAGTGATTGTGGTGGATGCGGGTGATACGAGCTTCCTGGAGAACCAGGTGGTGGATAAGATCGCGTTCATGGAAGAGAACGATCGCATCATTGACATGAAAGTGGTTGAGGAGTCTGGTGACTCAGCCAGCCTGAAGCCGGGACAGATCGTGACAGCCAGAAGGCTGCGTGACGAGAACTCCAGCCTGAAGCGCCGCGATATGAAACTGGTAACCGTGCGGGATGCATCTCCATCGGTATCCAGACCAACACTGCAGGGTATCACACAAGCGTCCCTGGGTACGCAGAGCTTCATCTCGGCGGCATCCTTCCAGGAAACGACGAAGGTGCTCAGCGAGGCGGCGATCAAAGGTAAAGCGGATGAACTGCTTGGTCTGAAAGAAAACGTAATCGTGGGTCACCTGATTCCTGCAGGTACAGGTCTGAGAGACTATCAGAAACTAATTGTAGGAAGCCAGGACGAGTATGATGCGTTGGTGGAGTCTAAAAAGGCGACCACCAAAAGACAGCAGGAATTACAAAACAGATAAGTGAGCCATGGCGGAAGATCTGCAAAAGCAAAATCAGATAAACATTGAGCTAACGGAAGAGGTAGCGGAAGGCGAGTATGCCAACTTAGCGATGATTGCCCATTCCAGCAGCGAATTTGTGATTGATTTTATTAGACTGATGCCAGGCCTCCCAAAAGCAAAAGTTAAAGCAAGAGTCGTTATCACGCCGGAGCACGCCAAAAGACTATTGGTGGCTCTGGCCGATAACGTCAAAAAGTTTGAGGATAGCTTTGGTGAGATCAAGCATGCACAGGAGGCTCCTTCGTTCCCAATGAACTTTGGCGGTACGGTAGGAGAAGCCTAAGGTGCTAAGAATTAATGAATTAAAATTTTGAAATTGCAAGTGGATTTATATACCTTTGCAGTCCGAAATTTTGATTAGAAGAAATCTAAAATTAACAGATTGTAAATGCCTACTATACAGCAATTAGTAAGAAAGGGAAGAGAGAAACTAACGTCAAAATCCAAATCTCCGGCCTTAGATTCATGCCCACAGCGTCGTGGGGTATGTACAAGAGTATATACCACAACGCCTAAGAAGCCAAACTCTGCCATGCGAAAAGTGGCCAGGGTAAGATTAACAAACGGTAAAGAAGTCAACGCCTATATTCCAGGTGAAGGCCACAACCTTCAGGAGCACTCGATTGTGCTTATTAGAGGAGGTAGAGTAAAAGACCTTCCGGGCGTGCGTTACCACATCGTGCGCGGTGCTTTGGATACTGCCGGCGTAAGCGGCCGTCTTCAGTCGCGCTCGAAGTACGGTGCCAAACGACCTAAGCCGGGACAGGCTCCAGCAGCCGCAGGTAAAGGCGGTAAGAAGAAATAATTTATAGCGTTTTAATACAATGAGAAAAGCAAAGCCGAAAAGTAGAATACTCCTTCCTGATCCTAAATATAAAGAGACATTAGTAACACGCTTCGTTAACTACATGATGGAAGACGGAAAGAAAAGTGTTGCTTATGGTATCTTCTATGATGCTGTAGAAATAGTAGAGTCAAGAACAAAAGAAAACGGTCTGGAGATGTGGAAGAAGGCGTTGAATAACGTCATGCCAAGCGTCGAAGTAAAAAGCCGTAGGGTAGGGGGTGCTACGTTCCAAGTGCCGACTGAGGTTCGTCCGGACCGCAGAGTATCTCTGGGTATCAAGTGGATGATATCCTACGCTCGCAAGAGAGGTGAGAAAACGATGAAAGACAGATTAGCAGGAGAGATCGTTGCTGCTGCTAAAGGTGAAGGTGCTGCCGTTAAGAAAAAAGACGATACGCACAGAATGGCAGAAGCGAACAAAGCGTTCTCACATTTTAGATTCTAAGAATGGCAAGAGACTTAAAATACACAAGAAATATTGGTATTGCCGCGCACATTGATGCCGGTAAGACCACTACGACCGAGCGTATACTATACTATGCAGGAGTAAGCCATAAAATTGGAGAAGTGCATGATGGCGCCGCAACAATGGACTGGATGGAGCAGGAGCAGGAGCGTGGTATCACAATCACCTCTGCTGCAACAACAGTAAAATGGCCTTACAGAGGCAGTGAGTACCATATCAACATAATTGATACGCCCGGTCACGTGGACTTTACCGTAGAGGTGAACCGCTCGCTGCGCGTACTGGATGGACTGGTATTCCTTTTTAGTGCCGTGGACGGTGTGGAGCCACAGTCAGAGACAAACTGGCGCCTGGCTGACAACTATAAAGTAGCCCGTATCGGATTCGTAAACAAAATGGACCGTTCTGGCGCTGACTTCCTGGCCGTTTGTAAGCAGGTGAAAGAAATGCTGGGCAGCAACGCCGTTGCGCTTCAGTTGCCAATAGGTGCTGAGGATAACTTCAAGGGTGTGGTGGATTTGGTAAACAACCGTGGTATCATCTGGAACGAAGATGATAAAGGTATGACTTTTACTGAAATTCCGATTCCTGATGACATGGTAGAAGAAGCAGCTGAATACAGAGAGAAACTTCTGGAAGCAGTAGCGGACTATGATGAGCGTTTGATGGAGAAATACTTCGAAGATCCGGAGTCCATCACGGAAGATGAAATCATTGCTGCGTTGCGTGCCGCTACCATTGACATGGCGATTGTGCCTATGCTGTGTGGTTCTTCTTTCAAGAACAAGGGTGTACAGACCATGCTTGACTATGTGATGGCGCTGTGTCCGTCACCGATGGACAGAGAAAGCATTATCGGAACAAACCCAGATACAGGCGCAGAGGTTATACGTAAGCCAAGCGAAAGCGAGCCTTTTGCAGGTCTTGCTTTCAAAATCGCTACGGATCCTTATGTAGGCCGTCTGTGCTTCGTAAGAGCATACTCTGGTGTGCTGGAGTCTGGCTCATATGTATATAATACCCGCTCCAATAACAAGGAGCGTATCTCCCGCATCTTCCAGATGCACGCGAACAAGCAGAACCAGATCGAAAGACTGGGTGCTGGTGACATTGGAGCGGTAGTAGGTTTCAAAGACATTAAAACAGGCGACACACTTTGCGATCAGAACGCGAAGATCGTGCTGGAGTCAATGGAGTTCCCTGAGCCGGTTATCGGATATGCAATTGAGCCTAAAACACAGGCTGACTCTGATAAAATGGGTATGGCTATTGCCAAGCTTATTGAAGAGGATCCAACGCTGCAGGTGAACACGGACGAGGAAACTGGTCAAACGATCCTGAGAGGTATGGGTGAACTTCACCTGGAGATCATCATCGACCGCATGAAGCGCGAGTTTAAGGTTGAACTGAACCAAGGTGCACCGCAGGTGGCTTACAAAGAGACAATCACGAAAACTATTGAGCACCGCGAGGTATTCAAGAAGCAGTCTGGTGGTCGTGGTAAGTTCGCCGATATCGTATTCAACATGGGGCCGCGTGACGACGATAAGCAGGGACTGCTGTTCGAGAACGCAATCGTTGGTGGTATCATTCCAAAAGAATTCATCCCTGCAATTCAGAAAGGATTCGAAGAGGCCATGAAGAACGGTATTCTGGCTGGCTTCCCGGTAGACTCGATGAAAGTGCGTCTGTTCCACGGTTCATTCCACGACGTTGACTCTGACGCCTTGTCATTTGAATTAGCTGCACGCCAGGGATTCAAAGAAGCAGGCAAGCAGTGTGCTCCGAAGCTTCTTGAGCCGATCATGGCAGTGGATGTGGTTACACCAGATGAATACACTGGTCCGGTAACAGGTGACCTGAACAGAAGAAGAGGTTTAATGAAAGGTATGGATACAAAGGGCACTGCGACTGTAGTGAAGGCTGATGTTCCGCTTTCTGAACTGTTCGGTTATGTAACTGATCTTCGTACCATTACTTCTGGTAGAGCTACAGCTTCGCTTACTTTCTCGCATTATGAGCAGGTACCGCAGAACTTAGCTGATGCCATTATTGCCAAATTAAAAGGAACTGCAGCTAAATAGTAGTAAAATAATGAATCAGAAAATAAGAATAAAGCTTAAGTCATACGATCACAACCTGGTAGACAAGTCTTCTGAGAAGATTGTGAAAGCTGTAAAGGCTACAGGTGCTATCGTAAGCGGACCGATTCCTCTTCCAACAGAGAAAGATAAGTTCACTGTACTGCGTTCACCACACGTGAACAAGAAGTCACGTGAGCAGTTCCAGCTTTGCACCTACAAGCGTTTGGTAGATATTTATTCTACCAGCTCTAAAACAGTAGATGCACTGATGAAGCTCGAATTGCCAAGTGGCGTGGATGTAGAAATCAAAGTTTGATAAACTACAGGACCTATATAAAAAAAGAGAACCGCGAAACCGGTTCTCTTTTTTTATAAGTGCGTGATTCATAAATAATTTAAGTGAAAGTTATTGAAACAAAAAATATTTTTATAACTTTGCACTCCCTTAGAAAACTGAGGGCAAACTATATATTATATCCATCTTTTAAAAAAACAAGTTGAATGCCTGGAATTATCGGTAAGAAAATCGGAATGACAAGCCTCTTCACAGCAGATGGTAAATACACACCCGTAACGGTTATACAAGCCGGCCCATGTGTAGTTACTCAGGTGAAGACAGTCGAAACTGATGGCTACGAAGCTGTACAGCTTGGCTATGGCGATAAAAAGCTGAAAAGAGTAACGATGGCAGAAGCCGGACATTACAAGAAAGCGAATACAGCTCCTAAGAAAAAAGTAGCTGAGTTTAACACGGAAGGCATTTCGGTTAACCTGGGAGACACGATTGACGTGAATCTCTTTATTGAAGGTGAATTCGTGGACGTAGTTGGAACCTCCAAAGGTAAAGGTTTCCAGGGCGTGGTGAAGCGCCATAACTTTGCCGGTGTAGGAGGCCAGACGCACGGTCAGCACAACAGGGCAAGGCACCCAGGTTCCATCGGTGCATGTTCGTGGCCATCAAGAGTATTCAAAGGCATGCGCATGGCTGGTAGAATGGGTGGTAACAGGGTTAAGATTGAAAACTTGACTGTACTGCGCGTTGTAGCAGACAGAAACCTGTTGGTTGTTAGTGGCTCTGTACCAGGTGCCAAAAATTCTTACGTGTTAATTGAGAAATAAAAATGGAGCTTTCTGTATTAAATATCAAAGGTGAGGATACAGGCAGAAAGGTGACGCTTTCTGATGCTGTGTTTGGTTTAGAGCCAAATGAGCATGCAATGTATCTTGACGTGAAACAGTACCTGGCCAACCAGAGACAAGGTACACACAAGTCAAAAGAGCGTAACGAAGTAGCAGGATCTACAAAGAAGATCAAGAAGCAAAAAGGTACAGGCGGTGCCCGTGCCGGATCTTTAAAGTCTCCTGTGTTTATTGGTGGTGGTCGTGTATTCGGACCGAAGCCAAGAAACTATAGCTTTAAACTGAACAAGAAGCTGAAGAGAACAGCCCGACTGTCCGCGCTTTCCCTGTTAGCCCGCGATAACCGTGTTGCTTTGGTGGAAGCCTTTTCTTTGGATGCCCCGAAAACAAGCGAGTTCAAGAACATCCTGAGCAACCTTCAGTCAACAGGCAAAACGCTGGTGGTGTTACCTGCTGCCGACAAGAACATTGTTCTGTCTGGCCGTAACCTGCCAAAGGTGAAGATCTCCACTGCAAGCGATGTGAATACATACGATCTGTTAAACACAGAGAGATTGCTGCTGGTAGAGGAGTCTGTTAATGTATTAGAGAACCTCCTAAGCGCGAAATAATGAACGTTCTGAAAAGACCAATTATCACTGAAAAGTTTGCTGCCCTAAACGAGGTAGGCAAATATGCTTTTGAGGTAAACAAAAACGCCAATAAAGTAGAAATCAAAAAGCAGATTGAAAAGCAGTACGGTGTAACGGTGGAGAAAGTAGCCACCATGCGTTCTGTTGGAAAAGTGAAGACGAAATATACAAAGTCTGGCGCTGTTTCCGGCCGTACTTCCCTCATCAAGAAAGCAATTGTCACTCTGAAAGAGGGTGATGTAATAGACTTTTACAGCGGCATATAATTAAGTTAAAATGGCTTTAAAAAAGTTAAGACCAACAACACCAGGTCAAAGATTCAGAGTAGCCCCAGCCTTTGACGAGGTAACGACTGCTACTCCTGAGAAATCTTTGTTGGCACCTATCAAAAAATCTGGTGGACGTAACGACTCAGGTAAAATGACCATGCGCTATACTGGCGGTGGACATAAGCGAAAATACCGGGTTATCGATTTCAAGCGTACAAAGTTTGGCGTACCGGCAACAGTGAAGACGATCGAGTACGATCCGAACAGAACTGCCCGTATCGCCCTGCTGCATTACGTAGACGGCGAGAAGGCATATATCATTGCCCCAGCCGGACTTCAAGTAGGCACTGTTGTTACTTCAGGCCCAGGCATTGCCCCTGAAGTTGGTAACTGCCTTCCTTTATCTGATATTCCTCTTGGTACTATCATTCACAACATCGAACTGCAGCCAGGCGCTGGTGCAATTCTTGCCAGAAGCGCGGGGTCATATGCCCAGTTGGTTGCCCGTGAAGGTCGTTATGCAACAATCAAGCTTCCTTCAGGCGAGTTGAGAATGGTGTTGGTTAACTGTGCAGCAACAGTTGGTACTGTTTCTAACGCTGACCATATGAACGTGAGGCTTGGTAAAGCCGGACGCAGCAGATGGTTAGGCAAGCGTCCGCGCGTACGTGGTGTTGCCATGAACCCTGTCGATCACCCGATGGGTGGTGGTGAAGGTAAATCTTCAGGCGGTCACCCACGCTCACGCAAAGGTTTATATGCGAAAGGTCTTAAGACCAGAAACAAGAATAAGTATTCTGAGCAGCTTATAGTTAACAGAGGAAAGAAAAAATAAATGGCTAGATCATTAAAAAAAGGGCCTTACATTGACTTTAGGCTCGAGAAGAAAGTGACTGTAATGAACGACGCTGGCAAAAAGTCTGTTATCAAGACTTGGTCGCGCAGATCAATGATTTCTCCGGATTTCGTTGGCCACACCTTCGCAGTACACAATGGCAATAAATTTATTCCGGTATATGTGACGGAGAACATGGTAGGACACAAGCTCGGTGAGTTTGCCCCAACCAGGAACTTCAGAGGTCACGTTGCTAAAAAAGATAAAGGCAAGCGATAACCATGGAAGCAGTAGCAAAATTAAATAATGTGCCTACTTCTCCTCGCAAAATGAGATTAGTAGCTGGCTTGATCCGTGGCAAGAGCGTATCAAGAGCCCTAAGCTTACTGAAGTTCGAGCCGAACTCCGGTTCTGAGAAACTTGAGAAGCTTCTTTTATCTGCTTTGTCAAACTGGCAGCAGAAAAACGAAGAGGCCCGCATCGAAGAGGCGAACCTTTTTGTAAAAGAGATATTTGTGAACGAAGGCAAAATGCTGAAGCGTCTGCGTCCGGCACCACAAGGCCGCGGGCACCGCATCAGAAAGAGATCGAACCACGTGACCGTGATCATCGACAGCCTGACGGAGGAGCAAATAGAGCAGCAATCAAAGAAATCTAAAAAAGCCAACAAGTAAGAAATGGGACAGAAAGTAAATCCAATCGGTTTTCGACTCGGCATTATCAAAGGTTGGGATTCTAACTGGTATGGCGGCAAAGATTTCGCTGAGAAGCTGATCGAGGACGAGAAAATCAGAAAATATATACTAGCGCGTATTCCAAAAGGCGGTATTTCTAAAATCATTATTGAGAGAACGCTTAAGCGCATCACCATCACTGTGAACACTGCCAGACCAGGCGTGGTAATCGGTAAAGGCGGCCAGGAAGTAGATAAGATCAAAGAGGAGCTCAAGAAGCTGACCAACAAAGATATTCAAATCAACATCTTTGAGATCAAGCGTCCTGAACTGGATGCCAAGCTGGTAGGCGAGTCTATCGCACAGCAGCTGCAGGCACGTATCTCTTTCCGCCGCGCCATGAAGCAGGCAATTGCCTCTGCACTGCGCGTAGGGGCTGAAGGTATCAAAGTACAGGTGTCAGGTCGTTTGGGCGGTGCTGAAATGGCCAGAACGGAGCATTATAAAGAGGGAAGAACACCCCTGCACACGCTTCGTGCCGACATCGACTATGCTTTGTCTGAGGCTCAGACGGTATATGGCAAGCTGGGTATCAAGGTATGGATCTTCCGTGGAGAGGTTTACGGCAAGAAAGACCTTACCCCGAACGCTGGCTTAGAGAGCGGCAAAGGCGGACCTGGTGCATCACAAGGTGGTGGTGGTGAAAGAGGCGACAGACGTGGCAACAACAACCGCAAGAAAGCGGATGGTGCTGGTGGACCACCAAAACGCAACAACAAGCGTCGTCAGTAATTGATTGTTAACATTATTACGTTTTAGAAAATGTTACAGCCTAAAAGGACTAAATATAGGAAAATGCAAAAAGGCCGCGTGAAGGGTCTGGCTCATAGAGGCAGCACCATTTCATTTGGTTCATTTGCAATAAAATCGCTGGAAGCTACCTGGATCACCAGCCGCCAGATTGAGGCCGCTCGTATCGCCATGACAAGAGCAATGAAGCGTGAGGGTCAGGTTTGGATCCGTATCTTCCCTGATAAGCCTATCACCAAAAAGCCTGCAGAGGTTCGAATGGGTAAGGGTAAAGGTTCTCCTGAGTATTGGGTAGCCGTTGTGAAGCCAGGAACGATCATGTTCGAATCTGATGGCGTTACGTTGGAGGTTGCGAAAGAGTCGCTAAGATTAGCTGCTCAGAAGCTGCCGGTAAAATCAAAGTTTGTAGTACGTAGAGATTACGTTGAGAAATAAAAAATGAAAAATTCAGATATAAAGGCTTTGTCTTCAGAAGAGCTGAAGGAGAGACTAAACACTGAGCGCTCCAACATGCAGAACCTTCGTTTTGCACATGCTATATCTCCGTTGGAGAACCCCATGAAAATCCGTGAGGCTAAGCGTACCATTGCTCGCCTGAACACGGAAATACGCAGTCGTGAAACTCAAGCTAACGCTTAATACCGAATTACATCATGGAAGAGAGAAATCTAAGAAAAGAAAGAAGTGGTAAGGTTGTTAGCAACAAGATGAGCAAGTCTATCACTGTACTGGTGGAAAGCAAGATGAAACACCCGATCTACGGAAAGTTTCTGAACAAGTCCACTAAATTCATGGCCCACGACGAGAACAACGATTGCAACATTGGAGACACTGTGCGCATTCAGGAGACACGTCCGCTTAGCAAGAATAAGAACTGGCGTTTAGTAGAAATCATAGAAAGAGCGAAATAAGATGATACAGCAGGAATCAAGACTAAGTGTAGCTGATAACAGCGGTGCTAAAGAAGTACTTTGCATCCGTGTGTTAGGTGGTACTGGTAAGAAATACGCTTCTATCGGTGATAAAATCGTAGTGACTGTAAAATCAGCTCTTTCTTCTGGTAACGTAAAAAAAGGAACTGTTTCTAAAGCAGTTATTGTAAGAACAAAGAAAGAGGTTAGAAGAAAAGACGGCTCTTATATCCGTTTCGACGACAACGCTGCCGTTCTTCTGAACGCAAACAATGAGCCGCGCGGTACCCGTATCTTCGGGCCGGTTGCTCGTGAACTTCGTGAAAAGCAATTCATGAAAATTGTTTCGTTAGCACCTGAAGTTCTTTAACCTATAATTCAGATTAAAATGAATAAGAAAAAACTTCATGTAAAGACTGGCGATACAGTTAAGGTAATTGCCGGAGACGAGCGTGGCAAGACAGGCCGCATTATCGCTGTGAACGCAGATAAGCAGAAAGTAACTATCGAAGGGCTAAACTTAGTGACAAAGCACGCAAAGCCGAGCGCTAAGAATCCGCAAGGGGGCATCAGCCAGGTAGAGGCTCCGATTCACGCCAGCAATGTTGCCATCGTAGATCCTAAGACAGGTGAAGCAACAAAGACTGCAAAAAGAAAGAACAGCGAAGGTAAAACAGAGCGTTACTCTAAAAAGACTGGGGAGGTAATCTAAGATGGCAACTACAAGATTTAAAGAAAAATACGAAAAAGAGGTTGTGCCTGCCTTGCAAGAGAAGTTCCAGTACAAGAACATCATGCAAGTGCCGAAGCTCACGAAGATCTCTATCAACAAAGGTATTGGTGCTGCCGTTGCCGATAAGAAGCTGGTTGACGTTGGCGTGGATGAACTAACCACGATCACTGGTCAGAAAGCAGTGTCAACGATTGCTAAAAAGTCAGTTTCTAACTTCAAGTTGCGTGAGGGTATGCCGATAGGTGCCCGCGTAACGCTGCGAGGTGAGAAAATGTACGAATTCCTGGATCGCCTTTTGACAATAGCACTGCCACGGGTACGTGACTTCAGAGGTGTGAATGAGAAAGGCTTCGATGGCCGTGGTAACTATACCCTGGGTATTAAAGAGCAGATAATTTTCCCTGAAATCAGCATTGATAAAATCAAAGCGATCACTGGCATGGACATCACCATTGTGACGACAGCCAAGACAGACGAGGAAAGTTACGAACTGTTGAAAGCATTCGGAATGCCTTTCGTAAACAATAAGAAATAAGAAAATGGCAAAAGAATCAGTAAAAGCCAGAGAGCTTAAGAGACAGAAGATGGTAGCCAAATATGCTACTAAAAGAGCCGAACTAAAAGCGAACGGTGACTACGAGGCATTAGACAAACTGCCCCGTAACGCATCTCCAGTGAGACTGCACAACCGTTGCAAGCTATCCGGACGCCCAAGAGGTTATATGAGAAAATTCGGGATTTCCCGCGTGATTTTCAGAGACCTTGCTTCTGCTGGTAAAATTCCTGGTGTTACAAAGTCAAGCTGGTAATTTTTTTCTTACGCTGTAAGAAAAAAGAAAAGATATTCGTATCTTTGCCCCTCGCTTCGATAAAAGCATTCATTATTATATAGTTTCCATAATGAACACAGATCCAATAGCAGATTATTTAACTAGAGTGCGTAACGCTATCAAGGCGAACCATAGAATAGTTGAAATACCATCTAGCAACATAAAAAAAGAGATTACTAAAGTATTGTACGACAAAGGGTACATCCAGAGTTATAAATTTGATGACGCTGCTGTACAAGGTACAATCAAGATAGCTCTGAAATACAACCCTAACACGAAGCAGTCTGCTATTGTGAAACTGGACAGGGTAAGTAAGCCAGGGTTGCGCAAATACGTCGGAAGTGAAAACCTGCCCCGAGTTCTGAACGGCTTAGGCGTTGCCATTTTATCTACTTCTAAAGGCGTAATGACTGAGAAAGAAGCCCGCTCCCTGAACATCGGTGGCGAGGTATTATGTTACGTTTATTAATTAGGAGGATAGACAATGTCACGTATAGGAAAATTGCCAATCACCCTGCCTAACACTATAGAAGTAACCGTTGCGGCGAACAATGTAGTTACGGTGAAAGGGCCGAAAGGATCTCTTTCTACTACTGTAGATAAAGATATGATTGTGAAGCAGCAGGATAGCACGCTTGTTGTGGAGCGCCCAACCGAGCAAAAGCGCCACAAAGCGATGCACGGTTTATATCGTTCGCTTATCAACAACATGATCATAGGCGTAAGCGAAGGTTACAGAGAGCAGCTTGAACTGGTTGGTGTTGGTTACAAGGCCACAGTGCAGAACTCTGTTCTGGAGCTGTCTTTAGGTTACTCTCACAACATCTATTTAAGCATGCCTGCAGAAGTTTCAGCCACTGCTGTAACCGAAAAAGGTAAGTCACCGATCATCACGCTGGAGTCTAACGACAAACAACTGCTGGGTCAGGTAGCGGCAAAAATCAGATCACTGCGTAAGGTAGAGCCATACAAAGGCAAGGGTATCCGTTTCGTAGGTGAAGTAATCAGAAGAAAAGCTGGTAAAACAGCGTCTAAATAATCATCATCATGTCTACTAACAAGATTTCAAGAAGACTAAGAATAAAGAGAAGTATCAGGAACAAAATTTCTGGTACTTCTGCAAGGCCAAGGTTATCTGTGTTCCGCAGCAACAAAGCGATCTATGCACAGCTGATTGATGATACTACTGGTGTGACACTAGCAGCAGCCTCTTCCACAAAGCTTGATGATGCAAAGGCAAATGTAGAAACTGCCGGCAGAGTTGGTAAAGAGATCGCTGAGAAAGCGCTTTCTAAAGGTATTTCTGAAGTAGTTTTTGACCGCTCCGGTTACCTGTATCACGGTAAAGTAAAATCATTGGCAGAAGGCGCTCGTGAAGCTGGCCTTAAATTCTAATAAATTATGTTGAAGAATAATATACGAAGCGTAAAGGCGAGCGAAATCGAACTGAAAGAGAAAGTAGTAGCCATTAACCGTGTTGCCAAGGTTGTTAAAGGTGGTAGAAGATTCTCGTTTGCTGCTATTGTTGTAGTTGGAGATGGAAACGGCGTAGTAGGATACGGACTGGGTAAAGCAAACGAAGTAACGGACGCTATTGCGAAAGGTATTGACGATGCGAAGAAAAACCTGGTAAAAGTGCCTATCTACCACAGCACTGTTCCACACCCGATGGAAGGTAAATACTCCGGAGGTTATGTGTTGGTGAAGCCAGCTGCTGCCGGTACCGGTGTAATTGCCGGTGGTGCCATGCGTGCCGTACTGGAGAGTGCAGGTATTAAAGACGTTCTTTGCAAGTCTAAAGGCTCTTCTAACCCGCACAACGTGGTAAAGGCAACTTTTGATGCTCTTTCTAAAATGCGCGATCCTTTGGCAGTAGCCCAGCAGCGCGGTGTTAATTTACAGAAAGTATTCAACGGATAATTGAAATGGCTAAAGTAACAATCACTCAGGTCAAAAGTATCATTGGCCGTCCGAAGGACCAGAAAGCGACGATGAAGGCGCTTGGTCTGGGTAAAATAAGCAGATCAGTATCCGTTGAGAATACACCTCAGGTTGCTGGTATGATAAAAAAGGTTCATAGTTTAGTAGAAGTTAAAGACTTTCAATAATGTACTTAAATTCTTTAAAACCTGCAGAAGGTGCTGTTAAAACCAGAAAGAGAATAGGCAGAGGTACTGGATCAGGTAGAGGTGGTACTTCTACACGTGGTCATAAAGGTGCTAAATCACGTTCTGGTTATTCACAGAAGTCCGGCTTTGAAGGCGGCCAGATGCCACTTCAGAGACGAGTGCCTAAGTATGGCTTCAAAAACATCAATCGTGTTGAGTATAAAGCCATCAATATAGATGTATTACAGTCTTTAGTTGAGTCAAGCAACGAAACAGTACTGAACTTCGATTTCTTCAAGGCACACGGTCTGGTTCAGAAAAACGACAAAGTGAAGATATTAGGCAGAGGAGAGTTGAACAAAGCTGTAGAAGTACATGCCCATGCATTCTCTGGAACTGCAACATCATCCATAGAAAAAGCAGGCGGTAAAACAGTAGCGCTCTAATCGATCGGTATGAAGAAGTTTATAACAACAATTAAGAACATATTTGCTATTGAGGATCTGAGAGTAAGGATTCTGAACACCATTTTCTTCATAGCAATTTTCAGACTTGGTTCTTACGTTGTTTTACCTGGTGTAGACCCAAACCAATTACAGGCTAACACAAGTGGCCTGTTTGGTTTGTTGGATACTTTCCTTGGTGGAGCATTCAGTAATGCCTCTATCTTTGCATTAGGTATCATGCCTTACATATCGGCCTCGATTGTATTGCAACTTCTAACCATTGCCGTTCCTTATTTTCAAAAGATGCAGAAGGAGGGAGAATCTGGCAGAAAGAAAATCAACCAGATTACCCGAGTTCTTACAATCGTCATTACACTGGCCCAGGCTGTAGGCTTTGTGGCTACAATCAACGCGGAAGCCATTGTGATCAGTCAGACGCTCTTCACCATCACTTCTATGATCGTTCTTACATCAGGCACGATCTTCTGTATGTGGTTAGGAGAGAAGATAACGGATAAAGGTATTGGTAACGGTATCTCTATGCTGATCATGATTGGTATCATCTCCCGGTTTCCGGGGGCTATCGTTGCCGAGTTCCTGTCGAAGCAGTTGAACGGAGCCTTGTTATTTATCTTCGAATTATTCATTCTGTTCTTCGTTGTGATGTCTGTTGTTATGCTGACGCAGGCTATCAGAAGAATTCCGGT
>Ga0210040_10002141_pt1 | contig 28348 bp, 25 predicted proteins | sample CryGeyCG12114_NA_FD_185462 | JGI IMG/M metagenome (GOLD analysis project Ga0210040, IMG submission 185462) | Groundwater microbial communities from aquifer - Crystal Geyser CG19_WC_8/21/14_NA (SPAdes) (version 2) | ecosystem: Environmental > Aquatic > Deep subsurface > Groundwater | place: USA... | reverse complement strand
CCCAGCAGCCCAACATCGAACTGCTGGAAATGGACCTCACCGATGGCGCCGCCGTGGTAGAGGCGGTGGCTACCATCATGCAGCGGGAGGGTCGCCTCGACGTGGTGGTGAACAACGCCGGCGTGTACGCCACCGGCATTACGGAAGCGTTTACCGAGGAGGATTTCCATCAGGTACTAGACGTAAACGTGAACGGGCCCTGGCGCGTGATGCGGGCCGCATTGCCCCCTATGCGCCAGCAGGGAGCGGGCTTAATCATCAATATTTCCAGCACGGTCGGGCGGTTTGCATCGCCGTTCGTCGCCATCTACAGCAGCGCCAAATACGCGCTGGAAGGCCTCAGCGAAGGCTTGCATTACGAGGTGCGGCCGTTGGGTGTAGATGTGGTGGTGCTCCAGCCGGGGTCCTTTCCTACTGACCTTTTTGGCAAAATCCTGAGCGGCTCGGATGCTTCCGTGGTGGCCGGCTACGGGGCGCTGGCCCAGGTGCCCGCCCAAATCGAGGCCGGTATCCAGCACATGTTCGAGTCCCTAAAGCCCGACCCGCAACTGGTGGCGGATGCGGTTATCAACCTCATCGGGTTGCCCCAGGGGCAACGGCCCTTACGAACGGTTGTCGACCCGGTAACCGGCGCCATCGTCGAAACGGCCAACACGCAGGTCAGGCAGCAATATGAGCAGTTTTTGACCGCCTTCGGCATGCATGGGCTGCTGAACTAACCTGGTTTCGGGGTTGGTAACTAGTTGCTGCCAACCCCGAAACCAAGTTACTGTGCAGCAAGCACCGCAAAGATAAAGACCATGAAAAGCTCTTTTTCAACTCATTATGTCTACTGTAACTGACCCGTCTCCATCAGCTACTGCTCACCCCTTGGTCAAACCCCCAGTCTTTGTCTTAGTGCATGGCGCCTGGCACGGCGGCTGGTGTTGGCAACACGTGAGTGCCTACTTACGCGCCGCAGGGGCCATAGTCTACACCCCCACGTTGAGCGGGTTGGGCGAACATAAAGGCAACCTAACCGCGGCCATCGATTTGGATACTCACATTGCCGATATTATCAACCTCTTGCACATGGAGGACTTGCACAACGTGGTACTAGTCGGGCACAGCTATGGAGGCCTCGTCATTACGGGGGTCGCAGACCGTGCGCCCGCGCGGCTGCGCAAGCTCATTTTTCTGGATTCCCTCCTGGCTGAGAATAACCAAAGCTTGATATCCATTCAGCCAGCGGCCGGACAAGAGGCGCTCCGGCAGATGACTGTCCCGAGCGACGGGCTACTGCTGCCCGCCCTGCCGGCCACCTATTTCGGCGTCACTGAGCCGGCGCTTAACCAGTGGGTAGAAGAACGGCTCACTCCCCAGCCGTACCGTAGCCTGACGCAACCCTTAGTGCTGAAGCAGCCATTTGGCAACCACTTGCCCTTGGTGTACATCGAATGTGATACCCCACCGCTAGATGCTATTCAACCCTTTGTAGCTCGGACCAAGGCCAGCGAAGCTTGGCAAAATTACACCCTGCACGAGGGGCATAGCGTTATGCTGACCGCACCCCGCCAGCTAGCGGATTTACTCGAATCGCTCAGCCACTAACACAACGGCACTCAGCTTTGGCCTTGCTTAAGGCACGACGCGGATGAATGAAATACTGGAATTGTCACCCCTAGTGAGTGAGGCTAGTGAAAAGCACTTGACTGAGCTTGTATGCCGTGGCGCCCAACAAGTTAAACTAGACTTTTGCCATTCGGTGAGTGAGTAGCGACGTTGCTACGCTCCTGGCTGGCGGCAAGTGAAGTTTAACCGCGCTTTTGTTTCGGCAGACGCAGAAAACCGCTAATGAGTGCCGGGACTGCTCAAGCTGTTTTCGGGCGGGCATTTTGGCAAGCTAGTGCTGGCGCCCCAGGGTAGCCATTGAGCTGAAACGGCTAGGCAAAACCGGCTTATGCAGCAATTCAGTGCAGGTAACGCTTCTGGCGGCGAATAAGGCCGTCGAGCAAGTCAGCAGAATGTCCTGTTTCGGCCAGCTCAGCAGGACACCGGAGCCTAATGTGCCAAGCTTCCCGAACAGCTTCAACGCAACAAATTAGCTCTCAACGCAAATTTCAGCAGAACAAATTATTTGGTCGCTTGAGCACTTGGTGTGGCTCATCTTCTCAGCAATGCCTCTCTTACGCAAGCTGCTAAGCAAACCGAGTAGCGGTACAGTACCAATGCCTTCCAGCACAATGCTTTGCAGCTCTTAATCATCAGTTACTTCATGAAAAACGAACCAGACTCGCAGGCATGGGCCCTGCAAACACAAATCAATGCGGCAACACTGCCTGCATTAAGCCAAGGCGCCCGCTCAGTAGCCGAGCAAGTGGCGGCGCAACGTGTTAAAAATCAGCAGAATGTTGCTTTTTTTGGAGAGCCCGAAGCCGTTTTTGTGATTGAAGACGTGGCTATCCCGAGCTCGGCCGGCAGCCTTGCGGCCCGCGTGTACACTCCCAGTGTGGATAAGGACTTACCTATACTGGTTTACTACCACGGTGGGGGCTTCGTTGCCGGCGACCTGGATACACCCGATACGTTGCTGCGGGTGCTGGCCAATGCGGCCAACTGCCTTATCGTGTCGGTGGCATACCGGCTGGCACCCGAAAATCCCTACCCTGCTGCTATCGACGATGCCTGGGCCGCGCTCCAGTGGGTAACTGCGCAGGCTACCGAGTTGGGTGGCCACCCGCAACGCGTGGGCATAGGGGGTGATGGCGCCGGCGGCTACCTGGCCGCGCTGGTAGCCCAGCGGGCTGCGCAGCAAGACTTATCGCTGCGCATTCAGGTGCTGCTCTGCCCCATCCTGGATGCCCAAATGGCTAGTGCCTCTTGGCTGAAATTCGGCACGGGAGACTCGTTTGGGAGCCTAGCGCAAATGACTACCAACTTTCGCTACTTCCTGGCCGAGGGTCTCGACCGAACTAGTCCGCGGGTGTCGCCCCTGCACGCGCAAAACGTAGAGGGCCTAGCCCCGGCTTTCATCGTCACCGCCAAGTTTGACCCCCTGCGTGATGAAGGAGAAGCCTACGTGCAGAAATTACAAGCAGCTAACGTTACCGTCGAACACGCCCATTATCCAGAGATGATCCACGGCTTCGCAGCGCAGGCCGGAGTTGTCTACGCGGGTAAACTAGTCATTGACCAAACGGTTATGGCTCTGCAACGCGCTTTCACGGCAGAAGCGGAAAGCAAAAAATCAAAGCTACGCTTGACCGCTCTAATAGCTAGAATATAATCGCCTACCCAAGTAGTGCCAGCGTTGAAGCAAGTGCCTAAAGTGGGGAACCAGTGGGTGGTCTACTACCTAGCGAAGGCTGTTCAGTGTGGCTGTTGACGGGCTGAGTCTGCTCCTGGGGAAAATCCCAGTCCAGCAGCTCGCCCAGTCGGCCATAGAGAGTGTAGCGTGGCACACGCTCGGACAAGCGGTAGCGTAGGACAACGTTAGCCAGAAACTACTTGTGACCTTGCCCTGGGCCCGGTACCCTTCCCTGGTGTTGGCCTTGGTTAAAAGTTTGGGCCAAAAGTCGCATTTGACGAACATAGGCTACGTGGGTCCTTGCTGCACGTCAAAGAGGCAGGCCAGCAGCGGGGAAGCAGCCGACACAGAGCGGCCGGTTGATGGAGTCGGAATTCTAATCGCGGGCGCAGGCCTCTAAACGTGCCACCGCTGCACCAACACACCTATAACGTAAGCGGCCAGCCATGCGACCCGAACTTAGAGCGTCCCATAATTTAGGCTATAGCTCAAACATAGGACGCTCTGGGTTCTATTTCCCTCCTAAATCAGCTACGCCGTTCGGGAACATGCTTTTGGCTACTTGGGCCATATCTAATGCCTCACGCAGCAACTTGATTTTTCTATTCTCAGCTACCAGCCGCCCCATATACGTCTGATTGTAGGCACGGTCGGTAGCGGCCACCTTACAATGGGCATCATACTCTCCAAAAGCCTGGTCAGGAGTGTCGATATGGATTCGGATATTAGTGAATCCATATCCAGGAAAAGTTTTCGGCAAATTTGTCAAAAATTTGCGGATGGTTTCTTTGCCGTGCCATTGCCAAGGCAACCCCTATAAGCTGCAGCCCCAGCTGAGCACCCTGGGCTGGGATGCCAAAGCCGTCACCCACGGCCACAACGGCACGGTGCAGTTCAGCACCGGCGAGTTGCTCGTCTCGGGCAATCAGCTGGTGGGCGGCACCGTGACGGTGGACATGAAAACGATCAAAGCCACCGACATCACCGATGCCGAAACCTATGGCAAGTTCATGGGCCACCTCACCTCGGACGACTTCTTCGCCCCCGCCAAATACCCGACGGCCCGCTTCAAAATCACGAAAGTGACACCCCTCAAGGGCGCCGCTGCTGATGCCAACAACGCCACCATCACCGGCGAGCTGACCATCAAAGGCATCACCAAGCCGCTGAGCTTCCCGGCCAAAGTGGGCGTGAAAAACGGCGTGGCCGCCGCCACGGGTACGGCCACAGTCAACCGCACGCAGTACGACATCAAGTACGGCTCGAAGTCCTTCTTCGAGGGCATCGGCGACAAGGCCATCTACGACGACTTCACCCTCAGCTTCAACGTCATTGCCAAGCAATAAGCGCTTGGTACTCTCACGTACTGTACCAACTACCTAGGTCGGTTTCTGCAGGTATCCTAGCGCGCGCGCCCCGCCGCCAGGACACCTGCAGAAACCGACCTAGGTAGTTGGTACGGCTAGGTAAAGCCAGCCGCCCTGTCGGGGTCGACAGTACGCCCCCGCCTACCCACACCCGGTTCGGGACCGTGAGAGTAGGCGGGGGCGTGTTGCTCCTTGCAAGGCTGCACACGAAAAGTGCTAATATGCCAGCCTTTTGTACTAACACCTAGGAGACAGTCCCCGGTAGATTTGCATCATAGCAGGGGTAGCGGTGAAAAAGAGACAACCCTACTTAGGAGGACTCACGGCGGGGATGTAGCAAATAGGAGTTGTTCGTATTTCTCAGACCGCCAACAGATTCGCTGCGCTGGTCGGCTTGTCGCCCGGCTCTTCACGTCGCGGTCGAGTTCGCCCCCTACTGTTACACACCTAGCTTTTAACCAAGGATTTAAGCATGAGCGTTGTCAAGTTCGAGCAGACAGGAACCGTCAGCCATCTAATTCTTTGTGACCCGCCGGAGCACCAACTCGGCCGGCAGTGGGCAGACCACCTGCGCCGCGCGGTGCACCAGGCGAGCGAAGCTGGTATTCGCGCATTAGTAGTACGCGCGGAAGGGCCAAATTTCGGTACGGGCGGCGCCGTTGCCGAATGGCCGGGTAAGGATATTCATTGGTTCCAAACATTCATCGATGAAGTGAACCAAGCCTACCGCGCGCTCGAAGCGTGTACGCTTCCCCAGTTGATAAGCCAGCGGTAGGCAGAGGTTAAGCCGCTTGTTTAAATTCGAGAGGAGTCATAAAATTCAAGGCCTGATGGGGCCGTTGGGTGTTATAGTCATGCCGCCACTCGTCCACCAGTTGGCGCATATGGGCCAGCGAGCGAAACAGGTGGGCGTCGAGCAGTTCGCGGCGAAACGAGCCGTTGAAGCGTTCGATGTAGGCATTCTGTGTCGGCTTGCCGGGTTGAATCCAGTGCAGGGTGATGCCCTGTTGCTCACACCACTCGCTCAGACGGGCGCTGATAAACTCAGGGCCGTTGTCGGTGCGCAGTTGCGCGGGGCGGCCATGGCACTCGACTAAGCGCGTCAGCACTTGCACAACGCGGCTGGCAGGTAAGGAGAAGTCAATTTCCACGCCCAGCAGCTCGCGGTTGTAATCGTCGAGCACATTGAGGGTCCGGAACCGGCGCCCATCGGTCAACACGTCGCTTGTAAAGTCGAGCGACCAGCACACGTTGGCGGCCTCGGGCACGGCTAAGGGCTGCTTGACGCGGGCTGGTACGCGCTTTTTCAGGCGCCGAGGCAGGTTCAGCGCCAGTGCTCGGTAAATACGCAGCGTGCGTTTATGATTGATGACCAGTCCGTTTTTGCGCAAGCGGTGGTGCAGCTTCCAGAAACCCCAGCCCGGATGCCGCCCACTTAACGCCCGCAGAGCCTGCTGCACGGGCTCGTCCTTGCACCTGTGTGCCACCGGGTGGTAGCTGCCACGAGCGAGTCCTACCAGGGCACAGGCCCGGCGCTGGCTCCAGCCTTTACTCACTAAGCCCTGCGCTGCCTGGCGCCGCGCCGCAGGGCTACTTACTTTTTTCGCAGGATCTCCTTGATAGCCTGATTCTCCAGACTTAGGTCGGCGAACATTTGCTTGAGCTTGCGATTCTCTTCTTCCAGGTGCTTGAGCCGGATTAACTCCGCGACGCTGGCCCCCGCATACTTGCTTTTCCACGCGTAGAATGTCGCTTCGCTCAAGCCGTGCTCGCGCACAATCTGGGCAACGGTCTGCCCGCTAGCTTGCTGCTGTAAAATGGCCACAATCTGGGCCTCGCTGAATCGTCCTTTTTTCATTTCGTAGTCGTCAGGTAGTGAAAGTTACGCCTTTCTCTACTCACTACTGGCGCTCGATTTGGGGAAGCGTACACTTGCTGATCTGCCTGTACGACGAGCCGCTGCTCCACGTCGACCTGAAGCTGGTCGCCCTGCCTGACTTGGCGCAGCGGGTGAAAGACCCCCAGGTGTTGTGGCAGGTCGGAACACGCGTCAGTGATCTGCTGCAAACGACCAGGGCGCAGTATCCCCCGGCCCCCTCGCTGCAATGGGTGGAAGACCGGTTCTGGATTTGGGTGCACTACGCAGCCACCAAGCTGGGCCGGGGCGAACTGCTCGAAGTGGTTTCGTTCCTGGATTATTTGCGCAGCGCGGTCTTCGGGCCATTGCTGGCCCAGCACCACCACGCGCGGGCGCGGGGCGTCCGCAAGCTGGAGCAAGTGGTCACAGAAGCGGAATTAGCCCTGGTCGCGGCTACGCTCGTCCGCTACGGCCGGCCGAGTTGCGCAGCGGGCCTACGCCAGGCCATTGCGTGCTACCGCACGCTGCGGCGAACCGATTCACCATCCGGATTTGTGGAAAAAACCAAGGTCGAGCAGCGCGCCCTCGCCTACCTGGATGCTGTCGCCTCCTAGGCGGAAAAGGCGTGTCGCCACAAAAGCGGAGGGGAATATGTCTTGCGGGCCTTCGCGGCTGGCGCCATGCGCAGGTTAAGCCTTGCGACATCTGCAGCCGTCGTGTTCCGACGCCTGGAGTAGGGATCTGTGTAGCAAGTATGGAGCGGCTGTGCTTGGAACAACGTATCCGTTCGGCAGTTTCGATGCGAATGAAGAGAGCAGGTGTGATACGATCTAGTGAGGGCAATCCGATAGGTGTCCAACGAGCACAAAGGTTGTGCTCGTTGGACACTTTACAGTACACCGTTTAGAAAATGTCCAAGGTTCGCTTAGTTACTAACCCAGATCCCAGAAATCTGTATTCAACATACTACTGTCTGTATTCAACATACTACTGTTTTCCGGATAACTTTCCAGCCCACGCAAAAGGGGGCTCTTCTCCTGCTGAGGGGGCACGCGGCGCCGGGCGGGGCTAGCGCGCCGGTGGCTGGTAACCGGGCAGTCGCTGTACCTGCTCTAGTGATACTGGATGTGTAGGCGCTGGGCATTCTCCTCCACGCTCAACGCAAAGCCCGCCTTTTTGCGGCGCTCGTTCACATGAGCCGCATCTTCAATAGGCCAGATAAAGGGGGCTGGCCGTTGTAGTTAAGGGCCTGGGTGCCATAGACCTGGGGCTTGCCCAGGTGCATGAGCTGGCGGTCCAGCATCATGGCGTAGAGCCGGAAGGGCAACTCGCCCTGGTCGGCGGCCTGCTTGATCAGCGGCAGGTAGTGCGGAATGCTGGTGGAGTGTTGAATGACGTAGAAAGCAGCCTCGTTGGCGGGGGTACCCACCAGCGTTTTGCCGGGGTAGCCGTAGCGCTGGATGATAGCGCGTACCCGCTGCATGTCGGTCGAGTCAGTTTGCAGCATCAGGCCCAGCAGACGTGGCGGGACTTCGGCAGCCGGTACGTGCAGGGCGGCCGCCAGCGAGTCGACGAGGTGCTGCTTGTTATCAGCAAACAGGGCCGCGCGGTACACTTGGTCGACGCGGTAGAGGCTGTCGAGCTCGCGCTTGAGTCGCGGATTAACCGGGGCACGTTGCGCGTGGGCCAACAGGGGCAACAGGCAGAGGCAAAGCAGGAACCCTTTCATACGGTCAAGATACAGACTCACAGCTATAAGTGAAGTGCTTGGGACGCCGGAGCGGAGAGGGTCTACTACTACAACGGGCGGCGCACGTATCAGCTTGTGGCATGCTAGCAACCGGTGTTCCTAGTATGCCACAAAGCAGCCACCCGAAGGATGCAAAGGTATAATGGCAGTCTACTCAGCATCGGCTCAAGCGATTTACGCCGCCTCATCTTATTCTAGTGACTTCGCCCGCCGTACCCTTGACTCCTCTCCTGCTTAGGACGCTGCTGGGTCTCGCGTTGGCTGGAAGCCTGGCGCTGCGCCCGGTCCCCTTCGCGCTCCCGTACTTCGTAGCCCTCACGGCCCTGTGCCCAATCGAGTGTACTACTCACCTTAGCCAGTTGGTGGCTCTGCAAGCTGTACTGCACCACCAACTCGCTCACGCGATTTCCTTGCGCGTCGAGGCGATGGGAGAGCTGGGTCTGTACGCCGTGGCTCTCAAAGGCGCGTTGCAAGGCCTCGGCCCGCCCCGTTGTCTGCACTTGGTCGGCCGGCTGGCTCATCTGCACCACGGCCCGGCGCTCAGCCTCCCGTTGCGCAGCATATGTAGCCAGGCTTAAACCGACTACTTCCGGCTGGTGATAGGCGCCGGCCGTAAAGCTTGGCACCGGGGCCGGTTTTGCGGCCTCTGCGGTGTAGATGGCAAACATGCGATTCTTATCATCGGGGATGTAACGCCCCTTCGCTTCGAGAATTTCCAGCTTCTCTTGCGCGGCTCTGGCCTTAGCCCCTAGTCCGAGACCCAGCATGCCTGCTGCTTGCTTTTCGAGGTCTTTCTGTTGACCAAACGTCTGCGCAACGTTCCACGCGTGGCTGGCCAGACTTTTTGCTTGACGTTCCAGCTCCACCTTTAGCTGCCCCAGGCCCGCAGCGGCTCCTATCGCTTGTACGACGGCCTGTAGCCCTTCTGCGTTCGGCTGAGCTTTCAGCTGCTCGCTGTACGAATCAACTACCTTGTTGTGGGCTTGAATCCGCACGTTTTGCGCCGCTATCCCCGCTGTGTACGACTGGTAAGCTGCTTGCCACTTGCGTTCGCTGGCGGGCAGCTCGGATACTTTGGCCGCCCGCGCTGCCGCTTGCCGCTGTTCCTCAACCCGGGCAGCTGCTTGCTCCGCTACGCGCTGCGCGGCCGCCTGGCGGATCGCCTCGGCCTGGCGCGTGGCCTGATTCGCTTCGAGCTGCTTCACGATGCCAGCCAGGCTGTATTCGCGGCCAATCTCCGATCCTTTCAACGTCTGCCCGTCCTTAGCAAAGCTGATACCCGTCGGCTTACCCTCCTTGGTTTGGAATACCTTAAACGTAATGGCCTGCTCCTGCAGCACCGCGCGTAGCTCCTTGCCGTCGGTGGTGGTGGCCAGCGCCGTGCGCAGCGCCTCCTTCAGCTCGTGCCGGGTTCGGTCCACCCCGTGCAGCTGGGCCGGGTGTTGCTTCTCGGGCCGCAGGCCCTTCGGTGCGGTTAGCCCGTGCTCCTGAATCAGTTCGGTCAGCGCCTGCTTCGAGCGGTAGAAATTCTGCCCGTCTTTGATAGTTTGCCCGTCGTTGTCCACCCGATTGGCGATGATGTGCAGGTGCTGATTGTCCGGCTGGTCGTGGTGCCGGATGATGGCGTACTGCGTCTTGTCCAGCCCCATCTTCTGCATGTAGCCCTCAGCAATGGCCAGCATCTTCGCGCTGTCGAGCTTGGCCGCGTCGTCGGGGTTAAAGCTCAGGCTGGTGTGCCAGACCGCCTGGCCCAGGTTGGGGTTCAGCTGCCGCCCCCGGTTGAAGTCTGTGCTCATGTGCGCGGCGCTGTCCGCCCGTACGCCTACGGCTGCTAGCACCTCGGCCTGCTTGTCGCTGGGCAACTCCTTCCGCCCCTCGAACTGGTAGCGTATTAGCCCCCCGAAGCTGCGCCCGATGGTTGTGCGGCTGATCATGCGACCTCCCCAAAATAGTCCAACAACTTACTTACTCTCCTGGCCTGCTGCGTTACCTCTTCCCCCACTGCCCCAAACCCACTTTGGTGGGCTCTCTTAGCCAGTTGGTTGAGGTTATTCGCCAAGCCAGCCAGCTGCCGCAGGTAGCCTTCCTGCTCCCCGGATAACTGTAGCACCGGCCGTTTCCGGGGCTTGATTCCGCCCTCCACTAAGGGCCGCACGAACTGCGAGATGGGCTGCCGCACGTCCGCTGCGCCCGCCTCCAGCTCCGCGTAGCGGGCGGCCGACACGTGTGTGGTGATGCTCTTCAACTTATCAGCGGGATCCTTTTTGGGCCGGCCACCCAAGCGCTTGGGTTTTGGATTAACGGCAGAATCAGCAGGTACTTCCGGCATGGCAGTGACTAGTCAAGGGTAGTCTTTTGGCGACAATAGGAGCCAAAAGCAAGACGTTTTGCGCTAGCAAAACATGTCTTGCTCCCTATAGCCAGAACAAGATACAGAGAACAAGTCGGATGGGGCTAATCAGGGGTGAATTATTTTGGATTGGGGGCGCGTACTTTCTGGCTGACTAGTCAGCCAGCAGTTCTGGTACCAGGGGGCGGTGGGCCCAATAGCGGTGCTCCTATAAGGTTGTACTACTGTAACGAAGTAACCCAGTAACGTTGCTCTTTCCGGCCCGGGTGATGTTGGTCCTACTGGAATTGGGGGCCGTTGGTACGACGGGACAGTAGGATGGTGGCCCGCAGTCCCGTGATTCTGGGAGGCAATCGGTCGAGGCTATGGGGAGCTCAGTCCCCCAGCTATTTCCAGGCTGAGGAGCCCCGTGTTGCCGGCGGCGGTCAGTATATTGGGCAACGGACGGAAGAGGAACAAAAGGAAAGAAAGTACAAAATGGGTCGGTCAGGTGCGGGCCTGTTAAGGACGCGGGCAAGACGACCCGGGGTCACCGCCAAAGCGGCTTTGCTGCTTGGTCGCTTTGTGACTGCCTCCTAGCGGCTGAGTGGTAGCGCAATAGTAAAAGTCGTGCCTTGGCCTTCGGTGCTCTCGAAAGTAAGATGGCCGCGGTGCAGCCCGACCAGCGTCTGAATAATGGACATGCCCAGGCCGGTGGTCTTTTCGCCCCGCAGGCCGGGGCGGCGCGCCTTGGTAAACTTGTCGAAGAGCAGGGGTTGCATCCGCTCGGGAATGCCGATGCCCGAATCGCTCACCGTCAGCAGGGCCTGCTCGCCGCGAGCTTCCAGCCGGACGGTGATGCGGCCCCCGGCGGGGGTAAACTTGATGGCGTTGCCGACCAGGTTGTTGACTACCTGTGTGAACTTGTTCACGTCCAGCTGCACGTAGACCGGCTGCTCCGGCGCCTCATAGGTAAACTGCAGGTGCGTGTGGTGCTCGGAGCGCTCATATTCCTCCATGATGGCCCGTAGCCAAAAGTCCACCTCCGACCGCTCCCACTTTAGTTCCACACTGGAAGATTCGAGGAACTCGTGGTCCACGAAGTCGCGAATCAACGTGACGCCTTGCTCGCTCGTGCGCTCCATCAGCTCCAGTAAGTGGTACACCTCCTCGCTCACTTGCCCGGCGGAAACCCGCAACTGCGCGGTGAGCTGCTGGATCAGGACCAGCGGGGTGGCCAAATCGTGGGAGAGGATCTCGAGGGTAGAGTCCTTCTTGGTGTTGAATTTCTGCGCGTTGATCGCTGCTTCTTTCGTGGGCGTGATGTCGCGCACGGCGCCTACCAGATACGGCGGCCCCTCGGGCAGTTGCACTGGCCCCACCGTCACGCTCAGCCACTGCAACTGCTCGCCGCGCTGCAGGCGTACTTCCACGTCCTGCGCGAGCTGGTCGGGGCCAGCTTGCGCCAGCTGCTGGCGCAGGTACTCCCAATCGTCGGGGTGAATGGACTCCACCAGGTGCGGCCAATCGTCGTCCACGTGCGCGGCCGGGTCGCCCGTGAGCTGCTGGTAGGCGTCGCTGACGTACACCACCCGCTGCTCCGTCAGGTCATAGGCAAAATGCACGTCGTGGTGGCGGGCCACAAAGGCATGGAACAGCGGGTGGAAGTCAGTCATAGAGTCCTTTACTGGGTGGGTATTCCCAACATATTCTGCAAAGGACGACAAGTTAGCTCCAAACCAAGTGTGGCAGCTCGTCATCGTACCTCGTCAATCGGTGTTTGGCTTGCTGGGCCGTGATCTCCCTAGCTAGGGGGCTGCCTAACACTTCCTGCGCAAAACCTGAGAGTATCACCTGCCCGAAGGACGTGGGTAAGACCGCCTGGAATCGCCGCTGCTGCTACTGTTGGGTCGTCAGCTGTGCACAGGCCTGCGCTAGGAGCGCCTGCCGCGTCAAGCGGGGGATAGAACCAGGACGGGCACCCGTTCGGGCGCCTGATCGGCTAAAAAGGGTCATAAACGGGTAGTGTGAGAGCATGGTACTCCGTTCGCCACGCAGCATACACGGCGCCGAGTAGCTGCACGGCATGGCCTTCAATAGTCTTGGTCTCGGTTAAAAGGTTGGTCCAAAGGTTAAGTAGCCTGCTCGATGCGCACAGCGGTGCAGCTAGGGCACCGCGCGTGCAACTGTGCAATGGCCTCCGGAAGCACCGGGTTCGTCTCGATCCGCCCCTGGTAGAGCGCCAGGCTCCAGGCATTGCCTGAGCCCACGGTAGCCTGCAGGAAGTCCCGTGCCTTGGCCCGCAGAAACGCCTCGTCGCTGTAGGGCTGGATCTGGTAGAACTTGACCAGCACGGTTCCCAAGGGGGTATTGGTTAAGCGAAAGATATGGTCAGCCATAGCTCAAGATACACCCAACGGGGCAAAAATAGTTGCTAAAGCCCGGTTACTAAGGTCTAGGTAGTATAATTAAGTAATTGACTATCAATATATTAATGCTTTTATGTGCCGCGCCCAGTGTCAAAGGGCTTCTTGTTTGCTTTGCCTATTTTTTGTTGCCTTAGTTTTCGAGTTATCCACACCCTAAAAGCTTTTTCCCTCGCGCGAAGCACAATTGTGTATTTTCTATTTGTAATCTACTTGTTATTTGAGGGTCTCACAACTAGTTGAATCTCTGATGATTGCGAGGCTTAAAGCCAACTTTTTATAAGTGTAGACCAACTTTTTATAAGTGTAGACCAACTTTTTATAAGTCAACCCAGAGCTAAACTCCAACTTTTTATAACTGGTAGACCAACTTTTTATAAGCTAACTCCCACTATTATATTCCAACGTTTGTTATTTTAGTTGGTTTACATATTTTTGTATCCAAACCGCAACTCAAATGACTGAAAAACAGGAAGTCCGCCAGGCTAATGCACTGACGAATGCTCGATATGAGTATACGGAGACGCAGGCAAATATCTTTTTAGTGCTGTTGTCCAAACTGCGCAAAGAGTCTGCAGACGACGTTTATCAAATCTCCGTTACTGAACTAGAAAAAAGAACGGACAGAAAGTTGAATTACAAGCAATTAAGAAATTCAACAGAGGAAATGATGGGTCGGGTGCATAAAATCAATACCCTTCATAATGGCAGAGAGGTTTATCGGCAACTCGTGCTGTTCAAACGGATTGATTACATCTTAGGCACTGGAATTATTGAATTGGAATTCAACGAGTACGCTATCCCGTATCTGTTCGATCTCAAGAACAACTTCACTTCCTTTCAGGTACAGGCGGCATTAAACCTACCGAGCAAGCATGCAAAGCGGATCTATCAGATTTGCAGCCAGTGGAAGGATAAGGGCCAAACCAAAAAAGTATCAATTATAGAATTGAAAAAGACACTGGGCCTAGTGGATGACAAAGGCAATGAGGAATACACTGACTTCAATATGTTCAGAAAGAAGGTACTGGATGTGGCTGTGAAGCAAATCAATGAGAAGACTGACTTGTACATTACTTGCCAGCTGGAGAAAGTTGGACGGAGTTTTCAGAATATCACCTTCGTTGTTCAATCGCAGATCCCGGCTACCACCATACCCTTTGACCTACTGCCAGAGATAGCTCCCCCTACTCTTCCGATCCCGCACCAAGTCGAAAGTGCTGGTCGATTACTTACTCAATTAGGCATTATCACGCCTAGCCTAGTAGAGCAGATATTGGCGAACCCAGCGCATGTGACAGCCTGCAATAAATTTGCCCACGACATTAAAACAGGTAAACACGCCAAAACACGCTCCTTGTCGGGCCTCTTGTTGACCGTATTGGGTCTTAAAAGACCTGTAAACGGCCCGCTATTCGACGCAAATCCCTCCACCTAGTTTCCTTACCTCGTTCTAAGACCATGATTATCCCCACAGCCCCAGAGATTATCCCCCCGCTCCGGTGGGGGCAGCTTACGTACTACTCCCCGGCCGACATCAAGCGCTGGGGCGTACAACACTTTCTCGATACGGTAGCTCCTACTGATCCCCTGCCCATCCCCGATTTAGGCTTTACTGCCGAGGAGAACACTCGTATGGACGAATTACTGCGCGAAGAGCGCACTGCTGCTGCTCGTGGTCTTTGATACGAACGTTGTCATCGCCCACCTGCGCCGCCAGCAGCTGCTTCCGTTACGGGCTGTGCTTCCCTTCGCGGTGGTGGGGGAGTTGGAAGCCTTCGCCCTCAAAGCGGATTGGGGTTATCAAAAAGTAGCCTTTCTGCGGCAGCTATTGGAACGGTATCCCTTAGTGGGGTTTGTACCAGAGTTGGCCAGCCTATATGCCCGCCTTGATGCCTATAGTCAGGGCAAGCTACGGGGCCAGGCGCTACCCACCGGGATGAGCGCCCGCAACATGGGTAAGAACGACCTCTGGATTGCCGCAACGGCACTCTACCTAGACTTGCCCCTGCACACAACTGATAACGATTTTGACCATCTTCCTCCCTTAGGCTTAACCCTGATCAAAGAAAACCCCTAGCTGCTCCATGAGAATCACACTGGAAGTACCGGAAGATCGTGCTGACTTCGTACTAGAATTACTTCATAGCTTACCTTTCGTTACGCTCCTGGGCCGAGCGGCAAAAAGGGCAGTCGCCAATGAGACTAAGCAGCAGCTAGCTTCCTCTACGAATGCCGCACACCTGCGGCCCACACAGGAAGGCGACTAATTGAAACCGCACGGAACCTCTTCACTACCAGACTATTTATAGCTTCTGACTAGTCAGGCACTTCTCGTCTGACTAGTCAGAAATTGGGTCCTCTATCATCCTAGCGGCTTACCTTATGAGCCGAACAACCGTTGCCATAATCCCTTCTTGCTAGGTTCTACCACTGTGGGTACCGGCTGCACATCGACTGGCTCCGGTAATCGCTTTTGTAATTCACCCAGCTGTTCATTTTGACGAAGAAGCAATTCCTCAATGTGACCAATACGTTGACTATTCACCTGACTAGTCAGCGCATTCAGTACATCGTTCTGCTCTAATAGCCGGTGTTGCAACTGCTGAATGGTTTGATCGCGCTCACTCAATTGCTGTTTTAACTGGATAATTTCCTCTAGCTGGTCTGACACCACCGCTGCGGGTAATTGCTCAGAGTGATTAGTCACAGAATCCTCCTGACTAGTTATCGGATTCGTTTGACTAGTCACGGAGTTTCCCTGACTAATGAGAAAATCTCCTTGACTAGTCACTCCTTCATTCTGACTAGTCATTGGCGCACTTAGGTACTGCTCCTGTAAGAACACTTGACTAATCAGATAGGCATTGCCTTTAAGAGTCTGTTCTAATCGAACATGACTAGTCAGCGCATGTTGTTTAGCCAATCGACGAATAGTTTGCTCAGATCGTTTAAACTGCTGTGCAGCTTCCTTTATCGTTAGAAATGCTGGTATATCCTCCATTGATTCGTGACTAGTCAGAAGCAACAAAGTATAGCTTTTTAGCTAATTATTCACTTTACACTCCTACCTCTGACTAGTCAGACTACAAATCGTGACTAGTCAGAAGGAAGACTGTGACTAGTCAAGTAGAAAGCTGTGACTAGTCATAAAAGCAACCCTTGACTAGTCACGGCTTAATTCATTACTGATCTGTCAGTTATCCTTGCTACACCTATCTCCTACTTAGAACAAGCTTTTTATAACATATAAAGAAGGACCGTTTACAACACGTAAAAGGGGCCGCTTTAGGGGTAGCGCAAGAGTAAGAACGCAATTCCCCTTAGGGCCGTGGGGACGGATTCTGGCGGGTACAGAGTGCCTAAAAAAACGGGCGTTTTTTTAGGCACTGGTCCTATTCAGATTTCCCTAACGGGAATTGCTGTTCCTCACTCTTGCGCTACCCTCTTAGCGCGCAAACGCCATTTGTACGAACGTAGCCAGGTCGGTGGGCTGGCGGCCCAGAAGCTGCTCAAAAACGGGGCTGGTCAGGTTGAATTCTTGCCCTGCCTGCGCCAGGGCCATGCTGACCACCAGGCTTACCAGCGGCTCGGGCAGGTGGTGCTGGCGCATGGCGGCCGTCAGTTCCTCGCCCGAAACCGGCACGTAGCGCAGCGGCTGGCCGGTGGCGGCACTGATGGCGGCCGTCACCTCGGCCATGTCGTGCACGGGGGCCGGCGCGAGGTCGTAGGTCTGGTTGTCGTGGCCGGGGGTGGTGAGCACGGTGGCCAGGACTTCCGCGATTTCCGCCCGCAGGGCAAAGCTGGCGGCCCCGCTGCCGGCCGCGTAGTAGAAGTTGCCGCGCGCCAGCGCGCCCGGGTCGAGCAGCATGGGCAGCAAATCCAGGTACAGGGCATTGCGCAGAATGGTGTAGCTCAGGCCCGAGGCGCGCAGGTAGCCCTCGGTGGCCGCGTGGCTGGGTGAGGCCACGAACGCGGAGTCGGCCGACGCGTTAACGCCGCTGGTGTACACCAGGCGGCGGACCCCCGCCGCGCGGGCCGCGTCGATAACGTGGCGGTGCTGCTGCGTACGGGTGGCCATGTCCGTGCCGGAAATAAGCAGCACGGTGGTCACGCCCTGGAAAGCGGCAACTAGGGCAGCCGGGTCATTGTAGTCCCCAGGACGCAGGGCCACGCCCTGGGCAGCCAGCGTGGCCGCCTTGGATGGGTCGCGCACCACGGCCACCAGTTGGTCGGCTGCGACGTGGGCGAGTAAGTACTGGAGCGTGGCGTGGCCGAGCTGGCCCGTGGCACCGGTAATGGCAAGCATAGTAGGCAAGTAAAAAGTGGGGGTGAGAGGTAACTAAAGGAGGTCGGGTTGGGGCTTTAGCTGGCGCAGGGGAGCTTTCCCTTAGCCCCCCGCGCCGGCTAAAGCCGCTGGTTCAGCAAGCGGGCCAGCAGCTGGTTGAACAGCCCCGCCTCTGCTTGGAGGGGGCCGAAGAACTGGGCATCGGCCCCCTCCATCACGGCGTGGGCCTGCCGCAGCAGGTGCTCGCCGGCCTCGGTTAGGTGCAGCTGCTTGGCCCGGGCGTCCTGCGGGTGGCTGCGACGCTCGACCAAGCCCTTCTGCTCCAGCGTTTGCAGTACTTTGGAGGTCATCATGCGGTCGGTGTGGGCGTAGTCGGCCAGCCGCTGCTGGGTCACGGTTTCGCCCTGCCGGCGCAGCCAGTACAGGCCGGCCAGCAGCGAGAACTGCGTGAGCGTGAGACCCACCGGGCGCAGGTGCTGGTTCATGCGCAGGTGCCAGCCCATCGTAACCTGCCAAAGCAGGTAGCCGGTGCTTTCCTCGGGCTGCGCGTAGGCGAATACCGGCTTATCCTCCATAGTGGGGCACGCGGTTAGGCAGTTGATTCATGCGGCAGGCGGGCCTAGGTAGTGGGTATCTCCTGCAAAGTCAGCCAGTAGCCGTCGGGGTCGGCAATGATGGCTGTTTGGCCGAAGGGCGTGGCTTGCAGGCCGCGAATTAGGGGGGCTTTGCCGGCGAGGCGCTCCAAAAAGGCCGGCAGCTCACTCACCCCAAACCAGAGGCTCACGCCCCAGCCGAGCTGGCTGGTGGCTTTTAGGTCCACCAAAGAGGTGCGCAGGGCAAACAGGGCCCCGCTGTGGGTGACGAACAGGCAGGCGTCCGGGGGGGAAACCGGCGCGGACTGGAAACCCAGCACATGGGTGTAAAACTGGCGGGAGGCCTCCAAATCGCTCACCTGGAGCGAGACGAAGCCGAGTTGCGTGGGGGTTAACATGAGAAAGCTGAAAAGTGATTTAGTAGTCGTGACTACAAAAGTAGGCAATCCGGTTGACATTTTAGTGCTGGAGGCGGTTAAATAAGCCGGGAAATCCGCCGACTCAGCCCCTTGGCAGCCTCAGCTGATTCAAAAATGTACAGACCTTCAATTCGTTTAGCTAGGTCAACATGCATGGCAGAGTACCACGTAGGCCGCACCTCGGAAGGAGCCCAAAAACTACCACGATTCCAATATGGCGCTTATGACACTTATTATGTTAAGGGATAAAAACCAGCAAGGCAGGGAGTATTTGCACTTTCTCACTATCCCTAAAATTATGTTTATCTAAGCTCAGGAAAGCACCCGGCTACGATTCAACGTTTACGAAACTCCTCCCTTTGGGCTATTTCGTAAACGTTGAATCGTAGCCGGGTTTCTTAAACTCTTCCAGCCCGGCAGGGATCCACTGGCGCCTAGTGCCGGGCCGCTGTCAGGTGTTCGCGAAAAGGAGCCACAATCCGAACTATCTGCGAGCAGGCCTGGTAGGGTAATCTTTTACTGCCCGTACTCTTCTTTTGGGGCCAAAACAACCACCTGCCTCAACGGATTGGCATTATCAAAGAGGTAGCGGTGCCTGAACTGCAGGTTATACAACAGATCTGTCATCCGGTTAGTGGGAGCGGCGGGCGAAGCGGGCTGCTGCAGGCGGATGGTAATCCAATACACGTACTCCCCGTCTGGGTACAGCACCCAACTATTGTCGTAACGAAGGTCGCGGTGTTGGGTCACATAATGTGCCTCGTAGAGGGTGCTTTGTTCAAAGATGTCCTTATTCAACCCGTCCGACGCCAGAACAGGCGCTGCTGCCACGCTCTGCTGGTACAGGCGCAAGGCCACGGCGTCAACGGGGCGGGGGACATCGGCACGGGCGTAACGCACAATCTTGACCTGCTCCTCTGAATGGTCTGGGCCAGCTGTGGCGAAAAAAAACGCAGAATCCGACGCGTGGTAGTTCCATCCAGTGGGAAGGCACACGTAATTCTCATCAATTTCGTACACGTGCCAGTCTTTCGCGTTTAGCGTCGTGGAGCGGTCAACATCAAACTTAGTGACTTGAATCGTGTCATTCGCCGCTAAGCCGGCGGTGGCGCCGCCGTCAGTGTTGGGGCGGCACTGAGTTCCGCATAAGCAGGCCAACAGGCAGTACCAAGCGTAGACCTGTTTGCAAGAGGGAATGGGCATAAGCACGTGGCAAAGCGCCTAATTGGTTTGGGCACAAGATAGGACCGCCAGACAAGTGGAGGCTAGAATACCCTTTTTGACTTCTATTATTCCCTACTTCTTGGTCCAGGAAAAAGGTGATTTAAACAGTCACTATCTTTCGAATAGGGACCGATAAGACAAGCTTATCGATCCTTATGTGAGCCTATGATTACTTCTCGAACGACTCACTTTTCTAGGCATTGAGTAGCGTTTGGCTCCTATACCCTCGTGCAATTGCTTCTGTATCTGCCCGCACGAGGCACACACTTCTAGACTTCTGTTATATATTGCTGTTATAACCTCCTCGTATGAAAACATGGGCAAGCCTGCTCGTGGGGCTCGTGCTAGCACTCCCGGCCTGGTCACAAGAGCCATTAGGCCGCGACAATTCTCCTGTTCTAAATAAGACAGAAGCGCGGCTCTTTGCCTCCCTGGTGCCAGGCAACCAACCAGCGGCGGCTTATACGCAGAAGCGGCTGGCTTTTATTGCAGGCGTTTCGGGCAATGTGCTGCTAAGCAAAAGCGAGTTCTTTCACCGCTACCTCCTCCAGGAGCAAAAGCCAGTCTTGACGCTTATCCCGCTCACGAGCGCAGAACAAGCCGCTTCGGGCGGTTATCAAGCGTTGGTGTTAATGCCCGTAAAACTCTTTACCCGCAAGCAAAAGGAAAACATCGTGCGCCAGTTGGCCAGCCAAGTTAAAGACGCAACTCAGTAACCTATCCTGTAGGACAAGTGCCCTATCCTGTCTACCACTGCGGGAAGAAGGTCACGCGATAAAGCGATCCTGTCATTTAGCAAAGGCTCACTAATTAGACGGAAACCAGCTCTTGCTAGTCTTACCTCATTCACATTGTTTCTTGGAATAAGTCATTTACATAACATGAGTTATATCCCCAACCTCGGAATAAGTGCGGTTTTTAGTCCGCTTGACCGCTACGCTCGGCGTGGTACTTTGCCGGCAAGGGCTCTTATTTCGGATACCGCTTTTGAAAAAGCTGGTTTATCTCTGTTGTTAACTGTTCGTACGGCTGCCATATCCCACATTGCGTCACAAGTCCCTAACAGGCGCTATGTTAGTCTATTTTTTGCACCCGGCCCCGGCGCACTATCTGGCCGCCGGCTTCTACCGTGAGCACGTAGCTACCGGCTGGGTAAGGCTGCAAATCAAGCGATAAGCCAGGGGTAGGATTGCTGTTCAGGGCCTCGGCATGTAGTACCTGGCCCAGGCTATTCGTCAGGTACCAGCGGTCAGCGCCCGCCAGGGAAATCTCCCACGCCACGGTGGCTCGGTCGGCGGTTGGGTTGGGGTAGAAGCTAAGCGGAACCAGCGTAGGTATTGCCTGCACCACCACGACCGGGCTATAGGCAAACGTGCCGTCGGTGTCGAGTTGCTTGAGGCGGTAGTAGCTAGTGGTGCGCAGGGGCGCCGCATCGTGGTACTGGTAGGCGTGCGCCGCGGCCGTACTGCCTGCGCCCCCTACGAAAGCCAGGGGCGTAAAATCCGCGCCATTGGCCGAGCGCTGCACCTCGAAGCCGGCGTTGTGCTGCTCGCTGGCCGTGGCCCAGCTCAGCCGTACCCCCGAGCCCTGCGCCGCCGCGCGGAAACTGGTGAGCGTGACGGGTAGCGGCTGTGGGGCGGCGTTTACTTCAAATTCGTAGAGCGAGTAGCCATTGCTTCCGACAGTGGTGCCACGCTTCGTACCGTTCATGCGCACGTAGCGGCCAGTGACGGGCGAAGGAAACCGGTACTCGTTGAAGTGAAAGGAATTATTGACCGCAATGCCCACCGTCGTCCACGTTGCCGCGTCGTCCGACACGTCAATGGTGAAGTCCCCGCCGTACGCCTGCTCCCACACCAAATACACCCGCGAAATGGCCACCCTCCGCTGCAAGTCTACATAAAGGAAGGCATCTTCCTGGCCAGCCGTGCTGGCCCAGCGGGTCAGGCGGTCATTGTCGAAGGCATTGTTTGCGATAAGCGTGCCCTGGGTAGTAGAAGCGACGCCAGGCTTGCCGTTGGCCAAGTTCACGAGGTTATTGGAAGTAGCAAATACCTCAAACTCATACAGCGAATAGCTATACGGCGTGCCGCGGGCGGTGCCGTTCATCCGCACGTAGCGGCCGCTGGCCCCGAGGTGGGTGTATTCATTAGCAGTCAAGGCGTTGTCCGTCACCGGCACAACGGTTTGCCAGTTGGTGCCGTCGTTGGACACGTCCAGGGTAAAATCCTTTCCCAACGCCGCTTCCCAGGTCAGGCGGATAGCATCAATCGGCTGCACCGAGCCCAAATCTATGCTAATAGTTTGCAGGTCGCTGTGGGCACTCTCCCAGCGGGTAGTGCCGTCGCCATCAAACGCGTTGGAAGCCGCTTGCAGGTCGTTCGAATCGCCGGTAGCCATTTTGCCCAGGGCCAGGTTCGGATTCGGGTCATAGGCGTACACCTCAAATTCATACAGCGAATAGCCATAGCCCGTGCCCCGGGCGGTGCCGTACAGGCGGACATAGCGCCCACTCTGCCGGAAGGTATAGCCATTTAAGGTAGAAGTGTTACCCTTCGTATCCTGCACCGTCATCCAAGTGCCATTCACCACGTTGGTCCAGTTGGCATCGCTGGGAGCCGTCGTTACGGACGAAACATCCAAGGTAAAATCCTTGCCAAAAGCCCCTTCCCAACGCAGCCGAACGCGCGCAATATCTTGCACCGAGCCCAGGTCCACGATAAGGTATTGCGGGTCGCTGGAACTACTCTCCCAACGCGAATTCTTATCGCCATCGCAGGCGGCGTTCGCCGTTCTATCCGCCTGCGTAGTCGAAGAAGCAAGGGCTGCTTTTTTCAGTGCCAGGTTCTGAGCCAGTAAGGAGTTGCTGATAAACAGCAGCAAGGTCAACAGCCGGCTTATACGCGGTAGTAGGGAGGCTTTCATATCAAAACAGAAGGTAGTATAATGTGTGTGTTTGACTATACCATAAAGATGCCCTTTTTATAGGTCTATCTTTTGGCCAAAACCAGATGCCTACAAGCTCTCATCCAATACCTCTTATTTTTCACTCAATAGCCTTCCGCACTAGCCCCCAGAGCGCCTTGCCCCTAACCTTATTACAGCACCCGCTACCCCGCCAAAAGAACGCTAGCTGTGTACGCTCCCCTATTCGGTAAACCAGTAATTGGCAGAGACTAGCTCCAAAAGGTACAGCCTTTCCACCCGAGTAGTCGTGAGGTAAGAACGCTTGTTTGAGGGGTAAGAAATAAGCTTAAAAAAATTTTGCCTCGTTCGATGGTGAGCTTTGCTTTTGAGCCAAGCGACTTCCTAAGCAGGCCGCTTGGACATTTTTTTAAACGTCCGTTTGGAAAATGTCCAAGCTGCCTGCTTAGCGACTAACTCAGATCCCAGAAATCTGTATTCAACATACTACTGTTTTCCGGATAACTTTCCAGCCCACGCAAAAGGGGGCTCTTCTCCTGCTGAGGGGGCACGCGGCGCCGGGCGGGGCTAGCGCGCCGGTGGCTGGTAACCGGGCAGTCGCTGTACCTGCTCTAGTGATACTGGATGTGTAGGCGCTGGGCATTCTCCTCCACGCTCAACGCAAAGCCCGCCTTTTTGCGGCGCTCGTTCACATGAGCCGCATCTTCAATAGGCCAGATAAAGGGGGCTGGCCGTTGTAGTTAAGGGCCTGGGTGCCATAGACCTGGGGCTTGCCCAGGTGCATGAGCTGGCGGTCCAGCATCATGGCGTAGAGCCGGAAGGGCAACTCGCCCTGGTCGGCGGCCTGCTTGATCAGCGGCAGGTAGTGCGGAATGCTGGTGGAGTGTTGAATGACGTAGAAAGCAGCCTCGTTGGCGGGGGTACCCACCAGCGTTTTGCCGGGGTAGCCGTAGCGCTGGATGATAGCGCGTACCCGCTGCATGTCGGTCGAGTCAGTTTGCAGCATCAGGCCCAGCAGACGTGGCGGGACTTCGGCAGCCGGTACGTGCAGGGCGGCCGCCAGCGAGTCGACGAGGTGCTGCTTGTTATCAGCAAACAGGGCCGCGCGGTACACTTGGTCGACGCGGTAGAGGCTGTCGAGCTCGCGCTTGAGTCGCGGATTAACCGGGGCACGTTGCGCGTGGGCCAACAGGGGCAACAGGCAGAGGCAAAGCAGGAACCCTTTCATACGGTCAAGATACAGACTCACAGCTATAGGTGGAGCGCTTGGGACGCCGGAGCGGAGAGGGTCTACTACTACAATGGGCAGCGCACGTATCAGCTTGTGACATACTAGCAGCAGGTCTTCCTAGAACGTCACAGATCAACCAGTGACTATCAATGTTAATAAGTGCTTCACGAGCAGGCGCCACCCTTGCTAGTCTTTCAGTCCTGCATTACGTTGGCACTAGCAGTCAATACAAACCTGATTATTAGCGATAGTAGCTCTTCATATTACCCGTTTTTTTTATCTTCGATTAGCTCCTTTCAACAGGAGAAGGCTTTCTATTGTAAGACCTTACACATACATTTTAATGCTACCACCATTTGTTATCATGCCTATTAAACTTGGTCCGAAACCTAAGAAAGAAGACGGTACACCGGACAGAAGAAGACGGGTTACTCCGGAAAACCAACCGAAACATCCCAATATAAAGCCGCATAAAGATAAAGAAGGTGATTGACACCCACACCCTTGTAAATGGGCATGCTCATGAGCCATTCGTGAGCCAATAGCAGACGAAAAAAATAAATTTGAAAAGTGCTCGTCTGGCCAGATACCCCCTATTTGTGTCCATCGCCTACTTCCATGAAGTAGCTGCGTGAGCCTATACTGAGCCCATTAAGTGGTACGCGGTACCGGCACCTCGGGTACCGGTTTTCTGCAGATAACCCGCTTTCTCTAACTCGGTTAGGTAGCGGGTAGCGGTCGGCTTACTCAGACCGGTAAGCTGTTGTACCCGCGAGTTGGTCAGCATCCCGTGCTCCTGCACGTAGAGCACCAGCGGAATCAACTCCGGGCGCAAGCCTTGCGCCTGCAAATAGGCCTCTGTGTAGCGGATAAACTCCACCACAAAACCCGAGGCTTCGAAGTAGTAGCGAGGCGTGGGTAGTTGCCGCACCCGGCACTCGTGGATCATCTTCAGCGTGCCGCGGCCCCACGACTCAATGTAGCCCGCCCGGAACAGCGTGTTGGCTACGTCCGGGTTGAATGGTTTGGAGGGGTGTTGGTGGCGCAGATTTTCCACCGTCCAGCTATCGGGTAAGTGGCCCTCGTTCCAGAACACCAGATGGTCCTCATAGACGCGGATCTGCACGGGCGTACCTCCGCTGTAGTCTTTGTGGGCCAGGGCGTTGAGTAGGGCTTCGCGCAGCGCCGATTCAGGAAACGTGAATTCCTCCACGCGGCTGGCCCCTTCGTAGCGGATGTGCGCTTTCCCGTACTTGGTGCGCAGCAACTCCAGGGTCTGCTCGATTTGCTGTAGCAAGGGGCCATGCACTTCGTCCTGATAGCGCAAGTCCACCTCGGAAGTAAAATAGCCAATCTTCACGTAGGCACCGGTGATGTACTTCTCTGGCCGGGGGTGAAACAAGAGCACGGCGGCCCGCTTTAGGTACTCGCCGTCGAGTAGGTGCAGGTTATCCAACAGCGCCTCGGTGCTATCTGCCAGCACCTGTTGATCCACTCGCCCACTGCGGGCAGCGCGCTGACGGAACAATGCCAGAGCCTCAGGCGCCAAGTCCGCCGGAGTGATACCGGGCACCGGTACCCCATCCCAATGTTTGCCCTGCTTACGCAGCAGAAACTTGTCGAGGGCCGCGCCTTTTAGCTCCTGTTTGGTACTGCCGCTGCGGTAGTGGTATTGGCCTTTGTAGCTGATGGGGTAGGGATACGCCTCTACCACAATTTCCAGATAGCTCTGTTCCCCCTCCTGGCGGCTGTGTACATCCACGAGGATGCCGAGCAGGTCGCGGACCTTATTGGGTATTTCTTCCAGCAACTGGCGGCTGTTCGTGATTCCCACCACCTGGCCGTGGTCATTTACCCCGATCAGGAGCGTGCCGCCCTGTGCATTGGCAAAACCGCAGAGCCACTTGATATACTCGTCGCGCCAGGACTCTTTCCATTCGGTATTCTGGCTTTCGTGGGTAGCGGGCGGCATGCGGACGAAGTAATGGCGGGAAATGATGCCACCAAATGTAGGCGTTAAACAGGCGCGCTGCTACAAATCAGCTAGTTCCATTACGTGGCTGCTACCGTAGCCTTGCATTGCTGTTTAAGGTAGCGCAAGCGTATGAGTCGCCCCTCCCAGTAGGGCGGTAGTCCCAAATTTTTGCCAACCTGGGCGGCCCGCGAAACGGAGGTTTTATTGAATAAACCGCCCTTACAATGGCTGAATGCAGGATTTTAATGGGTAACAATTCTATTTAGCAGTGCCTTGCTTAACTTCTGTACCAAACTCTTAACCGAGGCTAAAATTGAGGTCGGTACGAGAATGCCATTGCCGAACGGATTAACGGTATCCTCAAAATTGACTTCCGCTTGAACCGGGTATTCAACACAGTTGACGAAGCGCAGCGAATAGTTGAAGCCAGTATCCGCAACTACAACCACCTACTACCCACATGAGTTGCAGATACCTACCACCGGCCGCGGCCCACGCCAGTACCGAACGAAAGTATACTCGACCCGTAAAGCGGCCACAGCTGAAGATGACTGTAACGCGCCCCCTTTAGTAACTGTGACAAACATCCCTCAGGACTACTAACGCGCCATTATCTCTCACCGAAAAACGGGCAACTTATTTCCAGGATCAGACAATTGGTCAACGTTTTTCGGACAAGAAACCTTCATCTGTCATGTCAGACCACCGCAGTAATAGCCACAAGCGTTTTCGTGGACGAAAAGACATCAATTCAACTATACTACCAACAGATGAAATAGCAAAAATCAAATTTCCAGAAAGCCCTGTAGGCAGCATTAGGCTTCACGCTAATTTATTACTAAGCGGTGGGTTATCACGGCACCATCAGATGCCTGAATACGGAGTAAATACAGGCCCGCCGATAGCATAGGAGCAGCAATGTTCGCTGTCAAACTACCATCTGGAGCCAAGGATAGTAGTGGGGCGTGGTATACTTGTTTTCCCAAGGCATCCAAAATCGTTACTTCTATAATGGGAGAGGTAGTGAAGTGGGCCGGTAAGTACAGCGTAAACGCCCCTCCCCGTGCCGGGTTAGGATAAAGGGCAAGGGAGTTGGCCACCGATGCCGAACGGGTGGCTAACACTGCAGTACCTGACCGGGCCACGTAGGCCTCCGAACCAAACGTATTGAGAGTTGATAACTGGAAGGGGCTAAAACGAACACTTTGGGTAAAGTATCCCCCCACGTACAGGTGCATACCCTCTACCGCAGCGCTGGTGGCCACACTATTGCCGATTCCACCAGCAGGCGCCACCCACTGCCACGCGCCCGTGGTTCCGTTGAGCCGGGCAGCCCACACCTGGTCAATGCCACTGTTCGTGATAGGCCACGGACCAAAAGAATTAGCCCCACCCGCCATGCCAACGGCATACCAGTTGCCCTGGGCATCGGCCGTTACATCCGTGGTACGGGCTGTGCCCGTACCCGCCGGAATGCTGGACGCAACCCATTGCCAGCTTCCCCGGCGGCTAAGACTGGCGATGGCTGCACCGGAGGTCGTTCTTGCGAAGCGCGAGAGGTGGTAGGGACCAAAGGAGGCTTCGGAAACCGTGCCCCCCCAACTTATTAAGCGTCCATCAATGGACACAGCCACTTTCGGTGGCTCAGCATTCGAGTCAAATGGACCGCCCCGGACGGCCCACTGCCAGTGTCGGGTACTGTCTAATTTCGCCACGTACCCGTCGCTGACGCCGGAAGCAACGGGATGAAGTGCAATAGTGTCAAACGTAGTGGTCGTGCCACTGAAATTGCTGAACGTGCCGCCAACGTAGGCATTGCCGTAGCCGTCTACAGCAAGGCTGGTGGCGTTTTCAAAGCCAGCGCCGCCACCGCTTACGGCTCCCAGCCATTGCCCACTTGCGTTAAGCCAGGCTACGAAGATGTTGCTGTCATTTACAGGCGCAACCAGTGTGGTTGGGCCAAACGTGAGGGTGCTGCCGCTAAAGGCCCCGGCCACGTAGATTTTACCCGTCCCGTCCAACGCAGGTCGGCCACAGTTGCCGGCGCGTACCACCCATTGCCAGTGCCCGCTCTGGCTGAGCCGGGCCACAAACCCGTTGTTGTTAGCCCCCGCACTGTTGGCCAGTACCAAGGCGCCAAAGCTTGTCGTGCCGACAGCCAAGCCGGTCACGTAGACACCTTGCCCATCGGGTTCTAGGGCCAGCCCAACTCCTTTGGCCTGGCCTTGCGTGCCGCCACCGGCTTGTACAGCCCACTCCCATTGGCCACCGGCAGTAAGTTTCGCAACGAACAAGTCAAAATTATCTTGGTAGCCGGTACTGGCCCGGCTGGCAACCAATGGGTGAGTACCGAAATTAACCGCGTCCCGAAAATAGCCCGTTACGTACACGTTGCCTTGAACATCGGGAACTGCCTGCGTCACGTAAGCAGATCCAAAGCTAATCCGAGTCGTGGGGGTCGCCCACTCCCAGTTTTGTGCCTGGGCAGCGCCCAGGCTTACCCAAAGCAGGGCTACTAGCACCATCCCCCGTCCCCAACAAAGTACTTGTTTCTCCATTCGACGAACTTTCTAGTAGTTGTAAAAGATAAAGGCAGTTGAGAGACTGGCGGACAAAACATCCTAATCAGGGAAGTCTGTGCATAGTAGAAATCCGCTCATCTCACATGCTAGTAGCG
>Ga0210040_10002140_pt1 | contig 28364 bp, 34 predicted proteins | sample CryGeyCG12114_NA_FD_185462 | JGI IMG/M metagenome (GOLD analysis project Ga0210040, IMG submission 185462) | Groundwater microbial communities from aquifer - Crystal Geyser CG19_WC_8/21/14_NA (SPAdes) (version 2) | ecosystem: Environmental > Aquatic > Deep subsurface > Groundwater | place: USA... | reverse complement strand
AGTTCTGCGTGGTGTGAGCCGCGCCGTGCCGGCAGCCGGCCCGTACGACGCGGCAGCAGTCCCGGACGACGCGGCAGCAGCGCGGCAGCCCGACCAGCTCCGCGAGCGGCGGAGGTGCGCGACCTCACTCAGCTGCGCGGGGTCCTGTACGGCTCCCGCCAGGCCGGCGCCGGCTGCTCCCCGAGCAGCACCCAGTACTCCCGGGCGTCGATCACGCGCCCGCCGCGCACCCTCCAGAACGAGGCCACCCGGAAGGTGCCGACGCCGTCCATCGGCACCTCGACCTCACTGACCACCTGCTCGCCCTCGCCCACGATGCGCAACACGCGGATGGACCAGCCCTCCGGGTACTCCGCGTTCACCGCGACGACGTCGGCCGCGCCCACGAACCGCTCGCCCGAGCCCGGGTACTCCAGCACCACGTCGGCGGCGAGCAGCTCCGCGAGCGACGTCCAGTCCCGGTCGTCGATGCTGCTCCACACCCTGGCGACCACCTGCTCCGGATCCATGCACCGAGTCTCGCCCAGGGCGGCCGGTGTCTGCCGTCGCTGTCGGGCGCCGTCGCTGTCTGGCGCGCCGCGACCCGGGGAGTCACCTCTCGACCCCGCCCGTGGTCGAGCGCGCTGGTCAAGGGCACCCCCGACGTGATACTCAGTATGCGTCGACATACCGAGTATTGCGGAGGACCCATGACCGTGCGGCAGAGCCTGCTCGCCATGCTGGACGAGGGGCCGAAGTACGGCGCGCAGCTGCGCGCGGAGTTCGAGCAGCGCACCGGTGCGACCTGGCCGCTCAACGTCGGGCAGGTCTACACGACGCTGGCCCGTCTGGAGCGCGACGGCCTGGTCGTGAGCGACGGGGAGGACGACGCCGGCCACGGCACCTACCGGATCACCGAGCAGGGCTCGCGGGCGGTCGCGGTGTGGTTCGCGCAGCCGGTGGAGCGCGACGCGCCGCAGCGCGACGAGCTGGCCATCAAGCTGGCGCTGGCGGTGATGGTGCCCGGGCTCGACGTGCGGGCGCTGGTGCGCCGGCAGCGGGCGGCCACGCTGCGGGCGCTGCAGGACTACACGCGGCTCAAGGACCGGGCGATGGACGACCCCGACGAGCTGCCGTGGCTGCTGGTGCTCGACTCCCTCGTGTACGCCGCCGAGGCCGAGGTGCGCTGGCTGGACCACGTGGAGACGCGGGTGGCCAGGGCCGCCGAGCAGCGCACCCGGCGCGCTCGTGCAGCGGAGGCGCCGCAGGCCTCCCCGGTCGCGGAGCGCGTCCGATGAGCACTCCGCGGGCCGGCGCGCCGGTCCTCGAGCTGCGCGGCGTGAGCCGCGTCCACGGCGCGGGGCCGGGCGCCGTCACCGCGCTGGCGGGCGTCGCCCTGGACGTGCCGCCCGGACAGCTGGTGGCCGTGATGGGTCCGTCGGGCTCGGGCAAGTCCACGCTGCTGCACCTGGCGGGCGGGCTGGACTCCCCGACGTCCGGCGAGGTGCTGGTGGAGGGGACGCCGCTGTCGGGGCTGTCCCGCAAGGCGCTGGCCCGGCTGCGCCGCCGGTCGGTCGGCTACGTCTTCCAGGACTTCAACCTGGTCCCCGCGCTCACCGCCGTGGAGAACGTCGCGCTGCCGCTCGAGCTCGACGGCGTACGGGTGCGCGAGGCCCAGCGCTCCGCGCAGAGCGCCCTCGAGGAGCTCGAGGTCGGCGAGCTCGCCGACCGCTACCCCGACGACGTCTCGGGCGGTCAGCGCCAGCGGATCGCCATCGCCCGGGCGCTGGTGGGGCCGCGCCGGCTGGTGCTCGCCGACGAGCCCACCGGCGCGCTGGACTCCGAGACCGGGGAGCAGGTCCTGCGGCTGCTGCGGCGGCGGGTCGACGCCGGGGCCTCCGCGGTGCTGGTGACCCACGAGGCGCGGCACGCCGCCTGGGCCGACCGGGTGGTGTTCCTGGCCGACGGGCGCCTGGTCGACGAGAGCGCCCGCGTCGACGACCCCTCGGTGCTGCTGTCGTGAGCGGCTGGTCGGCAGCCCTGCGCGCGGCCCGCCACGACGTGCGCGCGAACCGCGGGCGCACGGCCCTGGTGCTCGCCCTCATCACCCTCCCCGTCACCGCCGTCGTCGCCGGGGAGACGCTCGTGCGCACGGCCCAGGTGTCGGTCGAGGAGTCCCTGCCGCAGCGCCTCGGCGCAGCGGACGCGCTGGTGCGCGACGAGGGGATCTCCGGGCCGGTGCAGCAGGACCCGCTGCTGGAGACGACCAGCTACGCCGGCGAGGCCGCCGCTGCGCGCCGGACCACCGGCGAGGTGCAGGCGCTGCTGCCCGCCGGCAGCCGGCTGCTGCCGATCGGCACGGGCGCAGGCGTCGTGCGCACCGCGGACGGGCTGCTCGACGTGCAGACCCGCGAGGTCGACCTGCGCGACCCGCTGGCCGACGGGCTGTTCCCCCTGGACGGCGGGCGGCTGCCCGACCGACCGGGCGAGGTCGTGGTGTCGGACCGCCTCGTGCGCCGGGGCTTCGGGGTCGGCAGCCGGCTCCCGCTGGCCGGGAGCGACCACCCCGTCGTCGGGGTCGTCGCCCTGTTGTCCTCCGAGCTCGGCGACCAGGCCGTCGCGGTCGGGCTGCCGGGGTCCCTGGCCGCCGGCCAGCCGACGAGCTGGCTCGCCGCCGTCCCCGGCGGCGTCGGCTGGGACCAGGTGCAGGCCCTGAACCAGGCGTCCCTGTCCGCGCTGTCCCGCGCGGTCGTCGCGGACCCGCCTCCCCCCGCGGACGTGCCCGTCAGCACGAGCAACGGGGACGGCGCCTTCCTCGCGCTGGTGGTCACCCTCGCGCTGCTGCAGGTCGTCCTGCTCGCCGCCCCCGCCTTTGCCGTCGGTGCCCGCCGCCAGAAGCGCGTGCTGGCCCTGCTGGGGGCGACGGGCGCCGAGCCGGCACAGGTGCGCCGCTTCGTGCTCGCACAGGGGGTCGTGCTCGGCGGGCTGGGCGGCCTGGGCGGCGCCGCCCTCGGGGTGGGCGCGGCCGCTGCGCTGCGTCCGGCGATGTCGCGGTTCGGGGTCGAGCCCGGGCCCTTCGACGTGAGCGTGCGCGACGCGGTGCTCACCGCCGCGATCGGCGCCCTGAGCGCTGTCCTCGCCGCGCTGGTGCCTGCGCTCGTCGCGGGCAAGCAGGACGTGCTCGCCGGCCTGACCGGCCGGCGGGGCGCGACCGGCCGCTCGCTGCCATCGCTCGGACTCGGGGCGGTCCTGCTGGGCGTCGGGGTGGCCGGGTGCGTGGCCGCCGCGCGGCCCGACAGCAGCGAGTACGCGGCGGTGCTGGCCGCCGTCCCGACCGTGGTCGGCGCCGCGCTGCTCGCCCCCGCCCTGCTCGCGCTCGCCGCCCGGCACGCCCGGCGGCTCCCCTTCGCGCTCCGCTTCGCCGTACGGGACGCGGCCCGCACCCGCGGGCGCACGGCCGCCGCCGCCGCGGCCGTCACCGCGACGGTGGCCGGCGTGGTGGCGCTCGGCATCGGCGCCTCGAGCGACGGCGCGCAGGCGGCGGCGACCTGGTCGCCGGACAGCCCCGTCGGCAGCGCGCTGGTCACGTACCAGTCCGGCCAGGGGCAGGACGACCGGGTGCGCGCTGCCGTCGAGGAGCAGCTGCCCGGACACCGCGTGCAGGTGCTGACCGGCCTGCGGCAGGGCCCCCAGCTCACGGTCGAGGAGCCGGACGGGATGCCCGTGCTGAGCTCCTACGGCGGCAACCTGGACGCGACGGCCCTCGTCGGCGACAGCGGCCTGGCCCTGCTCGGGCTCCAGGGCGAGCGGCTGGACCGGGCGCGCGAGCAGCTCGCGGGCGGCGGCATCGTCGTGGCGGCCGACCACCCCAGCCGCACGGGCGACCTCGTGGTCGTCCTGACGCGCGGCAGCGGCAAGGAGCTGAGCCGTGCGCCGCTGCCCGCCCTCCGGGTGGCCGCGCCCGGCGGCAGCGCGCCCGTGCTGGGCGTGGTCTCCCCCGCGACCGCCGCACGCCTCGGCGTCGCCTCCCACACCGTCGGGCTGCTCGTCGACGGCCCGGTCACGGTCGACCAGGAGCAGCGGCTGCAGGAGCAGCTGGCCGCGCTGGGAGCCGACCCCGCCCCTGACCCGTCCACCGTCTGCACGACCACCTGCTCCGTCGAGGGGCGCAGCCCCGGCTTCGTGTCCGTCGAGCGCGGATACGACGGGGACGGCAGCGCGGCGGCCCAGCTGGTGCTGGCCGGGGTGGGCGCGGTGCTGGTGCTCGGGGGCACGCTCAGCGCGTCGCTGCTCGCGCTGTCGGACGCCCGGCCGGACTTCGCGACCCTCGGCGCGGTCGGTGCCGCACCCGGCGTGCGCCGCGCGGTCGCGGCCGCGTACGCCGCCGTGATCGGCCTGCTGGGCGCCGTGCTCGGGGCGCTCGCGGGGCTGCTCCCCGGCATCGCCGTGTCGTACCCGCTCACGCGGGCGTACGCCGACGTGGAGGGGCTCCCGTCGCACTTCCTCGACGTCCCGTGGCTGCTGCTGCTCGGGGTCGCGGTCGGCGTGCCGCTGGTCGCGGCGCTCGGCGCCGCGGCACTGACCCGCGCCCGGTTGCCGATGACCGCCCGCGGGGTGGAGTAGCCGGTCTCAGAGGTCGGCTGTCGCGACGTTGCCGCGGGCCTCCTGCTCGCTGCCGACCGCGACCACGACGACGAGCAGCGCGGCCAGCGCGCCGACGACGACGAGCGCGGGCAGGTCCAGCGCGGCGTCGGCGACGGCGATGGCCGCGGCCAGCCCGACCCACCACCAGCCGCTGCGCACCGAGCCCGCCATGCCGGCGTTCGTGACCGCCACGGTCACCAGGTAGAGCGCCACGCCGCCGGAGAGCAGGGCGCGCACACCGAGGCTGGCGTCCGCGGTGCTCTCCACGACGAGGCCCTGCACCCCGACGCCGACGACGGCGAGGGCGAGGCACAGCGGCAGCTGTCCGTACACGTAGACGTCGTGCGCGCCGGTGCTGCGGCCGCCACCCGCCTCGTTGAGCATGTGCTTGGCCGCGGCGCCGGCCAGGTCGAAGTAGCTCCACCACAGCGCGGCCGCCAGCACGAAGGCGACGCCGCCGGTGACGACCGCGCCGGAGGTCCACTTCGCGTCGTGCACGCCGTGCGCGACCGCCGCCACCGACTCGCCGAGCACCAGGATCACGAACAGCGAGAAGCGCTCGGGCAGGTGCTCCATGTGCAACGGGACCTCGATGCGCTTCGCCGTCACCAGCAGCGGAGCGAGGGCGTCGAGCAGCAGGCCGACCCCCCACAGCACGTAGCGCGCGGGGTCCGGGACGGCCAGCGACAGCGCCCAGAGCACGGCCCCGGCGCCGGTCCCGGCCAGGTAGATGCCTATCCCGCCCCGGGCCTGCTCGACGTGCCGGTAGGCCCGGCCGTACTGCAGCAGCAGGATCACGCGCAGCAGGACGTAGCTGAGCACGAAGGCGGTGGCGTATCTGCCGGTCGCGTCCGAGGCCCCGGCCGCCAGACCGATCACCGCCGCCATCCCGGCGAGCTTGTTGAGGCGGAAGACGACGTCGTCGTGGTCGAAGCGGTTGGAGTACAGGGTCGCGCTCATCCAGGACCACCAGACCACCGTGAACAGCCCGGCGAAGCGCAGCACGCCGTGCACCGTCGGGTCCCCGCGCAGCCCGCTGGCCAGCTCGGCGACGACCAGGACGAAGGCCAGGTCGAAGAACAGGTCCAGCCGGGACGCGGTGCGCGACTCGTCGGTCTGCAGGCTGGGCGGGCGGACCAGGCCGCGCTCCTGGAGGGCACGACCGAGGCGCGTCGAAGGGTCAGGCATCCGCTGTCCCTGCCCCCGCGGCGGCCAGCGACCCCCGCCGGGGTTACCACGCCGGTCACGGGACGAGCGCGACGCCCTGTGCCTGGTCCTGCTGCAGCACCCCGAGCCGCTGCGCGCCCTCCGCGCGGCGGCTGCGAGCCTGGACCCGTGACCGGACCGGCCGACCCGAGACAGGACCCCCGCCCGCAGGAGCAGTTCTCCGGCAGCCCGGCCCCCCGGCCCGTCGTCCGGGCGCGCCGCCGCGAGGACCTGCCCGGGCTGCTCGTGCTGCTGCAGCGCACCCACGAGGAGGAGGGCTACCCGGTGCGCGCCGCCGCGGTGCGCGCGGACTGGATCGCCACCCCCGACGAGCTGCACGGGGCGGTGGCCGTGCACGCCGACCGGGTCGTCGGCCACGTCGCGCTGCACCCGGCCGGGCAGGAGGAGGGCGACGCGCTGGCGCAGTGGGAGCGGGCGACCGGGCGCTCCGCCCCGGGCCTGGCCGTCGTGTCGCGCCTGTTCACCGACCGCTCGGTGCCCGGCGCCGGGAGCCTCCTGCTGGCCTGCGCCGTGCAGCGGGCCGCGGAGCTGGAGCGCGTCGCCGTGCTGCTGGTCGACCCGGACAGCCCGGCCCGCGCCTTCTACGGGCGGCGCGGCTGGCAGGAGGTGGGCAGCGCGGTGCAGCACTGGGGCTCCCGCGTCGTCGACGCGGTGCTCATGGTGCCGCCGGGTGCGCGTACGTAGCGGCGCGGGCGTCGCCGACACCCGGAAGCGCGCGGGTCAGCCGAACAGCCGGCCGGGACGCGGGAACCGGCGCCCGGCCGCCCGGCGGCTGCGCTTGCTGCGGTACATCGCCCGGTCGGCCTGCGCGACCAGCGTGTCGGCGGTCGCGGCCCGCATCCAGACCGTGCCGACGCTGGCCTCCACCGGCACGCTCACCCCGGAGCCCGACCGCGGCCCCGAGCCGGGCAGCGTGAAGGGGCCGGACAGCGCCCGGCTGAGCCGCTGCCCGACGGCCCGCGCCTCCTCGTCCCCGGCCAGGTCGGGCAGCACGACGAGGAACTCGTCACCGCCGAGCCGGCCGACGACCTGCCCGTCGCGGACGAAGCCGGCCAGCCGGCGCGCGACCTCCTGCAGCACCGCGTCCCCGGCCGCGTGGCCGTACCGGTCGTTGACCTGCTTGAAGCCGTCCAGGTCGCAGTACGCCAGGGCGGTCCCCGTGCCGGGGGCCTGCTGGCGCACGGCCTCGTCGAGCGCGCTGAGCACGGACGCCCGGTTGAGGCAGCCGGTCAGCGCGTCGTAGGTGGCCCGCTCGTGCAGCTGCGCGCGGACCCGGGCGCTGCGGGTGGTGTCGGTCAGGCAGACGATCGCGCCGCTGACGTGCCCGTCGCGGTCGCGCAGCGCGCGCAGGGCCGCGGAGCACACCCGGGCGGCCGGCGCGCCGGTGAACGTGAGCTCCAGGTCGGTCGAGCGGCCGCCCTGCAGCACCCCGGCCAGGGCCCGCTCCCACCCGGGCCGGTCGTGCACGGCGAGCTGCGCGAGCTGCTCCTCGACGGTGGACGCCGCGGGGCGGCCCACGATCTCGTACAGGCGGGTGTTGGCGTAGACGACCGCGCCGGCCAGGTCGAGCTGCAGCAGGCCGACCGGCACCGTCTCGGCGAGCCGGTCCAGCAGCTCCTGGCGTGCCCGCGCGCTCTCCTGCGCGACCATCTGCTCCGTGACGTCGACGAGGTCGGCGACGACGTGCCCGTGGGCAGGGTCCTCCAGCAGGTTGTGGTTCGTGACCTCGAGCCACAGGACCTGCCCGTTGCCGCGCAGGTGGCGCAGCAGCACGCGGCGCGACAGCCCCGGGCTCGCCAGCATCTCCATCCACGAGCGCAGCGCCAGCTCGCGGTCCTCCGGGTGGACGAGGTCGCTGGCCCGCCGGCCCAGCAGCTCCTCGGCCGGGCGCCCGAACAGCCGCTCGGCGTTGGCGTCCACCTCCGTGAGGAAGGCCCGCGCGTCCTTGCGGACCTGGGCGTAGCGGGTGACGAGCGGCACGTCCGGCGCAGGTGCCGCCGCCGGGGCCTCGTCCTGCTCGGCGACGTGGTGGACCCCGACCAGGACGCCGTGCTCGGCGCGCAGGTCCAGCACGTGCATCGTCCGCTGCTGCCCGTCGCTGACCAGGTGGACCGTGGCGCGGCCCGCCCCGGTCAGCTGGGCGGTCTCCCACGCGGTGATGACGGCCGGCCAGTCCTGCGGCGCGAAGACGTCCATCGCCGAGATCGCCTCGTGGGTGCGCCGGACGCGCGCGGCCAGGGCAGGCGGCAGGTCGACCACCACGGCGTGGTCGTTCATGGCGTTGACGTACGCCTCGGGGTGCTCCTGCAGCACCGAGTCGAACACGGCGGCAGGGCTGAGGCCGGCGTGGACGTCTGCTCCGGGGGCCGCCACGAAAGTCTGCATCGTCACGGGCCGCACCCGACCTTGAGCCCTGCCGCCGCCCGAGGCCGTGGATCTCATGGCGTGGGACGGAAGTTCCAGGAAGTGGGACGGAAGGCTACCGTCGGCGCATGAGCGGAACCCGCGCGACGTACACCCACGGGCACGCCGAGCCGGTGCTGCGGTCGCACCGCTGGCGCACGGCGGAGAACTCGGCAGCGCACCTGCTCCCGCACCTGCGGCCCGGGGCGACGCTGCTCGACGTGGGCTGCGGCCCCGGCACGATCACCGTCGACCTGGCCCGCCGCGTGGCGCCCGGACAGGTGATCGCGGTGGAGGTCGACGACGCGGCGCTCGACCTCGCGCGGGAGCAGGCGAGCTCGCAGGGGCAGACCTCGATCGGCTTCGTCGTCTCCGACGCGCAGGACCTCGACCTGCCCGACGACAGCGTGGACGTCGTGCACGCCCACCAGGTGCTGCAGCACCTGGGTGACCCGGTGCAGGCGCTGCGGGAGATGCGCCGGGTCTGCCGCCCCGGCGGCGTGGTCGCGGTGCGGGACAGCGACTACGGCGCCTTCACCTGGTGGCCGGCGGTCCCGGAGCTCGACGAGTGGCTGGCGCTCTACCGCCAGGCCGCGCGCGACAACGGGGCGGAGCCCGACGCCGGCCGCCGGCTGCTGTCCTGGGCCCGGGCGGCGGGCTTCTCCGACGTCACCGCGACCTCGAGCACCTGGTGCTTCGCGACGCCGGAGGACCGGGCGGAGTGGGGCGGCATGTGGGCCGACCGCATCACCGACTCCGACCTCGCGCGGCAGCTGCTCGGGTCGGGGGCCGCCACCGGCGACGACCTGCAGCGCATCGCGGCCGGCTGGCGCACCTGGGCCGCTGCAGAGGACGGCTGGCTGTCGGTCCTGCACGGCGAGCTGGTCTGCCGCCCGTAGCGCGCGCACCCTGATCCGGAGAGGCCGGAGAGCACCTCGCCCCCGGGTCCGAGGACCCGGGGGCGAGACCGTTCCGCTGCCGCCGGCCTGTCGCGAGGACGTCCGGCGCGGGAGCCGCTGGCGGTGGCGGTGGGATTTGAACTCCCCTCGGCCTCGTAGCCCTTCATCTCCGGTCGACCCTGTCGAACTCTCGCTATGCGTGATGCACGTATACGAGACCGGGCTTCGTAGCCGTTCGTACCCGTCGCCCTCCGACGTTCTGTGACCGGCGGCGTGACCAGCGGCGGCGCGGCCTAGACCTTGCGACGAGCGGCGCGCCACCGCTCGATCTCGGCCGTCTCCCAGACCCTGCCGGCGCTGAGCTCGGCTGCTGGTCGTGGGAAGTCCTCCCGTGCCGCGAGCTGGTGGACGCGCTGCCGGCTCACGCCCAGGTACTGGGCAACCTCGACCGCGCCCATCAGGTGATGCGTCATGTCGCGCACCGTACTTGACAGACCGCAAGAGGTGAAGCACCCTTCTGGCGTCTTGACACAGCGCAAGCGGCCCCCGCCGGTGTTGGAGCACCGACGAGGGCCTTGATCGCTCACCTCTCTCGAAGGAGAACGACCCGTGTCCGACAGTATCGACGCGAACCGACCGCAGTCTTCCAATCGTGTGACCCGAGCCATGGTCGTGGAGCTGTCGGACGGCCTGCAGAGCACGCACCGCCTGACCCCCGATGACGCCATCCGGGTGGGCGAGGCACTGCTGGCGGCGGCCGCGGAGGCGCTGGCCACACCGACCTGCCCGGCCTGGTGCCAGACCGACCACGATGCGGAGCGCCGCGAGTGGGCGCGGATGCAGGAGCAGACCGAGCGCTAAGTGCTCGAGCACCCCGCCGAGGTGGAAGCCGTGTTCGGACGGCGCGTCGAGCCGGACCCGGCCTACGTCATGTTCGACACTTCGCTGCATCAGCGGGAGGTGGGCGTGGTGCAGGTCCAGCTCGAGGCGGGCTCGGCTCCCGGCGGCCAGGCCGACGTACGAGTCGTGGTGCACCAGGCCGGCGACCAGGACCGCGCCCGCGTGCTGCTCCAGGAGCCCGCCGACGACCGATGGCCCGAGAGCTACAGCCCGGAGGAGGCGTCAGCGGTCGCCGCGCTGCTCGTGCAGGCTGCACGGCTGGCCCAGTCGTGAGAGCTCCGTCCCGCCGGCTGGACCCCGCTCTGTTCCCCGTCGAGGCCCACCTGGCGCACCTGCGCCTGCGTGGGCTTAGCGAAGGCACCGTGGGGGTGCGCAGGTCGGTCCTCGGTCTGCTGGCCCGCTTCCTTGAGGTCGAGGCGGGGCCGGCGCTGCTGTCCGCCACGGCGGACGACCTCGAGGACTGGCAACACGGCCACGCGCACCTGAAGGCCAGCACCCGGGCCTCCTACGCCGCGCAGACGGCGGTGTTCTACCAGTGGGCCGCCGACCTCGGGCTCATCCCGGACAACCCGGCGCTGCGGCTTGTACGCCCTCGGCAAGGCCGCCGCGTCCCGCGGCCGTTCGCACCCGACGACGTCACGCTGGCCATCAACTGCGCGCCCCCACGCGTCCGTCCGTGGCTGGTCCTGGCGGCGTACGCGGGCCTGCGCGCCGCCGAGATCGCCAACCTGACCAGGGACCAGGTGCGCGACACGGCCCGCCCGCCCGTGCTCGTCGTGCGCGGCAAGGGCGACAAGGAGCGCGTGGTCCCGATGTCGGCCCTGGTGCTCCGCGAGCTGCAGGCGCACGGGCTGCCCTACCAGGGGCACGTCTTCCTGCGCCAGGACGGACAGCGCGGCCCAAACACGCCCGCGACCATCTCGCACCTCATCAACCGCTACCTGCACTCGATGGGCATCCCGGAGAGCTGCCACCAGCTACGGCACTACTTCGGGTCCTCGCTCTACCAGGCCAGCAAGGACCTCCGGCTCGTGCAGGAGTGCATGGGGCACAGCAGCCCGCAGACGACCGCCGGGTACGTCTCGTACAGCCACGCGGCGGCCGTCGAGGCTGTCGAGGCGGTGAGCGCAGGCGAGGCGGTCCCGGGCCTGCCGGGGCGGCACCTGCACCTGGCGACAGCCTGAGGGGTCACTCCGCTATCGGTGGCCGACCCCAGGGCCGCGGGCCCATCTTGACCTCAGCCGTGGTTCGGGCGCACTCCGCGCAGAACGTGCTGCCGTCGTAGATCACGACGGCCCGGACCCACGGATTGCCCCCGTCGTCCTCGTCCACAAGGAGGAGATGGCCGACACAGAACCCGAGGGGCGGGATCGGGGTCGGGGGCTGGGGCACTTCCGGGCGCGGCATGGCCCGGACGGTAGGCCCTGCCGGGGGGCGCGCCACGGTCGTGACAGGCTCCCCTAGAGGAGACGCCCTCGGACTTCCAGCAGCCCATCGTCGGTGGGGACGGCTGCCCAGCCCAGCCTGGCCATGGCACGCAGGCAACGCCGATTCCCGGGGTGCACCCAACCTAGCGCCAAGACCGGTCCGCTGATCGAGGCCTGCTGCACGTCCTCCAGGAGGCAAACTAGCGCCGCGTGGAAGGCTGAGCGACCATCGCTCAAGGTCCCCCCGCGCCGCGCCAGAGCTACGGCCCCGGCTATCAGAATCCGGGTTGGCGCCTCTTCGTAGCCGGCGTCCTGATGAGCTACAACCGCGACCAGCGAGTCATCGTCGAACACCAGAATGAGGCGCTGGTCGTGCTCGGCCCTCCGCGCAGCGGTCTCGCCGAGAGCCTTGGCACGGAGGTACGACTGCACCTCCGTGGCCCAAGGCTCCGGGGGAACGCGCCGCTGCCCCTGACGCACGTTCGGCTTGGCGCAAGCGAACGCCTCCAGGAGCGGTCCATCGCCTGCGCGCGCGTGCCTCCAATGGACGCCAGTCACATCAGCGAAGGACGTCAGCGAGAGACCGCTGCGTCTTCAGCTCCCCGTGCAGCCGCTTGACGTGCTCCGCGTCCACGTGCCGGTTCGCGTCTGCTTGCCGCTGCGACAGCTCGCTCGTAGTGACCAAGCCCCAACAGTCCCGCTCGTCCATGGCGGACAGGTCCAGATCTATACCGCGAGTCCCGGTCTCCTGCACCTTCAGCATGGGGGCCGTGTCGTACGTGTAGTCCCGCAACTCCGAAGCCGTGAGCTGACCGAACTCGTTGACGACCGCGAGTAGGTGGTACCCGTACCCCTGCAGCCGGGCCTGCAGGTCGACGCGCTCGACTGCGTCGCAGCGGCGCGGCAAGCGGACGCTGCGCTCGAAGACACCCCACCCCAGGGAGAAGCGCTCTTGAACCACGCGCTGGGCAGCCACCAGGGCCAGACGAACGCCTGGCAGCGCCCGGTCCCACGGACCATGGTTGTGCCAGAACCAGTCCGACCCGGAGCCCAAGTCGCCGTGCCGCTGTGCTCGGAGGTCAGCCAGGTACAGCAGCTTGGCGACCTTGGTCTCGTTGAGAGTTGCACTCGATGCCGCCGCAAGATCGAGAAGCATGAGGTAGGCGTCTTCCTGCCGTGTCATAGCTGCCCCCCTCCCCTCCGTCGGCTTGTGAGCGTGCTCACAACTGCTTCAAGTGTGCACTCCTTCAGCGAAATCGGCGAGAAATCGATCGGGTGATGCTGCTCATGTCGCATGGGAGGTGTCCGGGTCCGACATCGGTCTCCCGACGTCCGTCACCTCGCGCCAGTCCGCCACCGCCCGGAGCAGCTCGCCCGCGTCCTTCAGTCAGCCGACGGCGCGCCGCGGGTGCTGGCCCTATGGTCGCCCCTGTGAGCTTCCCCGCGTGGGCCGTGACCTACTACCTCAACGAGGAGTACCTGCGCCAGGACGAGGAAGAGCCGCCTCCCCTAGCCATCGGCACCGGCGTCTTGTGGGAGGACGGCTCCCGGTACCGGGTCGTCGACGTCTGGGTGAGCTACGAGAAGCGCGGTGAGCTCGGCCGGGGTACGCACGTCTTCCTCGAGCCCGCGCAGGCCGCGGACGATCGTCCCAAGCGGATGGCGCCCGGCTACTACGTCGACTGAGGCAAGCGACAGCCGCTGGCGCAGACGTTGCTCGATGAGACAGGCTGCTCCCATGAACCTGTTCGCGGACGCGTTCGACGACATGAACGCCCTGGACTTGATGCCCGGCGATCTGACGGTGGACCAGCGCCTCAAGATCGCGGAGATCAAGGCGTTGCTGTCCATCTCGCAGGAGCTGTCGAGGATCCATCACGAGGGGATCAACCCGCGGTACGACCGCGGCAGCTAGCAAGACCCCACCAGCCCTGCTGCTGCAGGTGGCAGGGTCGTCATGAGCGGACGACGCGCGGAGACGGCGGCCCTGGATCCTCGCCTGGTCGCGCCTGCCGGTAGGTGCGCTGAAGCTCCTGGCGGGTGCGACGGTAGTCGCCGGCGTGCCGGCGCCAGTGCAGAACGGCCTGCGGGCTGCGCGGGTTGATCCGATGGCAGTCCTCGAAGGCGCGGCCCGAGCCGCAGGGGCACGGCGCGCCCTCCTCGAGCCAGCGCATGTGGCAGACGAGGTAGGGCTGTCCGCTGCCGCAGACGCACGGCCCGAGCTGTCCGAGCGGGTGCAGGCTCCCGATCATCATCCGGCGGAACTGCTCGCCGTCGGTCGGGAAGGTGTGCACGCGGCGCTGCGTGGCCGACCCGCGCTCGAGGCGGCTCAGGATGAGGTCGCCGCCTATGTTGACGTGGTTGCCGGTCATGACCGGCGCGAGGGCGTACCGGGCGTGCAGGTCCTTGCCCAGGGCCACCCACCCGCCGACGTCGGCGGGGACCTCGACCGGCTCGCCGCGGGACGGGTGCACGAACACGCCCTCGGGCAGGTCGGTGCCAGCGAAGTCGTCCTCGGAGGAGTAGCGCCGGCCGACGAACCGCCCGGCGTCGGCCGACCAGCCGACGTGGAGGACCTGGCTGGAAGAGCGCTCCCCCGTGCGACCCTCGACCTCCTCCCACATCAGGGGCAGCAGCTCACGCGCCTTGACGTCGAGGGCGTCGAACCCGCTCACGCCCGCCGGGTCGGAGGCGACCGCGGCCTCCCACACGATCCCGAGCTCGTAGCAGCCCTGCGCCATCACGGCGGTGTCGAGATGCGGCAGCAGGGTGATCTTTGATGAGAAGCCGTGCCGGAGAGAGGACGCCGACCATGTGAAGGTGTCTGTGAGGATCTCCGCGTGGTCAGGCTGGACCGCGACCGCGACGAGGGTCATGCGGCTGCGCTCGGCGGTGCGGGCACGGCCGCGGCGTCGGCGTAGCCCCCGGAGGCCATGGCCAGCACCGGCTCCTGACCCAGCCGCCGGCCGGTCTCCCGCCAGATGTCGACGCTGCGGGCGCGCTTGGACCGCGCCAGCGGGATGTAGGCCTCCCCGCCGGTCTCCGGCTCCGCCCACACGCGCCAGGCACCTGCCGGGGCGATCTGCGCCGAGTGGTCCTCGAAGCCACCCTCTGCGAACGCCCGGCCGCCCCGGTTGTTCTCCGGGCGACTGACCTTGATGGTGCTCTTGCCGAGCGCGTCGAGCACCGGGTTGATGCCCTCGCTGAGCTTGATGCCGTACTCGGCGGCGATGCCGCGCACCTCACCGACACCGATCTTCAGGCTGTCGGCCAGCTCCTTGACGGTCGCCTTGCCGCCGGACTTGGCGATCGCGGACAGCACCTGCAGCTTGTTGTCGAGCGCGGTGCCCATCCCGTCGCCGGCGATCTGCGCGTTCTCGATCAGAGCGGCCGCCATCCGCTTGACCTCCTTGGTGGTGCCATTGGCCATCTTGGCGGTGAGGTCGATGCCCTCCTCGCTCATCTTGCCGAGGATCTCGGCGACCTCAGGGCTGGTGCGCTTGGCGACCTTGATGAGGTTCGTCTCCCACTGCTCGTGGGCGAGGTTGTCCTCTTCGAGCTTGGTCGCCAGCTCGTTGAGGCTGACCTCGACGTCCTCGGCGTAGTCCTTCCAGGAGTCCTTGCTGCTCTTGGTGGAGTCGGCGGTCGCCTGCGCCGACTCCTGCTCGGCGGTCTCCTTGTCGGCGAGCAGCTCCTGGTAGGCGCCCAGCGGGTCGACGAAGCCGCTCAGCGCGGTCTGCAGCGCCTGCTGGGCGTCGGTCAGCTCCTGCACCTGCGGAGCCGCCTCGCTCGCGGCCGTGCCGACCGCATCCGTGCCGTCTGCCGCGAGCTTGGAGTCCGCGGCCGTGCCCCGCAGTGCCTCCTGGTAGGCGAGGAAGCGAGCGTTCAGGTCCTCGACCGAGACGCCCTCGGCTGCGGCCTGCGCGGCGATCCTGCCGAACGCCTCCTCGGCGAGGTCGGCGTTGCCGCCCTGCACCAGCCCGGCCAGGGACTTGTCGAGGGCGTCGAGCTCGTTGCGGTAGCCGGTGATCTTGCTGGCGTCGTCCCACGTCAGCCACTTGTTCTTGCCGGCGTCGGCGATCTTCTTGCCGATCAGCTCGAAGTCGTTCCCGACGATGCCGAGCAGCTCGGAAGTCGCGCGTCCCTCCCGGCCGAAGTCGGCCAGCGAGTCGGTGAGCGCGTTCACGCCGGGCCCGCTCTTGGCCGTCGCGCTGACGAGCTGGTCGACGGCCAGTGCCACGCCGAGGACGGCCCCGGCGATCAGGCCGGCCTTGAGCGTCAGCCCGAGGGCGCGCAGGACCCGGTCGGTGTTGGCGACGCTGACCCCGAGGCTCCGCAGGGCCGCGCGCAGCGCCAGCAGCTTGGGCACCACGATCAGCGCACCGCCACCAAGCACGCCGACGGTCGCGGCGAGCGTCGCCAGGATCATGAACGCGGCGTGCACCGGCTCGGGCAGTCCGTTGAGCCAGGCCGAGAAGTCCCGCACGCCGTGCGACGCCTTCGTGATGGCGGGCAGCAGCACGGTGCCGAGGGTGATCGCCAGGTCGTGCACGTTGTTCTTGGCGATCTTCATCTGGGACTCGGTCGTGGCGTACCGCTTGTTGGCCTCGTTGAGCAGCGCCGTGTTCGCCTGCCAGGCGTCCGCGCCGACGGTCAGAGAATGGTTGAGCAGGTCCCCTGCGCCCTTGAGCCGCAGCAGCACCGAGAGATCCTGCGTGCCGGTGATACCGACGTCGCCGAGCGCCTTGACGACGTTCCCGCCCGACTGGTCGATGCGGTCGAGCCCCCTGACGAACAGGTCGACGGTCTTGATCGGGTCCTTGCTGAAGGACTCGGTGAAGTCGGCTGCGGAGACTCCTGCGATGCCGGCGAACTTCTCGACCTCGGCACCACCGGACTTCACGGCCGAGTAGATCTTCTGCATGGTGCGGGACATCGAGCCGCCACCCAGCTCGGCCTCGATGCCCATGGAGGCCATCGCGTTCGACATGCCCAGCACGTCGGCCTCGCTGGCGCCGATGAGCTTGCCGGCGCCGGACAGCCGCAGCGCCATGGACATGATGTCCTTCTCGGTGCTGGCCCCGTCGTTGCCGAGCGCGACCAGGGTGGCGCCGAGGTTGTCGATCTCACCGGCGCTGGTGCCCATGATGTTGGCCATCTGGGCGATCGACGTGGCGGCCTCGTCGGCGCTGAGGTTCGTGGTCTGGCCGAGGTCCACCATCGTCTTGGTGAAGCTGGCGATGTTCTCGCGCTTCACACCCAGCTGGCCTGCGCCCTCGGCGACAGCGGCGATCTCGACGTGCGAGGCGGGCAGCGTGGTGGCGAGCGAGCGGAGCTGGTCCTCGAGCACGCCCATCTGCTCTGCGTTGCCGTCGACGGTCTTGGTGACGCCGGCCCAGGCCGACTCCCACTCGATGGCGGCGCGGGCCGACACCGCGACGCCGGCGGCCAGCGCGAGGCCCATGCCCATGCCGACCCGGCCGACCTTCTGCATGGCGCGGGACTGCCGCTCGGCGAGCGCGCTGGCCTCGTTGAGCCCGCGGCGGAAGTCGTCGATGTTGGCGCGCAGCCGCACGATGATCGACTGATCAGCCATGCCGCTGCCCCCGCTTCAGCTCGGCCCGCAGGCTCGCCAGCTCGTCGATGAGGCCCTGCGCGGCCTGGTCGGGGTCGTCCGCCGCGAGAGCGTTCGCCTCCATGCGGCCCCACGGGCCCTCGGGCACGATCCCGGGAAGGCTGTGCCGCAGCACCGCGCCCCCCAGCTGGAGCTGCGTCGGCTCCCCCGCGCGCAGCCGGCGCAGGCGCTCCTCGGCAGGGTTCAGAGCGGCGCCCCCAGCTCGTCCGCCGGGGGCGCCGCTTACGGGCGCAGGTGCGGTCATCGGCAAGGAGTCCTCGCGCACCTTCGATCCGGCGAGCGGCATCGAGGAACCGCCGCCGGTGACGTTGACGCCCCGTCTCGCGCGCCGACGCGCCCTGCGTGCAGCGCTCATCGGCCCGACAGCGCGACCGTGCCCGTCACCTCCATGGCGATGGTCCGCACGACGTTGTAGGCCTCGTGCTCCGCGGACAGGTGACCCGTCACCTGCAGATCGGGCAGCAGGTCCCTCAGCTCGGTGAACCGCGGCGAGTAGAGCTCCGCCGGGATGACCATGCTCTCCACGAAGTACGGAACGGGCTGTCCTGCGGCCGCGAGCTCGAGCAGGGCCACGCGGGCGATCAGCTGGCGCACCTTCTCGCCCAGCACGTGGGTGCGGGGCAGCACCATGCTGTACGACCCGCCGGTCTCCCGCCGGAGCTGGTCTACGTCGACCATCTTCGGCGCGTAGGGCACGTGGTCGTGCTGCTGCAGCTGCTCGAGCAGGTCCTTCGTGCGAGCCTCGTGCTGGGCGAAGGCTCGCTGCGCCGGCGCGAGCTCCGCGCGCAGGTCGTCTGCCTCGGCCTGCAGGACGACTCGAGCGGTCGCCCGGACCTGATCCGCGGCGGCGAGCGCGGCGAAGCTGTCGATCTCGATGCCGGTCCGCAGCTTGTTCACCTGGGCGGTCAGTCGCTCGGCAACGGCGCCAGCGTCGCCCGCGGCGGCCAGCACCTCGGGTCCGATGCGCGGCTCCAGGTCGTCCAGCTCGGCCTGCTTGCCCGCGCGGGCGGCCTCCCACTGGGCGAGCAGGGCCTGGTGCTCCTTGAGCTGCTCCAACGCCGCAGCCAGGCGCGTGACCGGCTCCTGTGGGGTCCCGGCCATGACGTGCCTCTCTCTCAGCCCACGACGGCGCCACCGGCGCCGGCACGGGTCACGAAGTCCACGGAGTGCGCTGCTGTGAGTGCGGTGACGTTGCCGGCGGCGTCGAGCTCGCCTTCTCCGCGGATGCTCACGCCCACGTGCGAGCCCAGGGACGCGAGCAGGGGCGCGGCATGCGGGAAGACCTCGACGTTCGCGTACAGGCCGGGGCCGAGCGGCCCCTGGTCCTCCCAGACGGCCGTGCTGGCGAGCTTGCCGGCCAGGTCGCGGACGCTGCGCTCGGGGCGGTCGTACGCCTCGGTGGCGGTGGGGTGGTCCAGGAAGCACTGCACGCCGGCGACGAAGACCCTCGGCCCGTCCTTCTTGAGCACCTCGGAGGAGTAGAAGCCTGAGGAGCCCTGGCCCGGGGCGATGACGCGCACGCGCAGCCGGCCCGCCGTCGCCACGGCCGCCGCGGACTCACGGAGCTGCACGGCAGGGCGGTTGAGCGTGCCGGTCGACTCGGACAGGGCGGCCCGGCGCTGCGCCTCGACGGCCCAGGGAGCGGCCGCTCGGCTGAAGGTCGCGGCCAACTGCAGCTCCACCTTCGCCTCGGCCAGGAGCTTCGGCGACGGCGGGGCGGTGGCGTCGGCTTCGATCGCGCGTACTGCTCTGCCGAACGTCGACGCCAGCAGCGGTGCGAGGGGCGCCTCCTCGAGGCCGCGCTGCAGGCCGCTCATCCGAGGTCCGTCGCCCACCGGCGCCACGGCGCCTCGGACACGATGACGGTGACCACGCCGGCGCCGGCGGCCTTCGTCGCCAGGGCGAAGCCGAAGAAGATGTTGCCGCTCGCGGTGGCGGACAGGCCGCCCGCAGGGGTGAGGTAGACCGGGTCGCCGACGGACGCGATGGCGCCCTGCACCTCCAGGTCGAAGGCGCCGGTGAGCCACACCGTGGCGCGGCCGGGTGCGTTCCCTCCCTCGCCCTCGCCGGTCTGTGTGACCCCGATCAGCCCGCCCACCTTCACGGGGCGCCCGGCCGCGGTGCCAGCCGGGACGGGCAGCGACAGGTGGTCCACGCTGCCGAAGACCTCGTTGCGCATCAGGCGCGCCCATCCATGTAGGCGAGCACGTCGGCCCGCGGGAACAGCCACGGCGCAGCCGGCCGGGCCTGGTGCCCGCCGAGCCGTCCCGCCAGGTTGAGCACCTGTCGTGTCGAGACCTTGAGCAACTCGGCCACCTCCTTCGTCGTCATGACCTCCGACCACGATGGCGACGAGAGTGCTGACGGAACTTCCGCGGTTCCGATCGCGGAAGAGGGCGGCCCTGTCTGCTTGTCCAGCCATGCCTGGCAGGCGCCCTCGACCGCCCGCCACATCGCCTCCAGCTCGGCCCGGCGCTCCGGCGCCCGGTCGCGCATCGCACCGGGCAGGTGCTGGCGCAGCAGCAGAGCAAGCGCGTAGGCCGGGTAGCCGCAGACCACCGCCGCCGGCAGCGGCACGTAGGGCACGGGCGCTCTTGAGCCCGTCACGAGCTCTCCCCGCCAAGCGGCAGCCCGAGCTGCTCGGCCGGGAGGGCGCGCTTGGCCGCCAGCGCTGCAGCGGTGCGGGCGCGGACCTCCGCGCTACGGGCCGCGCGACGACGCTGCAGCAGGGCTGCGTACGCCGCGGTCCCCATCGCAGCCTGATCCGCCCGCGCGCCGCGGGTCAGCGACCGCACCCGCGCCTCGTCCCGCGACCGCGCTGTCTCCCGATCGGTCGCCATCAGATGTCGGGGCCGATCGCGACGACCGGGTCCCAGTCCTCGATCAGGTCCTCGATGCCGTACACGCGCTCGTCGAGCGGCAGCAGCTCGGCCTGCAGCAGCACCAGCGCCGCCATCCCGAGCGCCATCGCGAGGTCGTCGTGCCCCACCGCGTCCGGGACCGAGATCCGAACCCCACCGCCCGGCATCTGCTCGAACTGCAGCGCGCGCAGCTGCTTGAGCAGGGCCGGGTGGTTCGGCAGCACCAGCCGGCCCTGCTGCAGCAGCATCCGCAGCAGCCCGAAGCCGTCCGCCTTGGTCGCCGAGGTCGTCGTGACCGGGAGCACCGGGTCACCCAGACCAGCGCCCAGGCAGGCCCGCCGGAGCTCCTCGCAGGGCATCTGCCCGACGCCGTTCGTCTCGGCCGCGAGCCGCTGGAAGCGGTACCCCTGGGCCGCCTGCACCAGCTCGTCGATGAACTGGTGGTAGGGCGTGCGGTAGCGCTCGAGCGCGAAGCTCACCCGGTACACCGCCCGGCCGTCCGTGCGTGCGGCCATCCGCTCGCCGTCCAGCACGACCACGACGAGCGTCGAGGCGTCACGGGCCTGCCCCCAGTCGACACCGCCGACCGCCAGCACCCCACCCGCGGCCGCCGGCTCGAGCATGGGCTGGTCGTCGACCGCGGCGGCGATGTCGTCGGAGGCGAAGTAGGCGCCGGCGCCGTCGGTCCACTGGGCCAGGTACTCCCGCTCGAAGTACTCCGCGGACTCGCGCTCCCGGATCTCCTCGAGCAGCACCGGGTCCACCATCGGCGAGACCGTCGACGGCCAGTGCCACGCCCGCAGGCCCTCGTCCGGCGTCTCCATGCCGCGGGTCCACAGCGCACGGAAGAAGTGCGACGCGTCGCCCCACGGCGTCGAGCACAGCAGCACCCGCGAGCCCGGCCGGGCCACCACGGTCGGTTCCGCGGCCTGCCAGATCGACGGGTCGATGAAGCCCGCCTCGTCGATGATGAGCAGGTCCGCCTCGGCCGAGCGCACCGCCGCCATGGAGGCCGGGACGCACTCCACGACCGAGCCGTTGGACAGCACGAGCGTTGACGTCGTCTCGTCCTGCACCGACCCCTGCAACAGCGGCGCCGCGGCCGCCATCGCCGCGACGTCCGCGAACATGCGCTTCGCCGCCCGCTCACCGTTCGACAGGATCAGCACCTTCGAGCGGGCCCGGCTGAACGCCGCATGCAGCGCCAGCACGCCGAACACGCGGGTCTTGCCGGCGCGCCGGCCCGCGCAGAGCACCCGGTAGCGCGCCGTCGAGCGCACCACCTCCTGCTGGTGCGGCCACAGCGGCTGGCCCACCAGCAGCGCGGCGAAGACCTCCGGGTCCTGGCGCGCCCGGTCGAAGTCGGCGACCGACAGCGCCGTCACAGCTGCGCCCCAGGGCCTACGGTGCTCGCATGTGGGAGTACCTGCTCGACTTCATCGACGACGAGGAGCTCGAGCCCTGGCTCAACGCGCGGGGGCGCGAGCGCTGGGAGCTGGTGCACTTCGAGCACTTCCCGAGTCGTGACCTCCATGATGGCCGCGTGCTCCCCGGGACCCAGCGGCTGGTCCTGAAGCGCTCGCTGGAGTAGTCCGCTCACCTGACCTCCTCACCGTCAACGGTCGCCGGTCCGTCCGGTCCGCGGTCACGCTTCTCGAGCTCGGCCATGAGCCGGGCCGTGTCGAGCTGGCCGGCGGCCGTGTCCTTGCCGAGCCGAGCCCGGGACAGCGGGTCCAGCCCCAGCCGCGCGCGACCCGTCGTCGCCCGTGCCTCAGCGCGGTGCAGCAGCAGGTACGCCGCGCGGATCGCCTCGGACTGCAGGTCGCCAACCCCGTCTCCGCTCGCCTCACCGGCCTTGGCCAGGTACTCGGTCAGCAGCTGCACCTGCGCCTCCGCCCGGGCCCACGACCACACCGCCGAGCGGTACGCCGGCGCGTGCGCGTGCCCCACGGTCGGGTCCGCCAGCAGCTGCTCGACGAGGTCGCGGGCCAGCGGGTCGACCTTGCGCGGGGAGTAGGCGCCGTGCGCCAGCGTCACCTCGTGCCCGGGCGGGAGCGGGGGGCGCTGGCCCGGGAACGCGGGGAGCCACGAGCCGTCCGGCTGCACGCCTGAGCGGGGATCGGGCGTCGTCACCTTGACACCGCCTCGAGGTCGACGACGTCACCGGACACCAGGCGGACCGCGACGACGTGCGAGCAGGGAGACGGGGTGCTACACGAGCAGGACCAGCGGTCAGCGTTGAGCTGCACGAGGTGCCGGCCGCTGTGCCCCAGCACCTCCGCGGTCACGGCGCTCGGACGGCGCCCCTCCGCCGGGGTGTGCGCGGACAGCAGGACCACGCGTCCCTCGCGCAAGGCGGACAGCGACCCGCGGCGCAGCTGAGTCGCGCGTCCAGCGCGACGAGCGCGCAGGTCTGACGGGGCGGGCAGGCCGATCATCGGCCACCGCTCCACGGTGTGATGTCGAGTCCGACCCGACGTTCGTTGCCGCAGGTGGCGAGCCTGCTGGTCACCAGTTGGTCACGAGGCCTGGCCCCTCGCGAGCGATCGCCAGCGGCCAGCGCACCTTCCCGCGGCATCTCTGCAGATCGACGGGGGGAGCCGACGGCCCAGGTGGCGGGACGCGATGTGCAGTTGCGCACCCCCCCTAGTACATCTGCACATCTGCACAAGAGGACCTCTCGCCCGCTCGTCAGCCCCCCGCCTGATGGTGCGGCGGGGGTGCCACGAGGGGCTCGCTCCGGGAGGTTCGTGCAGTCGCTTGTGCAGCGCTTGTGCAACCCGTCCAGGCTCTTGGGCGTGCGATGTGCAGCCTTGTGCAGCCCTTGTGCAGTCACTCAGGCACCTCCTCTTCTTCGTGGTCGTCCTCGAGCGGGGCCTGGGCGCGGACCCAGAGGCCGCGCTTCGGCTTGTGCAGCACTCCCGCCGCGACGGCCCGTGACAGCCAGTCGTCGCACGACCGCTTCGAGGGCTCGTCGGGCATGGACAGGGCTAGGTGCAGCAGATCGGCGGTGCGGACCGGGCGACCCGCGTGGGCGTCGATGAAGGTCAGGACCGCGGCCAGGAAGGTGTCGTAGCCGCGCTCGATGACGGGCTCGACGCCCTGCACCTCGAGCCGGGTCCGGCGGTCCTCGGGCGGGCTGACCTCGTCGTCGACAACGGTCACGCGGGTCGGCGGGGCGCAGGGGAACTGCCGGGGCTTGACGTCGCGCAGGATGAAGCGGGGCTCGCCGGGGGCGAGCGGGTCCAGCACCCAAGCGCGGTCGGCTGCACCGATGAGGTGGCCGCTGCCGCGGAAGGCGTCGAGCGGGTCGTCCTTGCCACTGCCCTGCAGGCCCTTGCGCAGGTGGTGCAGCAGCAGCATGGCGCAGCCCTGCCGACGAGCCAGCGTCCAGACGTCGGCGAGGAAGCCGGCCATGTGCTCGGTGTCGCTCTCGGCCGCCGGCGCGTGGCTGGCCAGGGTGTCGACGACGAGCAGCGCGGGCTGGTGGTGCTCGATGGTCGCTTGCAGCCGCGCCAGGTCGGGCCCGCGGGACAGCAGCAGGGGCTCGACGCTGTAGAGCAGCCGGCCGTCGAGGGCCTCGCTGCGGGCCCCGAGCTGCCGCAGGCGACGAAGCACCAGGTCCTCGCCGTTCTCGGCGTCAAGGTAGAGCACCCGGCGCGGCTGCGGGACGGCGTGCCCGAGCCACGGTCGCCCGGTGGTCACAGCGATGGCGAGGTCCTCGCCCAGCCAGCTCTTACCCACGCCGGGCTTCGCGCCCAGCACGGTGAAGCTCGACTCGGTCATGCGGCCCTCGACGAGCCAGCGCAGCGGCTCGGGCGGGCGAGCCAGCCGCCCGAGGTCCAGGCCGGCGAGCGGCGCCGCGGGAGCCGGGGCCGGCTGCTGCTCCTCGGCCAGACGGGCCGCCCACATCGCCTCGTCCTCGCTGTGGGCTGCGCCGGCTTCCTCCGCCAGGCGAAAGACGCTCACGCGACCGCCTGCGCGGGGGCGGGGTGGCGCTGGTGCATCCGGGCCGCGGCCTGGCGCAGGAGCGCTACCTGCTCGTCCACCAGCTCCTGCAGCTCCCGCAGCGCGGCCGTCCCAGCGACCTGCTCGAGCCGCACGCCGACCTCGGCCAATCGACGGCGGTAGGAGTGCTCGAGCACGACGTTCAGGTACGCCTCGACGCTCGCCGGGACCCCGGCAGCCGCGTACACGTCGAGCAGGTAGGTGCCGGCGGCCCGGTCCGCGGTGAAGCTGCTCTCAGCGCCTAGCCGGCGCACCTGGCCGAGTACAAGCGCAGGGTCGGGGTCCAAGCCCTGGGAGGCGACAACGGCGGCCGCGGCAAGCAGCACGCGGTTCCGGGGGTCGACGAGGTCCTCGCCCACCATCCGGCGCGCGATCTCGACTACGCGCCCGGCCGGCAGGTGCAGCAGGCACCCGATCAGCGCGGCTTCGGCCTCGGGGCAGCCGATCGTCGGCGTCACGTCAGCCCCCGCTGCTGGGACAGCCGGTCCATCCGCGGGAAGAGCTCGGCCACGAGGGCCGGGTCCATGGCGAGGAAGCCCACCCGGCGCCCGGCAAAGCGACCAGCCAGTGCGTCGAGGGCGTCGGCCGTACCCGTGCGGGTGTCGCCTGCCCAGACCAGGAGGGGCCGCGGGCCTGGCGGCAGGGTCAGGTGCAGTACCCAGCGGCGCTCAAGGTGAGCCGGGAGCTCGAGGTAGAAGCGCCCCGGGTCGTCGATAACCAGCCGTGGGCCTTGCGCGCTGGCGCGAGACGAGTCAGCATGCACGAAGACCACCAGGGCTCTGAGCGGAGGCCGACGGGTCGGTGTCAGCGACGGCCGGGCCTGCCAGCCCGGCCTCGCTGCTGTCGGGGTCGTCCTCGAGCTGCAGCTGCCGCCGCAGCGCGGCCGTCGGCACGAGCACGTACCGCCCGACCCGGGTCGACGGCAGCTGTCCCGCAGTGATCGCCGCCCGGACCGCCTTCTCGCCGACGCCCACCGGCATGAGGGCTGCCACCTCGGCAACCGTTAAGAGCGGACGCTCACGCGGGTCAGGCACTGGCGCCGACACGGGGCGTCTCCTTGTCAAGGAGGTCCAGCAGGTGCGCGTACCGCAATGCAGCTGCACCTCGGGGGCGCCGTGTGCCGCTCTCCCACCGCGAGACCGTTGAGGCGTCGACGCCGCAGGCCCCGGCCACCTCGCCCAGGCTCAGCGCGGTGGCGAGCCGGCGCGAGCGTGCCTCTCCGGTCGCTACGAGTCGCCTGACCTTGAGGAGGCGCTGGACGTCATCGAGTTCCATGCGCCAGACGCTATGCCGTTACTCCGCCCCAACAGTGCCAGTGACTATGCCGTTTTACTCGCGCTAAGAGGGCACAGTCCTTGCCACTTCCATGCCGCAGGAGTAAGAAGAGGGCATGCCACCACCTCGAGCACAAGACCCCTCCCAGCTCACCTACCGCATCGTCGACGTCTCGGACGAGGGGGTGTCCTACCAGGGCCAGCTCTTCCCGGCCTCATACCTAGCGCGCCTCACACACGCAAACTGGCCAGCCGAGGTCGACCTGCACGTCGTCCTGCACCACGAGCGCGGACCAGTCGCCGTCGGTCTGGTCGTCGTGCCGGGACCGCTCACTGATGAGGGCCCACCGACCTACTACGAGATGCTCGAGCTCCTGCGCAAGGCCGCCGACGTCGGCGAGCTGCTGCGCGAAACGGCAGCGGAGGCCCTACGCCACAAGGTGTTCCTGCACCTGCAGGAGCAGGCGTACGAGGCTCACCCGACCGACGTTGAAGCCCGCCTGCGGGCCGTGCGCGAGTCTGCGCCGGTCCTGGAGCAGGTGCGCTCCCGCGGCTACAGCCGGGCTGAGCCGCGCCGCCGGCGCCTCCTGACCGAGACCTACCTGCGGGAGGTCGCGCAGACGTACCGCGAGGCGCTGGCCAGCGGTGAGGCGCCGACGCGCGCCGTCGAGGTCCGGTACGGCACCTCGTATTCCAACGCCACGAAGCTGGTGCGCAAGGCCCGCGACATGGGCCTGCTCGGCGCGGCTACAGGCACGCGGCCCGGAGAGGCACAGACATGAGCGACGGACGCCGCGGCAGCGTGAAGCAGGCCGAAAACGGCACCTGGTACTTCATCGTCGACATCGGCGCGAACGGCGAGCGCAAGCAGACCCGGCGCCGCGGCTTCTCCACGCGCAAGACGGCTCAGGCCGAGCTCACGCGCCTCCTCGGGTCGCTCGAGCAGCAGACGTACGTCGCCCCGAAGCGCCAGACGCTCGCCACGTTCCTCACCGAGACATGGCTGCCGGCGATCGAGCACACGATCAAGCCGGGCACCTTCGAGAGCTACCGGCGCAACGTCCGGCTGCACGTCGCGGAGCGGCCAATCGGCCGGCGCCAGCTGCAGCAGGTCGAGCCGTCAGACCTGAACGCCCTCTACGCCGCGCTGCTGCGGGGAGACGACGAGCACCGCGCGCTCGCTGCCCGCTCCGTGGCCTACATCGCCACGATCCTGCACCGCGCCTTCCGGGACGCAGTCCGCTGGCAGGCGCTGTCGCGCAACCCGGCTGACTCCGCGGACCCGCCGCGGCCGACCGGGGGCCCGGAGATGCAGACCTGGACCGGCGCGCAGCTGCGGCGCTTCCTCGACCACGTTGAGGGTGACCGTCTGGCCGGGGCTTGGTGGCTGCTGGCGAACACCGGGATGCGCCGCGGCGAGGTGCTTGGCCTTAGGTGGGCTGACGTCGACCTCGACGGGGGCCTGCTGAGGATCACCCGCACCCTCATCACGACGGACGTGCAGCGCAAGGGCTCCCCCGGCATGGCCTGGGGGACCCCGAAGACCGCGAAAGGCCGCCGCACAGTGGCGCTGGACCCCACCACGGTGGCCGCCCTGCGGCAGCACCGTGCGCGCCAGCTGCAGGAGCGCCTAGCGCTCGGTGAGGGCTACGCCGACGAGGACCTCGTCGTAGCCGGCCCAGCCGGATCGCCGCTGCACCCTAAGGCGATCAGCTACTACTTCACGCGAGAGTCCAAGCGCGCGGAGCTGCCGAGGATCCGCCTGCACGACCTGCGGCACACGCACGCGACCTTGGCGCTACGCGCGGGCGTACACGCCCGCGTCGTGCAGGAGCGGCTGGGCCACGCGAACGTCAGCATCACGCTCGACACGTACTCGCACGTCGACTTGTCCATGCAGGCCGCCGCCGCGGCCCAGGTTGCAGCGCTCGTCAGTGGAGGAAACGCATGAGTCCCGACGTCACCGTCCGCACGGTGGACCTCGCCAAGACCCTCGATCTGCTCGAGGGCCTTGAGGTCATCCTCGACACCCTTGACCAGGAGCGGCGCGGTCGCGCGGGCGCCGAGCCGCTCGTCGAGGCCCTGCTGGACCTGGACAGCTACGGCGCGACCTGCTGGGAGCCCCTCCGCTACCAGGACGATGCCGGCATCGGGTGGACGTTCATGCGAGACCACGTGAAGGAACTGCGCGAGCGGCTCATCGGCCCCTACAGCCAGGCCGCGTTGTGACCTCTCCCCCAGCTTCCGTGACCACTCGGTGACCAACACGCCCCCGGACACGACTCCGGCGACGCCGTGCAGGTCACTGACCTGCACGTACGTCGCCGGGATGCCGCGGTGGCGGTGGGATTTGAACCCACGGACGTGTTGCCACGTCACACGCTTTCGAGGCGTGCTCCTTCGGCCGCTCGGACACGCCACCGCGGGCGAGCCTAGCCGAGCGCCCGGTGCTCCGAGAAGAAGGCCCGGAGCACGTCGCCGCACTCCTGCGCGAGGACGCCGCCCACGACCTCGGGCCGGCTGTTGAGCCGCCGGTCGCGCAGCACGTCCCAGAGCGAGCCCGCCGCGCCTGACTTCGGGTCGACGGCGCCGTACACCACCCGTCCCACCCGGGCGAGCACGATCGCGCCCGCGCACATGGTGCACGGCTCCAGCGTCACCACGAGGGTGCAGCCGGACAGCCGCCACGAGCCGGTGGCCGCGGCAGCAGCGCGCAGGACCAGCACCTCGGCGTGGGCCGTCGGGTCCCCGGAGCCCTCGCGGTCGTTGTGCGCGCGGGCGAGGACGACGCCGTCCGCCGTGAGCAGGACCGCGCCGATCGGGACGTCCCCGTGCGCGGGTGCGAGCGCCGCCTCGGCGAGCGCCTCGCGCATCGCCGGGTCGTACGGGCTCACCCCTCGCGGACCTGCTCCAGGGCCTCGGCCGCCCCCGCCCGCTCGGCGACGGTCGTGAGGACGTCGGCGGGCAGCAGCCCCTCCTCGGCGCACAGCTCCAGCAGCTCGCTCGCCGAGGTGCCGAGGTCCGACAGCAGCCCGCTGTCGCCGACCGGCTCGGCCACCGGCCGGGTGCCCTCGTCGTCGTCGGACGCCTCGCCGCCGGCCGCGTCC
>Ga0210040_10002139_pt1 | contig 28374 bp, 12 predicted proteins | sample CryGeyCG12114_NA_FD_185462 | JGI IMG/M metagenome (GOLD analysis project Ga0210040, IMG submission 185462) | Groundwater microbial communities from aquifer - Crystal Geyser CG19_WC_8/21/14_NA (SPAdes) (version 2) | ecosystem: Environmental > Aquatic > Deep subsurface > Groundwater | place: USA... | reverse complement strand
TGGTGGATACTTTTACCGTTGAACTGCAACTGTGTGCACGTATACTGGAGCAGAGTGGAGCGGAGCTCGGTCAACTATAGCGGAGCGGAGCGGAGCTCCAAAAATTTTGTGCCGACTGGAGCGGAGCGGAGCGGAGCTCCAAATTTTTTGTGCCGACTGGAGCGGAGCGGAGCGGAGCTCCAAATTTTTTGTGAGAACTGGAGCGGAGCGGAGCGGAGCTCCAAATTTTTTGTGCGAACTGGAGCGGAGCGGAGCGGAGCTCCAAAATTTTTGTGCGAACTGGAGCGGAGCGGAGCGGAGCTCCAAAATTTATGTAAGCTCTGGAGCGGAGCGGAGCGGAGCGGAGCGGAGCGGAGCGGAGCGGAGCGGAGCGGAGCTGAGACCAAACTTACATCACTGGTCTCAAATGAAATGTAAAGACTCTTTTTTCAATTATGCATGGTATTATATTGGAGTTAGAGAGCTTGCATGGCCATGCAATGCGTAGTTTAAACGGCATTTCTGCATTCCACTTCATGGTCATAATTTATTATTTAGTATGGTGTGTTTCTGTTGAAATCTAAACTTGTAAAATCATTTCATCATCATCAAATTAAATATTTAAATAATTTAATAAGAATGAGTAGTCAAAACGAAGATATTTCACCGGAAAACAGTTAAGATAATCTGCCAGAAAGCAGTGAAGATGGATTTAAACCTTATTATTAATATTTATAGTGTATAGTTATTTAAACCGGTCATTTATTCTAATTTAATATTTGACAAGTTTGACACGCGGTTCGTTTCGTGTCAAAAAAGTGAACCGACACGAAAATTCGTTTCGTGTCATGACACGAAACGATCGGTTCGTTTCATGACACGAAACGATCGGTTCGTTTCAATGGCTCGACACGACACGAAAGTCCCGGTTCGGTCCGTGTCAAGCTATTGACACGAAACGAAACGAGAATATTGACACGAACCGACACGTGCCATTCCCTACTCCAAACTTTTTAGCTGGAGGGGAGTGTAGCAGAGCTACAAAATACTTTTTCGAAATCATCTTCCGGTGTCCAGTCTTTAAGTTTCATTTGCTTTCTTAAGATCATGCCTGCAATTGGGATACTTTTAACAATCAAGAAATGAAACGTTAACATCCACCTTATGATCTTATCAAGTGTGTTAGTTTAAAGAAGGAAAGGAGCAGTATCGATATTTGTTGTATGCTTAGATTGGAAGGATAATTACTTGCATTAGTTGTGCAAAATTCGGAGAACATTTCACGTATACTGGAGCGGAGCGAAGCTCCATATGTTTGTTACAAGTTTTGGAGCGGATAGCTCCCAGATCCAAATACTTCTTTAGGTATTTGGTCTTCATGGTTGATCAGTTTTTAACTTTTTATTAATCCATAAAAATACACAGTAATAGAATCCTATAATATCCTTTGCTAGTTAACCAAGGAATAAACATGCACGAGAAAACTCCTATCCAAGAAAAGAACTGGAAAAACCCTTGTGGAGAAGTTGAAGGAAAACCATAACCACTCGGGAATGCAACCCCAGCATTATATTAGCGCTAATTCAGGATTTTAAAATAAGCATAATGTATTTTGGCGTCATCTTCAACCTTCAGCAGATTTAACTGGACATATATTTATCACTGGCTAAAAAAAATTGCTAAAAAGTCAATTTGTCAATGTTTTAAACTGTATGCAAGAATATTCTTTACTTCTGCTTTCAATATCTGTCTGGAGCTCTGCTTAAGTTCTACTAGAAATTTTTCATGTCATAAGTATTGAAAGTATCAATGTAACGTTTGATTGCAGAGTCAAAAATTTTAAATGTTTTCTGGTCGTATTAGAGTCTGACGGCTGACCGCATAAAGCAACACATTTACGAATTATATTGTATATTTATATTGTACCATAGAAACTTTTTCTTCCTTTCTTCACCTATCATTGCTATTCCAGATTCCAGATCATCCTATAGAATCTCCCTTCATACCCATATGAAATGGATCCTTCCCTAATGCTGACTATTCTTGGCTATTTTATTAAATCATGACATTGAAATAATGTCCAGTCGACCAATTCCATGGTCATTCATCCATCCATGTGTTCAACGTTTACCGGCTGCCACCCTTTTCTTCCCTTGACAGTTGATACCAATATAGCGAAGCATAAGTGCGTCACAAAAGAACTTATTGGATTACGCACAAAAAAACACGAAATTCGTTTGCTTTTTATCCCATTCCAATGTGTGGACAGCTCACTCTTTTGTTTGAAACATCTCACGACCATACTGCAATTCATGCAACACAAACAACACAATTCTATTTTTTTTACCGAAAGATAAATGCATCTTAAAAGGCTGAAAGACCAATAAGAGTCTATATCGAATGGTCAGCACGTCAGTAAAAATGCCCTATCAAGCCGTAATATGTAACCCTTCTACAGTAGTAATCCATGGGGAAAGTAAGAACGGTATTGTACAAACGTAAGAACCTACCGCATCCACCTTTTGGTATTCTCACTTTTCCTATCCTACTGATAACATGACAAACAGCCCTTAGTTGTTAGAACCCTAGCTGAACCTTGCTAGTGGCTAGTGCGCTGGGATACTTTTTCCACTTGCTTTCTAAACTGAAAGTTCTATGCGGGTTGCCCTATAGTTGAATACGAGCTGTGGAGCAGTCTGCACCCCCTTTCATTTCTCTCTTCATTTTAGATTAACCTTAGCCATTTGGAAGCAGTTTATTCGATTAAACTTACGTCTTTGGTGACTCGAACGAAAAGGACAATTTTTCTCTTCACCGAGAAAGTGAACAGTTGTTTTTCTCACATAAAAAAATGTAGAATACCAAACTATATCATTTTGAAAACACTTCAATTTTTATGTAATTTAGCCAAAAGAGTTGAAAAACAGCCTATAAGATTAACAAAATCAGAAAAAAACTTTAAAATTTTCGCCAAGATGAAAGCTATCTGGGCAATTCAATTGGTTTGGACGACTTTTGTCAGTATTTTCTTTCTCCGTGGGAACAATGCAGACGTCATTCGTAAGTTTTATTTTTTCTTGTAAAAAAACTGTAGCTAAGACACTGGTCTGTGAGTTATGCATAAAGAACTTGGTTACTTGTATTGATGCATACGTTGAGCAAACATCTGAGTGTAGGAACCAGAGTAAGTGAGCAATAATGAAGTTAATTTGATTTCGGGGTGGCATGTCGATCTAATTACAGTCCAAGTCGAACGCGCGAGTAGTGATGAGCGCCTTTTTGGTTCATTTCCATAATTACCTATTAATTCGTTCGTGAACGCGCGGGCTTTCACATTTTCTCCATCCATAGTCTGTGGGGAATACATTTTCTCCACAGCACGTACATTAGAACACACTTGGAATCTTGTTCACACACAAACTATATTTATGCATGTAGTACTGTAGTAATTTAGTTGAAGATGCGTCTTTCCTCATACAACAGGGTTTGTAAAATAAACCTACCAGTCAAGTCAGTGATGAACTGTGTTGGATCGTATATCTCAAAATCCAGACTTGCCGAAAATTCATAAACAAAAACCTTATTTATTTTTTCCATCTTCTTACATGAGCAAGTCAAAAGTCTCTTAGCCGCTCCAAAAAACTCTCAACATTTAAGTCTTCTTTTTGACATCTTATCATATGCAAGCATCTCTGACTACATACTTGGAACTTTTGTTTTTCTCGTCCACTTTTCTTTGTTTATTGAACTCGGAAAAAACTTATGTTTCGCCATAGATAGTATATAGTGAGATAATGGGAAGAACGCAAAGAAAATAACGCTGAAGATAAACTTTGTATTAATAAAAGTGACACTAAAAGTCCTTGGCACGTCAATTAAGCAACATTGTCATTTCTTTTTACGGTTACAGCCACCATAATAAAACGTAAAAAATGAAGTGCATGTGCATTCACGATTGCACTACTTGACTAACAAGAAAAATAAAAGGGTGACACTTGTTTCGCTCTTTTCTTGAATGAAAGTTTTACAACCAAAGCATCTAAAGCTCTTTTAATTGTTATTCCTTCACTGTTTTAATATGTTTTTTTTTGTTCTGTAATGATTATCATTACGAAAATTGTTATGAATGACTACTAGCTTTTCTTTTAGTTAATATCAATTTAGGGAGCATGTGTTAAGTTGTATATTCTCAGTCAGAGACAAAAATTAGTGTGTTGTGTTCAGCTCTTTTTAGACTCAAAGTTAGTTGGTTACTTTTTTCCTTTTCTACCGTCTTCATTAAATGAAAGGATAGGGGCACCGTGCCAATACTACGATTTTACTTTCACTCGTAAATAAGCTAGGGAGTTGACTAAATGTATGCAAAATACAAGTCATGAGGTCTGTGTGATGATAAACTTAGGGACGGGGAGGATGAGAACTCACATTGTGCGCGTGCAAAAAGATGTAAGGTTGTGATAAGACAGAAGTTTAGCACAACTGTTTGGGGATTTGGAGCATCCCTATGTGAAAGGCAAGAAGGGTTTCTTAGTTAGCTCCAAGATGTACACATTTCACAGAAATGGTGGCACCAATTAAACTTTCCTTATCATCCACAAATTGTATTCTAATTATTCGCTTGTGCGTTCACCCCTTAGGAGAGGAAAGTTTGCATGGTGGAGCTATAGTTTTATTTTGACTCCAGTGAACACTGACTTTTGTATGCTGATAGAAGAAAATGTCGTAAACTTTGTAAACAGATAGATAGTGACTCCGTTCACGTTGCTACCATTTCAAATTGTAGCAAAAAAATCAAGTTTGTTCTAGGACAAGTTAATTGGCTGCCAGAGTGCAAGACTACTAAGAAATTTGATGATTTCAATGTATTTAAGCTTTAGTTATGGAATGCTTACGGAATAGATTTTGATTCATAAGTAATAGACTGAAATGAAAATAAATCTTTGAAAGAAAACGGTTAGATGACTAACATTTTCCAATGCATTATGTATCATCGTACTTATTCAACCCAGCCAGCATGTTCTGTCCAGTCCATTAGATTTTTTTCGAAAATTATTTTAAGTAAACATTCAAAATGTTATGCCATGTCCCAGTTCACTTCAAACAAATTGTACCCACTTTCTTTTATAATGTATGGGAAGGTAGATAGACCAAAGACCACATGAAAAATATTGATTTAGGGTACAAAAACTTGTTTCTTTCAACAAGCTTCCATTTTCCTTCAAATCTTATTCATACAAGATATGAAACTAGAAAATCATTACAATTTGTACTGCTTATACAAAAAATCAATGACTGTACAACATAACTCCGTGGGAATATATATTTCCTTTGGCATCAAATGGCTCAAATAAAGCTCCATAACAAAACCATCTCCCATGTCCCTACAAAACTGATGACATATTGGCTACATGACTCTCTTTTGTAAAGATGGAAAAAAGGAAGTCAAACTTTGTAAACGGATAAGTGCTCTGTGTATAGTATGCACGCATTCACTTTGATTCCTTTAGATCGACATTTCCAAAATAGCTTCCAGTGCGGTACATACAAACTATCCCTCTATCTACTACTCACAAACTACACAATGAAGCCAAATGGATCTGATCCCTGAGGCTACCATTCTCTATGTTTTCGTTAAATCATTTGCCCTTTTTACTTTCACTTATCTGTTGCTCTAATGCATTCCTTTATCAGCATTTTTTTACATTCAGTCAGACTTCAAAGCCATTGCTGATAATAATTTAAAAATTGGGGGGAAAAAATCACGGCAAACTAAAATGTGAACTCATAATTATAATGTAAGATGAATCTCTGCTTCCAACTTACCCTGCTCCTATGGTTGTTAATTTGTTTTCTCTGACAGGTATATATCCTTTGAGCATACAATTAATCTTCGTAGCAAAATTGCGTAACACAACTAAATCTGAAACTTTTGTGCTTCTGTTTGTTTAGCACACAAAGAAATTAAGTCTCTCCTTTCTCATCTATAGGATTAAGGAAGGCCAGGTAACTAACTAATTATATGAACTAACTAACTAACTAACTAACTACCATGTAACTCGTCTTAAGCTATTAGGTGAGACAACAGAGGTCTATAATTGTGTTTGCAAACACGTGCAAACAGTGTGAGAAATCATCCATTCAACTCTTCTTTGGTCACGATTCTCATCAGCAGCCAATATATACTATGAATTAACTTGGGGAAGGTGAAAGTGCATTTTCTTATCTTATCTGCTCGAATAGTTTAGATATTATGTTAGTGGTACACTGTTAGTTTCTGTATCACAAACTTGAGAAAGATTTTTTTATGCAGCAAACTGTTGCAGAAATGTTTGTTTTTTGCTAACTATAGAAGAAAGACTTTTAGTTGATGACTTTTGACATGGGAAAAACTTTGGATGTCACTGTCACCTTGTTTTAATGAAAGAAACTTTTCTTGGGAACTTTTCCAATGGTTTTTTTCTCTTTGTCTTTTTGCATTGTCTGAAGAATCATAAATAATGAAGATTTTGAGACGGAGACAATACTAACTCAATTAGGATTGATTAATGTCATATAGTAGTGAATTTGCTAGTTTTAGTTGAGAAAATTTCATGGCAGACGAGTCAAGAAGGTTTCATTTATGTGTGGGTGGTTTTGAGAGCGTATTAACGAAAATGTCAAAATCATGAAATCACCTTTTCAATCCGTATTGATTTCATGGGATAGTAGTATCATATAACGCAAATTTAAAAGGTTTTCATTACCCCAAAAATACTTGCAATTACCTTGGGGAGACATTATCCCTTCTTCAGACAAATGTCGGTCGTTTTTTAATATCGAATAATTCCCTGTAGAGCTATAAAGTTTACAAATTACTTTTTCGTTTTGTTTTCTATACAGAAAATTCATGCAAATTTCTTTTTACGTAAGCACACCTACATATGATGCTTGGAAATGTATGACGTATACATTGATTTATTTTTATTATACAGCGAATATTTAGACTCAAGTTGATATTAAACCTAATACTAATAGCATTACCAATATGCATAGTAGCTAAGGTACGGAAGAATTCGTAAATGAAGTAGGTAATTACTATGGTTGACTGGATAGTCAAAAACAATATTGCATTCACTGGAATCACGGAGTGAAAGATGATTCTGTACTTGAAGTATCTTTTACATAAATCTCAAGTATGCCGTGTTATATTTATGTATCATGAATTGATTACTCGTTTTGATAGACAAAAAATCCCCCAGATTTTATATTCTTTCTTTGCAACCCTGCCAGGGAAATATTTGTAAATCAAGCCATGCATAGTAATAATATGTTTTATTATGAGAAATAAAAGCTGTGTAAAATCACAAATGTGGCATCCTCGCACAACAGAAACTTTTGCATGCTTTGCCGACACCAAATAGGGTAATGAGAAACTGAAATAGTCATATTGACTGCAAAAGAGCAGGATACTGAATAAAAACAATGGTTTGGTTACGACCCTGTAAAAGAAGTCACCCTCTTTCAATAAAATGAGATTTTAGTGGCACAAGTGAGTGAGTTTTGGTGAGATTTGAAGACGACTCATTGCCGTAAAGACACACTGGAGAAAAAAGGACAGCAGAAAGCTTTTAAAATAAATACACACTGTTCCAAATGGTGTAGGGTGGATTTTGACAAAGTCATCAAAAGCGCAACCTAAAAGCTATGCAGTAGATAAGTAGTAGCTAGTTAGTTGGTTAGTACTAGGCAATTAATTGTATACAGAGCCACAAAAAATATCTCAAAAATTGAATAAAACCCCTAGTGAATCCAATGAGGGGTTCAGACGCTCTATTCACATTCAAATGCAAAGTATTACATGCATTGGTTTCCCCCAGTTTTGCATTAAGAGTGCATAGAACATTGTTTTCGGCAATGAGACCCATCATGAAGCGTTTTAGTTATGGAAATCCGGAAATTAAAATGTGACCTGATTTCCTTCACTTTTCTTTCCTCCCGCAAAAATAAGATTTTAAAATTGAGCAATCTTATAGCTTTAAAATGTTCATAAAACCTGTTTACTATATGTGCATATTTAGCATTGCAGAATAAAGCTAAAGCCAAATTATATGTAATTCTTTTCATGTTAAAAAAAGTTGTTTGCCAATACAATACAACTTTAAAAATCATCATATGACTTCACAGTGTCCGATAAAAAGTTTTATATCCACTGCCTACCCTAGCATGATCCATTGTAAGCCAGGCTCATACATTTAAATAAACGGAAAAAAATACAGACCCCGTTAAGAAACCACAGCGAGCGAATTAGTGTGTGAAAGCCAGAGGGAGTCACTTTTTAAGGGAGACCCATAAAGTTCATTGAAGATGCAAATGAGCGAGTGAAAAGGAAATGACAAACTCAATTACCGACACATTATGGGCACAATCTTTGTTCTCCGTGCTCCAATTTATCTTTCCTTGGGTATACAGCTTGCCCGTACTTGACAACTATATCTCTATTTCTTGAGCAAATAGACAAATCATCAGGAATGCATTGCTCTCGTCCTTCCATCTAACTAAAATCTGAACTCAAATCACCTCTCTCAGCCTTGCTCAACTTTCATGGTGCAAATTTAATTTACATATTATTCTGCTCGCCCATTCACCCTTTGTTTAACACGCAGCATACATTCCCCATACTACCATGTCCCTGCCCTTGTTAAGTATTCTGATGCATTTCTCTCATTACTTTATATATTACTTGGGTTCTCACACTGTAAGATTGAAAACTCTTCCCTTATCTTCACAACGAAATAGCCAAAAGTCATCTCACAAGTTCAGGCTGTCTGATAAGGGAAATACAAAGTGGGTGTCAAATGCTAGCTTCCAGTAAATTTTCACTGAGTTTTTACAAGAAAGTCTTTTTTTAATTTTCCTATACTTACACGACTGTCTGTCTATCCAACCCAATTTATTGCTATTTAAATTAAGATTGCAAAAGTTGAAGGAACTTACCAACTAACCGCAGTTAGTATAGTCACGAATTGACACAGTGTAAACACATTTGTAGACCAAAATTTACGCTATTTGTGCGATATGCATTTTTGATGAGAGGGTAGAGAAAAACACATGAGTCTTTGTGTATTTTCCATACGCACTATATATGCATGTGCACATACACACCCTATTGTATAAAAAAAAGAGTGCACTTGAATGTGTGACTGACTTTGCTCTACCCTTTGAATATTTAATGTTGTCATCCGTGTAAACAAGTAAACCTGTGCAAAGGTGAAATAATATGACGAAGTGAGCACTAGTTACATAGTGAACCTAGAACACAGTGAGTAATATTTGCACAGCCTAGCATGGGAAGATGTGGGACGCGATATGGAATAAAGTTATGAGCGACAATGAAGAGTGAAAGGAGAGCATTTACGATATTGTTCCAAGACGCATCACATGTTTTACGAGAATGGAGAAGAAAAAAAGTCTTTGTGTTAGCTTGTTATTTTTCCCCCCATAAGGAAAGAGATTGGCCTATAAAAAGTGTCCAATTTACTTTTAAAAGAAAATCCAACCCACAAGCATTCCATGATTTTGTGGCTACGTGTGCACTGACAGTTAGATACATATAAGGACAAGATTTAGGCAAATAAATTGTCAATATTCTAGAAAATATCAAAGGAGTTCTTTTTTTTCTTGTTCAAGAGAGGTGCATATGCACAAAAGTTGTTAAGAAAATCTTGGGCTCAAGTTAGCAAATTGAGAGACGTGTAAGTTACTTGTCACACACACTTGAGGGTTCCAAATCTGCCAACCAAGCTTACAGTGTATTATATACAAGGCTTAGTCTCTTTTTGGGACTCTTTCAAAACTGATCGTGTGAAACAATCTACTCACTGTGGCTCCTTTTTTTAAATCTCTATTATCTGACATACTGTCCTGATTTTTAAATTGAGGATTTGCACAGGTTGTTGGCTGTAATTGGCATTTTACCAGTTTCGTTATGTTTTAGTGTTATTTTCTAGCGCCTAAATAATCATATTCTACAGTAAATGAGCAGACCTCAGTGAACTTATTTTCATGCCAGTCGTAATACTCGGTTGTAGTCGTAGGTTCTATTTACTTGAACTATTTTGACATTTTAGATCTAATTGCAAGAAAATTACTTTTTACTTTGACTTTGGCTTTCCAAGCGAATCCAATGTTAGTTATGCCGAAGAGTTGGTTAGAATGGAGAAAAGAAAACACGTTTTCTTGGAACGGTGCATAATAGTTTATGTGACAAAGTGATTCCATCAATGCTCCTGCCCCTATTAATGCAAGGAAGGACAACACGATAATAAAGAGTGGATAAGAAACCTTACTACTTACTCGGCCATCCTTGTTTCCTCCTTTATATGGCTTTTTGCAAGAGGAAAACCACAACACTTTCAGATTATGGACCCTATTTTCACTTTCATACGTATTGCGTACTAACTAACTATAAGCCTGCTAAACCTATACTAGTAAGTTTGCATTCTTACTGTACTAACAAACAACAGAGTGAAATATTTTGCCACATTGGATTTTTTAATCTGCTCAAATTGATACTCATTCAAAAAAGTTACAACAGATTTTATGTAAGAATTTCCAACACTGAGGTTCGTCGTTCGTTCACCTTGAAATTGTTTACAAATTGTAAAGCATGCCGTTAAAAAGATTTTCTTCGGCGGTCAAACTCATCAAAAAAATCTGCATTAAATATTTGGGCTATAGCTAGTCCACACGTAGATGTTTGAGCTTTCACGGGTACATACTACATTTTTACACGCATCAGTAACGATTACACTGTAGCTTTAACATTGATCCGGCTTCAAATAAATCCCCTCTGTCATGCCACTTTTCCCAATATACACACTATATGATCCTTTGGAACAAGATTGAGCATGGGATTATTCGGTGCAATACAAGGTTGAGTGATTTTTGCTTTCCCTTAAGCCAATTCAGTCACTTTTTCTTTGTTTGTTCAAAATGACATGTGATTATAACAGACTATAGTCAATTGTTTCAAGAAAAAAGTATGTTATTTAGATTCGTATTTGGAAAAAAAATTCGAATTTGAACTTTATTCATGGTATCCTCAATTGAAGGGCCCTTTCGTCCCAAAGAATACATAATGTACAAAGCATTGAATTAAAAAAATTAGACAAATATATCATACACTAATAAATTAACATTACAACTTCTTGATTCTCATCCCGATTCTCCAACAAGTTAAAGGGTATGCATTCATGATTATGTAATCATTTTTTACAAAAGATTAATTTGCACAAAACAATAACTAAACTACATAAAACAAACTTTGCTCTGGTAAAATTAGACACATGATTTACATTGTAAATCAATCATGTCGACTCCAAAGCAGAGATTTAAATCTGAGAAACTTTCTGTACTCCCAAATCCTAAAACATTGGCATCATTAGTGAAAGTAAGTTGGCTGTACCTCATCCAGCATTTATATTTTTAGTAAAGTTCAACATGCAAATCAAAAAAAAAGACACGAGATTCTAAGAAAATTGCTAACTCAAGGAACATATATAGCTTTCCCTATATAGGAGATTGCGTGTGGAGGAGACATTCCGCTGTGCACCTTCTACATTACACTTTGTGCCGACAATATGTCTATACCACTAAATAAAAGGGTGTGTTTACTTAGTCAGTTTTTGTCCCATTATATTCGTGGAGAAGCGTGTGTCTACACTAAAAGTTCATGTTAGACTACACAATTCCCGGGCCAATCTAATGTAACATGACATTAGGAAGAAAAGAGAGGGACTTTTTTGCCCTAGGCTCAGGTGAAAACCTCTTTTCCACATTAAGCCCACCTAGTTAGTACGTATAATAGGATTTTGATGAAGTGCACATTACCAGTCACATGTTTCTTGGAGGCATTATAAGAAAGTCTAGCTGGATGGTAACTAACTAACTAACTAACTAAACTTTATAGGATAGTTAGTAAAACAGAAACTTTCCTTTATGTATGCATGAGGTCGTTTGGTTATAGTAGTCACCAAGTAATTTGTTTTGCTGAAATGTATACCTTTTGATAATCAATGTGTGCAAGATAAAATGGGTGATTCTGGTCATAGAAAATTGATGACATGGGAAGTCTTTAGAGGCTCATTACATGTTTTAAAGTATGGGGGAATGCGAGATAAGGGTGTCTCCATGCATTATCTGGATGGAAGAAATGTACCGGTTTGAGGTAGGTGACAACATTTATATGGTATTGAATGGCAAGTGATAAGAAAATGTGCCTTAAATTTGCGTAAAAATATATTTTTACGAGAGCACTGGCTAATTTTTTGTGCCAGGAAATGGCTTCCATGTTGTTTACACTGGACTTATTGCGGAAACTTGTGAAATTATGGTCAATACTAATAATACTGGCAGAAGGAATTGTTATTGTTTGCAAGGTATGGGATTGGGAGAAAGTCTAAAAAATAATAGAATGTTTTGTGATTCATAAAAAATAGTTGCCAAGTATTTCCTTTGAGTACACGATATGAACTGTGAACGAGCCACACACGTGAGTATTAAAGATTCTGTGAAAACATGCACTCACATTCAAATGAAATGAAAGTTGTAATAATAAAGTGGCTGTGATTACCCCTCTGTATATTATTTGATTTCTAACTCGGTGATATTATTTTTTTTACCGAGTCGTATTCCATTTAACTCTTGAAACAAAACGAAACGGGTAATAAAACGTATGCAATAGGGATGCAATATTTTATGTGGTGTACATATAGTGGCAATTTTTTTCTCTCCTTAACTATAATGGTAAACGGATTGCCTGACTTTTTGATCTATAGGTAGTTAGTTAGTGAGCAAATAATAGTGGTGTAGTTTGTTTCCCTTGCAGGAGGTAATAATAAATGACTAAGGTTGTAAGTAGTCGCCAACTGTGCCCATAGGTACAAACAAATGCTAAAAAAGTTGAGGCAAATGGCCAAGACAAGGATCACATATGGATTTATATATTATTAGTTTTTAAGACTCGCAAAGAATCTTTATGTACACAAATTATACTAATAATGATGAATTCAGTGAGATTTCATTTCACATGCCATTAGGGATGAAGAAATAGTACGTAGTATGTAAACATGTAGTTAGTCCCAATAATGATTGCATGTAAAAATAAAAGGCAGTATACTTTTCCCTCTATATTTAATAGTTAGGGTTCTCAAATTTCTCCCCCTTTTGGAAGAATGCGTGCACTCCTTATAATATACATACATGGAGTTTTAGAATGGACTTTTGCTGAAAGCGAAATGACTTTAGCAATAAGACATGCAAACGACATTTTTTCCCTTTATTTTCCGCTCTGTGTTTTCTTTCCATGTCTAATCGATATTCAACCTCGGACGGATCAATCAACTCTCAGTCAGAACATATTGTTTTTTGAACCACGGCTACTGCAATGCATGTAAAGCTAGTTGTATGCATAGTTTTTCGTTTGTATGTGGAGTTATTATTATCTCATGAGAAGAAACAAATTGGTATGGGTGACTTTACTATAGAATTTTAGATTTGCGATCAGTAGGCGGATCAGGTACGCAGGTTTTGTTCATATCAAATTTGGGGTAAGTTTTGCTCTCCTTTTGGTTTTAAATGAATTTTGGGTTTATTTTTAGGGTTCTCCCAGTTGAAACAATCTAAATATATTCCAATGATACATTTCTAAAAGAATTTTGATTTAGCTATTATTATACCAAGTTTTTCTTATTTCTCAATGTATTAGACGTGTTTAGTCATAATCTGCCTTGTTTAGAAAGAAGCTATCAAATACATTAATTATTGTACAATATACACATATACTGGCTGAAGACATTTTTGTCGTATTCAAACTACTTATAAACGGACTTGCGTTTTATGTGGGCTACACTTCATAAAAAACTTTCTTTAAAATGGGCCAGAAAAGTTTTACTTCCGTTTCGGAGACAATGTAATTTTTTGCAGTCCGCCTGATCAGATAAAAACGACGAGAGTTAATAGAAAACCTCCAAAATCAAAAGTATAAGGTGATTCTCTCCGACAGTCTATTTTTCTTCCCACAGAGACAGAAACCTATCCAAATGCTGCGAAAAATGTACACATTTGATTCGTTGTAACAATGAACATTGACCAAAGCCTATGGTGGCAATGAATCGTGCTGTGAAAACATGTTTTCAGCACCTTTCTTTCTTGCTATTTGCACTTGACTCTAGTAAGAAATGTTTTTAGGTAGCAAAAAAAAAACGGTGCTTCAACTTGGGAAACAATCTTTCCCGTGGGACTATTCCATTTTTTTCCTCTTTTCTCTGTCCCTATATAGTCTCATAATATCTTTTTTCAACCAGTGCATTCAACTGTAGGGTTCAAAAAAATAAATTGAGTACACGCACTGTCGAGATAATTGCAATATTGACTTTCACGCAGTCCTTACCTACTATTATTACCGAGAGTTCAAATGTAGTCAGCACACATGCATAGCGTTTTTTTCGATTTACCTGATGACTTTGTAGCCACAACAGAATAAATGTAATGTTAAATTGGAAACACACGACATTCTATACGGGAATGCAATCTGGAATACTGTTCTCGCAGCCCATTACGTTTGATGCAGTGACTGGCTGACCATGAAAGTGCATTCCAGTTTGGTGAGATCATTTCACACAATGGCATTCCGATAGGTAATTCCTGCGATCCAGTATTTTAAGACTTGTCTAAGAGAGCTTTTTAAGATTTTTGTCAAAGTAAGGAATTGACCATAGGAAAGTAGATGTTTGCAAACGTGTTATGGGTCGAAAAAGTTCATCGAAATCGAAAAATGCTATTTATTCTACTTCTACTAAAAGACAAGAATTATCTTGCCATTTTCATAACGTTAGAGCATTTTCCGACGTAACTTTATAATCTCGTTCTAAAGTTTAAGACCCAGTGCTAAAGCAAAACTAAAGTTGCATGGCTCCGTACTGTGCCATTTTAATTCGTGCATCAAAATAATAAATATAATATGTGTGAAGTTATCCCTTCAGATGCTATTTACTTTTCTTTCGTATACAATAAGCTTAATAATTTTTGTATACAATCTATATTAGACAGAAGTGAAAGTGAGTGACATAGCCCAGGCAAAAAACAATTAGTATCTCCAATATGGGGGAAACAGGAGATAAACAATAAATGAAACTCTCATTGTGACTCCCCTGCCTTCCCAAAGTGCATCATAATAACATTGTGGCAATCGAACAAAAACGAATGGACGGCTACAGCATACAAACAAACTGAGGGTGGGAAATACTGCTACCCAAACTTTGGTGAACCTAAATCGTCCACTGTCTTTTGGCTTGAACACTTCAATTAATCTTTCCCTACGTAGCCAGGGATATCTATATTTTGAATTCATCCACCATTTACAAAACGTGTCCTATGTTTTCTAATGAGGTGATGAATCTCAATTCTTGTACCCTTATTATACTGTATAACACTGACCATATTCTCTATCCGATTCCAATTTATTATACAAGCCAGTAATAAAAGTCTAGTATGAATACATAAAAAAAGGCCTAATTGGATACCCATTTTATGAATGGTAAAAACAGACGAGAGGGTGAGAAAATAATGAAGGGCAGTAAAAAGTCGTATTTTTTCGCTTCTCCCTTGGTATATGTAGAATCATCTTTAATCTTCTTCACAAACTTTGCCTTGCTGCGCACACTAGATTGATACTCAGGCATGTATCAATATCGACTAGGTGGTGTAAAAGGAAAAACTTTGGCAACCAAATGAGCTCCCAAGAGACATCCAGTGATCATGAGTTTGGTGGATCTGTTGGATTTTTCTTTTTACCATCCCATGCGGACTTGGAGAGATAAATGTACAAACCATGGCTTTTCATTCATCATCTAACAACATATAAGCTCCGTGTCCGTATTCATTCACTATCAGGTTCCCTGTCAATAATAATACAAGTCAGAATGACTTATCACCCAAGAAATCACAAGGGCCACATCAATTCACATTTGAAAACTAGTATTTATGCAGAGTTCTATTGTGAGTGAATTGAATACTCACAGTGAAAAAAACCTTGGTTGTCTATTATCAGACTTTATGGGGAGTGCAAAGTTGGAATAAAAATCAAACAAGCCGTATTTATTACTATAGTTTAATACTAACCAAATGAATTTAAGACTGGCTAGGGAAGAAAGCGGCAACTTTCTACTTGAATCCGTGGAAAAAACAAATGACATTTGTCCAATCTATTGGTCTAAATTTTTTGGATTCTAAAGCACATCACTTTTTCAAATCTCTGGCGGTTTTATATCTAACTCTAAGTGAGAGGGATGAGACTCGGGATGAAAAGTTAAGCCACTTTCTACATGGTGGTTAAAAAACTTGCTGTCAACTATTGTACTCACCGAATATTCTTGGGTAGCAAAATACTACTTTCCTCTCTGGCTCCTTAGGGAAAGCAATTGGGATATTGAAAGTTAACTCGTATTCCCCCATAAGAGGAAAGTGTGACTTGTCAAAAAGTCACCCCAAATCCCATCAGAGACTCACGGCTCAATAGGGTACCCAATGAAATTAGGATACATTTGGCTTTCCCTGCCATACACATCGGATTTTTCCACTTCCCCTGTTCTGGAGATCACATTAATACGTATTATCCTTAGGTAGCACCTATACATTTCGTGGGATGACCAACATGAGATTCCTGTAGGTTTGCTCACCACCAAAAATTACGTTCAAATCTACCGTATCAATCTCCATTGTCAACTAGAATCCCCCTTAGTGTATAGTTAGTAGTTGTTAGTTGGTAAGTATCTCTATATCCTAGTGTGTGTATATGAGTCTCGGTTGAATTCCCTCTTGAAAAAATGTACACAACTATATACGCAGAGTACTTTTGTGCTCAATGCAACGCAAAAAGAAGTATAATGAATGCACATGATGGTAGTCAGTTTGAGTTGGTTTTGAAAATTTTCAAGTTCACAGTTAGATCACTTTCTTTAGAAATTTCTTTAAGCTGAATTACATACTACAAGTGGTGTAACATGCACAACGTGGCGTAGTCATCCATAGAAATAGAGGGTGAGAGTCAGTTAAATGACAGTCCAAGTATTTCATGCATGCATGGACTCAAAGACGAGCGTAAATAAGCTGGAAAGGGAATTTTCTTAACGTTTTTCTTTCCCCTTCTTGTCTGTACATACTTATACACATGTCGCAGTGTACAGATAAAACGGAAAACTCAAATGTATGGGTTTGTGGTAGAAAGCGATAAGAAGAAAAGAATACAAAGAAAAGTGACTGACTGAATAATCTGAAAGTCCGTCACTGGGAAAGAATACAAGTTTCCAGTTGCTGACTACAAGATTTTTTGAAGCTAGATATAATGTTCCGCAGTTGATGTCATAATCAATAATGTAAATATGCTAACTACGCAAGTAATAATTATTTGACGATTTATTTGTGCATGTATATAGTATGTGGAGGAAAAATAATGAAGACATAAAGAGCTTTTGTTTTACCAGCCAAGTTTTTCATGACCAGTCATTGTTCACATGCTGTCGTTTTCAGTTCACTTGGACTCTTATGATTGGTAAAAATTGTTGGCTGTAAACATTTTATAGAGGGGGTTATACCATAGCCTTTCCTGTGAAACGCATACAAGCAAGTGGATGGATATAAGATGGATATTAAGTATATGGAGCGATGCAATAAAACTTTTCTGGATTTTATGAACGGTCTAAAAAGGATACACACATACAGCTACTGTGTGTATTGTAGGATGTGGCGATTATCCTTTAGAAAAAAACAGCCGGTTTTTAACAAAAGTGCAAGCACAACCATTTGCCTTTCTCATGCAAAGTACAAAGATTCATGAGCACATTACTTTAGCCTACAAGATAGGTTTATGATATTACTCTGTGCTGGGTGAAACAATGGGCGAGTCACTTGCTTATCCAATTTGGGGAGCAGGATCAAGGAAATAAAACTGTGATGTCATGTCCACTCAACCTTAAGAAATTTTTGGATATCCCTTCCCAGTAAGTGGAAAAAATAACAGATTCTAGGTAAATATCGTAGAGCAAGGGAGTAGATATAGTCAATTTTTTCCCAACGAATGGCATGTTTTGTATTATGAATACCAAAGATGAAGTATTCCAAACAGGCGTTTCTCTTGACTTTTTTTGTAGCGAAACAAATCCTAATGCAATTGTGATGCGGGCCGTCAAGATGAGATTTGTGAATCCATGCATGCTAACAGTAGTTTATATTTTTTTCTCCTTGTGTGAAAAACTGCAGTCTTTTATCTACTATAGATGCAGTGAGCTTTTCAAAATAAATGGTAGTCTGTCTCTCCGTTTGTCTGCACTGTACAGAGAGTAATTATTTCTCATTAGTCTTTCAGACTTTTGCTCCCTTATGCCATTATTTGAGTAGGGCTCCACTATATGAAGGTTTTCTCCCCTCTGTTTTGTAAGGAAAAAATTTGGCATGGAGTATTTGTGTGTAGGCATATGATTACAAAGTAGAATACTGAAGTTAGTATATAATTTCATTCTCATCAGATTAGGAAGAAGAAAGTTAGAATGTAATATTCCTTTCAGTTTATAATTAACTGTGCATTATGACGGCCAAGTGCACAGGGAACAACAAATGAGCTACCTACTAATAATAATGATGGAGTTAGTTTTAGAAAATTGAGACGTGATAGGTGCAATTGGATTGTGTGTATATGTGTGGGGAACGTGGGCTTTCTGCGAATGAAATAAGGAGGCTAAGCGGAGCGTGTTGCATGAGAGGCCCAAGATTTTTCAGGATGAGTAAACACTGTTGAAAGATAATTAAATTCCGTTCGTATAGAAAGAAAGAGGAGAGAGAAAGAGATCAGATTTTCTTGTTTCCTGTCTATTTTCTCTCATGCAGGAACAACAACATCGGGAGTAAACATTTGCTCACATAAGGCACAAGTGAGCAGCCATGTTGTCAGTTGAAAAAACATAGATCGGATTGTTTTTTAAGAGATAGAAAAAAATTCTACAATTTTACGACTGAAAACAAAATTAATATATGCATAGCTTTAGACTTAAAATTTAAAGAAAGCGGCCAAAATTATTTTTCATTTTGTGATATATAGTATTTAGTCTGGCTAATTTATGGTTATTTAGCAAAACAAAATTTTTTTTTTCACAAAATGATATTTTTTGGGAGAATCAGTTTATATGGTGGGCACTAGCAAAGGTTGGCTGCCCGTTTTAAGAGGTTATAGAAAAAATGCTACTCAAAGCGAATTTAGCATAGAAAATTAAGCATTTTTTAAGTAAATTTTTGTGTCGTGAGACACAAAACGAAAAGTCTTCTGTTCCCAATTCCACCCTCTGATTTGAGCCCATTCTTTGGGAGAACACTTCAACCCAAACTCATTTGAGAATGTGAGCTCATACTTTTGTCTCAAGTGTGTTCCTTTTCTTCCTTTGCACCTACCCGAAGTGGAAACAAAACTCGTTCACGAAATATTTATTCCGTCAACTTTCTTTCCCTCTAATCTGTTTGCTCAAAGCACATGAAAATATCTATTCCAACCGTCCTGACAAAATCTAAACACTGCTTACTATACTACTACCTTTGTACCAATTAATTTCTTGACGTTCATTACACATGCCACATGCCGTATGCATGAATTGTTAATATATGACAGGTAAATATTGTCACCTATTATTACGGAGCAAAAATGAGTGGCTTAATACCCTCATGCTTATAATAGAGCGGCTGTAAACGCACAACAGGATACTTATCTCGTCATTAAAACAAAAGTTGAGCTCTCATTTATAATATTATGTTTACTCACACAGCACCAACTTCCCTATATATGCTGCTAGGGTTTAGAACTTTATTCTCAACTTTTCATAGCTATTTTAGCAGACACTATGCAAATGATTACTGTTGTACTTTGTAAACTTATGTAGACGCACTTTATGATAAATGCTAAACACCTACATTAAATTTGTCGTCTTTTTGGGATACAAATTTCTCCACTTTGTCTTTGTAAAAGAGCCGTAAGCGAACCTTTCTTTAATTTTGGGGAGAAATTAGTGTAGCCCTGTGTAAATAGGGCAATTGCAGAATGGTAGATAATCCCAGGTAATATTCTGTGACACAGGACGCGTACATTTCGTGGGCAAAGAAATGGACTTTTAAGCCATCGTGTGAGGGTGAAAGCTCATTTACACACCAAAAGTTTACCTTGTATAACAATATTGGGCTCTTAATGGGGCATGGAGCAGTGGTTAATAGGGAATATAAATTGGAAGGATATCGGAGGATTAACAAGTTTGTAAATGAGGTGCTCTATTGGGTAGTTAGTTAGTTTACCTTGAAAGGAGAAAAATTGCGACTTTTTTTCTTGCCGGAGTTTGCCAACACGCATCGTACATTCCATATACTAAAGCTATACTAACTACTACTACCTTAGTTAGTTTGAGTAAGTAAAGGCCAATTTTGGCTCCCAATGAAACAATATAGCTGCATTTTACACCAATTTAATAGCATTATTAACCAAGAGCGCTAGTATACGGTATCATAACACACATAGTAGTTTTCCCAATGTATATTCATTTCAAACTGACGGTATGAAAATAACGTGCTGGTCAACTTAAGCTTGTTTATCAGTTCATTCCTCCAAGGTTGCACTTCACCCATGAATTATAAAAGCGCCTTGTTTTCCTTTGGGAACATGATAATCGCCTTTTACTAATAATCATGGTGCACAAAAAGCACGTTCCAACTCCTATCGTGTCCTCTGGTCACAATTACAGGAGAACACTAAATAAATATCCAATGTTTGTTGTGCCATGTAAATAAGTTGTGATGCTACCTACGTGTTATTCAAATTATATGAAAACATTGCTTGTTTCTCCAATTTGGTTTTCTTGAATCTCTGTAAACAAGAGGGATAAGATAGAAATCTTCAGCTGTTGTTTTGGATCAAATCCTCATTAAAAATTGTTTATTCGTATTTTCTCCAGCTCTCATACATATTTCACAGCACTTTCACTCCCAATTTAATAAAACTATAGCAAATCTATTATTTAAAAGGATTTTTTATCTCATGAATGCATTCACTGTATTTTACTTTATACAGACATGTGGTTTATATCAGAGTTCATTGTTATTTTACCGACAAAAAAGTAGGAATGTATACACAGTGTAGCCAGCCATGTTACAATGTTAAGTTGTTCCTTCCCTCCCCCTCTGTATAATCGTGAACGTGAGATGAACAAATATTTACCATCCATCACTCTCTCCTCCAGATTTGTTGATAAATACAACTCAAGCTCGAATTTTTCTGCATTATTATTTACAAATATTTTTTGTGCCTGTAGGACTCAATGTAAATGCCTATTAAAAGACGAAATTATCCTATTTATAAGGGAAAAAATCCGCATTAAATATGAAACTAGGAACCAAGGAACCCTATGTTGTTTTAAGTATGACGTTTTCTTTCCTACACAAGTTGTAAAACAATAAAATAATCAACGGAGAAGCAATCAGTGTTGGGCAAAATTTCATCGATTGTAAACAAAGTAATGCCCACTTTTAGCTGAGGCTACACTAACAATGTAGCAGAGTTGGTAGTTTCTCAACTAAAAGAATGAAAAGCTGACGTTTAGGAAGATTTTAAGTATAAGCATTTTTTAGGTCTCAGTTAACTTGAAGAGTAATAAAACCCATGAAAATCCCGTAGAAAAATATATGTGGGTTATATTCCAGCACTATATACTGATTTTTGTATGGAAACGGGTGCTACGTATGACATACTTTCACAATATTGGGAGTTTTAAGCATTCAACTGTAAGTTTCATTCTAAAATAGTTGCACGGACCATTTTAAACACACTGATAAGAAATACTATAGAAACCTAAAACTCTCTCCTGTAATATACACTGTCTAACCGTTTTCAAATGGCTGCATGCAGTCTCTGCATAGCACCTAACAAATTAACTAAACGTAATCCATTTATTACAGCCTCATTATTTGCTCTTTACATAAAGCAAAAAAAGGAGCCAATAAAAATTGAATTAAAAACGCATCTAGTACTACTACAGTAGTAAAAAAACGGTGGATATTTTCATTCACCGCAGTTTTTTCGTTCTTTGAGAAAACGGTAAACAAACATTGGAGAGTGATGATGCCAAGTGTGACAACTTAAAACACTTGAGAACCATTCCAAGGCACAAGAATCAAGAAGACTGGAGAGTGTTAAATCCTTTTGCGGTTCAAATTTCCATAAATAAATAAATCTTTGGAAAACTTTAACAAGTTTCCAGAGAGGGTTCATCCCATGTCTTATATAAAAGTCAACTGAACTAACTAAAAGTTCACTATATGACGACATAGTAACTTTGTTGAGAAAAAAACTGTTAGTTGTTAGTTACTTACAACAATATAATCTTTTTGCTTTCATCATAATGTGCTGCAGTTTTCTCTTTTGTGCTCTGCGAGCACTAACTAACTAACTAACTAATGCGCTCCTTTTTTCTACACTTTTCTTTTACTAGGCCTCTTGTTCATCAACTGCCACTTTTGGCATCGTGAGCTTCAACTATATTAAACTTTTCTGCACTATCATATTTCATGTGAGAAAAACCTGAGCATGTAAACTTTCCAGGATTTAAAGTTAAAAAAATCCGGGAAAATTAAGCTATTTAGAACGCTCTATGTTTAAACCACTACACGCAAAATCAAAGATCGCATGTTTCTAAGCAAATGCGATGTAAAATATTACAATAGAAATGATCAGATAATTGTTTTCACCAATGTATCTATTGAATGGAATAAAAAAGCTGAGATAAATCATTTTGAATAGGCACAAAAATTTCTCCCTCTTTTGTCAAATACAAAAGACAACAAAAGATATTGCCATTCTGATTCCTGTGTTTACACAACGCCTAGAAATTAATTAATTTTGTACGAAAATGGAATTCATTGTGCCAGGATACCAGGAAGGAACCAACAGCTAAACGCATTTCCATCCATCAATTCTATTATTTTGATTCGATTGAAAATGCAATGTACGTTAAAAGATTCAATATTTTAATGCAGTTAACTAACTACAGACACTATATTCATGCTTGGAACCACAAGTTGAGTACCGCAAACAAATTAGCATGTTTCTCGTATACTGTCATTAATTTTTCCTCTTCTATTATTCAACAGGAAATCGGGTTCCATTATTGTCATCAGACAAGTACAATGGCTGTCCCCTGAAATCCAATATGTTTTGCTCACCCCTTGTTTTTCTCCCACAGTAATCAACTCATATAGTGAGTCGGGCGACGTAAATCTCTTTTTTGGACTAGCCAACTGTCCAGTGTGAAACAAATGTCTCGTTTTTTCCATCGCTCAGTCTCTGATTCCTAATTAATGGGGACAGTCATTGCCCATTTGGCTCAATTATTAAAATTGTACAATTTGTAGCCAGATCTGTGGTGTTTTAATTATTCACTGCCAGTCTATTCGGATTTGCACATTGATTTGATTGAATATTTAGGTGGGATTCGTTTTTCCCTGGATTAGGAATTAGAGCGTTACAGCTATTTAATTATAGTTGTCAATTGTGCGTGCATGACAGCTTTTTGGGAATTTGGAGTCTGGTGGGTTTAAAAATGTTTAAGAGCCTTTACAGCTACAGAATTAAACACCAAAATTTCAAAAAAAAAATATTGGTTGCTTTGTAGTTTTTTGATAAATCATTCAGAGAAAATTAAGTTTGTGAAAAGCTGTGCTTTGATTTTTTTATAATCGTACATAGACTTCAATAAATACATTCTAAAAGTTTATTCAGCAAAGTGAAAAGCACAGGAACAATATAGTTATGCATGGGGGGACCTAATGACAGCAATAGTAATTAGGCGTATTCTAGAGATACGAATCTTTTCAGTGAAACGAGTAGGGATGATTTTATATGGACTGCATGCAAAAGTGAAATGTTAACTTGCACGCATTTCTCCAGAGACTTTCCCCTTAATAGTGAAAGTAACGAATCTATAGAAAACAATGCTTAATATCTTTGAGAATAGGATTTCTATGGATGTCAATAATGTAAGAAGGAGCAATGGTCAAGGTTGAAGCGCAATCGTGATGGCTATGGCTAATCATTTTATAAATTATTAACTTCCCTTTCTAAAACACGCATCAATGTAAGGATTTTCCCTAGTTTTGGAAACCATGCAATCAAGTAGGTTGGTAACAACAAGACCTGACAAAATGTGTTCTTTAAATATACAATTTTAAAATTATTGGCTTATATGTATATATTCAAATTTTCACGGGTGGTAGCTTGAATTCAAAGCGGAGCACATTTTTGACCATTAAAAATATTTAACTGTACCTCAATTATTGTAGTAACATAGTTTACACCAGTAGGACTTTGAAAAAAGCCAAGTCAATATATTTGTATTTTATTCTCTGCTGGTAAATATTCATTTCCATGTAATTAACTGACATATTCCACAGTGAAAACTAAATTCAAGGGAAATCTCATGCTTGTAAACGATTATGCAAGTGACAGGGCATGATTAATGAGGAATTAAATCCAGCAGGACAAGTCTAATTGCTCTTTATTAATTTAACAAGTGGATTCCAGTTGATTCCGACATTTCATCACTATATATAGTAAACGACATGCCTCCTCCACGTCAAAGTGTGAGATAGCCCGTAAGTAAGTAAGTAAGTAACAAACGCACTTGTGTTAACTTACTAACAAAGAGCAAAGCGTAAGTTATAGTTAGCTAGTTAGTTAGTTAGTAACAACAGTTTTAGTGCATTCCCACATTCCATGAAACTTAATACAAACTGATAGAGTCATGGACTGGGAAAAGGAAGCATTAGCACAGCATGTAGAAAGTCACTTAGTTATGAAAGGTGGAACAAAAACGGACTCGAATCACGCAATCAAATCACATAGTGCATTACTATGCTGTACACAGTTACTCAGGTGAATTATATCGATTGGGCAATTTGTGCTCTCTTATGTCAGATTGCATTTTAGATATAGACAGAATGCGAGCTTTAGTTAGTTTGTTTGAGTCGGCATTTTTTATTCGGTATAGTTAGTTAGTTATATAGTTAACCCCTATACTGTTACACTGTACATATGGCTAGGGGTTAAGTAGACAATGAATTATGGCGTCACATATGATATCATGCTATATTTTTGTACTGAACAGTTTTGGGTCACAAAGTGCCAATTCATTTTTAAGAGGGTTGATGTTGACAATTTTGTTTTCCAGAAATGCCCAGATTTGTTGGACCCGTGGAAAATGTTACAGTTGCAGTTGGGCGTGAAGGGATTCTAACATGCACTGTGGATAATTTGGGCTCATATAAGGTAATGGATGTGTGTAAGGTTTATGAATAAATTGTGAAATTTGCTGGCTAATGGGGATTTTCAGAAGGATTTATGATAGCGTAATCTGGGATGGCGACTTTGGGTGCAGTTTAAAATGTCAGACCGTCTTAACAAATTGGAATGACAGTGGGATAACTTGTATGGTGTTACGATACTATTGTTATCATTATTTGGCCACGCTGGTGTATTTAATTTGTTCTATTTAATTCATAACAATAAGTAAGAGTTTTCATTGGAGAAGATGTAATGAACTAAGACCCATTAATCTGGTATCATGCTGTCCTCACGCTGTATAAAATTTTTGCATGAGAATTAATTTGCTAGGCCTGTAGCTCATTTAAGTCTCATAAATCTAGGGACGTAATTAAAAAGAAGTGTAATCAGTTGTTTGCAAACGCCATTTATCTGCGTGAGTCCGTGTGTTTTACAAAAAGAGGGTTGGCACCCAAAACTGCTTGCAAAAGGGAAACTCATAATTCTTGACTTAAAGTTGGAGCAAAACTTTTACCATATCATCATCATCCTGACTAGTTGTATGAATGACTAGGAAATAAAAGCAGGGAGGAAATATCTATACTTGCTTCACTCACGAGGAATTCAAGAGTGAGATATTTAAATAATTTGAGGGTTTCAGTTGATGAAAATGATTTATGTTCTGGCAAGGGTGAACAAGTGCTAATTGGGCTCTCTGCAAACTGGGAATTTTTTATATGTGGTTGTAAATTTCTACAATTTTTACACCCGTTTGCACAGGCTGAAAAAGTTTTTTCCTTTTTACACTTGGTTTCGTCATGATTGATTAGTTCGCTGGGGGCTCAGTTTTTGCCAACTCAAGTGTCTAATTGAGTTTAACCTTGGATTTCTAGGTGGCTTGGGTGAATATGCAGACTCAAACTATTTTAACAATCCATACGCACGTGATTACAAGAAGTCATCGAATTGGCTTGTCTCACACGGACTCGTGGACTTGGAATCTTCATATTAAGAATGTCAGGAAAGCTGATGAAGTAAGTCAAAACCATGACCAGTTTAATAGAAAAACAAATTTACATTTTTAAATCAGGTAATTGACAATCACTATATTGCATTTAGGGCTTTTACATGTGTCAATTGAATACGGATCCAATGATGAGCCAGGCTGGATATCTCAGAGTAGTTGGTAAGCAATAATTCCAATTTGAATTTGTTGAGCTATCTATATCAAATGAAGTGACCTAGAATTTAACCAAAACGAAAAAAATCCTTCGCTTAACATTCCGTGTCTTCAAACTGAAAGTAAAAAACTTGTCTGCTTTTTTTGTGAACCTATTTTTTGCAATTTTTCTAAGTTTTGGTTAAGTAAAACGATTTTTTGGCCATTCCCCAACCAATAGAGGTCATTTGAACAACTGCATTTTTTGTAAACATGCTGAAAACGTAATTTTTCTGACCAAAGTGCCCCCAGACATCCTGGATCATCCCACAAGCACTGATATGGTTGTGAGAGAAGGAACAAATGTGACTCTCCAGTGTGCAGCTACAGGCTCCCCAAAACCTACAATAGTGTGGAGACGAGAGGACAAAGGGAAAATCGCTTACGGAGAACACTTGGGTATGTAAACCATTTTTCCATAAGAACTGAGCGAGACAAACAAGAAAGAATGAAATTATTGAAAAGAAACATTTGGTAGGCAAAAAAAATCTTTAATTTTTTCTAGTCTGGCTTGAAAGCCTATGTCTTTTGTTACTGATACAGCCGCAGGTGGTAACCCAATAGTAATTCAATGTGTATTCCCTAAATTGATGAAAGGGAATGAAATTGAATGAGAGAGAAGTGATTCCCCTCTTTTTTAGCAGTCACTCCTATATGGGTACAACAAAATGCCAACTGCGTTTATTTGCTCCTTTTTTCACATACCAGGGTCTGTGCATTCCACGGTGAATTCACACCTTTTAGTTAGTTAGGTTAGAGCGATGATGATGGAAAACGCATTTTTCCTTTTACAAGCGTCATCAGTGTGAAATTTTTTGGAACTTGTGAATTCAATATAGTGTTGGTGACCGTAAATTTTGAATTATCGCTATCTTTGAGTTAATCAGTATTTACAATTTTGAGCAGTTAGTTGTTTTGAATCAATGAACTGGTGTTTGCATTGATGCATTATGTTTTTACGAAGCTTGTTTTTATAATAAAATGCTAAATTGACATTATATGTCTGACTTATTGCGCTATAATTCATTGCGTAGCTAAATTCTGCATGAAATTTTGTACATTTTCTCCCAGTTGACTCAGTGGAAGGACCTATACTCAATTTAAGTAAGGTGAATCGTCTTCATATGGGAGCGTACCTTTGTATTGCAAGCAACGGGATTCCACCCACAGTCAGTCGTCGAATTCTCATCATTGTTCATTGTGAGTTCTCTGATCCTTTCATACTACAAAGTATAGTATGTAGACACCAACGATGACATATTTTCCCAGCCCACCATCTATTATCCCTGTGGTCGTATTTTTTTTACACTAATGCACTCCTGTAGCTTCATTTTTGTGTTCGACAGTTGTCCATCTGCTAAGTAAGTAAAGTGAATGTACACCTTGTTTTTGCTCTGACAATCTCATGATTTATTTAGTATCCCGTGTTGTCGGATCGATTTGTCGGTTGTTTATCAAATCGTCAGTCGGCTGATTTCCCAACTGCACACCTAAAAATTAAACTTTGCATGCAAATTAACTTTAGGTAGTTTTTTCTGTTTCTGTTGCTTAGATAGACGTAATAGATTCGAATTCAAAGTAAAAATTAAACCAAAACATGATTTTCCAACATACATCTGCTAAAAAGAGCATTCTTTGTTCTAGAGATGATAACCCCGGGGAATCCCGTCCCCGAGATCCCGGGGAATCGCACATTTTAGGGCCGGGATTTTCCCCGGGATTCATTGACGGGATCCCGGGATTGCAGGAATAATTTTTAATCATAATTAAGCAACAATTAACCGTAAAAATGCATTTGCAT
>Ga0210040_10002138_pt1 | contig 28375 bp, 33 predicted proteins | sample CryGeyCG12114_NA_FD_185462 | JGI IMG/M metagenome (GOLD analysis project Ga0210040, IMG submission 185462) | Groundwater microbial communities from aquifer - Crystal Geyser CG19_WC_8/21/14_NA (SPAdes) (version 2) | ecosystem: Environmental > Aquatic > Deep subsurface > Groundwater | place: USA... | reverse complement strand
ATATTCATATTTACTTACGAAACAAGAACTCAAAGAACAATGAATGACACCAGTGAAATTTTAAAAACCGTCCCTCAAAAGCCGGAAGATTCAAAATTGAAAGATATGGTGCACACTACAGTGAATAGAACCTTCGTTAGTAGTGGAAGTAGAAGCACCGTCCGAACAGTATTTTTATGTTTAATTGTGAATCAAAAAATTATTATTCTTGATTATAAACAAATGTGCACTGTCTGGAAGTCTGCACATGGCAAGTAAAATTTTAGTTTCTGCTGCTGTTTTCATTCACAAGCCGTGGGCTATAAAGCCAGCGCAAGCACATGATTGATACTACTGAACTGATCCGCTAAAAGAGAAAATAAACTTTCACTCAAAGCTAAAGTGGTAATGGAAAATAGTCGTATAGATGTCGCCTAGATCAAACAGTTATTTGCACAGCCAAAATCCAAGACTTGAAGTATTCAGCTGCAGTCTTCGCCTTCTTTTTTCCGGGGTTTGGACGGTTTTTTATTGTAATTAAAGTTTTAAACTTTTGGTCCATTAATCTAATCGAATTGAAAGGGATTTGATCGTACAAGTTTTAGGAAATCAGTGCAGTAGTAAGTTTGCAAAAAAAATTATTACATGATAAGCGATAGAAGTTAAATTTATATGAAATAGCATATTTTGTTTTCTTAAATCAAATCTCTCCCTGGTGTGTTTGTATAGAATATTTCGTGTTAGCCATGTCTCTTCAACCCAGTTTAACTCCATACTTGCGGACTTTAGCGGTAAGGTCAATAGAACATTGATATACATGTACTTTTCTGTTTTAAATAGTCAGGGTTGATTAATTTTTTGTGTAATATCAAAGGCTAAGAATGTGCGTTCATTTGCCGCTGCTGCTGCTGCCCAAAAGCAGGAGTCCCAATCTTCTTTCAAGTTTCATCCTCGAGAAAAGACGAGGACATCATCTGTAGATAACATAACTGTGTCAACTGTTGAAACCAACAGGCCTATTGCCAAATTGGCCATTTATTTCAAGTAAAAGCTATATACCATTATTTTGAGGTTTTTCACTGTAGTTTATTCAATGTATGCAGGATTTTATAACTGTATATTGTAATTGTCTGGTGGCCATAGGGCTGGATCTAGATTCGAAACCGATGCCACCCAAGGTACTGTCCATGCTCTAAGGATAGCCGCAGGGCTTGGAACTAAGGGGATGACCCAGTTCAATATAACTAGAAATGTTGATTATCAAGGGGGCAATATTTATTGTAGTACTGGCCGAGAACATGTTGCATACACCATTGAATGCACCAGAGATAAACTGTATGTTATTTTGGTCTCATAATTCATTTCACGACCTAATTTTTTTTTCCTTCATATTTTTTTTTTGATAACTTGTTATACAGGGGTGGTCTTGAAGAGTATCTCATTGAATCTGCTTGTAACCAAGCATTTAAGCCTTGGGAACTTGGAGATAACCTTCGCCGCATGAAGATTGAAAGAGCAGTTCGACCCCCTGAAGTCCGAGTTCTAGAAATGCTTCACAAAGCAGCTTTCCGAAAGGGTTTAGGCTATTCCCTCTATAGTCCTAAATATATGGTTGGAAAGCACACCAGCGAAATGGTAAGTGGGGAACATTGTATTTCCTATTTCTTGAGTATTTCCAGTTCACACCTTTCTCACGACGAATGCAAATTAAATGCATGAAAATTAAATTGCAATAATGAAATTATGCTGTTTTTAGTTGCACGCCCATGTGAAGAACACTTTCGGAGATGCTTGTGTTGTCGGAGTTGGCGTTCCTCATGACCAAGCTATTCAGTTTGCCTCAAGGCTTGGCTTAGTTGGAGGACGTGCTCAACCGGTGAAAAGCGTGTTTCATGCTGGTGAAGTTCGGAAAGATCGTGGAGGAGATTTGGCTTATGTTGGCATTGCCGTCGAAGGAGCTGGGTGATTAATTTTTCCCTGTTTAAAGGCTGCCCTGAGTTTAGGACAACTTTAATGATCTTAAATTTTGTATGATAGCATCGGAATGGCAAATCTTTCGGAAACAGAGAAAGCTAAAAACATGCTTATTGCCGGTGTTCTTCACCGAGCTTTGGGAGCTGGACCGAGGACAAAACGAGGAGCGAATGCTGGAGGAAAATTGATTTCTGCTATTGCCGAATCTGGTGACTCTGCTGCTGTCACAGGCTTCAATGCTTCATACAGTGATGCTGGTCTTATTGGTGCTGTCATTGCTGCAACTCCATGTTCAGTTGAGAAAGTGAGTTAAAATCTTGCTATAAATCTTGAATGGAACTGAAGTAGAACCGAATTGTAATTGTAATTCAACGTAATCATGTGCTTCAGATCACCAAGAAAACAGCGCAAATTCTTCTTAGTGGCTCCTTCAGCGATGAAGACGTCAAACGAGCCCAGGCCCAATTAAAAGTAGATATTGCATCGTCTATGGAAACCGACGATGGCGTATTGGAGGAAATTGGACTTCAAAGTCTTCACAATGGCAAAGTATCCAGTTTGAAAGATGTAAACACGGTTATAGATTCTATTACTGCCAGTGATATGAAAGGGGTAAGTGGTCGGATCTTTTACTATTTCGCATAGTTTAGTAAAGAAAATCAAATGATAGCTTTATCAATGTTTTCTCTGACAGTTTATTGGGAAAGGAAAACTGTGCATGTCTGCCTACGGTAACATTGGAAATGTACCTTACTTGGATGAAGTTGCAAAGTAGTCACCACTCTCATCCTAAATATTATTAATCATCGCCCTTGTATAAAATATCGTGTACAATATATGTTTATGAGTAAAATCCAAATTGTATTAGCGGAGTTTAGCATTTGAAGTCAATAAAAAAACTATTGAGTCACTACTGTTCGATATGCAAGAAATTTGCCGCATTTTTCTTTCGTTTGAAGCTTGCAGAAAACAACTGATTCAGTAATGAACATGGTAGGAAGTAGAAAGTTAAAAAATATTTTTGGAAAGCATAGTTTAATTTTTTGAGCTTACACGACTTCCACTTCCAGAAAAACACCTACAGCAGAAACTACAACTAGCCGAAAGCCTAGCTCAAATTGCTTAGAGAACAAAATCTATGGTTTCCGTGCGGTAATTCATGCGACGCTCAAATCGAACTACGTTATGCGGCTCCGGCATTTATTTGTATCCCTTCACAAATTAGAAAAATAACAAACAAATTGTAGTTAATTTAATAAGTGAACCGAATAAAATTCTTCATATCGTGTAGTATTGAACACTATTTGTTATCTTTACCATTTGCGACAGATGTCACGCAGCAACGTCTCTGAGGCCTGCTTGCGTACCTTAATAAAATTTATTTATCTTCCCATCTCACCCCCTTCAACCTGTGTATCAAATAAAATTGTTTTTATCATAGCTTGAAAACTTCAAGCTAAATCCCTTATTACCATGGCTGATGATGCGGCTCGCCATTTGCAGTACGAGTACAAAGCGGTAAATATTTTATCAACCATTTTATATCAAAGAAAGATCTTGTGGTGTGGTCTGATTAATAAACTCACGGCTCAATTTCCTTCAGAATTCCAATCTCGTACTCCAAGCTGATGTTCGACTGATCGAAAGAAGAAGCAGAGATGACGCCACAGGAGAAGTTCTTAGCCTTTCCGGGAAATTGTTGGGCACTCGTATGGGTGATCGATTTCAAAGAACTCGACCTTCCAAAGCTGACGAAAGAAAGGCCAAGCGGTTGAAGCGAGATGAAGCTACATCGTCTGTATACAAGATGAAAGGAGACTCCCTGTGGAATGATGAATTCATCGCTGGGGAAGGAGGAGCTGGAGCCATCCTGTATCGCCCTAAAACACAAGAGACAAAAGCCACATACGAAGTTCTGCTTGATTTCATTCAACATGCAATTGGTGATCAGGTAAATATTGCTCCTCGCTAAGAGATATGCAATTTTATTTTATGTTGCACAAAATACAAAACGAGGTTAGGTTTTGAATTTAATCACATTGTTTGTTCATTAGCCTCGAGATGTATTATGTGGAGCGGCAGATGAAATCTTAGCGGTTTTGAAGAATGATAAGCTCAAAGACAGAGATCGGAAGAAAGATGTTGAAGCTCTGTTGGGACCCATGGCTGAGGAAAGATTTGCTCTCTTAGTTAATTTGGGAAAGAAGATATCAGATTTCAATGCTAAACCAGGCAGTGGTGCTGCTGCTGAAGATAGTATTGATGATTCTATGGGCATCAATGTTCAGTTTGAAGAGTCTGAAGAAGAAGATGATGAAAATCCTTTGGGAGAAATCAATGAGGAAGACGAAGATGAAGATCGTGAAGGAGAAGAAACTAAAGGAAATCAAGCTATTCATGCCGCAAATGTAATTTAAATTTATTTTGATGTCGAGTGAGCCATTTTGTAGTTAATTCATTCACTTGGATTTTTCTATTCTTATTTTTTTATTAGGTTACCGAATACGATTTCAAGATGTCCAAGAAAGAAAAAGGCTTGCATCCTCTTGACATTGATGCTTATTGGATTCAAAGAAACTTGTCCAAATATTACAAGGATTCTATCACTTCTCAGGCTAGAGCTAAAGACGTGTTGGATATTCTTCAGAATGCACAAGACGATCGGGATTTTGAAAATAGGCTTGTACTTCTTCTTGGAGTGGACTGTTTTGACTTTATTAAAGTGTTGAAAAAGAATAGGGCCATGAGTAAGTTAATTTTTATTTCAATATCACATGCCTTTTGGCATGTGATATTCCAGTTACATGTAAAGTAATTCTAGTTCCTGACTGATTGAGTGAGTTATATTATAATATATATATTAATAATATATATGTGGCTCCATTGTTTTCAGCTCTTTATTGTACATTACTTGCCAACGCTCAGACAGAAAAGGAAAAAATCTTGATCAAAGAAAGAATGAAACAAGATTCTCATTTGGCCAAAATTTTGAGCCAATTGGAAACAGGGATGGTTGACGATTCTACGAATGAAACAACCACTGTCATGAGAGATGTCTCTAAAGAAGACGTTGTTGATTCCGGAAATACTGCTGGTCAAGTTCCTGGCGTGAGACGCCAATTGGATCTTGAAGTGATGGCTTTTACACAGGGTTCTCATTTCATGGCCAATGATAAATGTCAACTTCCTGACAAGAGTTTTAGGAAACAAAAGAAGGGTATGTAAAAAGCTCTCATTTCTTTGAAGGTTTAAAATTTATTGTAATTTTTTTGTAAATGTACATAGTTATTTAAATTCTTTAATTTTTTTTATTGTAGGCTATGAAGAAGTCCACGTTCCAGCTCTAAAACCCAAAGCATTTGGAAGTGAAGAGTCTTTAATTGGAATTGACAAGCTCCCAAAATATGCACAGGCTGCTTTCGATGGATTTCCTAGCTTGAATCGGATCCAGTCTAGACTCTATAAAACAGCTCTCGATAGCAATGAAAATATTCTCCTTTGTGCTCCTACTGTAAATTGAAAATATTATCTGTTTTTAAAATACAACATTATAATAGCTAAGATATGTGTGTAAAAAAACGTTTTTATTATTAGGGAGCAGGTAAAACTAATGTGGCTTTACTCACAATGATGCGAGAAATCGGAAAGCACATCAATTCAGATGGTACCATCAATGTAGACGACTTCAAAATTGTCTACATTGCCCCTATGAGATCTTTGGTACAAGAGATGGTTGGAAGTTTTACAAATGTAAGAGAAAAATACAAATAGCAACATATGGCGAGTTTATTTGTCAGATGGATGTTCTTACATTTTTATTTTTCATTGTAGCGTTTGGGCTCTTACAAAATCGTAGTTTCCGAGTTAACTGGAGATACCCAGTTGAGCCGTGAACAACTGAATTCAACTCAAGTAATTGTGTGCACTCCCGAGAAATGGGATGTCATCACGCGTAAAGAAAATCGTAGTATTACGTCTCTAGTTCGCCTCATTATATTGGACGAAGTGCATTTGCTGCATGATGAGCGTGGTCCTGTCCTGGAAGCCATCGTGGCTCGAGCATTACGTTCTGTAAGGGAAAAGTGAAAAATGATGTTGAGTATGTAATTTGGCTTTCCTATTATTTATTCTTCAACTCAATTTTTCAGGTGTCTCAAGAAGGAGAAATAAGAATAGTCGGTCTGTCAGCCACTCTTCCCAACTATAAAGATGTAGCTCATTTTCTTCGAGTAGACATTTCTTCAGGATTGTTCTTTTTCGACAACAGTTTCCGACCCGTTCCTTTAGAGCAAGACTATATTGGTATCACGGAGAAAAAGGCATTGAAAAGATATCAACTGATGAATGAAATTGTGTACGAAAAAGTAATTGAAAGTCACGCTGGGAAGAATCAGGTACTCATTTTTGTACATTCGAGAAAAGAGACTGGTAAAAGTTCTCGAGCTCTTCGGGACATGTGTTTAGAAAAAGACACAATTGGACAGTTTTTGAAAGAGGGAAGTGCTTCTATGGAAGTTTTGAGGAAGGAAGCAGAGGAAGTAAAAAATGCTGAATTGAAGGATTTGTTACCTTATGGATTCGCTATTCATCATGCTGGAATGTCCAGAGTGGACCGTACTTTGGTTGAAGATTTGTTTGCCGATAGGCATATTCAAGTACTGGTATCTACTGCCACTTTGGCTTGGGGAGTGAATCTTCCTGCACATACTGTTATCATCAAAGGAACACAAGTATACAGTCCGGAGAAGGGTCGATGGGTAGAATTGGGAGCCTTGGATGTATTGCAAATGTTAGGTCGAGCTGGTCGTCCTCAGTACGATACAAAAGGAGAAGGAATTCTGATTACAAATCACTCTGAACTGCGTTACTATTTGTCTCTGTTGAATCAACAGTTGCCAATTGAATCTCAGTTGGTGGCTAAACTTCCGGATTTATTAAATGCTGAAATTGTTTGCGGGTATATTTCTAGTGACTATAGCTATGATAACTAAATGTAAATACGGAGGACTTGATAAAATCATCATTATATAATTTTTACTAAACAGGTCCATACAAACCATGAAAGACGCTGTGGACTGGTTAGGATATACTTACTACTATATCAGATGCATGAAAAATCCTCAAGTCTACAGTGTAGATGCAGATGATGATGACAAATTGTTGACTGGACATCGGGCCAATTTAATTCATACGGCGGCCTCTGAACTAGAGAAATGTGGGCTTCTCAAGTATGAAAGAAGTAGTGGATTGTTCCAGCCTACAGAACTTGGTCGGATTGCTTCCCATTACTACCTTACGTGTTATACTGTAAGTTCAATGAGTTGATTGCTTGAAGTTTCCATTTGAAAATGAATCATGAATGATTTTAGTTTGATGATTTAATTTCTACACAGATGAAAAAATATAACGAGCTGTTGAAACCCCATTTAAGTGAGATCGAGTTACTCCGTGTTTTCGCTCTATCTGGGGAATTCAAAAATCTAAGCGTGCGAGAAGAAGAAAAATTGGAGCTTCAAAAATTAACAGAACGTGTTCCCATTCCTGTAAAGGAGAATGTGGAGGAATCCACTGCAAAGACATCTATTCTCCTGCAAGCATACATTTCCCAATTGAAGTTGGAAGGATTTGCTCTGATGGCTGATATGGTCTATGTAACACAGTCAGCTGGGCGTTTATTGCGAGCAATGTTTGAAATCGTCCTCACCCGCGGTTGGGCTCAACTTGCAGACAAAACATTGAATCTTGCCAAAATGGTTGATCGTCGTATGTGGCAATCAATGTGCCCTCTGCGTCAATTCAAAAAGATCCCAGAAGAGGTAGTGAAGAAAATAGAGAAGAAATCTTTGTCTTTCCAAAGATTGTTTGATCTCACACCATTGGAACTCGGAGAGTTAATCCGAGTTCCTAAACTTGGTAAAACGATTCACAAGTTTATAAACCATTTGCCGAAAGTGGATCTCTCTTGTACAATTCAGCCTGTGACAAGATCTACATTGAAAGTGGAACTTGTGGTAACTCCGGATTTTGAATGGGATGAAAAATTACACGGAGCATCGGTAGCATTTTGGATAATAGTGGAGGATGTGGATTCGGAGGTGATTCTTCATCATGAGAATTTCGTTCTGAAACAAAGATTCCGAAATGACGAGCATGTGGTGAAATTCTATGTCCCTATATTCGAGCCATTGCCACCCCAATATTTCATCAAAGTCGTGTCTGACCGATGGATTGGCTCTGAAACTATATTGCCTGTATCATTCCGGCATTTGATTCTGCCTGAGAAGAATCCACCACCTACAGAATTGTTGGATTTGCAACCTCTTCCCATTTCAGCTTTACGAAACCCAGCATTTGAATCATTATACAAAGAGTTGATTCAGTTCAACCCCATTCAAACTCAAGTTTTCAACTCAGTTTATAATTCCGACGAAAATGTTTTCATTGGAGCACCCCCTGGGTCTGGGAAGACTCTCATTGCAGAATTTGCAATTTTGCGAATGTTGAGTTTGGCTCGTAATCGTGGAGATTCGGCTGAACATTGTGTATACATCGCTCCTAAGGAGTCTCTTGCTGAGATTATGTATGGAGAGTGGTCTGAAAAATTTTCAAAGCTGGGAAAGAAAGTTATTTTGCTAACTGGCGAGACGGGCACAGATTTGAAACTGTTGGCCAAAGGGAATATAATTCTCAGCACTCCCGAGAAATGGGATGTCCTATCTCGTCGATGGAAGCAACGTAAGAATGTTCAGAATGTGAATTTGGTTATCATTGACGATTTGCAGTTATTGGGAGGGGAAGAAGGACCGGTATTGGAAATCATTGCATCGAGAATGCGCTACATTGCTTCTCAAACAGAACGCCCTATTAGAATTATTGCTTTATCTACATCCCTGAGTAATGCACGTGATATATCCCAATGGCTGGGATGTCCACCAACTCACACTTTCAATTTTCATCCCAGTGTGCGTCCCATCCCTATGGAATTGCATATTCAAGGCTATAATGTATCTCACAATGCATCCCGATTAGCTTCCATGTCTAAGCCGGTGTACAATGCTATTGTGAAATTGAGTCCGGAGAAACCCGTCATGGTTTTTGTTCCTAGTCGAAAACAAGCCAAGTTGACTGCGATTGATATCATTAGCTATGCTGATATGGAAGAGAAACATGGAAGGTTTTTACTGATCAATGAATCCGAGTTGCAAAGTGTTTTTGAGAAAGTTCAGGATGATACTTTGAGAGATATTTTGACCCAAGGAGTTGCTTACATGCATGAAGGAACAAGTCCTACTGACAAGCATATTATCTCTACGCTATTCAAATCGGGGGCTATTCAAGTGGTCGTCGTTACCAGGAATATGTGCTGGAATGTGGCTGTTCACTCTCATTTGGTGATTGTGATGGATACACAGATATACAATGGGAAAATCCATGCGTAAGTTTTCAAAGAATGGTAGTACATATGTGTATGGAATTTGGATTTTACATGTCTTATTTTTGCGCAGTTATGAAGATTATGCAGTGACAGACGTTTTGAGAATGGTTGGTCGTGCCAACCGACCCTTGGAAGATGATGATTCAAAATGTGTGTTGATGTGCCAGTCTTCAAAGAAAGAGTTTTTCAAGAAGTTTTTAAATGATCCTTTACCTGTAGAGGTAAGATTACGATTGTAACTAAACTGTATGCATTTATTTGTAGGACTTCTATATTTCTTTAAAGCTTTCCTGTTTTGCAATTATATGTTTAGATGTTTTATGATTTTCTCATATGTGAATTACAGAGCCATTTGGACCATTGTCTTCATGACCATTTCAATGCAGAGATCGTCACAAAAACCATTGAAAACAAACAAGATGCAGTAGACTACTTGACCTGGACATTCTTGTACCGTCGTATGACCCAGAATCCAAATTATTACAATCTCCAGGGTGTCACCCATCGTCATTTGTCAGACCATTTGTCGGAGTTAGTGGAGAATACTTTGAATGACTTGGAGCAATCGAAATGTATGGCAATTGAAGATGATATGGATACTACTCCTTTGAATTTGGGCATGATTGCTGCCTACTACTATATTAACTACACAACTATCGAACTGTTCAGTATGAGTTTGACTGCTAAAACAAAATTGAGGGGGCTGTTGGACATAGTGAGTTCGTCTTTTGAGTATTCATCACTACCGATTAGACACCGGGAAGATCAAGTTTTACAAACTTTGGCAACCAAACTACCCAATAAGCCGTCCAGTTCGAGTGCCGTGATCAAGTTTACGGATCCAAATGTAAAGGCCAATATTTTGCTTCAAGCTCATTTGTGTAGGATACAGTTGAGTGCGGAAATGCAGCAGGACACTGAAAGTGTTTTGAGCAAGGTAAGCTCGTCGTCTTATATCCTGCTATATATTGTTTAAAATGTTGTGCTGCTGTATTTTTATTGTGTGATTTGATCTTTTTAGGCTGTTCGGCTTATTCAAGCCTGTGTGGACGTATTGAGTTCGAATGGATGGCTTTCACCTGCAGTAGCTGCTATGGAATTGGCTCAAATGGTGACCCAGGCGATGTGGGCAAAAGACTCGTACCTCAAACAAATTCCTCATTTTTCCACTGATATTATCAAGCGAGCAACTGATGCTGTGAGTGCACATTTTTTAGATAAAATTTTGTGATCTTGTTTGTAAAGTTATAATTTGTGAGTTTTTTTTAGAATGTGGAAACTGTATTCGATTTGATGGAACTAGAAGACGAGGATAGAAAGAAGGTTTTGGATGGTTTAACAGCAGCTCAAATGAGCGATGTTGCTCGATTCTGCAATAGATATCCCAATATTGAATTGAACTACGAGGTAGAAAACAAGGATCGAATCAAATCTGGCTCGAATGTAAATATTGCAGTGCAGTTGGAGCGAGAAGATGAAGTTACAGGACCAGTTATTGCTCCCTATTTCCCTCAGGTATTTCATATTTTCTACAGTTTTGATTTGGCTTGTGTGGTATTATTTTATTCCTGGATCAGTTTATATAATATAATGCTTTTGAATTGCAGAAACGAGAGGAAGGCTGGTGGGTAGTGATTGGAGATCCCAAAACGAATTCCTTGCTTTCTATCAAAAGATTGACTTTGCAGCAAAAGGCCAAGGTCAAATTGGATTTTGTTGCCCCCAGTCCGGGAGAACACACATACACTTTATATTACATGAGTGACGCGTATATGGGCTGTGATCAAGAGTACAAGTTCACAATCCATGTTCGCAGTAGTGGTGGAGGGAGGAAGCATGATTCCTCTGATTCAGAGTAGATGTTTAGTAGTCTATAATTTACAATGGAATTATCATGCGTTTATGTCCAACTATGAGGTTTAAAGCTTTTGTCGAAAACCTCATCCTGCTCCTGTAGTAATTGGTATGGAAAGGCGAAATGTATGTTATCATCTTCATAGTATTAAGGTATTTTTATTATTATCAGTTTTCATATTTTTAATTTGATGGATTATGTATGTGTGATTGATGATAAATGTTTTTGAAATATACTGTCTTTATTATAATATACATTAACCAAACTTCGACATGACAGTGACCACACATTTTTTTCATTCATTCATGTGATGTTTTAGTTAGTTAGTTAGTTAGTCAGTGTTCTAGTAAGAGGTTTCCCTCCTTTGATAGTAGTCATTTAATGGAAAAAAAATCAGGAACTGTGAAATTAAATCAAGGAAGTGCATTTTTTTTACATTCGAAATTTTTTGCTGCAATAAAAGAGACCGATTGGAAATCACTCAGCATGCAGTAAGTGTCCAGAGAATCATTCGTTGATATTGTTCAAAATCTTCCACTTTTAAATCCTTCTACTACCCCACCAGGTTACAAATGAAGGCAACTTTTTAAAATCGCAATTTTCCAGCTGCATTGATAATGAACTGGTTGCATTCATGCATTTTGAAACTTGCAATCCTGTGGATTTTAAGTGACTTAGCTCAGTCCCGAAGTATTGGAGCAACTGTAAAATTCCCAAATTATAGAGATGGGAGCAATGCAGACCCGGAGTCTGAAGGGGATTGTGAAACCATGATTCCAGGAAAGTATCTGATTGATTATCTTGTGAGCAAAATTCCTGCCCTTGACAAAGCATTCCGGGACATTTTCGCACAAGGTGGGGAGGAAATTCAAAGAGCGGGAGAGGAAACTGCTGCAGTTCTAAATGGATTTCAAGATCGTCTCAAGTGGCTGGAAGACTTTTATAACGACATTAATAATCGACTGAATCCGCCGTGTGATTAAATATTAGTTAGTTGACTAATATAATATACGCAACTACTGCATAAATGCGTGCGTCCGTGTGTTATTATCCTATTTTTAGAGGTCTTTATTTTTTAAATAAATTAATGAATTGCAATTTAAGTGCAATGAAGTTTCTACACTAATGCATGTAGAAGGACTATAATGCAGGAAAACCGCAAAACTGAGAAACTGCGTTCGAACAATTTAAATATGGGCATGAGACGAATAGCAACTGCACTTATCGCTATACTTTAGGATGTGGTCTACTCGTCTACGCATTTGACCCCAGCTGTTAGGTTAGAATTTTTTGCTGTAATAATGAATGAAATGAGTTTTATTCCAATGTCATCCAATCAACTGACTAACATTTCTAACAATTATGTCCTTGTCAATTTGAAATTAATAAACATTTCAATAAAAAAATCTACTATGGACAGTAATGAAGTTGAGCTAGAGTCCACTCAGGGTGATAAAAATAAAGTTCAGATGTCAAAGGAGTTTATTAGTGAGTGTTTCATTGTTTGTAAGTTTGCATACAAGCGTCACAAGATAAGATTTTATGTGTTTGCTAATACTGTAAGTTATAAATTCTTGCACTGTTAAAAAAGTAACCTTTCGAAATATATTTCTGACAATGAATCTTATTCAACCTTATTCCGTTTGTCTCTAATGTGTCATGCAAAAATAATAATATGTTGTGACTTGCAAATGAAGGTATTTTGCTGCGCTGAGCTTTTATTTTTCCTAAGGTTTGGATTTAAGCCATTTGTATCATTTTGGATTCGAACGATTGCAACTTCACGTATGTTTTCACGTATTTATAATTATAATAATTTAACTTCTTGTAACTTATAACTAATTAGTTTTCCATTTTGACCTTAAAGCAGTAAATCCCAACTAAGAACTTTCATTATTTTCAGTTTTGTGTGCTCGAGTAATCATGGCTTGGTTTCTTTTCATACAGCAAAAAAAGGCAAGCATAATGTATTCAAAATATTTGACCAATTTTTTTAACAATAGCAAAAAAGTTTGCAAACATAAACTTTTTTCAACTTTCGTAGGAGCAAAAAAGTAGCTGCAGGCTCTGGTGCTATTTTGAAGCAGTATTCACAATCATTTTTGTTTTAATAACCGTGTCAGACAATTCTCATTTCACTGTCACTGGACAATTCTTTGCTGCAGCATCTTTTTTATTCAAACTCTACGGCTTCTGGACTATTTATTATTTTTCTTTGGAAGACCACCACCATTCCAATTCAATCGTTAGATTTTCAAAAATTAAATTACAAGCTACTACAGAAAATGAACACTTTGAATCTGGTACCATCGTCAATAATAAAATTGAACAGCATTCGGATGATATTGCGAGCAATCAGCAAACTTATAGAGATACACATGTTGCAATTTGTCTGTCAAATAATTCCACTTAATTAGCATGAATGCGGACGAGAAATTATCTTTTAGTTTCAATTCAATCACAAACTTACTGACACATTTAAATGATCTTAGTTGCAGTAAGTTCCATTAAAAATTAGTTTAAAATAATATACGATTGTGTATGTGCACAAGCGATTAAGTTAAATACAAGTTTAATAATAAAACAAAGAAACAAAGAATTTTTGGCTTTTGTACGCATTCGCACAAGTCGTGTATAATCAAAGCGTCTAAAAGGTCACACTTGTTTCCCATTGAGCATGGAATTGATGCATCACACAAGTTCTCAAAGCGGGTTCTTCTCTACTAAACGTTAAGCGAGAAAAACATTATAAACAAAAAGTAAGTAATAAAAATAATTTAGCATAACTTTTTGAAATGAAGTGGTTATTTTCTATTGTAATTGGTATTAAAAGTGTATTCAGCATGGTTAGCATGTAAAGATGCTGGCTTTCAATTTGATAACCGTTGCCACATACAACTGACAAATCTTTATCTGCAAACACTACTCCCAAATTGGCTATATTGGCATTCGTCGAAATAAGTTGGGATCGTTAATTTTGTCGTTCCTATTTGTTTAATTCACTGTGCTCTTTATAAACAAGTAATCCTTCTAAAGATGTCAGTTCAAAGCCAGGTTTTCAAATCGGTTTCAAACCCGAAGCCGTCTGCAAAACGGCCCCTGAATCATTCAAAGGCTCCAGCCCTACCTCCTGTGAAAGTTGTAAGCTTCGGTGAAGAGTTGTATGAAAGAGCTGCAGCGGCCGTTGCAAAAAATATGAAGGACGATATTAACTACAGACATCACGTTATGAACAATATAGACCCTTGTGCTGTAGTCCTGAAAAGCAATCGCAATTCGGAGGCGGGGAAATATGCTACTGAGGATTGCTTGAAACCCAGAAAGTGTCCGGATTTTTCTCAGCCCCAATTCAATTCCAGTAAACATGCTTCTAAAGCTATTGTCGATGCTATTGACAAACTTCGAGAGTTACCGTTAGATGTGGAAAAGCGGTTACGCAATGACGAGAAGTTTAAACTACTTGCAACTCAAAAAGTACAGTGATTAGTGCCAAAGAATGGAAGATGTTCAGTCCATCTTCTTACTAGTTTAGTTGGTGGAAATTTTCTTCTAAGATGTTTTTAATATTTTATTCAGCATTACTATTTTTTACAGGCTTCAAAAGTCCTCAACGTCCCATTTGGAGCAGAAATTTACAGCAACCTTCAGCCCCTGGAACCTTCGAAAGAAATGATATCTCACATGACCTCCAAACTTGAAAATAATGTTGTCAGATCGCGTCCATATCTTGTCGGTCCTTCCTCAAAAATTGAAAATTACAATTATGATTATGAAAGGCAAAAGATTTTTGGACGCTTCGGTCGCAATGAAAGAAACAAATATGATCGCTTCACAACTCGTTTTGGAGAAGACGACTCGTATTATCGCTCATAACTGCGATTCTTCATTCCCTAATTTAATAACATTTTTGAAAGCCTTACTAGCGGCATAAATATTACAGAATAATATTTATTTATTGGCTTGAGCCGTCCATCCACATCTGGTACAGCTGTGTTATTGTTTTATGCCTATGCCTATGTTTATTTTAAATGTATAATTAAATATTCGCGTGGCACTTTAAGAGCACTAATTAATTTTATAGATTGATTAATTGAAAATATTTTTTTATCTTTTTTACCAACTCAACTACCTTTTTTTACTACCATTACGTTTCAATTGTCCGTGTAAATATGTTTATGTGTAGTCGATTAAGTTTAGGGCGAGACACCTGTACATAAAAAAATCAAGAAGCCCTAGCGAGCGAACTTGCATCCACACAATAAAGTTTTTATCCTAATCAGACTAGTGATTATCGTCGTGGGAAATGACTAGCGACAATTTTTGTAGTTGACATTATTCAGCAAGACGGGCAGGATGTTCAAATATCATATCTTAACCACATTTTATTTTTTTAAAGATTACCCAGATGCGAAATAAAAAATATTTGCGTGGGTTGACTGTAATGTAAAAATCGGAAAATTGACCTTGGTACACTTTTTAATTGTATTTACTAATAATCCATATCAGTCCTTCACCGTGGGATGCGGAACTCATCCTACGTCCATATTCGGATCACTACATAATTCATCGCATGACAATTCAAATAGTGACTAGTTAAAGCTGTTAGTTAAACAAAAATAATATATCGGCAAGTCCCTTATCGCTTACATGCACTACATACAAGTCATCTACTAATCCATTTTTCGTGAATTCAATAGGATTCCATGTATTGATTTTGGCAGAAAGTACAAAATTATTATCGCAAACTGCCCCATTATTTCATTATCATGCTATCATGCATGCAATCACTCCTTAAAGTGAGAAGAATCCTTGGTATCTGTATGGGTGTCGCCTCAATTTTTTTATACTTTTGCTAATGTCGCACTATAGGACTAAAAAATTAAATAATAGGGCGTTAGTTACAGTTCATACTGTATTTGTATTGTGAAATTAATGGGATTGAAGATGAGACATACTATGGCCATGTCATGGACTGACTATACCCAAATGATAATAATTCTCAACCTCAGCCCCATCTCAAAAGTCTCATAAATTACGTAAAAACATAGAATGTCTATTATCTCGTCCTATCCTATATTATTGAACAGACATGGGCTCGCCTTTGTTTAGTACTATGTTATTCTTTTGGACGAATCACCATCGCCCAAGGGTTATAGTGAGTTTCTGGATACTTACTTATTGCATGAATAAGCTTCACTTGATCAAAACAATTAGCAATGCATGCAATCTTCAAACTCATCATAACTTACCTATCAGCATTTACTTGACCAGCACATCAGTTGTTCGGTGATAGTGGAACTGACTGAACCCGTGTAAAACATTTTAGATATTCCAACTTCTTGGGGAAATAAGAAACTTAGTGTGAGTATCGAATTGTGTGAAATCTCTGCATGCACAAGAAAGAGGCATGTTTTCTAAGGTGAATCAGTAATACTACGTCTTGCATGTGAAATATGCTGACTGACAAAGACCTTTGGTAGACAAAGCGTGCAATTTAAAATATTTTTTTCTTATTGTAGGGTTCAATAGGCTTAGCAGTTCTAGTGACTTTGGTCATTGGAACAAATGGTGTACCAAAACCTCGACCTTTGCCGTCAGTTTCAGATAACCATTATTCTGAAGTTCTTCCAGATGGCACATACAAGTAAGAAATTTTGATAATAAGTTTGTGTTGCATGTAAACAGAAAAGGAAATTTTCAGATTTTTTTAGTCTAGTCAAAACTAATTGTTTAATTAGATTGTATAGTTCATTCACCTTGAATTTCAGTATAATTTATTACGCCAAAAGTTGTTCCGTTGAATGTTTACATTCGCAAATTCGTATACATGTGTTGTACATGAGTTGAGCTACACATTTGAGTGAGAGTGCTTAAGCGGTTTGATAGTTTGATTGCTGACTTTGTGGTATGTTGTAAGCAGTTTCGCCCAGCCTATCAAACGAGACACGTTTCGTTCCTTATACAATTTATCAAAGTGTACATACAATTAGCAGCATACGGTTTATCATGCATACAACGTAGTGTTTACTCGAACCCAGGCTCAGATATGAAAAATCCTATAGCAAAGCTTTTTGACGACAACAAAACATGAGTTGCATTTTGCCCCGTACACTGCAGTTCAACTAACTGAGAGCCTACACTAATTAATTTTACTACTTTACATTAAATTTTACTATATTGTCTAGATATGCATACACTGGACGCCATAAGTATGTAACCGAACGAAGATTATCGGACGGAACAGTGGAAGGAGAATCCTTATACATTCGTCCAGACGGAGTCCCAATCAAAGTTCATTACTATGCTGACGAAAGAGGCTACAGACCCCAAACTGAAGTCTTGTACAAAGAAAGAGTGATTGCTAAGCATGTCCCTGCCCCAGCAGTTTTAGTTGGTATGAAATATTAAAAGTTTAAAAAAAAGCTACTCAATATCAGCAGCATTATCAAATATCTATAAAGTTAACTTATTTTGTATTCACTCACATTAACCGCAGCACCACCACCAGTACACGATGCATCCGTCAAGATTTCCAATTTCGACCACCCAATATTCCGCAACTCTGGAAAAGACAACGATGGAGTGATTGTTGGTAGTCCTGGCGGAGACGTAGCAGCCGCAGCGCCAGAAGTGACAGCCATAGTAGGACCAGGAGGAAGAGCTGACATCAGTCCTCACGCATTTGCTCGAACTGGAAGTAGATCTGATGGGCTTTTTCGATCATCAATTGGCCGAGGAGGGGATGTGGCAGTTGCGAAACCCAAAGTGAACGCAATTGTAGGCGCTGGAGGTTACGTTTCGGTTTCACCAGTAGCAGATGCAAGGACTGGGGATGATGGAGTTGCTGCTACGGTTATTCATCGAAACGTTCCAGTCCCAGTGGCCGTCCCAGTGGAAACTAGAAGAGGTTATTCTTATAATCCTCCTCCCCAACAAGTGGCCAGAGTTGTCCATGCGGTTCCTCCACCACGTCCTGTAATCCATGCAGCTGCAGTTGTGCCCGCCGTGCAAATCGTTCCCGCTAGACGAAGCTATTCGTACACTTATTCGTATTCGGCACCTGATGGAAAGCATCCGCAAAGAGATAACTCCGCCTATGTGAATGTTCAAGTGAATTGAGTTGTTGATGGCGAAAAATGTTTTCACGGAATTACATATGTCCTACTTGATTAACTTTTCAATACTTAATCTGCTTGGAGCTAATAAAGATATATTTCGATTTTGGTTTCAACTAACATGGCGTCATATAGCAAAAATGTTGCATAGTTGCATGACATTCATTTACTGGGGTGATTTTAATGCCGAATGAAGAACAGCTTTTTTCCATTGCTCTATAAGCATGTAAGAGAAGACCTAAGCATAGAGAAATAATTCACATAAGTTTCCCCGGTTCATGCATCTCATGTTCATAGGAATGCGAAGTTTTTTGACGACTTCCGTCAAACTAATTAAAATAACTTTTGTGTATTGATTCGGAAGAATAACTGTTCAATAAAAATACAGGTAGGTAGCAAGGCAAGATGAGACGAGTGTGCTCACTTTTTGGAGGACGAGGGCTATCAAGTCCCTCGAAGTTTTTTTCAGCAAATGGAAGCACCATTCTTAGGGACGGTACAAAATCTTTGCCCCTTTCGAATCTGCAATGTAGGACGTTTGCAGCGGAACGTAAGCGAACATTTTGTAAAAATTACGGTTTCCACTTTCGTTATATTATTCAAATTTTTTCGCAATGATGGCATATTATAATTCTATTGGTAGCCATCAAACGTTTTTATAAGGAGGTCAGCATATTAAAAGTGGAACACTCAGAAAAACCCCTGTTTCAAATAAAATTGGACGGTAGGAATTTACGTACTCCGTCAAGAAAAGTATTTGAAGTGGAGAATGAGGCTTTAGCTTATGCTGTTGCTTCAGAATGGGCCTCTCAAAAGGAACATATAATGCAGGCTTCTATGCATTTGGTAATAAACTAATGGGCTGTTAACATTATTTGTACTTTCCTTCGTAATTAATTTTATCTCCTACTCCTTCCTCATGCTATTCTGATTATCTACTCTCTAGACAAGTCTCGCAAATACCGTACAGGATAACCCACTGAAAAAGACGAAAGAATCTATAGCAAACGAGATGCTTCACATTCTTTCAATGGAGACCATTTTGTTCCGATGTTCAGAGGTTCGTGATTTGTAAATTTCAGTATTGTACTTTTTATTGGGTCAATGTTTGCACGGATGTTGTTTATTTAATTTTGAAGGAGGATAAATCATTGTGGGAACTTCAGAAACAAAAGTGGGATCCAGTATTGAATTGGTTTCGGGACCATTATAAAGTAAAATTAGATGCTGTAGTTGGAATCTCTGCTCCTATGATTCCACAGGAAACTTTAGATGCCGTGAAAAAAGATCTGCTATCGTATTCAATCCCATGTCTTCAAGGTAGTTTTTTTCCCTCAATTATCCATGTTTTGTTTTTCATTCCACCGTATATTTCCTTATTAAATCTTTATTCAGGTCTTATTTTCTGTGCGAGCTCTATTCATTCTTTGGTCCTCCCTTTAGCATTGGCTAAAAGTAGGATAGATGTTGCACAAGCTGTATATTTAAGCAAACTGGAGACCCTTTATCAGGTAATTTTTTTACTTTCAATTAAACACAAAACATCATAGCACGTGGGTATAATTAATGGGAAAAGTTAAATCCACGAATTGTGGTGTGGTGATAAATTTAGACGTCCGTTTGGGGGACAGTTGAATGGTCTCATGACTTAGACTATCAAGACACGATGAGCCGCGTTTCTGCAGGAATGCTTTTCTTTGATCTCCATCAAAATCCTCCTTCACAGTTGAAGGAAAGCAAAGCTACAGCCTAAAACTAAAGCTAACCTTTATGCAGAGCTACAGAACAAGCAAGAAATAAATTTTTTAAAAAATGAAACTGCTTAAAATTGTAGCCAATCATTGACAAACACCTTTTTATTATTCCCAACGTTCTATAAGGTCATTTTTTACCAAGTCAGTTCAAATAAAAATCACAGGTAAATAAACATAGGTTGTTCATTTTATACTAAAAATATCGTAATAATAGTTCACATCACAGAATAACGAAATAAACTTTAAAAATGCTAGGAAACATTAAAGTTTCGTTCCGTACCAAATAAATTACTGATTCACAGGTTGAAATTATAACAATATAAACAAACGTTTATAGCTACAATTATGAATTGTTCAGGTTAACGAAGGGAGATTTGCGTGAAAAACTCGAGTTTTCTATATTAAAATTATATAAATAGACAAAACATGCATGACGGTTTGGAAAGTACCTTGCATTCTGCTACAATTGCCTTCGCATACGTATTTTGCATTGTGTGAATCCTACTCTATGAGATACCGTACAATTTTGTTTGATCAACCAGACTATTTAGTAGTAGTTTTGTATATTAAGTGACTTCCAAAAATTTACACGTTCAGTGAAAGGCTCTTCTATCATCTTCGGGTTTGCGTCAATTTGCAAGTATTGTAGTTTTCCATTTCTCTCTGAAGGATACCATGTTGCATTACGGAAGCGCAGTGGATAGCTACAAAACAACATTCAATATAGGGTTAGTTAACTTAGTAGTTCAACACTTCAAGCAGCCTGTAATGCTCCTAAGCGCCAACAAATCAAAATCACTAAACCAAGTGTAACTACCTACCTGCTATTAGCAAACGAAACCCAGAGCTGCACAAGATCTGCAGACATGTGGTAGTCCCTGGAATTCAAAGGGACATCCGAAATCCATGGCATTTCAAAAAGCAGAGCCAACTCATCAGAATGAGAGGCACCTGAAATTCATTGGAATTGGAACGTTTAGTTAACTCATGAAAAGTAACCAACCAGTAGTAGTCAATGTCCAAATAAGAATTACCGTAATGAGGCAGACTTCCACCAAAAATGCTCTTCTTCACCCAATGAGAAATTATAGCCCATCCAGCCTCCATAAGCCTTGGCAATGTGCCACGTACTTCCATGAACAAGTTTGCAACAGACCACTCACCAGGGTAGGAGTAATAGTATAAATATACAGGTGTGAACGACGTGTGTAGTTGAGCTCCATGGTGAAAATCGACAAAAAAACCACGGTCAGATATCATCCTAGTGTATCGCGTGAGATTCTCGGTAAATGATTCTTTGCATTTTTGAGTTGTACAGTCGCCGAAGTAAAAGTTGCGGATTTTTTCCGCGATTGCGTCGTTTTTAGTGAACACTAAAAGTTTACGAATGAATTCGCTCCAGTCGTCTTCGGCCATATCCTGCAAAGTTTGATTTGCCATCACGGCGGCGCCAATAATCAAACCTTCTTCACTGTTTACTCCTGCTATCCATGGCACTCGAGTAAAATTTCCAGCTTCTATCATCTCCAATGGATGTTTAGCCAGGAATGCTTTTTCATCGTCGATTGGTTCTACTGTTGGCTTGAATAGTGTTACGTGATCACGTAAAGGATCCTAAATTGCGAATGTTCAGATTATAAACTGGACTATCTCAATAATCCAGAGGGTTTAATGTTATTATTTTGTGCATACCATCGTTTCACGATGAATGTCAACGATTTGTGACGCGTCAGCTTTCTTCATGCAAGCCACCATTTCTTTAATATCTTCAGTAGGGCACCCAAGTTGTGACCCAAGTCGTACCGCTTGCTCCCTTTCATTGTTAGTATTCATGGTCCAGAAATGAAGGGCCATACCGCTTTGGCTAATGACTCGGTGAAATAAACCTGACACAAAAAACGCTAAAATTAACAAACAGTATCACTACTAGTAAATGACAATTTATCCAATTCCCCAACCTCTAGACATTGGAGATAGCATATGAAAATGACTGCTGATGCCTCCAGCCGATTCGCCAAAGATTGTTACACTGTCTTTATCCCCTCCGAAGTTTTCAATGTTGTTTTGAATCCATTTGAAAGCGAAAACTTGATCTTTTAGAGCCATGTTTCCCCGCACGACGCCATCACCAGTGTTCAAAAATCCTATAAAGTCACCAAGCATCAAGTTTTCATGCAGCAGGTACTATTATAAATATACTATCACTACTACGGAATTACGAAATAATGGGCGTTTTAAAATGTATTATTGCATCGAAAATTTAAAATTAATTTACCCAAAGCAGCCAAACGGTAGTTCATTGAGACTAAAATGACGTCTTCGTCCATGAAATATGAAGGACGCCACATATCAGTTCCCCCATTGACGAAAAGTCCACCTGTACAAAGTTCAGATTGCTTAATAATCTGTGATGTATCATACTGTACGCATTGTAGGTTGGTACCTACTGCTGTTCACATTCAACATTTTGCATGATGTGTACCAACCACATGACGTGATCAATCCAATTCGCCGACTATTTACTATTGCATGATTAATACATTTTGAGTGAGCTAGACAGACAACACGCATGCAATTTGTCACATACCATGTATGTAGACCATGACTGGGAGTTTTTTTCCTTTGGATTTTATCTGCAGAATAAGATGTGACAATAAATATTGTATCAGTTTATATTCCCTCAGTCTGTAAAAATTGTAATTTATCAGACAGCAAATTCCTTACTTTTGGAGCATACACATTGAGAAAAAGGCAGTCTTCAGCGCCCAAAATGAGACCAAGCAGTAACTCTATTTGAATACACTGAGATCCATATGAGCTTGCATCCCTCACTCCTTCCCAGTTATCAGGAAGTTCAGGAGCCTACAGAAAGAATTCACGCATGACAAAAGCTGACAGTAACCTCAAATGATCATAAAAGTCCATCAATTCAATCTTACTTCAAACCGGAGCTCGCCAACTGGTGGCTTAGCGTAAGGAATGCCTAAATACTCATAGTATTGTCTCCCTCCCCTGGAGTACGAAACAACGCCCTTGACTAGACCATTTTGAATAGACAACACAGGGGCTTCCCCAGAACTTTGACTAGAATTCGTCCTATAGTAAAGACCGGCTGCCAGTGCCACAAGGGCAATGATCATTCTTCGTTCCATAAACATGTAGCTGAAATTTCCCCCCTGGGACTATCGAAACTTCCAATATCACAGTAATGAATGGAAGTATAGTGTCCACTCAAGTTCCGAGGCATAAAAACTTGACTATGGTTCTGAAGGGTCAGAACTTTTAGTACATACGAGTTGACGGGATAGCTTCATTACACGTTATGAGTGAGCACATGATTTAAAAAAAGTAAATCCACTGCTGTGACAAGCAGAAAACTTTAAACTTTGCTTGCCCACTATTTAATTCAATTCGATCACTTTGTAAATGGAGTCATTATCCATGCGTGCCGTACAGCCAGTAAAAAATAAATATAAACACTGTTTAGTTTGTCTGGAGCTTTATAAACTTCAATAACTAACCAACTTACTATGAATGGTAAGTAACTGATTAACTTTGATTCAATGTATGTAGGCAGTCAATCATTTTGATAAGTACTGTACATAGTTTGCACTTCGCAGTGGGTTAAATAATCCAAGAACCGCTCTTTGGCCTATTGACAGCTGATTTCTGTGCTCAAAATGTTCATTTTAAAAACAGTTCAAGTTTCAGTGCACCTAGATAGTTGGATGGGAGTTCTGTCTTAGCACAGCATTCACAAAAAAATTCAAGGCACTCGCATGATCATTGGTAAGTTATATAGACTGCTTGCTATGCTGTATGGTGGGAGCCTACCAACACTAGACTTTTAGTGCTGCCGCAGCACGCATGCTGTTAAACACATGTAGTCTTTAGATCAGTTTAAGTGATTTGACAGTGGGAAAAACACCAGAGTATTTCATGCAAGTACTGCTCCCCGAATGTAACTACGTGTGTATTATATGCGTCTCGCTGGATATAGATCCGATAGCTGTACGCAAGAAACACGCAAGAGCACAAAGAGCACTTTTAGGTCCACAACTTTATCCATAGGTGGAAGAGGCTGATTGAATTGGATTCTGAAGGTTTGAAACGCTTCCCGTACTCGGATTTAAAATCCTGGACTATGGAATCCTAGATCCTGAAAAATTGGATAAAAAGTGTGTAAATTGCATTGGGATCTGCTTGTAAAAACTGTTTGATTTTAAAAATGGGCTGCTAGTTGAATTGATAAGCTTTGAAAACTGTTTATTGGACAACCAGAGTAGAACTAGAAGGCTAGAGCCGCTTTAAAGAATCAATATGCATATGAAATGTGTCCAGTTAGTATTAAAAGCGTGTTCAAAACTGCATTTTTAATAAACACAAAATCGTGTCTTATAAATAAATTATCATGAGTAAGTATAGGGAAAATACACGACTTATGAAAAATTCAAGCCTGAAAATAGAGTAAGGCTCGCACCGAGTCCATGAAAATTTTTTCCCCAACTTGTACCTATAGTCACTGTAGATGTCTGGTTGTTGGATTGAAGTTTTCTTGCACTGGTTCTCATATGGCAGGTTATTTAGTTTGAAAATCTATTTATCTATTTATTATCTCCATGCGATTTCTTTTCTTGCTTTTCAACATGTCTCCAAGGCGGTATTTCATTTACGGACTGCTATCAAGGTTATGGAACAGTATTCGTAAATACAGAGCTGATTTTTAAAAAACAACTTGTACCGTCGTAACCTAAAATATTTAAATCCTATTCAACCATCATTCATACTGTCATTTGAACTTTCCAAATGAATTCTATCCGCCCTTGGAGCGCTGTTACCAATGATGAAGAGTCTCAAGTATTCCCTCAAATCTATTCGGGCCACTTACTTTGCAAACCGATTCGGAATTCCAGAAAAATATTTTCTTGGAGCAACTTTTTCTGTTGCTTTTCCCTCCGTCCTACCAAATGCCATGAAAAAAATAAATACAACACCGTAACTACCCCCACGCGTTTGCAAAATGACCTACAAAACAGTAAACAAATGCAAAAAGAAACTTTATTAACCGAACACGCGGAGCAAATTAGTTTTTCTGAAGAAACTGAATCTGCTGATTCAATAATAAGTTCTGACAACGAAACTAGGACCGAGTCATCAGTAACCACTCATAATGACACTGAAGAACATAATTTTTCAGACTGGTTTGCGAAAGAAAATTTCAGTTGGCTGGATCTTTCCATCGTACCAGCAAAGGCAAAGAGCTGCTGTGACCTTGGTAGCATTATGAACGAAAACCTCCGTCTGCACAAAAAGAAGAGGACACGAAGTGAGGACTTGTGCCGCATTTCGTCAAACCTTTCAATCAACTGTCATCCTACATGGGATGAAGCATCTAGTTGTAGTATGAGTGAGTCGGCTGAACAAGATTTGAATAAATTGGTGCTCAAGGCTTTGAAGCAGGACTATAATTCCAGTAGTAAGTAAATTTTTTTGCGTGCGTGCATCATGTCTAATAGGATTCATTAGAAACTAGTCACTAACAAGCTTGCTGAATATAGACGAGTTAGTTAAATAGTTAGTTACCACAGTCGATAATGCAATATTTTTTTTGTCCTGGTTGCATTTACGTCAGAGATACGAGAAAGTGAATCCAATTCTTATGCAAACCAATGGAATAAGCAAGGGAACAGTAAAGGCTTTTCAGAGATTTTTTCTCATTCGTCTAGTAGTTTGACAAGTGAAGATGAGAATGGACTGGCTGAAATGAGAAGAATAAGCAATAGAGATTTCAGATCTCGCATTTTTTTAGAGTATGATGGACGGCTGAAGAAAAAAGAAAGTCGAATTAGGTAATATGCAATGAATATGTGTGATACCGTTCAAAATGTTGTAGAAAAACTTTTAATTCGGTCTTACATTTAACAGATTAAATTAGCAGCTTGCTTATTGATTATATTATAGTTGTAGGAATGATTTTTTTGCTTGTGTATATAGAAGTGCGATGACCAAAGATTTCAACAGTTGGACTAGCACTTCTGATACTAGCAGTAGTAGTGATGGTGGAGAATTGAAAATGAACGTACCTTCCACATTTTTTTGCAATCCTATGACTTCGCTGGGAGGAATTAATCCACGTCTTCAAAGAAAAGCTTTGCTTAAACCTCTAAATGACCAATTTGAAAATGGCAATTTCAATTTATTGCTCAAAGACGAACGTAAACCAGTGCTGTACAAGTTGAGACGCAAGTATAATACGTGGAAGTATATACAGTGGCCTTATTAGTCTGTTAGTCTGTAATCATGAATGTAATGTAGTTAAGCTAATTCAATGCGAACAAAAATGTGCTTACTATGGCTAAACGTATGACTTTACAAAGTGTACAAAGGTTTGTTTGTTTTGATTGGGCATTATGAGAACAAAAATAGAATTCCGATTTGCCTTGCACATCCCTAGTATCGATGTTTTTAACCTATTTAAATAAAGTATGCACGCATTAATGATTAAATCGCCATCTAAGAGAGGAATTGTAATCCACATATCCACATGCTCATTGTATATGAAATATAATCTAAAAGTATATTTTGTTTGTTGCTGTTAATCATCATAATGCACTAATGCAGACAAATAAACAATTCCATGAGCCGCACACACAAATCACAAGCACATACATCCCCATTTTTTTTTATAAAAAGACCGCCAGCGACCCGCCAATTTTCAAAAAATGCTTTTACATTTCTTGAACGAATAAACATAACAAAACTACATTATGCTCCAACACTTACACAAAATAAACATGCATTATTTTGTGTACCTTTCAACCAAAATTGTTATTCTTTTCTCCCTTCCCAGGTTGAAAGTTTATTTTCCTTTTCTATTTCACTCTCTAGACTCCATGTCTGTCAATCAATCCGCCATTGCGGGAAATATATTTGGAACACATCCTGTAATGTAATCGTTAAAACAAAACTAGTAGTTTACTTGCTAGCATTCCACCACTCCTAAACTACCGACAATCTTACATGTTGTAGTGATGAAATGATTCGGTGAAAGATTCAGTCAACTCGCGTGATTGATAGGACAGTAAATGCAGTAAATTTCAATCGTCAGGAAGAATGTAAGCGCTAAATTGCATCTTTACACAGTTCCACTTTCTCATTAAACTATTTATCTAACTAATGAACTAACATCGCTATTTGATTGCTTCAGTTTTTTTCTCGAACTGTTGTATAGTTCTAGTAGAACATTCCTCGTTCATTACCACAGGGCAGGCTTTGTATCCTACAAGAATAGATGGCAATCTTAATTGAAATTTCATTTTTGGCTCCAACTGTTCTGTTATCTTTGCGAAAGTACTGAAAGCTTAATATAACGAGAAAGTGCAGTGACAGTATTTGCATTGCATTCGTATATTTATATAATTAGCTGCAAGAATTGACGCAAACAAGTCGATATGTGCGTCTGTCAACTCTTCTCTCGCCCTTCTCATTTGTCAATTGTCATCAGTAGCAAGCCTTGTCGGCTGCTGCAAGTATAGAAAATCACAACAACTCACGTAATACAAGTTGACAAAAAGTGTTTACAAGTCTGTAAAGTAGCCTTTGAGGATCAAGAGACTTTAGTTTAGGAAAGTATTTATAGGCAGGGAAAATATTAAGCCTATATAAGTGTACTAATGATTTGTGATGTAACCAGCCTATTAGTTTCATGGTTTTTCCCGTTCAAATGGATGATTTCCAAAAAAAGTTATGTGATTGCTGCATGGGGAAAATTGATGAGTAAGATAGAAAATCGCAACAGTAAAATTTGATGCTTTGAACTTGAAAAGGATTAGGTTAAATTGCTGTACACAAGTTTAAATTTTGTTGTCGATGTCTAATACAGCGAAATCAGAACCACGATATGTTGCTTGTCAATATATAATTATTTCTTTCAGATACAGCTGCAGATATGCAAATAAAAATGATTGAAACGCACAAAAATTGAGTTTTACATAATTTTGGTGCATAAGGTAAGAATTTATATGTAAATTACTGTAGTATACAACGCAAGTATTGTATAAGTACTGACTACTGACTAATTATTGTGCCCTAATATTGTTTTTTGTCTTAACGTTATTGAATCCTTAAGTTGATGACAAATTTAAGGAATCTAAAAATGGGTGTGAACTGACATTTTTGTTAGTTCAGAAATTTTCCATAAGAAAATTCCCATGTGTATGAAATTGGATTGGATTGCATTGTTTTTCTGTAATTTCTAGGATCT
>Ga0210040_10002137_pt1 | contig 28405 bp, 30 predicted proteins | sample CryGeyCG12114_NA_FD_185462 | JGI IMG/M metagenome (GOLD analysis project Ga0210040, IMG submission 185462) | Groundwater microbial communities from aquifer - Crystal Geyser CG19_WC_8/21/14_NA (SPAdes) (version 2) | ecosystem: Environmental > Aquatic > Deep subsurface > Groundwater | place: USA... | reverse complement strand
ATACTTCCTATGCATTATAGTTAAGGGATTTTAAAATTTATTGCATGCATAAGTATGTTATGTTATAGTTCCCATTCTGTTCTATTCTGCTGGATTCTATGCACAAAGATAAGGATGACAGCCCTGTCCCAATTTACTATGATAGATCATAGCATTATTGAATGGATTTGATTGTATGGAAGAGTATGGTAGCTAGTAGCTAAGTTCTCCATGCGATATGCAATGAATCCGTATCAAATATTCAAATTTAAGCGTCCAATTATTTGACAGCTATTTATTTACAATGATACGGAGTTTCTCGTTTAACTTTACCATTATCACCTTCGAGTCTCGTTTTTTATGGCAACGGATTTTGTAAAGGACTTTGGAAATACCTGTCAACCATTTATTTCTTTAAATAAGAGTGAAATTAAAGAGAGTTATAGACATAAAGCTGAGGAAATAGGAAGTTCCAAGGAGTAGAAATTCGGTAAGCTTTTTCATCTGACCATTCTATTATCGCTATCTAAAGACAAATGCAATTTTAAATAAGAGTTCAGACCCTTGCTAAGCAAAGTAAAGTACAACATTATCCAGTTATCTGTTGCGTACATGATTTTCTGTTTTGCAATGTTGATCACGTCTATTTAGAGTGACCTTCTCATATGAAATATTATAACGTCATGGAAAAATTGTAGACATCAAATCACAAGTCTCGTTTGCCCTCAATAACCTGCATTTTGATGGAACCATATAATTTTAGCTTACATTATTTTCAAGTCAGCAACCAACTTGCAAAAAAAAAGGAATATTTAACAATACTAACTTATTAGGAACTAACCTTTAAGTTCAGGGTGACACCAACTTACTAAAAATCATTGGCAAAAACGATTATTGTATTATTATTGTTTCCTTGTGTTTACCTAATCATCCCACAAGTTTATAGTCTTGCAAGTTCCTTGAGCGATGATGTAGTGTTACATACAGTCATACAGTACTAGCAAAGATATTCGCGGTTAGCGCAATTGTTCGCTAGTTTCACGATGCATGCAAAATTTCACAATGCGCCGCAGTAATCAGGGTTATCCACTGCAGACAATATGATAAGGTGTCGCAGTTTGTACTTCGCAGTTAAATAGTTTCAGGCCTGAGGCTGCTCTGAATTGGGTTAAGCGATACTGTGAGCAGTCAACGTAATATCAAGGTGTTGATGTTCCAATAACAGCACTGCGGAACGACGATGCGTATTTAACTATACATAAGATGTGTTTCAAATTAGAAGATTAGAACAGGTTTTTAAGCTTTTGTGACTACTCCTGTTTTTGTCCCTGAAATTGTAATCATGCGACATGCGAGTCCCGGAAACTTTTTAGAAATGTGCAGCACCAACATGCCCTCATGCATGCCTAAAATATGCCTTTTATATATTCTTTGTGTGTACATAAGCCTATGGCATGGATCAAACAAAAAAACATTATGAATTTGACTTACGTCTTCTGAAAAAATGCATAATCTTTTACAGAAATCGTGGCGTTGAAATTTTAACACAGTGAATAATGTGGGGCGAAAAAATAAGCAACGTGCAAAAAACAATGAATATATTATGTGAGCAGTGAGCTGCATGTCTGCATGAGATCATCCGAACACCACATTCAATTCATTCCACTAAAGGATGCAATCAGAAAGTAGTTACCAAATAACCATGGACACTGGTTGAACAAGACCTTATGCAGAATATATTATTCATAAGCTTTGCACTAGGTACACAAAATAAAGGAACAAGGCATGCAATTAGTTAGACATAGACATACTTCACCAACAAAATGATTCTAGTCAACTGAATGCACGCACAATTGTTTGCCTACGTCTGTTTCCTAAGTTAACGAGGCGAGACAAACATAGGATTTTTCTTTATACCGTAAATTCCGCATTGAAACTCCAGCCTAGATCGCAACTTGACCCAGAATTACTCGTCCAGGGTAAGAGGTACACGAAATATAAATCTCCAGTGTACCTAATAATATTACTGTATCCAAAATATAACTCCCCAAATCATAATGTTACGAACTGTATTTTAACAAAGAAAATTGATGGTTAGTTTGAAAGCATGAAACGACTGGTTTTGAACGATTTTTGGCCAGAAATGATTGATATCAATGATATGACATACAAAAATAATATAAAAAACTATCATAATTGATTTAGTTGAACTACAAAAACAACTCCAGTCCATACCATATAGCTTGAAGAGTGAGAGGTCTACGAAATACTACAACGCCAGATGTTATATACCGGATTTACGGTGTACCTTTTGCAGCGTAGTTTGAGTTTGAGTTAGTTACTAGTTTAGTAAGGAACAAGCAGACAAAGTGACAAAGCAAAAAGTTCACATTACTATTCAAGTGTTACATAAATCCATCATAACTTCAAAGCGACCGTACTACTACACGCTGGAAGTAAACAATAACAATACTTTTGGTCAGTTGGACCAGCACAAAATTGCAACTGTTGTACATAAACACGTGGGAGAAGATAATCGTGAATTAGAGTGGGTTATTTGTGCTATTTTTCTTCTGATTAGTTAGCTACTGACTTTACATGTCGAAATTAAGCCTGGATTCTTGGTTTGGAAGTTGGTAAACTAATAGAGTGAACTTGAAATTATTGCTGCTTGCTTTACGGCAGATACTTATATTTCTTCGGATTCGGATTGAAATTCGAGATTGGGTGAAATTCTGTATAGTTTACAATAAGTAAGTCCGTCAAAGGATTCATGATTCATCGGATTCGAATCATATCACATCAATCATATCACACTGATCATGTAAAGCCTGAATAACAGATAATTGCCGCTAAATTCAAAACAGCCAACACTGACGCAGGAAATATCGGACACCGATAAGAAAGTTCACAGACCCCAATAACGGCAAGTAGCCAATACAGACACGGAGGGAAGTAACCTTCCCCGCCTACAACCTTAACATGCACCTTTAACATACATTTGGAGCCAAAGAACTCTTTTTGTTTCAGGGTTTTCTTTCTTCTTTATATTATCTTTCACCATTAAATAAAACTTAAAAGTACCTAGCAGCTAGTTTTTTGGTTAGGATGAAAAATCATGTGATAACAGTCTAGGATATACTGTAGCAATGAATTCAGAAGTATTTCCTCACCTTGTTATTTTTTTGCTTACCAAGCCACTATTCGGGCAAGAACCGAAAGTTCATCTCATCATGGTCGTATATTTTTGGACGATGGGCGTAAGGCATTCACTAAAATGACCAAAATCATTTATTACTTTATCTGTAGCAATAATATTTTTCACAAATTTTTTTAAATAACAATAATTTTTTTGTTTGACGGACTGGTTGGGTTCGTACTATCGGTCACGGCTATTTTCTGTGTCCGTGTCGGTTTTATTGTCCTGTTTTGTTCCATATTCTGTCGGTGTCGGTTATTTATCTGTTAGCGTCGGCTGTGCTCAAGGTACCTAAAAAAAGTTTTGATCTTGTAGTGTTCGCGTCGCGTTATATATTTTTTTTTGTCGTACAAAATTATTGCAAGGCCACATCACTTTTTGATGCGTTTGGGTTTGGTACCAATTTACCAATCCATGCTCTAATGCACTTGACTATATGAATGGAGTATTTACTTACTTGTGACATCAGTTAGACTTTGAGACTGTGCCATCTGATACATTTTGTCCATTGAATTGACCATTCATGTACTGTGATTTTAACCTTTATAACTATCATTCATTCACAGTCACAAACATGCATGTTTATCTATCTTGGCAATGTGACAACCTTATTCCTGTAATCTATTCTATTGTCCCCAACTATTTCCAATCTTTATTAATAAAGTTTGGTGACAATAAAAATTGTTTGGTGTGGTGATCGGTGATACTGTACGCATTTAATTCCTACAAATTTAAAGATATCGTTTACAAATACCATAATAATTGTTCGTCCTTTTTGGCTTTCCCAATAGAATGCGATACGAACTGTTATAAGTACACATGTCTCTCTCGCCCTTGTCTGTGGATACTTATTATTTCAACTAACTGGAGAACAATGGAGCCCAACTATTTTGTTTGACCTGGAGCTGCAACGCCTTTCTAACTAAAACTCTCAACTGATAGGATCTCATTTTTGTTTTAGACCTTGATCTAAAATCATCGTCTCTTGTTTCTTCGTGGACTAGTAGGAACAAAAACAATAAGTTGTCTCAATCTAAAATGGGACTAGTGGTCTGGATTCTTCGAGTGGTGACTACCATCTACGATTTTATATCATGGCCGTTTTATGCGGCAATCCAACGTCCTCGCAAACGACTCCGGGCCAGTCGGGAAGACAAGGCGAGCCTGGTGAGCAGAGAAGGTGGACTTACGTACCGTAGTGCCGTTCCAATCAATTATCTACATTTGGAATTAAACCAGAACAACATTTGTACTTTGGAGCAAGCATTCACATACGCATTGAAAAAACATGGGAAAAACCGGTGTTTAGGCTCCAGAGAAATCATCAATGAAGAAGATGAGACACAACCTAATGGAAAAGTATTCAAGAAACTTGTCATGGGGGACTACATATGGAAAACTTATGCTGAAGTAGACAAACTGGCCGCTTGCTTTTCAACCGGTCTAGAACTTTTGGGACTGAAGCCAAGAGACCGCATCGCCATTTTTGCAGATACTAGAGCAGAATGGTTGATTGCAGCCATGGCTGCTTTTCGTATCAATCTTACTGTTGTCACACTATACGCCACGTTGGGAGACGAGGCTGTTGAACATGGACTGAATCAAACTGAAGTAAAATTTGTGTTGACCACTCATGATCTGCTTCCCAAGTTCAAATCTATTCTCAAGAATGTGCCCAACGTGAAGACTATGATCTACATGGAGGATCCGTTGCATAAAACTGAGGTCTCAGGTTTCAAAGAAGGTGTCCTAATACATTCCTTTTGCGATGTAATTGCTACTGGAAATCGTGACAAAAGAAGGATCAGCTTAATTAAAGGTATATGCTAATTTTGTAAACTTTGAACTTTAGGAAGTTGAAAACCGTTGCGTGTCTAACAATGATTGTTTTTTTCTCTAGATCTTCATGAAAATAACAACTGTGCTCGCCCAACCCCTGATGACATTGCCATTATCATGTACACTAGCGGTTCCACTGGAGTTCCTAAAGGAGTCTTGCTCACCCATAGAAATGTGTCTACCACCATGGGTGCATTTGCGGACGCCTTGGGTCCTGTCTCTAATGAAGATACCTACATTGGATTCCTTCCGTTGGCCCACGTGCTAGAACTCATGTGTGAAACCATGTGTTTCCTCAGTGGAGTCCCCATAGGATATTCCAGCCCTTTCACTCTGACTAACAACTCCTCCATGATCAAAAGAGGTGCCAAAGGAGACGCTGCAGTTTTACGTCCCACAATCATGGCCGCTGTACCCCTAATTTTGGACCGGATCTACAAAGGTATCAATGAGAAAATCGCCTCGTCTGGTTCCACAGAACTGTTCAGCTTTCTCTTCAGCTACAAACGCAAATGGGTTCAACGTGGCTATGAGACTCCCATGTTAAATAAACTCGTTTTCCAGAAAATGAGGGATATGCTAGGCGGCCGGGTCCGAATTTTGGCATCTGGTGGCGCTCCATTGGCAGCAGATACACAAGAGTTCATTAGCATTTGTCTGTGTACTCCTTTAATTCAAGGGTATGGTTTGACTGAAACAGCTGCGTGCAGCACTTTAAGCTCCCCTGACGATTTGACTTACGGCCGTGTTGGAGCTCCGCTTGGTTGTTGTGACATACGGCTGGTGAACTGGGAAGAAGGAAACTACAAAGTCACAGATAAACCTAACCCTCGAGGTGAAATTGTAGTAGGCGGAGACAACGTGAGCATCGGGTACTTCGAGATGCCAGAAGCAACGGAAAAGGAATTTTTTGAAGAAAAGGGAAAACGATGGTTCATGACAGGAGATATTGCAGAAGTGTATCCGAATGGCGTCTTCAAAATCATTGATCGTAAGAAGGATCTTGTCAAGTTGCAGCAAGGGGAGTACGTAAGTTTGGGCAAAGTGGAATCGGAATTAAAAACTTGTCCACTCGTGGAAAACATTTGCATGTATGGTGAGTCTAGCCAGACTTTTGCTGTAGCTTTGATTTGCCCTTCGCTGAAGGTTTTGAAAGATTTGGCTCAGAAGTTGAAGAGACCTGTTGCCGAATTACCGGCTCTTTGTGAGGACAAAGAGCTAACTGCTGCGGTATTGAAGGAAATTCAAGCTCACGGGGTCAAACGGAAGTTGCAAAAGTATGAAATTCCTGGAGCTGTTAAATTAGTTAAGGAAATATGGACACCCGATTCAGATTTAGTTACTGCAGCTTTCAAATTAAAACGTAAAAACGTCCAGAATTTCTATCAAAAGGAGTTAGACAAGATGTATTCCAAGTAAGAGGTGGACTAACAAATTGCAATGCAGCATACATGTAATTATTTAATATTCAGTTCAGCATAATCTATGATATTATATTAGGCTTCTTTCCTTCTTTTAAGATTTCAAAGCTTGTTTGTTAAGTTAGTTAGTCCAAGTAAGTAGACAAAAATTCTGTAGCGTGGTTAGTAAATGGTAGCTGTAGCGTATAGCTGTGAATGTTATTATGTTCCAGTCTTAATAATAATTGATGAACTTTTTTGCCCTTGATTTGGTGGATTTAAGTTGTTCAAAATTTAGGACAATCAATGCATTGTAAACTAAATATAATATTGTGATCCGTGCTAGGGAGCAAACATAATCAGGCGTATACAGGATAATATGGTCTCATATGTCTACCATTGTTTAGCTAATGATGATATTAATCTGTGAGATTTGTCTCCATTTTCGCGAGATTTGACACAAATGTTACCAATGACAAAGATAAGTAGTCAATATAATTGAAATTAACATGAGATAATCTATTTATTTTTCCGTTTGCTTGAGCTTATAGTACTGTATACAAGCGTGAGAAGAATATTATTGAATGTATGGAGATTGTAGATAGCGTGCCATGTCTAATGCAAATTGATTTCATCCGGTGAAATTATGTGGAATAAACTGAAACTTTTGCTTTAAATGCGATTTTTTATGATGCTCTATCAGTTTTTCCTTAATCATCAGTAAACTGTAAACATGCGTGCATTTACAAATCTGAAACATTTAAGAAGCATAGTGCATCCATCACACATTCTCAAAATTCTATGCAACTAACTAACTATAACCAATAACTACTGAGCAATCATGTAACAATAAATAATGCACACTCATGAGAGAAATGCAACATGTGCCAATCCATATCAACATCAAATCATAAGCCAGTATTATAATCAGTATTTGCAACCTTGTAACGGTTGGTTGGATATGGTTAGTTAGCAATCTATTTACACATATTCCAGCTAATGAAATTGCATTGAAATTGAACCAAACGACTGTAGCACCCATTCCACACTGCTAGTCGATTGCACAGGCTGTACTGGACTGATTACATAGGTTGCAGTATGTACGCATGGGTGTGAAATAAAATATCGATTTTGGGGTAACAGGGCCGCAGCAAGTAAGTACTGGATATCCTCTAAAAATTCTTCAGTTCTAACTAACCAATTCACCCACATAAACTGAACCGCAAATTTTCTCTTTTTATTCCTTCTTTTTTTCTCGCATACAACTAAAGAAAAATTCTACTTTATACTCTTGCAGCATGTTAGCATAGCCATTCAACGAGGAAACACCGCTGATATTTTGGATACTACTTGATCCTGGTAGTGTAGAAATTCTCGCTTTCATTCCATAATTTTTTTAAAATTTCTTCACCATAACCTGTAATTTCTTTTCTCCTAATTTTTCGATACTCCAACTAGGTGTTCGAGACGCGAGTGTAAATTTATCCAAGCAGGTCTCGTTTAATGTGTGTTTTGTTTCTGGAAACGCGGAATGAAAAAAATCAAAACTGTGCTCCCTTTTCTGTGATTTTTTTATGACGCGGAATGAAAATTTTCCTTAGAGGTCTTCTTTGTTTGCGTGCACATTTTCAAGCCAGAGAGCAGATATTTATTCAACTGTCAGTGGCTTGTTGATGAGATTAAAAATATAATTTTTCCTCGTTGCATACTCTATACACTTTACTTACGTGGGAAATAAGTAGAATTTCCAGGACGATCAAACAATATAAAAAATAGATTAATTACATTTGCTCATTACTGTTTGAGCCATGTCAGTTCCCCAGACATACCACGATGACTTTATTCCGTAGTGGTGAATACTACGTATGATAACATGTTTTATCAACCATCTCGTACACTGCATACTAACATCAAATATGGATCAGCACATTCTGAAGTAGACGATAAATTGACTCGCACCACCAATGGCAGCAGTGGTAATAGTAAGAGCGGCCGAAATCGTAAATCAACATCGCTGCGTCGAATGGGTACAGTGAATCGGCAAAGATGGTCCTTCCTGGTGGTCCTCTTTTTCTTCGGACTTTCCACCTTGATCATTCTGATGAGCAATCTGAGTACAAGTTCTACAGGCTCGGGAGTATCAGACTTGAGATTAAGTAATACCAACAATGCAGATTGGGGGAATAAGAAAGAGGAGAATGAGAACAGCGGCCCTAGTGTTGCCTTTTGGGATGTTGCATATGAAGACGGCAGTGTGAATCACCAGAACCCGTCTTTGTTCTTGCAAGATGACGAGAGGGAAACAGGGAGACGGACCCTCTTAGTTAATAATATCCCTATCACACATGATTGGCAGCAAGTTCTGGGCACGGCGGAGAAATTTTTCGTGTACTCGGCCTATCTTGTGAATAACGAATTGCAAAATCCGTGAGTATATGATTTATATAGATTATAATTATTTTGAATTGGAATCATAGACTTTTTATTTAGAAAAAAGGTATAGTTAGTTGCATAATGTGTACTATGAGTTAATTGCCTACCTAATTATCAATGCACGCATGACATGTGTTACATAATATAATACTTAACCACCAGACACAGTGTGTTTTACAATTTTACTGAACAATTGTTTACCAACTAGTGCTTTATCACCATTATTTGCTGAACTATAACAAACGAATAAATCAATTTGCAGTCATGTACGCGTGATCGGCGCAACCAGGACGAAAAGTAGACAACACGTGTACTGTCAAATATACGACAACAAGACAAATATTGTGGTTTCTGTGCCTGGAAAGTTGAAAACAATACGAGAAAACTGGAACCTTAAATACAGGTATCCTAATACTTAATACTCGTTTTGTAACTCTTAGTTGTAGTAGACAATGTGTAATCGATTCGTCTACCGCACTGCTAACCAAATTTTGATGCTTTTTGTAGTGCCTGCTTCATATTATGCCCGCTGGACAGTCTAACAAAAACTTCTGCTAACTGGGCTCGACAAATTGAGTACATTTCTTTGTCCCCATCTGCAGAGAGTAGTACAACCAGTACGAATATGTTGGTCGTTCACAAAAATGGGGATGCAGCCCATGCGATCGAAAATCATCAGCATGAGCACGAGTTCACAGTCTGTGTGAAGCCTATGCACTACGATTATGACAATGTGATGCAACTCGTGGAGTGGACAGAATTCCATCGGATTCAAGGAGTCACTCATTTCATTTTTTATAATCATACAATCGGAGAAAAGATTTCCTGTTTGTTGTCTGGGCCTTACAAGCATCTTGTTGAAGTTCTTCCATGGACACTTCCCTTTATTAGTCAAAAAGAGATTCGAACCGAAGGCCTATTTACAGCTATAAACGATTGTGTGTACAGATCACGTGGCAAGTCCAAGTACTTGATCATAGTGGACTTGGATGAAATGATTGTTCCAAGGAAACAATTCGATAATTACCAAGGATTTGTGAGCAATATACTAACGTTGAGTACAAATCTGAGGAAAAAAATTGGGGCATTCAGTGTCCAGAATGGGTTCTTTTATCTTCAATGGAAGGATGAGCCTTTAGAAGTGCCGTTTGAGAATCAAAAGAATTCAAGATTAAATCAAATTGTGGCTTCAGAGTTAGTTTCGCTGCGGAAAACCAGAAGACGCTCAAAACTTCATCCGCACAAACAAAGGTATACACTTGTTATGCACAAATGCACATACCATTTTTGAGAGTTTTTGAATGCATGTACTATATTTAAGGAAGAGTAATAGCACACTCTTAATATTTGTGCGTTGCAGGAGTAAATATATTGCAAATCCGGACACAGTTGTAGAAGCAGGGAATCATTTCATTTGGGAAATGCTACCAGGCTACTATACTTTGTCAGTGCCGAGTCATTTAGCTGCACTTCATCACTACAGAGTTTGTGAATTCGGCGGGGATCAATGCACAAAAAGCCCCTCTATTGTGGATAAAAGCATTCTGAAATGGGGGAACGAACTGATTGAACGGGTTGCTCAGCAAATTGATTCTTTCATAGCACAATGCCCAGATGTATCTAGTCTAAGGGACATATTTCCTCACTCCAATTTCACCATGATTTAAAGTGATTCTAGTAGAGAATATATCTGCATGCACAATATTGTCTTGCAACTAAAAATAGGACGTAAAATGCACACTAGTGCAGAAAGTCAATTTTAGCCTAAACAAAATCTTCCTTAGACTGTGAGTTATGGTTCATGTCATTTATCATTCTGTGATTTCCATAAGCACCTTATTATTTCCACGCAAAAAAGACAATAATAATTCATCATATGGAAAAGAAATAAAAAAACTTCTTTCTTTTCACGAATTCGTGGTTACAAAATTTACCTTTTTTACACTTTGCTACGTTGCTTTTGTACTACCTTCTGGCGGCGGAGGATTGGCTTTTCTAGCTTTGCTCAAGTTTCTGGTTTCTCGAATAAGCTTCACTGTGTCTTTGGCAAATACGTAACTAAATGCTGACACGACGGTAGTTGTAGCAGTAATTGCCCTGAAATATAATGAAGCATTAAAATTAGTAATGCAATATAACTTTTCCAAACTCTAAGCTCATACAAAAACATACGTGCATACCAACTGGCCAACAGAAACGTTTGAAAGTCATATGAAGGAAGTACCGCTGCCATCAAAGTGACACTGACTAAAGAAAGTTGCACCCCTGTGTTAATTTTGGAAATAAATGTTGGTGCTATTTGAACTGTGGGGTGAGTGATATCAAAATAGCTGGTGAAAGTAATCTGAAACACAAAAAGTTTTTTTTAAATGTTTTAAATTCTGTGGAAAAAATTAGTCCATAATCTATTTTTTCAACTCTACGACACAAAGTCAAAGTACAAACTTACTGGAGGATCCAAGGACATGTAACGAATATAAAAGCCAGCTCCAATCAAGGCTAGGTCTCTTGCAATAATCAGTCCTGTCAGTGCCACTGCAAGTTTTGAAAAATAAAAAAACACTATGCATGCATTTACTGCTTAAAAATCAAACATAGTGAACTGGAAAATTTAGATACTTACGAGGTATTAAGTTTGCATAAGTAAGTGACAAAAATAAAGTTCCAATTAGTATTTTATCCGCTAATGGATCTAAAAAAGAGCCCATTACTGTACTTTGACTAGGAATTAAACGAGCTATCCACCCATCTAGCTGCAATATAAAATAACAATAAGAATCAGAAAATTTAATCTGAAATTATAGCGATTGAAAAGATAGAAAAAGAGACCAAATCAGTGATTCCCCCAATTACAACAAGGCCGATAGCTGTAGAAAAGTTTCCTGCAATAATGTAATATCCTATAGCAGGGGCCAATCCTATCCGAATAACGCATAGTAAGTTAGGCACTGTGTAAATATTTTCTTTCTAGAGAAGTAAAAAAGTCTATAAATTAGCTTGTAAATATTGTAACTGTAATTTGTGTCCATAATAAAGGATTATATGTACCAAAGGATGCGGTTTTCTCTTTCCACTATTGGAAGAACTAGAAAATAATTTGCCATGAAATGGAGTGTTGTCCAAAAAATAATGAGCATGGGTCAAGGCCCTTAAAGTCTGGGAGGGGCGCTCCCCTTTGAAGTTGCTGTGATTACTAAGCCGTCGTTTTGAATAGTTATCTTTGTATCCGGAACAAAATCTTGCAGTTTCTCCACCTTTACAAAATTAAAAGCCATTTTAAGTAACATTTAGAAATATTTGTCATCTATGCTTAATTCCAGGGAACCAAAGAATTCAACGATAGAAAAAACTTATGACTAACTAAACTTACATTGCTGATATTGATTCACGTGCCTCCCGTTATAATACAGGCTTGCAGTAAATCTATTCGTATTGTAATCCTACAAAAAATATAGCAATTAGTTGGCAGACACTATAAACACTGAAATTGGTCAAATTTGCACTTACATTCTGAAAATAGCACCGATACACCGCAGTCAATGATTTAGGAGATCTCCCAAAACGGCTTTTACACAATGCCAAGGAGAACGCATTGCAGCTCCATATGAATTGGCTCACAAACATTATCGCTTAACATACAAACAGTTTTCCAGTTCATACATAGGTCATAAAATTAGTCTTACTAATTAGTCATTAGGCAAAAAAAATTAATAAGTTGTAAGTAGCAGCAAAAAGTAACTTTGTGTACTATAGGATAGGGTGTTTGTTTTTAGATGAAAAACTCCAGGAGAAAAAGTGTACACACAATGTGTTTGATTTACCGGCAACTTTATCACGCGGTTAGTCGAAAGCCCCAATCCGATTAGTGTGGCACAATTTTATTTCGCTGACTATATGAGCTGGACTTTAAGTCATACAAAGATTCATCAAGTGAATAACAAATATGGTGTCGTGTACAGACAATGTTTAGCAAATATGTCGGCCAACTTCGGTGAACGTACATAGTACAATAGCGTCGAAAGCTTAAAGTTTCTAAATTTTGCCGATAGAGGAAAGCTCAAGCACTCTTAAGCTTTTGTGATTTATATTTGCATTTTCCATAATTGCATACATTAATTGGGAGCAGAATGTAAACGTGAAGTGAAACTGAGATGGTGAGTATTTTTTATGTCCAACAGGTATGTAATGCATTATTTGACATCCACTGTGAGAAAATAAACAGTTTCATTTCCGAAGCCTGTGAAGACATTACAGTGCTTTTAATTATATCTCGTGTCACTTTTGATGATTTTACTGCTGAAATGGTTTTGTTTCATTGGTGGCCATATGATAAGATAATCACAATTTCACTGCATTGCTTGACGAACGAATAAAAGTAAACAATCCTCTTCTATGCGTACAACGTATCGAGTAGTTAGTTAGTTGGGTACACCTTGATGAAAAGTGGCGATATAGCATTATCATTGCATTTATAAATAAAGCCTATATTCACATGTTATCTCGAAACTTGATTTTGACAGAACTTGATAGTCAGTTCAATCGCTTGAGGGTGATTTCCTTTCATTTGATTTCACTGCAACATATTTTTATCTTTTTACAGTATACAGTCACACCGAAGAAAATACAATCAGTTATTGGGGAAATATTTTCATTAAAATAACATCTTTTGGAGTGAACCAATTTTCGTTTACAAAATGGATCCGTCGGAAACATTGTACGATCGTGAACATTTAGTTCAACTAAAGTTTCAAGACTGGTCTAAAGCAACTTTTCACCCTTCAGTATCCGTTGCTAATTTCGGAGATGGACTCAAGCTCAGGCCGCTCCAATTTAATGATTTTGAGAATGGTAAATTCAATTTCATGAACATGAACAGTTTGAAAACTCACTAGAATATGGTTAAGAGCAAAAATGGAAAGACAACAGAATTGTAATCAATCGATTTTTTTTATTTGGTATTCAGGTTACACAAAACTTCTGTCTCAGCTGACCCAAGTTGGAGATGTTACCAAAGAGCGGTTCCAAGGTATATATAAATCATGCGTATTAAATTAAAGCCGTTATGTCCAACAAAATGTATTGGATTTATTTATTCATGGATAAAATTTTGGTATTAACACAGAAACATTCGAAACCATGAAAAAGTGTCCAAACACTTACTATATAACTGTGATTGAAGACTTAAATTCTGGCGAAGTGATTGGTTCTGCTACACTACTAATGGAGCAGAAAATTATCCATGGTTGTGCCAGGGTAAAAATATGATGCATTAACAAACATGATACAAAAATTGTTCATAATAGTTATAACGATTCGGGCTGCATAAATTATATTTCGCATACAGAGAGGGAGAATCGAGGACGTAGTGGTCAGCAACAAGTATAGGGGAAAACAATTAGGCAAATTGTACGATATTCTAATTATTTTCGTCCAGTATTTCTTTGAGTAAACATAATATATTTTCATTACTAATTAATTGTGATTCTTACAGCTTGGTTACAGTTCTTATCTTATTAGCCCAACATCTCAACTGCTACAAGCTATCACTGGACTGCAAAGACGACATGATATCATTTTACAACAGTCTAGGGTTTCTCAAAGAGCCACAGAACGGAAATTTCATGACAATACGGTACCCATCTAAATTATAATCCAGTATTCCTACCAAATGCCATATTACATTGAAGTCACAAAAACTTTAAAAGTTTTAAAACCCTTGCCGCCTATACTTATATTTTTGTCACACGATTATATACTTTTTGGAATCGAAATAAAATACGCATATATATATATATACTGGTATCACACCAGCCAAAATTAGCATGCAGAAGTAAAGATTAACAGCAAAAAATAAAATATTAGTCGATCATATCTATTTTTTTAGCACCTAATTTCATCGGCCCACGACCGCCACTGTTACTTTTTTTAGTCTCCATCTCTTGCTGTCGCAGTAATCTTCTTTCTTCTCGTCTTTTCCTCATATCCTCTTGCTTATTTGATCCTCCACAAGTTTTCATGCCAATAGTGGTTGACGCAGTATTGCTATTCGTGCCTGTACTATTTGACCACTCGTCTTGACTCCAGGACCATGTATTTTCATTGGAAACATCAGCAGAGCTATTTTGACCTTCTTGCTCTTCAATGGGGAGAAAATTCTCTGTGTCCCATCCATCGCTGACATTCTAAAGTTCATAATATTTACGAGATTCATTAAATTCAACTGAAAATAAATTGTGTCAGCATTAGCATTGGATAATTTTAACCAGCCTTGTCATCTGACGGTTTATCATTGCTAGTAGTGCTGAGAGATTCATTTGTTTCTTCCTCGATAGCACCCCAATTATCCCAGTCTTCATCATAATCAGTAGTTGATTCCTGACCCTCTGCAGTAGGTTGCAAAACGTCCCGGTCCAGGGAAGGAGTGGAAGGTATGCTACTGCTAGTAGTAGTCGTAGTGCTACTGCTAGACTGATGGTCCAGTATATGGCGATGACCTCCAGAGCCTATTACATTGTTGAGGCCAATGCCACCTTTGTTGGGCAATGATTGTGTGGAGAGACTCCTATTGAATTTTGAAGTCAAGGTAGATACAGCCCATGAAGCCCAGTTGGAAGACCCAGGACCTGTGCAAAATAACATATGGAATGAAAGACAGAAAGCATAAAGTTTATATCATAGTAAAATCATATTACTATTGCTTACCAGTATCACTAGTGGAGTCAATTTCGAGTTCATACTTTTCTCTCAGTGCAGGATTTTCAGAAACTTTTTCAAGTTTACCTAAAAATCCTTTGATTGTTTTGAAGGCATGATCTCTAACACTTTTATCCGGATCACATGTCAAAGGACAAATTGCAGGGATAATTTTGGAGCCCACTTCTTGCACTAAATAGTATTGCTGTGTAGCAGCTAATGCTATAATTCCAGCAATTTTTGCTTGAGGAAAGACGTCCTGGAATACTCGAGTGAATGCAGGAATTAATACTTTTCGTCTTGTAGCTGGATGTAGATAGCAGGCTATTTTGCCTAAACAAATCGTAGTATTTGTTCGTATTCCACCCTAAATTTAAAAAAACATTAATTTGTTAAAATGATTCATTAAAAAGGTTTCGCTTAAAATTCTTTAAATAGTGGATTATAGTAGAAGTTAGTCAGTGTAAGGTGTACCTGATCGTCTCGTATTTGGAGTCTAGCAAAATGCTTCAATAATTCCACGTTTAAATTATTGTGATTCAATTTTGGGGCCAAGTGAAGCATAGCCTGTTGTATGATACAGCAATATTTTCAAATGATTAGAATCTTTAACTTACATTCATTTTACTTTCATGCATACATGAACGTATAAAAAAAATTTCGCCTTGAAAAATGTTAGATATCTAGATATGGACTAACCTTAACAGTTTGTTCTCGTACTGTGGGGTTTGTATCCATAAATCCAGTGATAATGTTCGGAAAAATCTGTTCATTTACAGTAGCTGGTTTTAAATGATCAGCGAAATTATCTAATTGTTGCAAAAGCCTAACTCTAGTCGCACGATCCGATGAGGAAACTAATTTAACTACACAAGGCACAACTTTTGCTTGGTATTCTTGCTCATTTAAAAGTTTTCCTAGCTGCAATGTAAAAATAAATTCTCGTTTTACAAATGTTTTTTAGGAAAAATTTTATTTTCGAAAATAATGATTTTTTTCTAACCTTGAAAAGTGGAGCTAGAACAGCGGAGCCAGCATTTCCAAACTCAAAAGCGTTTATCAACTGGGGCAATATTTTATGCTTACAGATCTCATCGGGGAATTTGTCTAGAACTAACGTAAGTCCATTGAAAAATCTATTTTTGTCCACTTGTTCTTTTATTTGAATTTCTTCCAGGAAAAGTAAAGAGTCCACCAAATCGTTCTTAAAAAATCCTCCAGGTTTTCGACCCCTGACAATTATATCTGCTGGATTCGGCCTACGCTCACTATTTTCTTGAGTCAAATCTCCATATATTGAATACATTGATTTTGGAATTTTCTCTTTGTTCTCTAAATCCATAGTCCGCTTTTTGCCATTGTATACTTCCCATATTAATACACCTGTGCATAAAAAATCAGAGTTTATTTGCCTTTATTGCGGCACAAATTCCAAAATTCACTACTTGAATATTAACAAACAAACCACATACCTAAGCCCCATGAATCTGCACTCCATTTGTGCTTAGAAGGAGGCCCACCCTTTTTTATTTCTGGCGGATCCAGTTCACTTAAAACAATTGGATGTCTAGATATTCCGTTATCATTCCCTACAAACTCAACACCAGCTAGTTTCCATTCTCCAGCTGCATTCACGTACACGGCATCTGACTGTACATTGTTATGCCGAAGATTCCCATCGTTGAGCAAAAAACTTAAAGCTCTCTAAAAATTCAAATTGATTACATTTTATTTAAGTATCTATAAAATTGCACGTGTGCTTTTATCTTATCAATATTTTGACGGTTCCCTACGGTGACTTGAAAGAGACCCCAAGCAATTGACAAATCCGTCTTCAGATTGCCTCGTTTACTTGAAAGGTGCATTTGCAAAGGTATAACATTTTCAGTCGCCATGTACAATGCTTTTTCAGACTAAACAGTAAAGTGATAAACCGTAAGCATTAGTGGAATTTATTCTTAAAGAATGAAATAGCTATATGGGACAGAATTGCTATTTACTTCAACACTGTCTAGAAAGGTCAATATACTCGGATGCCTCAGTGTTTTGAGACGCTTTACTCCAGCTCGTATAGCTTCCAACTCTGTTACTGAGGCGCTTTTAGTGTCCAGAATGAAGATGGTCACTTCCTCTCCAGAACTCTGTGATATATTTAAAAATAAGGTATCTAAGACGCATACATCCACGACATCAATTACACAAACTAAACAGTCACGAACCTTTTTCTTTCCCTTGTGAAGTTTCCATAATACTCGATCCGAATCATAAGAAATAGGTTCCCCGATTTCATAAGCAAAATCTTTGGTGGGGTCACGGGAAAAGAAGGACCACATTGCTTAAGACAGACTTAACTAGTTGCAGTGGGCACAAAAATCATCAAATGTCAACAACATTGACGGATATATTTGAATTTGATATTACTAAGTTAGTCAATTAGCTTAAGTGAAATATCAATGCGGAGCCTAAGAGAAAGTTTCAAGATTGTTTTCCAACTCAATTCGTCATTAATAAACGAATGCAAACAAATAACTTTAAGTCATATGTGTCGTTATATTTTAGTATTAGTAAGTATGTTGGACCAACCACTGGACATTCCAATTTAATTCATCTCCGCTTGAAGCAAAGCAACTTCGCATGTAATTAAAGTCAATTATTAATGTAACACGATAAACGAAATATACGATTACGATAAAGGATATTATTCAAATTGCACGCACACTTGGCGCCGAACATCCATTGAATTGAATTGTTTTGTGCGACTACAGCTAGCGTGATAGGATTCTCAATCTGTCTCCTCTATAGTCTGTTCTGTGATTCAGTCCAAAGACTTTGTTTACAGTTCATCAGCAATCAGCTGATCCACTCACTCGGACAAGTGAGACACAATTGTGAGCTCGTATTTACAAGAAAACGCCGAAATTAACCGAAACTAAATTAAATGCTAGTGTGGAGCCGAATTAAAAGTTCCCCATTGCATAGCGTGCTCAAAGTTTCTATTTGTTACAATCTTCTTTAAATACGACATAACCGACATAACCATAAAATATACCGAATTAAAAAGGATACTTTTAGCATTCAAAGTGACAAAGAATTTTCCAAGTGAAATATTTAATGACCAAATTGGTATCCTACGTTGTGCGACATCAGGAACTGGTAAGCACGTGAAAGAATGCACACATAACACGTCATATTTTGGGGCGTTATCATGGCTGTGGCTGTATTACAATGCTCGCATTGTAATTACTAATAGTCTGATGATAAGATTACAATATGTAAAACAACAATAGTTTGTACTGCTCAAAGTATCAAACCATACAGTGTACCTTGCCTTTTGACTCGAATGTACTTTTCCAAGCCAGATGTGTACTACTGCATCAAACAAAAGGCAAAGCATGCATTTAATGCATGCAGAGCAGAGAGAAATAATGGTTTGATTTCATTTGAACTCACTTAACGACTTCATGAGTCAATCATCTTAAATCAACGACAGAGAGCATTATATAGTTCAGTCGATAAATTGGTCTTTTGGATCGCAGTGGTACAAGATCGGACAAACAGCAGCATTTTTCAGCATGTCTCAAAGAGCCCCAATTCTTCTTCAAGTCGTAGATGACTGTACTTCCGTGGCCTCCACGGCCGGAATTATAGTTAGAAAAGTGATGAAAAGTGGTAATTTGGCTATAGTGGATAAAGTAAGCAAAACACCAATGGAATAAATCATAGTATCCACTGAACATTTTTACTTTCTTATGAACTTAATTGAATGATTGAATCGTATTACTATTTCTGGATGCAGGGTACAAATGATCTCCAAACAAAAGCAGACAGGGCTGCACAACAATATATAATGGAGACATTGTCAAAATCATATCCCAAAGCGACAATCATTGGTGAAGAAGGAGAACTTTCTACTCTAAACGAAGGTGTGCAGGAAATCTTGCAATCCGAAAAAATACCAGTAGGACTGCTCTCGAAAGATATTCTAGAAAAAAACATTCCTGAAAACTTGGGAGCTATTAAAGAAGAAGACGTAAGCTATATAAATGTTTGTAATCCATTATATTTATGCACATTCTAACGATGGGATAACATGTGTTTTGTGACACGCTAGATCGTCATTTGGGTAGACCCCCTTGATGGAACTAGCGAGTTCACGTCAGGGCTGTTGTCCCATGTAACGATTCTAATAGGAATAGCTGTAAATGGAAAACCAGTAGGAGGTGTCATTCATCAACCTTACTACACAGAATCCGAAGGTAGAACTTTATGGGGAGTTTCTGGAGTAGGATATGGAGGTTTCGATTTGATCGCCCCTCCAGAAGAGCAACGGATTGCGACAACTACTAGGTCTCATAGTATTCCTCGAGTTGAGTCTGCTTTGGTAGCTATCAAAGCAGATCAAATCCTTCGAGTTGGAGGTGCGGGTCACAAAGCTTTACTGCTGCTGGAAGGCAAAGCCCACGTGTACCTGTTCGCAAGTCGTGGGTGTAAAAAATGGGATACATGTGCTCCTGAAGCTATTCTCAATGCAGTTGGAGGAAAACTGACTAAATTGGATGGGGAACATTACCAATATCATAAAGAGGTAATTCACGATCAATAGTATTTTTTCTCTAATTTCCAAGTTCCATAAATGCATAAACATTTGACCTGCGGATACTGTGGAATCACAGGTAGGGCATGTAAATGAAGAGGGATTACTAGCAACAGCACCAGGAGTTTCCCATAGCTGGTATGTGGAAACTATGCGCCAAAATAACATATAGCCTTCGTTTTAGTAACAAATGTAAGCCAAATTATATTCTGTGATTTTTTCTATCGTACATACATTTTGTGTCAGTCACTCGACACAAGTTTTTTTGACGGTAGGTTTTAGTTACCATACACTCCGTCAGCTCCTTGCATGTTAGTTAACCTTAACAGAATGAGGGATTGTATCTCCCAAAAAGACAATAAAACGTTCAAAAAAACGTGTAATTTTTATTTGCTGAACATGGCAGTCATAAATAATAAGTTGTTCTACGCCAGACAAATTATTTTATCAACCGTCAAGAATGTCATGCTTTAATCATGATTGTTACATGAGCTAAAGATTTATAAAATTATGTTCAACAAAAAAAGCTTTGCAATTGAAAATTAACTTATGATGTCATGCCTAAAGAAATTAACAAATATTCCCGTTTTTCCTCGTTGATCACACAAACTAATTCTCTGTAACAAACGCATGAATTTTCTTTCCGGAAGTCTGCATAACATTGGCTCGTTGATAACCAACAATAGGTGCTAACCTCAAAGCATCGTATTTGTTGTATAATACAGTAACACTTGAATTTTTTCGAAGTCGTACTTTTCTGCTTTGATTTTCCTCCTGCAAACATAAATATAACTGACAGCATTTCTCAATGTGATAAGCTTTGCAATAAACTGAAATCAAACGGTACTTACTCGAACAAGATTACACATTTCAGAGTAAAAATGGGGATTTGAAGGCAACTGATAAAATATAAGGTGACCGATACCCTTTAGTCTAAAGCGTCTGAAAAAGTGAGCACGTTCAGTATACAATAAAAAGTCACTTTGATGATTGAAGAACATGTCTCTAGCCCTAGCGATTTTGGGATCTTTAGTGTATTCACATATTTGAACAAATCCAATCTGCTCTCGTTTGAAGTAATTTCGGAGTCTAACAAAATCGAAATACGACGGAACAAAAATTAAAGTGTGACTCATAAGCTTTTCTCGAAAATTTGGAAGTACGTTCGATACAAAATATTCCAATCGAGTGTCTTCAGACTCATCCAATGTGGAACATTCGATTCTATGAAAAATCTGAGACAAAGAAATGTTCAGCATAATTATTACATCAGCATCAAATAATTCTGCTTTCAAAACTATCAAGTAGTTTACCTGGGGCAATTGAGAAGTAACATGACGGACGTCTCCGAAAATTGGAGGATTTTTGACGATCACCTGTCCAGCAAAATTATGACAGTAACGACTCACTAAAGAGTTTATTTCAGCACTGACAATACCACTGAAAATTAGATTTTGACGGTAGTTCTTTCCTAAATTGTCCAGGACCCATGGTCGTAGTCGCGAAAAATCGGTGCCATGAGTAGTAACTGGTTGTAAATTAAGATGCTTCATGACGTGCAGAAGATGATCCCAGTTCTGAAAAATAGACGGAAAAATGATGAAAAAAGTATTAAAAAAATTCACTCTTTTGCTGCCGCCAAAGATAAATTACCTGCATAAATATTACATCTACTTGGTCCACTATAAGAATTTCAATTGATGAGAGAAAATCATAGTCTCGATCTCTGCAAACAAAGTAAAAGTACACAATGCATTTTTTTCATGACTGGTGGTAGGGCAAGATTCAGATGCCGTACATCTACACCTAAATTTTCTACATCACTTAAATAAAGAAAGTAAACAAATAACTTACTTTTCACCTTCTGCCCCAATTATGACGCGAAGTCCCAATGGGGACGCAATGATAATGTCAGACCCATAAAATTCAGTATACAACTGCAGAAAAAATTAAGAGCATTAAGAGTACATAAAGTAATGTTAGTTCAAAAATCGGCAAAAAATAAATGAACGATACAGTTTCAATTAAAGTACCTTTATAGATTTCTTCGTGAGAGCCATTCCAATTTTAAAATTATCTTCGACATTGCCTCCGAAGGTTGCTTCATAGTCTGCTGGTTTGGCATTAGTTTTGGGCATGAACAAAGTTGTCCCTCCGTAATCTTCAGCAAATCTTTTTTTATTTGAAACAGTGCCACTTTCTTTATCCAGCAAAAGCTCAGTAAGTATTTTCACAATTCTTTCAGAAATAAAAAAGGATAGACATTGACATTAGTATAGCCCTTGCTAGGTGTCTAGAATAGGCTGAAAATTTCCCCTTGTAATAAAGCTATAAAACGTGATTTTTATTTGATGACAAACGTACCTTAGAGCAGAATCTTTAAATGGAACTAACATAAGGACTTTAGGACGAACAAATCCTTGATCCCGATAAGTTTCAGGAACATCTACTTTGTTCAATAACTTAGCATTGTGATGGACGATTCTATTCCGAGTTTTGAGAACGTGATTGGCGGCATGCAAACAATACGCCTGTAATAGATTTAAAAAAATTTAAACCTAAACCGAAGGAGCAAACATTATCTCTCATCTCACACTCACAACTACTAAATTGTTACAGTTTAATTTTAGGAGCATAATTATTTGAGTTCCGTACCGTTCGAATGGCTTCGGCATTTTCTATTGTTCTTTGAGTATAATATAGATCTATATAATTAGCCGCTGTTAATAAAATCTCATTTTGAAGAGGAGACAATCGATCTTCACAATTGCCTTCTGGAATATTTGACTAAAATTCAAAAGTAAATGATAGAAAAACAACTTATTTATCATCATGTTTCAATTATCTTATGATTAGTAACCATTCATTACTTACTTGATTTGTGATTTTCAGTCTTGAATGAATTTGACTTTTTATTCCTAGAATATCTAAGTTTTTCATACTCAGTGAATCAAAACGAGGCAGACGATGGAGGTTTGTCGGCTCTATTATCGATCTTATATTTTCATCTAAACAAGCCTTATTTGAACATTTTGTGTCAACAGATGCATTCCCCTTCTCAGCAATACTAGTGTACTGAATTTTTCCAAACGATGGCCATTCAAGGTTTTCTTCGTGCTTATTAGATTTTGAAAGCAGCAAAATTTTCACAGCTTCAGATAATTCGCTTTCAAAATGCAATAAGAACTGATCACTTTTTTGACTATCTTCTTCCTCATCCTGTATGTGATCCAACAAAATGAGAATTACAGCACAAACATACATCAAGCATGAAATTTTTCTTTGTAACAATTACTGCTTCTTAATTATCCAAAACATTATTGCTGCTATCATCACTACAAATATGTGCACCATCAATTGAAAAACCTATGCATTCATAGGAAATTGATGAATGAATAATTATAATAATTATAATAATAAAGATAAAGATCTAACTAAAGTTTAACAAAATACAACATACATGACACTCCGGATCAATTTCAGCCTCTTCCTGGTCAACATTGTCCTCTTCAGAAGATTCCTCCTCTTCTGCACTTTCTTCTTCTTCGTTCTCAATATCAGACTCCTTAGCAGCAGGTGCTGCCATTGAAAACGGCTGATCTATTTCGTCCTCAGAACAATCATCATTTGCCATGTCTTCTTCTTCCTCCTCCTCTACCTGGTCCGATTCATCTTCATCACTCTGAATTGCAACTGGACCCTTTTTAGAAGTTTTGGAAAACATCGAAAGCAACTCTTCATATGCTGTGCTTGGTTCATCGCCTTCCTCATCTGATGAACTGGAGTCATGAGCATTACCCATGCTAAGGGACTTACTGGTCTCTGCATCTGGATCTCCAAACTTTTGTTTTTTTGGTTGCCACTCTGATCCTGCTTCGTCTTCCAAAGGATGACTTTCACCGAATTGGTGAAGGTATGAGGCATCTCTTTGGGTAACCTCTTGATCCTTTCTTCGGGTCTGGTAGCTGCCCTTTCCTCTACCTCTACCCCCACCCCCTCTCCCCCTTCCTCGGTTCCGAGATCCCATTTTCAAAGTCAAATAAAATAAACCAAGTCCAGTCAACCAACTAAAGAAAGAGAGATGTCCCCGGTAGATATAGATCCATATAGAATACTGCCAAAAACCGGCGCCGGGTTTATTAGCTTATCCTTGCAATAGCTAATAATAATATTGTATGGTTTTAGCTGGTTTTCACCTAAAACTTGCAATGTCCTTTTAGCAGTAGCAGCACCCAATTTATTTACAAAAAAATTCAACCAGTACAAAACACCACGTGCATTTGCTAAAATTTGCATTATATACATACGCAACAAAAAAATAATTTAATTAATTTCAGTTCAAAATTCTTTTCGCGCAAAGGCATCGAGTAAAGTTTGTACAAGTTCATGTGAATTTCTTATTGCCTCCAATCGCTCCAATTTAAAAACTCGAACTGTCGATAGTCTTTTAGTACTCTACTTTCAAAATAAATTATAATTGATAATTTTACTACGCGTGGTCGACTAAAGTGGTTATTTCCTGTGTTTGTTATGTCGAAGATATGTTTGAATTACAGCAGAGTATCCGCTATGTCTTTATTAGTTGGTGACACTTAGAAGGAAATGGAGGAAAGCTGACAACATTTTTTCGGCTACTTTTATTAAGTATTCAGTTTTTTCAACGGATACCGATAACTTTGAAAACAATGGTTTTGTTGAAATGCTTATTGTACGGTTTATAGTATGATGCGATACTACAAATACCCATAATTGTGGAAAAACGGTTCCCAAATCACTAAATTATAAAATCTTTTCTACAAAATTTCACCTTCAAAGTACCAGTGTTTTCAGTTTTGTGTACAGACACGGTATTGTTGAGATCACCGATAATCTCGCGATTTGTATTGCTACAACGGCATGGTCTCGTAATTGTAGTAGCCAATGGCCTCCCTCAGCATTGGTGGGGATGGAATGGGAGGAAATAGTTTAAGCAACGGCAGGGAGGAGCTGAAAAGTCAGTTTACCACTCGAGAAGGAACTTATCGACTAGTGTCCGCTGTGGAGTTGACAAGGAATACAAGACCTCTGACATACGTAGGAAATAATACAGGGCCATCATCTTCTCAAGGAAGCATACCTCCGATACGCCTTTCTTTTGTCACTCTAACGTCCTCCACAAATGCCAGTCTCACGGGGTTTGAAAATGGAATCGATCATTCCGGTGCAGAGGATGGGAGCGAACATAACAGTACCAATATTTTATATCATACCAGTCACCGCATTTGTGTCAATATAGGGAAAGAGCTGTTTGTTTATCCATATCTTGGGTGCAGAAAGGTGCGGAAGTGTTCATATTGTTTTTAAAATGGCGTATGTTTTTTTTTATATTTAATCTAATTGTAATATAATCTTTTTCTATCCCATGTAGTCTGTTGATCTAACGAAAACCATTGACAAGCGTGTTTACAAAGGAACAAATCCCACCTACCATGAATTCAGTGAAGTTAGTGCCTGTCAGGACAACTTGTTACTTTTGATAGGTTTCACAGGGGGGCAAGTGCAATTAGTGGACCCCGTTACGAAAGAAGTCAATAAGCTATATAATGAAGAGGTGCAAAGAACGTTTTATGTGTCTCAATCATAAAAGATATTGATGTCACTATTCATATTTATTATTTATTTATTTACTTTGCAGAGATTGTTTGACAAGAGTAGAGTTACCTGTGTTCGATGGATTCCTAATTCAGCATCCCAATTTCTCGTTAGTCACTGTAGTGGAAACATGTATTTATACAATGTGGAGGGCACTTGTCCTGCTGGTACTGTTACACAGTTCACAGTGGCTAAAACTGGTCCCAGCTTTACTGTTTCCCATTGCAAAGGAAAGACACAACGGAATCCGTTAACAAAATGGACCGTCGGCGATGGTGCTATAAATGAGTTTGCCTTCTCTCCTTGTGGACTTTATCTTGCAGTCGTTAGTCAAGATGGATTCCTACGCATTTTCAAGTAAATGATAAATTGAATGTGATCATGTTTTTTCAGCACAAAAAAGCTAGCTTCTAAAAATTAAGAATTTAAATTTCAGATATGAAACATATGAGCTCGTAGGCGTCACTCGATCATATTTCGGGGGACTCATTTGTGCTGCTTGGTCCCCTGATGGTAAATATATTTGCGTTGGGGGTGAAGACGACCTTGTTACTTTGTGGAGTTTTAAAGAAAGACGTGTTGTGGCTCGTGGCCAGGGTCATAAGTAAGAATATTTGACTTGAATTCAAATGATATAAATCTGTGAAACTCATAGTGAATGTTTTTTTTTGGTAGATCATGGGTGTCTGTTGTTGCATTTGATCCATACACGACTGCATACGGAGACGGCGACTTTGTTGACTCCAGTGGCATTTCCTCCTCAGCTGTGAATACTTCTGTGGTTCCCAGGGTTGAAAGTTCCTCTTCCGGTGTATTTAGTGAACTCTCAACGAGTAAATCGAACCACGTGAATCATAATAATAACTCCAACCCCAGTGCTCCAATTAATTTTAATAATAATAACAAAAACAGTAATAACAATGGTAATAGTGTTGTAAACAATCCGTCAGTGTTACGAGTGAGTCGAACTTCTGAAAGTATGCGGCTTAGTGTTTCGGAAACACGAACTCAAGCATGTTATCGAATCGGCTCCGTTGGACAAGACACGCAGTTGTGCTTGTGGGATTTGACTGAAGACATTTTAAAGCAGCATTTTGGAAAGTCACCTCGTGTAGTACCTCCAAATTTTGCTTTACCGTCTACCTCATCTGCCACTTCAAATTCGAGTCACCATCATGGCGAGAATGACACTAATAGTCATCATCATCACAATAGTGGTAGTAGTGGCGGCGGCATTTTAAATATTAAATTACCCTTTATCAAAGAGCATAAAAGAAATAACTCTTCATCTTCGAATTCCAACAAAATTCAAGGAAATAGTTCCAGTAACAGTACTGACGATCCTATTAAATTAATTGGAACACATGCGTGTCCTCGTTTAGACGAATGCCCTTTGCTGGAGCCGCTGATATGTAAGAAAATATCTCATGAAAGACTAAGTTCGTTAATCTTTCGTGAGGAGTCAATCCTAACATTATGTCAGGATGGTATCTTATGCACGTGGGCTAGGCCTGGCGACCTGGGGAGTCAGTTATAGGACTTTATGCAAATTACAATTTTTACGAATATTAGAGACATGATCCAGTCATTATCATTATTTTTTTGTTCACAAAATTGTGACCACATTGATTTCTATAAATACAGTAATGAGCTCTTGAAACTAATTATTGTGTGTTACTCTGTACTAGTGTACAGATACATAATTGCATTCGTCATTTTAAATGATTTGTCAAAGATTTAAGTTATATTGATTGCTATCCATTTTTTTTTGGAACTGGGAAAAAACTGTTAGAAGGTTTTATTCATTGATTAATTGATATTGGTGAGATTTTGGATTTCTATATGGTTGATGAATATGTTGATTTATGGTTTCAAGCTATCCCTTTTGTACGTGACAGAGAGATGAGTTATTTTTTACTCGTACGCAAATTTTAATCGCTGCTCTTCTAGTAAAACTGTCAATTAAACTAACTTTTATTCAAATATTACTTTGAAGATTTAACGTCTTCTCGTCTTCAAAGCCATAAGGTTACTGGAGTGGATGGTTATAATGTTTTCATAAAAGTATCTGTCTGCATAATGCTAATAATTATGTGACACGCTTTGCAATGTATTCATATTATATTTTACTGTTATCATCACCCGATATTTATTGTTGACTTGACTTTATGCAACTTTTGACGGAGAAAGGAGATGAATTAAGGGGTCATTGTGCGTACGGTTACGGTAACATTGTTATTCTGTCATATGTAGCCAGTGGCAAACTACAAGCTATAAGATAATGTACATGATCAATGAATGCATAAATCATTCATTACTGGTACTGGTAACGAAGATATATTTATAAAAGAATGCATTCTGTGCATTATTAATAAAATGAAAAACACTATACAGCCCTGTTTTGATAATGCATTTATTTTCTCTTCTCACATGCACTTTCAACTACTGTCCATTTCAAAAAAAAGGCAGTAAATTTGCTCGCTAGGTTACATGGCAATGTTTGTTTGGTGCTAACAAAAAGTAAAGTTTTAAATGATAAAAAATGAAATGAAAAGTAGAAAATATGAATTTAGTTGGCATAGCATTTTTGGAATTTACGGTTCGATTTTGAGTATTTGGCCATTTAACCTGGGTCGC
>Ga0210040_10002136_pt1 | contig 28408 bp, 13 predicted proteins | sample CryGeyCG12114_NA_FD_185462 | JGI IMG/M metagenome (GOLD analysis project Ga0210040, IMG submission 185462) | Groundwater microbial communities from aquifer - Crystal Geyser CG19_WC_8/21/14_NA (SPAdes) (version 2) | ecosystem: Environmental > Aquatic > Deep subsurface > Groundwater | place: USA... | reverse complement strand
ACTCATATACAATGAATAGCAGTACAACAGTTTTCCTCATCTTCAACAATAAAAAGGCTCATGTTATTATATATTATATAGTCCCCTACAATAGTTACTCATACTGTGAATGAATTTATTCACACATTGCACAAAAAATTACTCTTGCTTGAAGCATGTATGGAAAATGAGGACATTCTTAGCTGGTGACTTTTTCAAGCCCACACCTTACATGGTTGCATGTGAACAAATAAAAGACATGCACATATTTTGCACAAGAAGCCATTAGTCTACTCCACTCTCTCTCTCTCAGTTTTTAGTACTTTGAGCTTTTGGAAAAAGGAACGTTTTCCTCCTCTTCCTATCTACATAGTTAAGCCTGCACTACACATTTGAAATCCACACTTTCCTTCGCCTATATACCACTGAAGCCATATAGACTCGAGAAATATGGGAATCGTACGTAATATATTGTAGTGCTCGTCGTGCGAATGGAACTTGTACGTGGTGAATGAAATCCTATGGCATTCCCTATATTCAGGGTGGTGTGTGCATGGCATCCACATTTATACGGAATACAGATCCATGTATCAGGAAGGGAGAAAGATATAACCAGGAGCAAACGAACGGAGCTATATAAAACCTCATCTGGAGAATACGGAAGGGGAAATGTGACGATATCAAAGGGAATGGGAAAACCATGGTTGCAACTTGAATCCAACAGACTTGTTTCCCAAAAAGAAAGCACTTTTTCGGGATCTGCACAGGAGAAAAACTCAAACTTGGCCCATCATTATAGACTAGAGGGGAATTCAATAGTGAGTCAGTGAGTGAGTGAGTGTGAACCAGAATGAAGGCGAAATTGGACAAAAGTCGGGAGCAACTAAAAAGAATTTCGTTCAGTCATGAGATTCAAGCAATAAAGTATAATGTGATCTCCCCCTTTGATTTCGCACAAAATACTATGACTAACTAAAACTTACAACTAATACAACTTGATGGCAGCATTAATAATAATTAACTTCGATTTGAACAGAATAGACGAAAAAATGAACTTGGTTTGTAACAAACCCATTTAAAATATCAGTCTTTCAATCTGAGATACACGATTAAATTCATCGATAACCATACACTACCCATTTGACAATACGTATTCTATCAGCCAGTAAAGATATTCATCACTCACTACTACATCCATTACAAACAGATCCTACATGAACAGTATCTACATTCATTCCAAAACCTTTTATAAAACCACCGTTTTCCCATCAAACTAAATCCTCATACAACATACATAGTTCGTTGGTTAGTTAGTAAACAACCCAAACCTAGTAAAAATTTGAATCTACACTTGTCACGCCACACAAAAACTATACCCATCATCATCAGTGCAATTTCATATATAAAAGTCTATATTCCTTGTGAGCCAACTTCTACAGCTAACAAACTAGCTAACTATATGTAAGTAAAATTCTGGAATGAAGTCAGTCCTAATGCTTTGTATACAATCCAAACGACAAACTTAAATCTTCCATTTAATGTTAATATTCGTTCGCGAATCATCAAACTTGAAACCACCTGCCAATATTGGAAACATTCATGTTGGCAGCCACTGCTGGAGCATTTTGGGCTACAAACCATTTCCTATACGGACTGGAGGAGCTTGAAGAGTCCATGGGCGAGTTCCCAATCGAGTCCCCACAAACGGTCCCCCCCAGATGGTGGTAAGGATGAGTTGAGATCTGATGTTGAGCTCCAGCTTCATGCTGCAAGGCCATCATAGTGACAGCAGAGCTGAACGAGTTGCTACCATTATTGTTCGTGTACGAGGATGCGGACAGCGACGAAGAGCGACTTTTACTATTACTGCTACTATTATTACTGCTACTGGAGGACTTTCCCTTGGTACTTTTACTGGAGCGCGTGGACGTCGAGTTGCTTCCATTGTTAGCACTGCTCGTCGTAGGGCAGCAACAACAGTAGCATCCTGTGAACAGAAACAAAAAAAGTTAGCTATTAGCGTTCATTGTTTTCGTCGTTAGTTAGTTTCAAAGATTTCCCCATCCCGATATCAATATAATCATGGGTCCATTGTTTGAACCACACAATATTTTATAACATATAAAGGGGGCGCTCTAACCAAAGTAGCTAACTAACTACAAAGTATAACTAAAGCCAGGAAACTTTTTCCCTCTTCCTTCTTGTCATTGGAAAGAGAATGCAAGGGTGTGTAACGAATAGGAAGCCTTTGTATACAAGTATTACCTAGTACTAGCTAGCTCTCACATTTCCAACTTTATATCATATAATCGGGTACTCTTTCTCCCTGCCAGACCTGTACAATATTATATCCTTGGTATCTCAGTCTACAGCTACTAACTAATACCACGACAAATAAATGCAATATGAGGTCGGTAGTTAGTTAGTTAGTACATCTGGAACAATGTTATTTCGTTTGTAATAGAACTGCATAGCAGTTTCACCAAAACAGAAACAGTGCTTAGCATGAAAACTTATATAATATACTACACGTTTACATATTCCAAGAGATTGGTAACCAACCAAATAATCCTTATGCGAAGAAATTACACAAACAAGGATTTGAAATCCTTAAGTACAATGTTGCTTCGTTAGAAAGCAATACAGCGTATAGCCACTTATATTGTGTCTCACGAGCCTCGCTGGTGTTTTATTATTCTCGGGCTTTAATGGGAAGCGAAACCCATTACGTAATATACGTGAACATGGAAAATCATCTGGTGTACAATAAAAGGGAAGCCATATGGGTTACACATCCAGGAGTTCGTTCGTTAGTTGGTTTATAGATTCAACTAAACCTCTTTCTTCATTTCTCATGGGATGAATGAATGCGCTATGAAAAATATACAGACTCTAACTAACTGACTGACTGATTTTCAAGTCACAAACAGCCTGTTTAGTTCAGTTAGTTACTTACTTTTCCCTTCATCAGTAGCCATCCATTGTTCATTGTATTCCAGAACAAGAATTTATAGTATGGCTCGTCGAAACTAACTAACTAACTAAACAACCCTTTCCCGTTGCCTAATACAGCTCGTGTGCTGGTAATTTCCTCCCTATGAATGATGCAAGCATGCAAAATTTCCCATTCTATTTGAAACTGGATAGCATGTCGGATAAAACCGATGAGCACTGTGTGTGCAGCACACACATTGCGTTGACAAGGGAAGGGAACTGGACTTTTCGAGAGCTTTTGTTCAACTAAAACGAATTCGTTGCACTCTAAATTATGCATGTAACAGTGACCGATAGATTATCATCATCATCAGCTAACTTCTATCCCTAAATTATCCATTCTGCCCTTGGAACTGACAAGTGAAAATAATATGATGCAGTTAGCTATACTTACACATTTGCATGGGGACAATGGAAATGCACAGTTGGTTTGGAACAGCCCAAAAGAAGGAAATTAAAAAAAATATACAGACGGTACATAACGGTTCATAATAAATATCTATTGATTTATTAATAGCCGTGCAATGCGTAGGATTCGCTATAGCTAGTCTATTTAATTAATCTAAGATGCATTAAGTAAGTGAGAATGCAAACGGAAAATCCAAAAAATACACTGAGACATGGAAACAAATACTTCCGCTGGCCTATCCACCATATACAAAAATCGTCCTATCATTCAACTTTCAGTCAGTTCCAGACTATAAGATACAAGTGTCAGGACTCATTCTACACAGAATTTGAGGCCATACACACAAATTCTGAAACCTAAAGCCTACTTTTGTAATCAAATAAGGTCCTTTACTGACCCATGCAATTATCCCGTGAGCAGATACTGCTCACATGAAATTTGGTGAACAGTGCACACCTCCTAACTAACAGTACTGACACTAATGCATGACATCCAGAAAAAGAAATGGAAGGAAAATAGTAGAGTGGGCAAAGCCATCATAATATTCAGTTTAGTGACATGCACATTGGTCATTTCTCTCTGTGTGCACGCATGACTGGGCTCATGCAAGAATATTTTACAGGCAGACAGGACAATATGAGAAAGATTTCCTTTCAAGAAGAGGAAAAAACCGAAACGTCATCCTCGTGAGCTTTTTTCTTCGAAAATTGAACAAACAGCTGAGTAAGAGAGAGAGAGAGAGATCTAACTCTACTACTATTACAGATATCAAAGAAAATGTTTCCCATATTGGCTCGACCAACCACCACTATATATAAAACTCAAGTTATTTAACACAGAGACGTGGAGCTGGTACTACACTTTTTTTGTGGATATGAAAACCGCTGAGTTGGCAAGACCTCAGGGAAAAGTTTCATTCCTAACTAACTACCTAAAAGTATAGATATAATAACTAGGTTTAAGCAACTCTACATATTATGTCTCTGTTTGTGTCTCTGGAAAAGTAAATGACGGACGAAACTCTTGAAAATCGTTTTTGACCTGCTCTCAGTTGTAGATATACTAACTAAACACACGTAGTGAGAGAAAATCTGAGCTGGAGACGTATTTGGGGATCTGTATTAAATTACAGATGAGCCTCAAGGTTAACACACAGAGCATAGCTAGTTCAAGACGCATCTTTGGTCTGGTACTTGTAATAATGAATCCCGGTAAGAGTTTTTCCAACTCCATATGTGATTTGAGGCCGACAAGGATACCAAATGGTTCCAATGCAAACTAACAAGATGGGGCCATAACATACCATCAGACAACCAATAATAGAGAGTTGAACAGATTTATTTGAACAGAGAATGAAAAAGTTCACAGGAAACATGTGGTGGTTCCGTTCATTTGTATATATTATGTTTCTAGTTAGTTAGTTACTAAATAACTGAACTGCATACATACCAACAAAGCGCACAGTCGAATATTCTAGCTAACTACATTTTCTTCAGGTCCACACAAAAATGCTCTAATCCCTTTCACATCATCAGTCAAGTCCTTTCGTTCTTGTCAAATAAAAGAAAACCACAATTTTCGGAAACCCCACAACTCTCATCATCCATCAGGCAACTCAAATCATTTTCGAGTTCACTAACAAACTAATTTCTCTCTCAAATATGAGGACCACACTATATATACGTGAGTAAGTATAAAAGTAACGGATTGATGAAGAAAAATTGACCGTCTACCCAGACAACTCCCTATACAGTTTTCCACTTATACCTTTGTTTTCCCCAAAAGACTCAAAACTTATCAATATAAAAACTAAACAATTTTATACTTGCTCCAACTCCTTCCAATTACATGGAAAATCCTATCTACCTATTACAGTACAAAATCGTAAACAAAATCCTTCAATTTTTCCCTACTTCAACAATAGTCTACCCTTTCCACAATGTTGACCCAAAATTTATGACGACGGAGATGAAACCATGCTCATACAAGCCACTGTCAAAATTGTACACCAAAATCAACAAGATAACGCCATCTTCAATAGTTAGCCAGGCTTTAAAAAACGATATATTGCATGTCATCTCTCTCTCCTATAACTTTCCCAGCAGATGAATTATTTCTTATCATATCATTATGCTCACATATACCACATATACAAACCATCCAAGTAGCTTAGTTAGACAGCACGTCCATATAATACACAGAGAAAAGAAAACAAAGAGGCCCTGATAAGAAGGAATAATTTTTTTCGCTCAATATAGTATTTATCTTGTGCATGTGAACCATTAAAAGACTCTTTCATGTTTACACCCAGAGATATGAAAAGTCTGGACAAAACAAAACTAGTAGTTCGTTAGTTAGTTAACAACACCATCAAGTTCTATTTAGTAATAGTATTGTATTACTACCATTGGAAATATAATGTTCATCATCAGAGAGAAGACGTGCATTTAATCTGCCAGCATAGAACAAGTTTTGTGTCTGTGTGAAAGGGGAACGCACTCCAGTCTAGTACACATGAGCAACACACTAAAAATGTTGTATACATTCCGTCTCCGTGAGAGGGTAAAATGGGAATGGAGCACACAACAACTGGAAAGCTCTCCCTGCCATAGGCAACTCAACAGCAGGGTATATTATTGAACGACAGTTACATCAGAACGAAAAAAAAAATTATACGTGAAATCCATGTATACAAGGGAACAACGAAATTAAACTACTCCTGCTGCAGATAGGGTAAAAAAGATCGATCAATTTTCATCCACACATTGTATGCATGCACACATGGTTTCTTATTGAGAAGCCTGATATAAATTTACTTTACGTGGACACTTCAAGTCACTCACAAAAAAATGCATGAAATTTTAATGCTCCAATTAGTCTGCCTCCTACCCAACGTTATTCAAATACTTACATACTGGTCATAACTAAACTATTTAAAAAATCAAAAATTTTCGATCCTGTGTACGCTCTATAGCTACTATACTTGCCAAAACTACTAACTGTTCACAATATTCAAGGTAAGAGAAAATTCTCTACTTTTTAACCACACTTGATCTACTCCTTGCATTCTCACATTTACTATACGCACACTTTAACTTATAATGCTGACTATTGTAAAAAAAACTCCCATTCTTATTATTATCATCATCTGTCTACATCATTGGACTATTGGAGCTCACTGAATAATGAAGGAAGACGCATCATATGAAAATTAGAGTGAGTGACTCAGTCAGTTCATCCACCATTGTTCATCATAATCCAAAACTAACTGCATGCATGTACTGGGAAGAAAAAAAACACACACACCTACGAAATAATGTTACAGCTTTTTATCTCTCTCACTGTACTATGATGATGATGCAAGCTACAATAATACCGGAAAAAAAATCAAGATGCTCCACTCGATACACAATTTTTTCCAACCTGTCTTCCTTACTTAACTAACTATCTAGCTGTTCTATTATTTCTTCTCCTCCGATTTCCATTGTTGTTTGACACAGAGAAAAAAGTTTTCTGGAGTCACTTAACGGCATCCCAATGTTAAATACATTGCTTTTATAAGGTACTATAGTTATATTTTAAAAATTATCTGTATATATAGTTGGAACCACAACAGAGCTGCAGCCATGTTACTGTGCTGCACAAATGTATTTATTTTTTCTCTCTAGCCGTAGTATAGAAATCCTGCTGTTTCTTCTCACTACACAAAAATATCCATTTTCTTCTACTCAATCTTTTTGTATGTTTCGTCAGGGTCGGTGTCTTACACTCTTCTAACTCTTTAATTCGTGTACACCAATGATAATCTTGTTATTATTTTTTCTTTCCTCCACAACTACAACCTATGCTCTCTTCCCTAATAAATAACAAATGGAGTTAAGTTAATAGAATGAAATGTGAAGGTACTAACTACAACCATCCTTAGAATTCATCTTCCTCTCTTCATATACCAATCCAACTGGGTCAAAATTTTATTATTCCCAGTGCACCATTGTATGTAAATAACATATCAAAAGGAATCCTACACAGGGAAAATACAAAATATACAGCGACACAGCTTCGTACAGTTGTATTATACACACTACACTGAGAAGAAAACACTAGTTCACTCTCATTTTTCACGCATATCACATAGGATTCCCTTGTTTTCAGGGCAAAAAATAATAATACAGGTAAACATATTTTGACTTGTGACAACAATAGACTCCCCATAAACCAAACGCATTGTTACTAAAAGCATACAGCATTAAATCAAACTGTTGCAATACAAGACTACAACAAAGCTATTACTGACTTAATACCATGTTTAATGTAAATGTTGCCATTATTAGCATTTAAGGTTGGCTTGTTCCTTCGTTATGGTAAGTCTTTGTATATCTGGCGTGTCTAACTAACTAACTCAAACTCTTATTATGATCAACTTGGCTACTCTAATCATATACCTTGCAATGAGTTCCCAAAACTTAAAAAAACTTACAAAATCCACGACAAATCAAAATATTTTTCAACATGCGTAACAAAGGTTCTGTAACTAACTATATAACTAATTAAAGGGTAGAAAAATCCCCTACTCCTCAAATTCACTCACTAACTGACTAACTAACCACCTAATAACAAGAACTAGAAGATTGATTATATGAAAAAATGTTCTACCGATAAGAACCAAAGAATAGCATGGAAGCAATTCCTTGTGAACGAGAAACAATGCACCTATTATTACACCATGAGGCCATGAGTTCATATCATGGTGCAGTGATGAAACAAAGAAAACTACCTAAGGGCTCAACAAGAAGCAATTTTTAGAAATGTTTAAGCTTTTCCATTCTCATCTTCACTTGCAAGTATTAACTAACTAACAAAGTAACTAAACTTTGTGTTCTCGCTCTCTCTCCATATTATTATGGACAGTTAAACCAGATAGGACATGAAAATGGTCCAGCTATCATTACCATTTGCCGACTTGTAAGCAAGTCAGTCAGTCAGTGTCTCACTTTCAGTTCGTCTTTAAAAGCATTCTATAGTGGGCACGTAGAGAGAACAATCTAGACACTAAAGTCATGAAAAAGATCTAATCATTTAAATAAAGGAGGAGATGTAAAGTCTGAGCAGAAAACGGAGCACATTAAACTTACTTAATGCATAGTGTACCCCTCTCTCGCTAGTCACTAACTAACTATAAAGTTGAAAACTTTTCTCAGCAACTAACTATAGCTGTAATATAACCCAGCTAAAGTTCATTCCTATAGTCGGTTAGTTGGCTTATAGTTGGTAAGTAGTGACTTCCACTTCAATATATTATTAGCTTTTTTTCGTATGCACAAGACAGGAAAGTTTATAAAAAAAGTGGCTGACAACTACAGTCAGCAACAGAGAAGTTAGTTACATAGAACTGCTTGGGTAATAATAATCATGTTGTTGATAGTTGATTCTCCATTCATCCTTTACATTGTGTAATTCTGTAACTATATAACTAACTGCAACAATGGAGCCAGTTGGAATCATCCCCATTCAGAAAACAAGTCCTAATAGTTAGTAATTTAGAATCATTCCAACCATTATGTAGAGCATTGGGTAGAGAAGCAATTGTAACGCTATTTTTCCTATGAAAAGCACATGACTTCCCATAAGTAATGATATAAATAGTGAGGAATTCAAAACAAGATGTCTCATTTTCTTGATTATTCAATCTAACGTTACGTTACCCAGTCAGTTGCTCAGCATAATATTAACTTACTTGAGGAAAAACAAAAGTTGCCTTTATGAAAACAATTACACTATTATATTAATCTAACCCACAAGGTCAGCCACAAACTTTGGCTTTAAGAAAACTATCCTAACAGCTCCAAAACAAATAATTCACAAGGGGAAAGTCTGCAAACCATATTCAATACGAGCTTACTGTCAGCTACATATCGTATACCAATTTCATGCCAGCCAAGCAGAGCTCATCACAGAGGAAATTACGATACACCATATGAATCTTAACCGCAAGATTACATTATGCATACTCGATTTTCCCCTAACACTTTTTGTTCATTGCAATGTGGTAAAATAGATGTGATCATGAAAATAATCATCATCAGATGAGTACGCATATCACTCATTACATATAGTTAGTACGTAAACGAACTATATATTCTTATCTGCAAGGAAGGAAAGTTTTCATCCATGCATGGTGGAACCAAAAAAAGAACATTGGAGAATAAATTTACATTCTCCCTTTGTTTCAAAACATAGTAATATTATACTCACTCCATAATCTTATTCCAAGGTTTAACTTTATGAAACAAAAGGATTTTTACAGCCCTATAGTAATAACTTATACTATCCTTCATCTCTTATTCACGGACTCTGGAAATATATACACAAAAGCTTGTATGTAAACCTCATTGTGCAGCAACACTCATTTGCTTGTGTTATTAGGGTTGAATGCATTCCCTTTTGAATATGAAAAACTTGCTACTTGTTCTTTTCTTGTACCACAAAAATGTGCTCACAAGAAAAACTCGGTGTAATGATTCTGTCTCTGTCGTATTCAAATGACGACCAGCCATGCACAGTAGTGTCTAACATGACTTACAGCCATATTTTAACGCTAGTTAGTTAGTCTGGTTTTTTGGGAGGCGTGCATACATGTCTATTTATCCGTATGAGATTGAATTCTTTGCTAAAAAAGAACAAGTCATTGGATTTACTTTTCTCACGTTTTTCACTATTATCAGCATTCCAGTGATGGAAGGTTGAAACTGATTACTGAGCGAGTAGCTATAACTACTGTGTAAAAACATATTGTACATATAAAACAGTGAATAAGGACTTTTACGCGCATACTTTTCATTACTATACTCTATACTCTGATGTTGGGTTTGCATGGACGCCAAGTCACACACACAGACAAGTAACAACAAAATGTGAACCAAAAATTTATATATTTACCCTTTAAATCTTTCGTCTGCACTCATTCCGTTATTAGCTTTGAGAAAAACAGATTATTTAAAATAAAACCCATTTTCAGTTGCTATTACAAAAGAAACCTCTGTCTAGGCCGAAAAACAGTGAGCTTGAGTATACTTTAAAGGCGAGAGGAATACTTTGGATGCAACTAAGAATAAAAGTTGAGCCTCTCAAAAGTTTTTTGGAATAGAATCACCCCTTAGCCTGAGGCAAGGATATTCCTTTCGGCCCTTTGATAACTTTAAACAAGTTCAGACATTTTGTGGAAAGGGAAATAATCTTAAACCATGCCTGCCAAAAAATTTGGGTAGGGGCACTCACTTCATGGTCATACTACGCTTTAATGCATATACAACCTGAGATATTATATTTTTGACTTGAAACCGTAATAAAAGATAGACTTGTAGCCTCCTGAGAATTTATTGTACTTACCAAGCCCTACCAAATGCTATTATCATAGCAGACAGGATTGACTAACTGAAAGGCAATTTTAGAGCTCTCCTAGTTAGTTAGGTCTCAAAAACTAAAGCAGCATATAGCAAGTTAGTTATACCACTTGCAACTAACTAACTAACTAACCTAACTAAACTGCATCAGGTTGTCATGATGGAAAAGGGGGAAATCTGTCAGCCAAAACCTGCTTGCATTTTAATGAAAATAACTTTAGCGTTTCACGTTTATTAGCAGCAGGCTTTCGCCCAAAAACCTCGTTTCCTCACCTTTTACTAGTCCAGAATTTTATCCTCACCGCGTCTCTATATTTTGCTAGCTTAAAAGTCATTCCGTACAAAGCTCTTTGCTCACATGGAAAGTTTGAAGAATACACTGACTTCATACACAGTGTACAAGAGATTCTTTCAGTTTCCGTGCTCACACAGAGATTCAATATTTTTCAAGTAAAAGATAGAGTCATGTACTGTAGAAAATACTCTCTACCCGTGTGCATGCAATATAATTTTGTACACCCTTGGTAGTATACAGTAGTTCCTATATTGGATGTCATAAAAGGAGTTTCCTCTTACAGTCATCTAGTCTAATGCGCTAGCTATAGCTGCCGACAAAATTTACAGACTCTCGTAGTGCCCAACAACAGCAAGTTTCTGTCTTTTGATATATGCGCACACAGGAAAACCACCACCACAGTGTATATAACTATGTATGGCTTTGCAACATTCTGATGGGGCATACAGCGAGCACATTGTACACGTGAAAACTTGGGGCCCCAGTCAGTGTTATTACTAACTAACTATAGAAACTTCCTGCTCCAAAATATAGCGAATGCTTTAGACGGCTTTGCTGCTTTGCACCCAAGGGAACTCTCACACTTAAAACTATGCAATAAGGAACGTGTGTATTCTAACATGGCAGCCAAAATCCACTGCAAGTTTCCCTCACTTCCCTGATAAGGCCACAATAACGAAGTATTGATATCCCTCTATGGTATTTTCTCATGTCAAACTTTGAACCAGGCCTAAAAATGGAGTTGAGCTCGAAAAATAAGAAATCCTTCATACTTGGGTCCATCACACAAAAAATCGGATTGCCAAAATATGGAGGCGCAGCCAATTCAAACGAAGGCTTTTACTTTTAAAATCCCTCCTTGCTTACAAACAACTTATTTGTACATGCAAACTAATAAAAAAATAATTGAAATGTGCACCAATGCCGGCTAAAGATTGGAACAATCATGTTGTTACATAGTAAAATGTTTGAGCTCCGTAGCAGAAAAGATGAAACTTTTTGGTATGCACACAGTGTACAAGGAATGCATGACTGGGTGCACATAACACATGACGAACGAAAAAATATGGCAAGGAAGTTAGTCAGTACGTGCTGTACAGAGGACCGAAAAGGATGCAAACTAATAAGGTGGCACATATATCTACGACATGAGGGTTTTATATGGCGCCCATTCATCAAAAGGCTGGCTCAGGCAATGTTCGTAGTTAGAACGGAGAACGGAATTGTTACAGCTCATAACTTGTTTGAGAGAAAAGGAATGGACTGAGCGCTGCTTTGGAAATTTTGAGAAACGAATAACATGAGTATTTCACAGACTGCCGCTCTGGAATATTTGTCTTTGAAATATTTAACTAATAAGCGAGTGAGTTGGCAAGAATATTTTATATTTTTGCCAACTCATTTTACATATGAGCAAATAATGAATTCTTGTTTGTAAGTTACAACTATGCAGTTTAGTTAGTTAGTTGTAACTACCATTGGAATAAATGTCTTGCGTATTGAAAGAACCACATGCATGGATTTTGAATGGGCAAAACATTTTCTAATGAGTACTCCACTGTACGTAATTTAGATAGCAAAGGAGATTAGGAAAATCAAACGGCATAGGAAATAAATGGGCAACTTTTTTGCTTCATGCAATTAAAAACTATCAAGACTTGGAAACTAACTCATTTCAAATGTCAAAACAAGTCACTAGTGACTAGTATACATGGAACGTGGAATGGTGGTGGAGAGTCATAAAAAAATATTGATTCAACGTCATCCAAAAGGAAATAAAATGTTACTCAAGTCTTTTAAGTGAGTTCAATTAAGCAAGAATCCTGACAAACCAGGAGAAAAAAAACGTACAGGGGGTCCTACTATAAAAGTCAGGCAACATTTTATCATCCTTGGAGAAACTTTTTTCCCTACATATTCTTTAGGCCCATCAAATATGAAAAGAAGAGGATGCATGCAATTTGGAATTTGGGAGCATCAAGGGTCTCGCTTTTTCAACTACTGCTCCTATTATTACGAGCACAGTGGAGTACTCATGTGTACATGCAGTAATAGTCATTAGGAAACTTTTGTCGTGTTGTCGCATATGTGATGCGTTTTCATTATACAGTTCCCTTATATTTTTTACACATGTCTCCCATCGCTCTTCCTTTTACTTGCTCACATTCAATTACACATAACGAACAACGATGAGGATATGGAGAATAGAGAGAGATCAATAATGCATGCGTGCATGCATGCATTCATCCATCTCTGTGTACACAACGTAGAATTTCAAATGGATTCGTACACAGTTCGATCCGGCCTTATGGTGGATTTAACAATTTAACTACATAATAATCGTTCTTTCAGATTACGAAAATTATTTCTTCCCTTGCCAGCATTACCAATTTATAAAGAATTCATTCCCGAGACTAAACTACTATTTTGAATGAAATACTGTTTATAGGTTGGCTAGGTAGAAATTGACAAGCCAATGTTCCATAAGTATCAAGTAAAGTGTCCTTTGCAATTCGATAATGCGCTTATAAAACTTACTATTGATTTTTAAGCCCGCAGATACGCCAACTTCTATACAACGCTTAATACCAACTTGGGTTCCAAATGTCTCAATAGGTTCCTACATCTCCAGTACTAACTAACTACACAATTTGCCAACCTTTTGTGTGGTGGTTGCAAAACCTCGTACAGTATTAGAACCCACAATCCAATACGGGAAATAAAATAGATCCGTTTAAATCGATTTCATCGCAAGTTTTGCTCATACAGCTAGTTACACAGCACAAGCTAACTTGTATTCACATTAGTAGTAAGTAGTAAGCATATACCCTATCTCAAATTCTAACTTGTATGTAGTAGCTGCAAGTGACTAAATCCAACTCTCTTATGTCCAATAAATGAGAATAGAAACTAGCTGTCACGGATTGAGTAGACTTGTGCTACTGTTGATTACCAAAGTGGCTCAAAGCCAACAACCAAAGGATCAAATGCCCAAATACACACATGTGTGCATTTCATCCATCCACCATAGTTTAGTTACCCTTAAAAGTATCCCTTAAGGAGAAAAAAGGGTCTCCACTCTAATCCCTCAGAATTCGTCTGTCTCTTAACTTACACCTCCTCAAAAAAGGTGTATTTAAAACTCGTAAAACCAAAACTCCTCCTGTAGCTCGATACTAATGATACCCTATCCAATTCCCCATGATTTATTCTCTTAGTTAGCTAGCTAGACATATAATTCCATTTCATCTATAGTTACTTAGTTAAGTGCGCTCCATAATAAGCAGCCAAACTACTCACACTAATTAAACCCCAAGTAATATTTTTTTTGACAAACCTGAGAAATCCTGAGAAATGACAGAGCGTCTACTGTTGGCTGTATTCACACTACTATTATTATTACTGGTAGCCTGACTGGAAAATGGGGCCATGGATGGACTCACATCCGAGTCATTCTCAGAACAAACGCCACTGTCAGACCCTGAGCTTTTGTTCACAGGGATGGGAGGACACTCCTTGGGGAATCTGGCTGCAGCGATCGCCGAGTTGACAAATGCATTCAAACTGTTACTATTATTGGGCAAACCACCACTACTACTATTATTAATGCTACTGCTCGCCATTCGTTGTTGCTGCTGTTGAATTCCTGGGAATGAATTGGCCACTCCATAGTTCATTCGTCCACCAATACTAGAAGGATTACTGTTACCACTACTCATCATCTTGCTTGCCCCAGTTTGTTGGCCAAAATAGTTGGCACTTGCAGCCGCTGCTGCCGACATGAGCTGCTCATTCAGCTGATTCTGCTGATACAATTTCGTAGGACTCATGAGCAAAGCTGAGGATCCTAGCAGCATACTGGTACTGTCTGACATACCAGTCTGGTTGTGATGGGAAATAGGTGCCACAGCCAAATTCAGAGGCTCCATGATGCCCACCATGCTATTACTACTACTAGCATTGTTGTTGTACAGTTGCTGTTGATTTTGACTCATCATTCGCAGTCTTTTGTTACTTGAGCTGTTTCCTCCGAAACTAGGGGTGGTATTTGTGGGCACACTACTATGGACAAACTCCATGGGCGAAGACCGATTGTTCTCTATTGTTGAAAAATAGAAGGGATTGCTGCTATTACTATTACTACTGCTGGTATTGGCCTGATGAAGATTGTTATTATTATTGCCACTAGACACATTGTTGACACTACCACTGGCAGTATGACTGAGTCCTAGCTTTTTGATAGCACTGCTCATTTTTGTAGATTTGCTGGATACTGGCTTACTGGCATGGACTGAGCAGCCGTCACAATTGGGGTAGCCACAGTCTTTGAGTTGATTCGTGGACCTCCGCATGGATTGTGCAAGTCCAGAAGAAGATTGTTGTTGCTGTTCACTGTTCATAATCATACTACGAGATCGTGTGATTGTTGTGGTATTTGTTCCTCTGGAGTTGACGCTTGAGTAGCGAGTACTTCGGCCACTTGTGGGCGCAGTGGACCCACTGCGCAAATATTGCAATCCTGATTGGATTTCATCCACACGGGCTTTCCCACTGCGTGTTACAGGATGTGAACCTTCTTTTGGACCCGTCGTGTTGGAGGAGGCTTTGGACCGGAAGTATGCTGAAGGGTGGATGATAAGCAATGGAGCACTGCCGGGTGGAGGAGCTACTTCCTTTGGCAACTCATATTCTACGCTCACGTCTACGGACAAGGGACGAAAGTAATCCACTGGTTTTGGTGACGACAGCCCAAGTTGATGGGGATGATGATGATTGTTGTATCGCAACATTTTGGCCACTAGCTTTAGTTTGTGAGGTATTTAAATTCGGGTTGGATGCACACAACACGAGAAAACTAAATTTCACGTTCCGGTGGCGATATCACTTTTTTGCTGACTGCATGATCATTCCTATGGTTTGGTTAACTGTCATACAGTACACGATGGCGGTCTCCCAAACTTTTTCTCTTGGTTTGGTTTCACAACCCAAAGATTTTGTTCGTCCCAACGACTTGGCAACATGCGAAATGACTGACTATATTCTTTCTTGGTTTCTATTTTCTATTAGTATTGCGGTTTCGCTTAATTTCACATGAACCACTACTTGCGTGTTCCATACAGTAATCGAGAACGGACGATGATCAAGAAAAGCGAAGAGATCATTTTTTTGCACGCAGTCAGTTACTTAGTTAGTACTCGGGTGGTACTCACACAACACTCCACAATGTTTTCGAACAGCCTTGCTGCGAAAAAGACTTAGTTTGGAGCAAGAAAACTACACAACGTGCAGCAATCACGAACAAAGAAGGAATTCCACTTATATGGTTATGAGTAGAGGCAGCTGCAAGCTGCTGTTAACCAACAGAGACTGGAGGAGCATTCAACTTGTTTAAGGCTTGCTCTTGGGAACCAAAATGAACGAAACCACGGCAGGTCTATATAGCTCTGTCTCCCTCTAAAATGCTTCCCTTGTATCCGGTTCATACAGTGTTTCAATACTACTCCTGCTTCTCTGCATCTATAAAATTAAAAGACACAGGAATCATGATTACTATGATACAACATTGACGAGACAAGCGTTGACTGTAGACGAGCTTATTTCTAGTCCTCATTTTCTTATTCCAGTCAAATGGGAAATCACTCTATGCAAGAAAGTGAGGAAACTCTAGGTAGACTGGTTCGTGTAATAACTTATGTACACACACTTATCATCAACCCACTCACTCACTTGGTCGATAATCTTCAGTTCACGCACAGATGATGATGAGGATCATCATCATGAATATTTTGAAGACGAGTAGGCAGAACATGCCAACTGAGGAATTTATGTTCCCAAATTTGCCAAAATTTAACACATGATGGAGATCTATGGTCCATTCACTACACCGCTTAAACTACAGATTTAAATGTCAACTATAGGAAACCATGCAGCATTAAGGAATGTAGTTTGTTTGTTGGCAAGTTTTTATCATAAGTTTGCTTTTAAGGAGATGGTCTGCCACACATCTTTTTGTCGTTCTCATTCACACTACTTACTTACTAACTAATAATAATAATAATAATAATACGTTCGTTCTTTTAAGTTAGTGATTTAGCTAGCGGTGCAGTGACCCCGTCACAGTTCGGTGTCATATTCACAAACTAGAGGAAAACAAAAAAGGCTGACTAACTATGTGTTCCTGTGTCGTTTAACTACTACTCAAGGCCAAGGAGATGATGATCCCACGTTGTTTCGAAAAAAAGTTGATTTTTCATGCTCCTGTGAGTTAGTAAGAAACTAACTATAACTATAAACTTCACTAACTGAGGAAATGAACCCAACTCGGTGTTATCTTTATCATAAGAACTCATTTATAGCAAGATATATTTTACAGCCTCTACAATGTCAAACCGAAATACAGCGAGCATTCTAGCAGTACTCACTATCTAACTAGCTAAATTATAAATAATCATGTGGTGCCTTTCTCTCCATACTCAAAATTTCAGCAATGAATAACTAACATTAAAATATACTCGCTGAGAGTTGCAGTTAGTTGCGAACTAACAATCCACAAATCGTACACAAACAAGGTTTTTTGACTCTTCAAGTGGAATGCAACAATCAGTGATTCCTCCATGAACGGGGTTCGTGTGATTTTAACTAGCTGACTAACAAACAACAATGTCTGCTGATTCACTTCTTGTTTGCATGCCACATCCGAAGGGAGCAACCACCAGGATGCATTTTGGAGACAAACTAGGTAACTAACTAACTATCAGCTCTCAAATAATAATGTACTAATGCTATGTGATATTCTTGAGCACTACAAGGGCGATCCGTTGTTTGATAATTTGGTTAGTGTGGGTAGAAATTGCTGTTCTATGTAGCCAACTAACTAACTAACTTCATTCTGCATGCACAGCACAACAAGAGGAATGCAACCTGAGAAAAAAATTCTTTCACGGCATTTTCGTTTCCCATTCATCATTGGACCAAAGAAAGAGTGTTATGATGAACCAAGGTACGTGTCTATGTCAGTCAGTCAGTCACCCAACAACAAAAGCACATGGGACGGTTGACTGCACCAAAAATAGTTAGTCAGCAGCGAACACATTTAAAAAAATCAAAACTCCTTGTCATTGTGGCACTTTTTTTGGACTTCCAGCAGGCAGGCACTTGGCTAGTTGCTAGAATTCTTAGCTAGCTAATCTATCGGTGCGTATCGGCAGACTAACTAACTTAACTTATTTAACACACATGATACAACATAAGAATCCCAAAGAATTTTAATCAATGTAATGTAATAACCTACCTGGTAGTTAAGTCGATTCCAAGTTTGTCCGAATATCCGAACCGATATTTGTGACACAAACACAATGAACTTACTTAGAAAACTGCGAGCAGGCGAGCACACGCACTAATAGAGTTCACTGTTCCACACAACAAACAATGTTTTTTTTCTCACTATGCAACGATAGATGTGAATTTAGTAGTGTTGGTGAACGAACTGACTACATTTTTTATGTCTTTGTGACTGGAGTGCGTGCGAAGGACTGAGCTAGTGAAAACTAAAGTTGCTTCCTTTCCTCCTTCACTTTGGTGTTTAGGTCTAGCTATGTATGTATCTGTACGTTAACGTTAACACAGAGTGCAATGTGCATATGATGCAAGTTGTAGGTTTTCCTATGTATTTTGAGCCCCTAAGTTTTATACAGTGGAGTATATGCTCGCTTAAGATACGCATAATACGGTCTGACTGCATTATGTACGGCGTAGGAATTGTTGGTTGTAGTTAGTTAGTTACTTACGGAACAGTTTTGCCTTCTGGCATCGAACAATGAAAACAGAGATAGGAATATAGTTTGTCAGATGATGATAAGAAAGGTCGAGGGATTTATTATGTGTCTTGATTTTGAGGAATTAGGAATCCAGTTTACATCTGTTTCATTTGAGATTTTTCAATTTTAACAGAATATATATTCGAAATAATGGGAGCACAAACTCAACTGTAACTCACAATCATTGCATGTGAGGAGGGCATGCTGAGTGGATATTTTTATGCATTTGGAGTGGGTGGATGTTTGTCAAGCCTCGTTTCTAAAATTCACTCGTGATACGTAAACTGACTGGAGGAAACAATATTGTTAACAAGTGGCAACAATTTTAGATTGATCCAACTGCAAAAACATCCAAAATTTTCCATTCTCGGGATCTACCTATGCTAGCCTCACAAGGAAATACATTTTTCTCCATATTCCATAAAGGGACCTAAACCTGGACTTGCGATGTACAAACAAACGAACCAGAAAGTTTTTTAGATTCTTAAAGTTTTGGAGTGAACGTGCATGGTTCTATATAACTTACTCCAACTCTCTTTAGGTTGGAAAACGAAGCTCGGCTTTGAGAGTCTACAAACTGTACACACAAAGAGAAATGCAGAGGCATTATGAAAGAGGAGCAGGCAAAGGCATATTACAAGTAGGAATGAGGGAGGGAGTAAAACTACAGTATAGAATTTTCATCTTTCTTTGTCCAATGCACATATTAGTCAGGAAGGAGCGCAGTGCTGCTCAAGAGGCTGCCAAAGAAGAGGAAAATCCTGACAAGGGATAATGGATAATGGTTAGAGATGGTGACGACGACGGTAGGGTATAAAATACAGAGAGAAAAGTGAGCATCTCCGTACGCATAGTGGATCCATTATTATTGCATGTTGGTCGCATACACGATATGTTTTGAATTCGAAAGATAAAGTAGTAGTTGTATGAAGGAAAAAGAATCCCGAGGAAGAGAGTATGATAGATAGATAAAGAGATGGATGTCTACTTTAAGTTAGTAGTTAGTTAGTTAGTTAGTTACCAAGTTGCCTGTATAATAAGACAAAGGGGGTAAAAGTTTGGGACTACTCGTCAGCAGTAAGGAATGCAACCCTCATCATATATACATTATGATGAAAGCAAGGAGGCTATACAGTATAAATACTTTTTTCTAACTTGCTCCTAATTTCTTCTGACTGCCTCATCCTCCATGAAATTCTTTAATAGTATGTTGAAACATTGTTCTAGTTCTAGTTTTAGATGATTACGGAAGAGGAGAAAAAAATTGTGAGGTTTGTTAGTTAGCTGGTTGTTTGAAAATGGTTTCTTAAACCACAACAATGAAAACTATAAACTATGTAATCTTTTTTCATTCAGCTTTGCCCAATAGGATGAGATCACTCTATCGGTTGATTACCTCTATTTAAAAGAGTTCCTTTTTCCAAAAGTTTCTAATTTAAAGTTCCTCGCTCGCCTATACCACATTGTTTAGTCCAATAGATAGCTAAGTTTTAAATGTGACTTTCAGTTGCACAAGCTGTTAGAATTTTTTTGTAAAATCCTGTCAAAGTTAGTTGAAGCTAACCAAAAGCATCTAATTTTTTCATTTTATTGTTAAGTCAGTACACGGTTGCATTACGACGATTCAATTAACACGTTTCTCATTGGAATTCTCATAGTTTGGCTTCACATCAGTGTGTGAGATCCACACACGCAGACCCTATGAATGTTCTCCTCACATGCAATATAAATAGCTTTATTGTGGCCCAGAGAACAAGTAGGGAACCGTTTTATTGCTGTGAATCACACACTACTTGTGCAGACAACTGTACATAGTAATAGTCCCTGAAAAAAGAGGATCGGATGAAAGTGGACATGTGGGGTATAGAAGAGTAACGTGTTTTTATACAATTACTAGAGGTCTATATAGTGAATGTGGATGTCACATATCACATCACATGGGAAGAAAAGATCCCTTTCTCAAATACACGAGCAAAAGTAATAAAAATTCCTTTTTTAATGCAACTATACAGGGAAAAAGTGTGACAGTAAATTTCTGATAGGTCCCAAACTTTAAGTCTCACATCACAGTCGGTTACAAAATTTCAAACAAAAAAAACAGCTATTCGCTACTGTTAGTAGTTATACTTATCCAATGTGCCATTCACATCTCAACTCAAAGCAATTTAAGGATATATTGATCCTCCAACATTGTTATTGCTTTTGAAACTTGTATTTATTCTTTAGATCTGTATAATGCAAGCATGAATATATGAATACAATGACGTGAGCTCTTTGTCTATACCCATGTGTAACATTGTAACTAAAAGGGATAAGGAAAAAGATCAATATATGACTGCAACTTATTTATTCAAAACAAGGAATCTCATTACTTTAATCTTTATGGCCAGCAACACAATAGCAAGTACACCATTACGAGTGCCATATGCACGTTTTCTGGGTACAAAAATGGTCGGATTTATCATTCTATTTCTGCAAGTGACACAACTCATCATCTCTGGGAACAGAACAAAGCAGTAAAAAATACAGCTATAGCAGTCGTGCCTCCGCTCCAGCTCTATAACTCCAACTCTTAATAATAAAAAAAGATCTGAGCTGTGAAGACCCCATGCAAAACTTTGGCATCACCGAATATCATCAATTGGATTCAATCCCTGTGTTTTGTTCCCATTAAAACTCTCCATGAGACTCACACTTTAGATCCTCTCTGTGGTGGAGGAGCAAAGCCTTTGAAATACAAATATAATCGCACATGTGGATGTGTGTCTCCACTCATTAGGGAAAAAGGGGGACCAAAAGTTCACAATAGATTCAATTGAATCCTATATACTCCCTTTGCCATGGGAAAAAACAAGTACACTCCGGTTCTGCTATTATTATTGCTAAGGGATAGATCAGATAATGCGCTAGTTGGTTAGTTGTATTGCTTGATTATTATTGCAGAAGGGTAAGTAACTTTAGTGCAATTTATTGACGATTCAATGACTACTGTAGTTTGTTAGTTAGTTAATCCATTGGTGCGAAAAGTTGAGCGAGTGTATAAAGTATTAAATATGTCATCGAACTAGGGCTTTCAACAGAACTAGCCGAATCACTAATGGTTAGTTAGTTAGGGTCCAAAATACTATACCTATTTAGAAGATGCAAAGCATAAATAGGCAAGTATTTAGGTTGGTTAGCCTTGCATTTTCAATGACATGCAAAAAGTGATAAGTTGAATTGAATTTGTTCCATAATTCGTCATGGCTTATATAAGAGTTGCTTATGTGTTGGGTCGCTGGAGCCTGTTTTTCTTCATCATCATATGACTAAATCTGTGCAAATCTAGTTGTTGTGCGTGGGCACTACATTTTGTTTAGACCAGAGTGCACGGTCGTTACAAATTATGACGAAGATAACATTCTGGTTGGTGATTCAATGATTTGAGTAAGGCTTTGCCTTTGCACGTATGGAATTTTATGCTGAGGCAAGTTTAAAGCAGATAATAGAATAGTTTTGCATGGTTAGTTAGTTAGTTAGAGAATTACTTTCATGCACACCATCCATTTATTGGTTTTGGTTTGGCTCCAGCAGCCAGCAAGTAAGTAATTAAGAAAAGAATGTATTCTTTTAAAAATTGTATGGCGTCGCCAAGTTGTCTTTGTTATCCGAATATAATAATGCAATCAAATGGTGTTGAACCGTCAAGCAATGAATGACAACAATGAGCTGATACAGAAAATTACGGTTCGAATAATGCCCTATTTCCTCGACGATCCAAAAGACTGACGTTCCTTTCTATGCACTATAATGATACTATAATTGTACCCCAAGTGATTGTGCAGGCCAATACAATGCTCATTTATTTACGAACTTATAAGAAATTTGAGAAGGGATGCCGAAACTGTGCGTAGTATATGTATAAACAAGTATTGTTGCGAATATGAACACAATGGCTCTATAACTTTTAACACGGGAACAAATAAAGGCGAGAAAACGATTACAACCCAAAGGTTTAATGACACAAACTGACGCGGCTGGAGTTATGTACATTACTATTGGTTAGAACATGTGCCAATATAATCATTTAATATTATTAACTAAAGTGATTGAGACGCAGAATAATAATAATATTCTGTTATCTGGACAGACTTTGGATACATAACAAATACGGTGCTTTGTCCTATTATCAGTAACTAACTAACTAACCAACTGCGTTCATCGTTTATGGCCATATGGTAGCAGCTAAATGAATCAATCGAAATGTGAATTTTCCAAATTAATCATATCGCTTAAATGTCCCCAATAGTTTGCATTTCTGATGTTTCCAGGATATAAACACTAACTAACTAAATGTGTTGTTCTTATCATCCAATCTTGAGAGAGAAGCCAGTTTCCAAATAAGACTGATACGTAAACTTTAAAGTCTATTCATGTAGACACTAACTTCGTATAGTTGTACAAGTTAAAATTTCCGATTTGTGAAGTCTACCATCGGCTTTCCAAAAACTCTGATAGCGGCACATGCAGCGATCACCATATAACAAACTGTGTGTGTGAACACAGGTGAGAATTTCCAAAGACGTCCATAAAACACATGTGTCTGTGCAATGTACGGGTGTTTATTGGAGAGACAAACAAATGTGCGTTTCGTGTTTTTGTTTTGTGCGGGTCTAACTAACTAATGTCTTTGTACACATGGATTATATTTATGTAACAAAAAAATGGTCCAGCAACAGGAGTATATACATACTGACTACATGAATGATACCAAGGATTGAGTCCCATGCAAGCATATGTACATACATCTGTGTATAATGTATTCACACTGTTTAAAAGATTTGTATTTTCAAGGTAGAGGGTAACTAACTAGCTAACTACCAGCGGTTCAAAAACTTCTTCTCACATGCATACAAAACGAATCAAGTTGGAAATAAATACAGATTATTATTCCTCTTGTAAATGAGAGCAGATGCTGGTCTACAATATTGACTGGAAAAAGTCTGTATCCTTGTTTCTTATCTATTATGAGTTCTGCCGGATAATTCTTGGTTGTAAAAAAAAGACCCTTAAATGGGTTGCCAATAAAATGAAGAGCAATGGACTCAATCTCCATGCAATTAAGGAATGAATTGTGGCCTTTAAATCGCTCACAAGAAGCCTTTTTTGTTTGAAATGGAGAGTAACAAGATATCTAAAGCATTTTGTTATGCTAAATTGTTGTGTTTTCCAATTTGGAACGCGGTGAACACAACCCACATGTTAATTTATATGTGTGAATATATTTTTTCTGTGCATTTGATGCCAGTAGATTTTGTGAATGCACGATTAGTTTACCCAACTGGTTTGCTACACTTTTAGTTGGTTTGTTAGTTATAGTATAATACAATGTACAATCGACTAGAAAATGTTAGCTCTTGAAAACAAATCGATTGTTACTATTTCGCTTCTTTCAAAAGCTTCTTTGTTTTCTCATTGGAGACAAACCCCAGAATAACAGCAGACAGGTCCACTCTTGCATTGTTAATTTTACTGCACCAACTAAAATGTAAGTAGTCATAAACACAGTCAAGACAGATTAACCTTTCACCTACAAACCTATAGAAGAATCCCTACCCTTCGTCACAAATTATATTTCACATTCTTATATTGCTAGACCACATAGGATTAAGGAAACTAATGAAACAAACATTAGTCAGTTAGTTCGTAAGTAAAATTCCATTTTAAGAGCTGTCCAGCGCGTTCTGAACATAGTATAGACACATATATTTCTTCTTGAGGTATTCAGTAAGTCAGATCCTATATGATAACCAAAGGCCTATATGATAATAATAATAAACGAGTCTCAGACTTTGAAATATGTCGTAGTCATTACCATTATTATTACCGTCTGGTGCTCAATAATCACACAATGATGGTAAAAGCATTGCACATACAGCTTGGTAGCTCTCACAGTTAGTTAGTTATTTAGTTACATGGCCATGTCTATTAGTTAGCACGCATGATGATGATGGAAATAATAATATGAGAAGCGAACGAGATAAATGCATTACATGCGTACAGACGAAGACGGACCCACGGGGGGTTTCAAATCTATACTGTATTGTATGCCATGTGTACGTAACAATCGCCATATATTTTTCTTACAATGGAAGGTGCTCTGATGGAATACAAGTATTGATTTGAAGAGGCATTGTAGTTTATAGTATTCCAGGGTTCTTCAATTCAAGAATTGACCTCGATTATAAGTGAGCTGGTAATGCATTGGAGACCTAATGACTTCTTGAAAAAATTTAAAGCGGCATTGAACCCATCAAAATAATAAAAAATACATGGCAATAATTTGTTTTAATCCGCCTACTTTACTAGTTACTTAGTAAGTGTTATTTTTCAATTCTAGGTGGGTTTAATAGTTTTAGCTACAACTTATCCAAATCCCTTCCATTGTGAACCAATCTATGCAAGGCATGCAAGCAACTCACTATCTTGCTTGTCCATTACTATAGGGGTAAATGGAGAGAAACTTTTGTCCAAATGTAGTGTAACTGGAGATGTGTTGTGAAGCTCCAATAGACAGTTTTGTTACCAACTCGACTCAGGGTGGCTGTTTCTCCGGTGCACATATAGAGAAAAGCACAGGGACGTTTTACTGCCCACAAACTCAATTTATTATCTCTGTTGCCGGAATGAAATGAGAAATTGTTCTCTGCAAGCCTTTCCATGGACCAATCCAACAAACAATAATGCATGCGTGTGCTCAAAAGAGTGAAAAATATTAGATATGGGTTGCAGCAACAACCATTTTAATGTACACACAGCTGAACATAAAAAGTTCTTCGTTAGTCAGTTTATATACATTTTCTGATCGACATTATCATTAAAATTTTCAATCTACAAATATTCGTAACATACTGAATAGATAAACCGTGGTTTCTTACTATGGCCATGCAACTACGTTTGTTTGGTGACCTTTCGTTAGTAATTTCAATTCATTCACCAAAAGACTCATTAAAGGAGCTCAACTTTAACCATTAGTGTGCGTAACTAACTACTGTGTTGTTTTGAGTCCCGTTTAGCACAAACAGATTAGACAAGCATATAAATTTTGCCATTAGTTCGTAGTTAGTAGCTCGTATCTGTGGTAGATATCTCAAGGCTCAATTCCAAATACTGGTTTCTTTGGTAGTACTTTTCAGAGGACACAAATTGTGATGCACGGAGATTATATTATTCGCATATGTAAGTTTATTATGGAGAGCAGAAATGCCAGTTTTGGCTGGAAGTGGTGGTTGATTCATGGATTCTTGTAAAACAAGTAGCGGAGTTTAAATCCTTTGATGTATAAATACTAGGAATGGAAATTTAAGCCTGCCTATGCGTGCGTTTGCATTAGGCGGACTCGTCGTAAATCTTAAAACTGGTGGGAAGCATTAAAGGATCGTCTTTATAGCCAGTCACTGATCCATCAGGGCATTATGATTGACGGTTGTATAAATAGTTTTGAATTCACAGGAAAATGCATATCCAGTATCTAGTTGTTGTTGCCCCCACGATGAGTTAGTATAATGTGAAGGATGGAGTGATTTGACCGACTGTGGGACGAACTAGATCCTAAATCGCCTAGTTAGTTGGTTAGTTTTCTTTGTTATGGGAAAATATCATGGCTGCTCCATTAATTGAAAACCTTTACCAGGCGATACGATACGATATCAGACATTTTAAGGGCTTCTCAGATTTGCTGCCCTATTTTTTAAACATAACTATTTAGTATGTAATCATAGCATTGAGCAAACAATAACTTACTGTCAATGTTTACTGGATATGAAGATTATATGCGTTTGATTAATATCAGAAAGTAAAGCAATAACATTATATATGGATTGCTATGAAATTGTGATGATCAGTTGGGTACGAATCATAGTTTACTTGCTGTGCAATTTTTATTTACTCACTCAATTTTATAAAATCATCAGTGACAGTGCATCATACTAAATATTAATATGAGCTATGGGTATAGTTTAAAGATGGCAGCTTGTTTTATTATGCTGTTTTATTTGGCGGTTTAAATTTCAGAGAAAATGAATTTTGAAAATTCAGGGAGGAATACTATATTGTTTCATTGCTTACTTACTATGAGAAGTTTTTAAATCTTCTACAATAATGGTCTTGCACAATCAAACTAACAAAGTAAAATGGAACATGCAATCTTCAGTACTAATAAATAAATAATTATACAATAAATTCGTTTTGCATTGCTTGATACGATAATATTACATATGTTGCATTTCGTTGAATTATTGAACTAGATTTGTTTTTGTTCTTTAGTTTCAGTTGGCTTAATATTTTTACCAGACTATGTCATTATCAAGTACCTTTGGTTTTTTTCTTAACTTTTGTCACCTTTTTACATATGCAATAAATATTACATTAAGCATTTTCAAGTTTGGCTGTAGTAAATAATACAATGTCTATACAGCTAATTATATTTGCTACAAAAGTTAATACTACTGTTTAAACATAGACATTATCGTGAAAGATATTGGCTCTTAAAAATCTTCAAACAAAAACGAAACACTAGCATACTGAACAAGCAGCTGCATACAAAAATGCTGCAGTCCTAATTAGTTCAAAAAACTGTAAACAGGGAAATGAAATGCTTCCTATTTACTCACACAGTAGACTACAAAGGCAAACACAAAATCTTAGTTCAGCATTTCAAAGTACCCTTTCAATTTAACCAAATTTAAACATTTCTTGAAAGAAAAAGTCTTCAAACCAACATGACAAAAAACTGGTCGCGAGATTCAGGTCTAATGTAAATGCTAACTACTACTGTCTATTCGTTTGAATTATATAGAAGTTTTCGAAGCTAATCTGCTCTTTCGGCTTATTGGTGCATTGAACTACAATATTTTTTACAATTGGCTACTGACATACCCAAAAACGTTAGTCCATATTTCAAACGAATGGATAGTAGCTAATTTTGCTTTCCAAAGTTTCACTAATACTCGAGGCAACGTAATAATACTTGCAAAGAAAGATCTTTCAGCTTTTTTTGGTTTCATCATTACAGCTATACTGGGATGAAGCTAGTTAAATTAAACTATAAAAACAATACTAATACATAACGGTTATATATTATTAACAAGTCATCAAATCATCATTTCAGATAAACGTAGTCCAAATTCCATTAAATAGATAGAAAAAGAGGTCGTCTTTTCGTTGAGCATGCAATAAAGTTAGTCAGCTAGTTTTCAACCAACTCACAATCTAAAAAAAAAGTCAATTTTACCAGACTCGCTTCCGGTACGCATTTTTACAGCTTAGAGCGTAATAGAATGTTGCGAGCTTGGGTGGATTCCAATGAGGTTGAGTGTCTTTCCATGTTCCATTGGCGCAAGCCTTTTTCCATGAACCCCTCTGTTGTAGATAATACAAAAAAACAATGGGATTTTCATCATCACATACAATAATACAATGCATCTTAAATCATAAGCATTCATGCACATTATGACACAATAGCGCTAAAACCTAA